>ERZ795053.7584-NODE-7584-length-10403-cov-5.054697_pt1 | contig 10403 bp, 7 predicted proteins | sample MGYA00375137_ERZ795053 | MGnify/ENA primary metagenome ERZ795053 (study PRJEB30182, sample SAMN05720284) | activated sludge metagenome | isolation source: Anaerobic digester | place: Hong Kong | collected 2014-12-17 ... | reverse complement strand
TTTGACCATACACATCGTGACCAACAGAGTTTGGCGGTGCGTGGAACACGGGGCTACATGACCATTTCGCCGATGGTGGGCGATGGTTGGCTCTGTCAAATCGAGGCGACATTGCCGGCCACAGTCAAACGCCAATACCCCCAACGCCTCACCGTGCAGCCGATTGAAGGGGCGGCGCATGGGTGTAGCATCACCCAACAACTGCTGAACGAGGTCCACGCGGCGTTGGCTCACGGTCACGTTGTGAGTTCCACCGGCTACGACGGTGCTGCGGCATTGGAACTGGGAATTGCCTGTCATGCGGCCCATTTGGCTGGTCACTCAGTGGCTCTCCCATTGGCTGAGCGGACGTTGCGCGTGCACAACCGCTAATGGTGGCACCAACCGGCAATCCACCGTACTCCCTCTTGTATATGGAATAGTTACGCCGCAAAATTTTTGAAAGGCGAGATGTAGAGGCATCGTTTCTCACGACAACCTTCCTTTCCATATACATCCCTTTCCGCTATAATTGCCCCATGTCTGACGATTTGCTACAAACAAAGTTGCATGTGCCGCGACTGCGGTCGTTGCTTGTCCCCCGCCCGCGCCTGATCGAAACACTCAACCAGGGGCTGGCCGGCAAGCTGACCCTCATTTCTGCTGCCGCCGGGTTTGGCAAAACAACGCTGGTCAGCAGTTGGATCGGCGCCCTCCAAACGGAGAGTACCACCCCCGCCGCCACACCCCACGCCCCGCGGTCCACGCAAATCGCCTGGCTATCACTGGACGGAAACGACAGCACGCCAGCGCGCTTTCTCTCCTACGTTATTGCCGCTTTGCAGCGCATTGATCCCAACATTGGCGAGTCTGCGCAGCCGATGCTGCAAGCATCACCGCTACCGATTTCCAGTGTGCTCACGTCCCTGCTCAACGACATTTCGTTGCAGCCGGATCTACTGATGCTGGTGCTGGACGATTACCATGTCATCGATGCGCGGTTGATTGACGAGGCGCTGGCGTTCTTGCTGGACAATGCGCCGCAGCAGTTGCACCTAGTGATCACCACGCGCGAGGACCCGAACCTGCCGCTGGCGCGGTTGCGTGTGCGCGGCTTGCTAACAGAAGTGCGGGCGGCCGATTTGCGCTTGACCGTGGCAGAAACGGCCGTTTTCCTGCAGCAGGTCATGGGTCTCGATCTAACGGAAGAGCAGATCGCCGCGCTGGAAGCGCGCACAGAGGGCTGGATTGCCGGGCTGCAAATTGCCGCGCTCTCCATGCATGGACAGGAGGATCTGTCCGGTTTCATCCAATCCTTTACCGGCAGCCACCGTTTTGTGCTCGATTATCTGCTGGAAGAGGTGCTACACCAGCAGCCGAAACATGTGCAGGAATTTTTTCTGCAAACAGCCATTCTCAACCAGCTAACCGGTTCGCTGTGCGATGCCTTAACCGGAGAAGCCAATGGGCAGGAGATTCTGGAAGCGCTGGAGCGCGCCAACCTTTTCCTCGTGCCGCTGGATAACGAGCGGCGCTGGTACCGGTATCACCATCTTTTTGCGGAATTGTTGCGGCAGCGACTGCAGCAGAGTACCAAGGAGAGCGATATCCATGCCCTGCACATGCGGGCCGGCGCATGGTATGAGGCCAACGGTCTGGAGCTGGAAGCATTTCATCACGCAACGGCAGCCAATGATATTGGGCGCGCTGTGCGCCTGATTGAGGGCGAAGGATTACCCCTCTATTTTCGGGGCGAGGCGGTTCCAATCCGGCAGTGGTTGGAATCGCTACCGGAGGACGAATTTACGGCCAGACCGACATTGTGGGTGATGTATGCCTCTGTGCTCACAATGACCGGTCGGCTGCATGATAACATCGAAGAACTCCTGCAAGCGGCAGAAACGGCGCTACAAGCGGCCACGCCGGACGACAAAACGGCCGATCTGCTCGGCCAGATTGCGGCGAACCGGGCGATGATGGCGGTTCCCAAAAATCAGGTGGAAACGATTATCATGCAATCGCGCCGTGCGCTGGAGTTACTCCACCCCGACAACGCTCCAATGCGCACCACCACGACCTGGACGCTGGGCTATGCCTATCAGTTACAGGGCAATCGGTCGGCCGCCGGCGCGGCTTATGCGGAAACTATCGCTCAGAGCCGGAAATCTGGTAATCTCATGACGGAAATCGCTGCCACAACCTGTGTCGGTCAGATTCAGGAAGCGGAAACCCTGGCTCATCAAGCTGCGGAATCCTTCCAGCGTGTCCTCAAGCTGGTCGGCGACCCACCCTGGCCGGCGGCGTGCGAAGCGTGTGTGGGGCTGGCGCGGATCCATTACCAATGGAACGATTTGGCGGCTGCGGAACGGTATGGCCAGCAAGGGTTGGCGTTGGCGCGGCAGTTGGAAAATGTGGATACACCTGCCGCCTGTGGCCTTCTGTTGGCGCGCGTAAAGCTGGCACAAGGGGATGCGGCGGCGGCCGCAACGCTGTTGGCCGAAGCGGAGCAGTTCGTGCAGCAGCAGCATTTTGACCATTGGCTTGGAGAGATATCAGCCGTTCGCATCCAGGCACTGCTGCACCAAGGCGCACTCGCCGCCGCCGCTCAGGTAGCCGCGGCGCATGACCTGCCCCTCAGTCAGGCACGTATCCATCTCATGCAGAATGATCCCCAAGCAGCATTGAGACTACTGGCACCGGTGCGGCAACAGGTCGAAGCTAACGATTGGGCCGACCAGCGCCTGCAAGTGTTGCTGCTGCAAGCGCTGGCCCAGCGAGCAGCCGGTGAAAGTGCGCAGGCGGTGCAGATGGTCGGGGAATCGCTGGCACTAGCGGCGCCGGGCGGCTTGCTGCGCCCGTTTGTGGATGCGGGCCCACCGATGGCAACGCTGCTGCGGGAGGCGGTACAGGAGGGCGTGGCGCCACTCTTTGCACAGCAGGTGTTGGCCGCATTTGGGGAAACGGCCGTTGCCCACCCACCGATCGCCCACCCATCCCCTCAATCAACTGCCCAACCCCTCCTCGATCCCTTGTCCGAACGCGAACTTGACGTGCTTAAGCTGCTCACCACCGCGCTCACTGGTCCGGAGATTGCGCGCGAGCTGATGATTTCCCTGAACACGATGCGCACCCATACAAAAAATATTTACGCGAAGTTGGGCGTAAACAGCCGGCGAACGGCTGTCCGCCGTGCGGAAGAACTCAAGTTGATTTAAAGTCAGCACTACGTAGCAGATCTGGTTCCACGCTCTGCATGGAATCCAGAGGCGGATGCTCCGCGTCCAGGGCGGCGCAGAGCGACCGACCACTCATTCCAAGCGGAGCATGGAACGAGTGCCCCGGCAGATGACTCGTCATCTGCCGGGGCTTTTTTGTTGCCATCACATCAATCACCCCACAAATCACCACATCAATCACCACATCAATCACCAGATGTGGTGATGACCACTCACCACATCATCGTGTATTCTCTAGGCAACGAGGGCAAGATAATGAAGACAAGGTAGTGATGTGGCCACCAAGCCACAGCCACAAGAGAATGAAGGCAACACACGATGACCAAGCACAACGCAACTGACATTTTCGAAATTCGCCTCAAAGGGCATCTGGATAGACGCTGGGTGAGCTGGTTTGAGGGCATGACCATCACCCTGACCGAAGAGGGCGACACTGTCCTCACCGGCCCGGTCACTGACCAGGCTGCCTTGCACGGGCTGCTGAAAAAGGTGCGCGATTTAAGTCTACCACTACGCTCGCTGCACTGCCTTCCGTCCGACCGGACGACCCGATAAGTATTTTTAGCAAGCAGTTTACTAAAAGGAGACTCTGCAATGAAAACCACTATTCGTGAACTATCCCCGTCCGCTTATGCTCGGCTGGCTGGTGTTCTGTATCTAATTATCACCGTCGCCGCTATCTTTGCGCATATGGTTATTCCCGAACAGTTTATTGTAGCTGGTGACGCGGCAGCCACAGTCGCCAATATCGCCGCCAACGAATCAACGTTCCGTCTCGGCACGATTGGCAATGAGCTGATTATTTTGCTGAGCGAGATCGTGCTCTCCGTGGTACTGTACGTGCTGCTGAAGCCGGTCAACAAGACGCTGTCGCTGCTCGCGGCCGTTTCCCGGCTAGCCATGACGACAATCCACGGCTTGAATCTGCTCAATTACTACTTCGTGCTGCACCTGATCGATGGCGGCAATTTGACGACAGCCTTTGCGCCGGAACAGGTGCAGGCGCTGGTGACCCTCTTCCTCGATGCGCACAGCATTGGCTTTACGATTGGCATCGCCTTCCTGGTCCCCCACGTTTTGATTCTGGGGTACTTGATTGTGCGGTCGGGGTACTTCCCCAAAGTGCTGGGCTTTCTCTTCATCGCCGCCGGGCTTGGCTATCTCTTTGACGCAACGGGGCTGCTGCTGGTCACAGGCTATACTACGACTCCCGGCTTGATTGCCACGGTCATCGCTATTGCCGAAATTGCCTTCCCTGTCTGGCTGCTGGTCAAGGGCGTCCACATGGGCCGCTGGCAAACTCACGTCCTGGCGCCGGAAACGGCATAGGCCAATAATCAGTCATCAGCTGGCGCGCCACCCAAAACTGTTAACTGATTACTGAAGACTTTGTATGTGCCTTTTGCAACTACTGTAACATGATGCGGCTATCGTTTAGGTCATGAAATTCATCAACAATTACCCAAAAAGGAGCGCTGTAATGGAAGTCTTATATGCAGTTCTATCATGGGGTTCTCCCCTCGGTATTTCGTTATTTATTTTCTTTTCGGCTAGTGGGGCAGGCATTTTCTTATGGGGAATTTCTCATTTACCCAAAAGTGATCAGAAGGGGCAGTAAGAAAATATAGAAAACACGTTCCAAACTGGGTGCAAGCACCCAGTTTTTCTGTGATCATATGCGCAGCCAGTTGCGAGGCTGGTCAATGGCCTTTAGCCCAGATGGAAACTTGTTGGCCGGCGGGGGCGCACCGGTAACGCCGCAATGAACATTAACCTTCGAGCGCGATGGGCTGGGTTGCGCCGCGATCCCCGTTGCGCAGTTGCGTGCGGTGCACGACGTGATGGACGCCGGGAATGTTGAGCAGCGGCGGCTTGACCAGCGTTTCGACCGACAGAATCGAGGCCGGGCAGTTGGCGCAACTGCCGAGGAAGCGCACTGAGACTTCGCCCACCGCGGTGTCAAAGCCCAGATACTCCACCCGGCCGCCATCATTTTCCAGGATCGGTTGGATATACTCCGCAATTACCGCCGTCACCTTCTGTTCCGTGGTCAACGTTTGGTCATAGATCAAGCTCGCAAAGGTGCGATGGTTCCCATTGCGCTGATCACTCGCCTGTGCCTCATCCCCTGCTGTTGTCTGGCCGCACCCGCTGTAGTCGCCCCGTAATAGTTGCGCAACCAGCGTTTCATCCCGGTTTGCATCCAGGATCTCCAACCCCAACAGCCCACCGGCAAGCTGGGTTGACGGTTCGGTGCGCAGGAGAAAGTCGCGGAAGGATTGCCAGCGGCCGGGCATAAAGGCCAACTTGCGCGAAAACTCGTGCCAAGGGAAGGGCAGCGGCCCAACGACACGGAAGTTCTGCGTATCCAGCCGCACAAATTGGCAGATCAACTCGGTCAGCCGCTCAAAGAAACGGCGATGTTCCCGGCGCGAGGCCACCTGCTTTTCCATGATCACGGTTTTGCGCAGCCGCAAAAGCTCGCGGTCGCGGGGCAAGATCCCGGTGGTTGTCTCGATTTTGACGGCGCGGTTGCCCTTGCGGTCGACGACGGTAATCGCATAGGCGCCGAGTTGGGCACAGTGGATCAGCCGCGTTGCCTCCATGTGCGCCGGGCTGATGCCCATGTAGTAGGCCGGAATGTCGGCGGCACAGGGGATGCGGATGCCTGAAATGACGGCAATCTCGTCTTGGGGCACGGGCACCCCTTTGCCGTAGAGCAGCTCCAGCCCATGTTTCATCGCCATGAACAGTTGAACGGCGACCACCTCTTCTTTCAGCTCAATCACCGCGCTCTGGTGGGCGTCGTGCAGGTTGGCCTGGGTGATGGTGCCGTCGGCGCAGCGCAGGGGAATCGGACCGACCAGATCGCTGAGGATCGGCAGCATCAGCGCATCGTAGTCGAGCTTCTTGAGCAATGGCAGCAGAATCGTCAGGAACTGATCGCGCTCTTGGGCAGTGAACTCTTGCATGAGCTGTGCGGCGGCTTGACGATAGGTGCCGTGGGGGAGATGCGGCGCCGGGCCGTGCACGGTTTTCACGTTGGCCACAGCCGTATCATCGGCAATGCGCTGCAGAAACGCGGCAAAGGCACCCACTGCGGTTGCCAACTGTTGCTCAGACGCCGTCTGTGGCTGTTGCAACATCGCCAAGGGCAGCCAATCGGGCGCGCCTTCTTCGCCGCGCGCAAAACGGGCTTCCTCTTCCGCGGTGGAATAGACGCTGCGATAGTGCTCCGCCAACAGGGCAACGACCCGGCAGAGCGTCGCCCGATCCGGTGCCACCCACAACGCCTTTTCCTGGGGCGTCAGCAACTCGACCCGGATGGGCGTGCGCTTGATCAGGCTCTGGTTGGTAAAGCGGTCGGCATCCAGATAGTCGGTGAGCCGGTTGGCCTCGCCGGGCACAAAGTCGAGGAAAGGGAACTCGTGTGGGACATGGTCGTTGAGGCTGACATTGGCGATCACCGTGCCGTGGTGGCTGGTGATGCGCACGGGATCGCCCTGCCCCAGCCCCCGTTGTTGCGCATAGTCAGGGTGCATTTCGATCCAGTACCGTCGATCCGTCTCCGGCGCCGTGATTGGCAGCGTCTTAATGCCCGAATTGTAACGGGCTACATACCGTTTGTAGTTTATCCCCGGTCGCCCGCGCCCCGTGATCAGGCTGCGTAGCTTTTCATCACCGCGGGTGACCAGCCGCTCGAGAAAGCGTTCCGGCGGACGGACGAGGCGCGCTTTGCCCAGGTCGTCATGGCGCAGGCGTGGGAAGACGGCCCCTTTGTCACCAGCCTGTGCGTAGCGTTCATCGCCCTGCCACTGCACACCCAACCCCGCCTGCTCCCGCAACATGGTATGTGAAATGGCTTGACCGTCGCCATTTTCCAGCCGGTTATAGACATTCAACTGCCGGGAAACGTGCACCACATGGTCAAAGACGTCGGCGGCGTCAACTCCACCCTCAGCATCGACATAACGCCGGAACGCCCGGTCCACCGCGTCCGGGTCGAGCTGGTTGAGCGCGGCGGTGTCGGGGTCACGCAACCGCTTGGCAATCGTCAGCGCCAGCCGCGCCAAGATCTGTTCGTCGGACCAGGCCAGGGGGGGCGGTGGGGTCAACGGCTGCTGCAACTGGAGTGTCCGGTCGCCCCGTTGGATGACGCCCATGCGCTCGGTGTAGGTGAGGGAGGGCAGCAGCACATCGGCGTGGTCGAGCGCCCCATCGGGCAAAAAGGGATCGATGACGATGTTGAAGCTGCGCCCAATGCGCCGTTTCCAGTGGCCGAGCCGCGGCATGTTGCGCGTGAATTGGGTGCCCATGAAGAGAAAACAGTAAAGGTAGTCATCATCGGCCATGCGTGCGACGGGGGTGCCGTGGTGGTCGGCCATGTTCTCTTCCGGGATCTCCAGAATGTTGGCAAGTTCGCGGCGGTGCGCCGGGTTGGTGACATCGAGGTTGAAGACCATGCGCCGGCCGTTGAAGCCCAACATCAGTTCGCTGGTGGCATTCGATTGGCCAGCAATGCGCAACGAACCGGCCCCGCGTCGCCCGACATTGCCGGTCAGCAGCAGCAGATTCAAATTGGTCGAAAAGCCATAGGAGCCGGTGCTCTGGTTGATGCCCATGCTTGAGACAAAGGCCGGGCGCGGGCGTTCGCCGGCGGCGTTGATCGCCCAGCCCAACGCCGCCGGATCGTCGCCCTCCAGCGCGATCTGTTGCGCCACCACTTCTGGGCTGCAGCGCTCTTCCCGACAGAGGGCACAGAAGTCGGCCAGACTCTCTGCTTCCACCGCGCGGTCCAGAAATGGCTGATCTTCCCAGCCGTTTTGGAGAATAACGTGGGCCACGGCCAGATTGAAGAGCACATCGCCGCCCTGTTCAAAGCGGATGTGCAGCGTGCGCTCGGGGTCGACCTTGCGCAATTCGAGGACTGTGTCGCTCTCGACCGGGTCGATGACCACCTTGATGGCCTCGGTATTGCGCATGAGCTTGGCATAGGCCTGTGGAAAGGTAATCACCGGGTTGGTGCCGTGGAGGATGGCCACATCGCAGAGCGCCAACTCTTCAAATTCTTTCCAGGTAAAGGAGGCTTCGTTGCCAAAATTTAGCTCGTGCGCGGCGCCGGCGCTGGCCAGGCAGTGCTCCGAGTTGGCGCCCAACGTCGACACTTTAAAGACCAACTTGTAGAGCGACGCCATCCAGATCGCCTCCACAGTCTTTTGGCCATTGCCATAGATGGCGATCCCTTCCGGCCCCACCCATTCACGCACATGGAGAAAGAGCCACGCTGCCCGATCAAGTGCCTCTTCCCACGAGACTTCACGCCAGTTACCATCGTGGCTGCGGATCATCGGCACGCGGATGCGGTCACTGGGCCGCCCCCGCCGCGCCAATTTCTGATCACGGATCGGGTCGCCGCCGGTCAGCAATGAGGTTTCGCCTTTGACGCAGAGGCCGAGATCGCTGAGGGGCGTCACCTTCTGGTTGCCATTGGGTGCGGTTACCACCGCGTAGGGGCAGCCCACCCCGCAGTAACTACAGACCGAAGCGTGGGCGGTCAGCGACGTATGGAGCTGTTGCAAGGCCGGATCGTGTTGCAGATCGGGGTTCTTGGCATAGGCTTGAACGAATTTGTGAGCGCCACCCCAGGGCTGGAACGCTTGTTCCAGCGGTGCCTGATTGGTGCTGTGCTGCTCTGCTTGTACTGTAATATCGACCATGCGTTTGTTCCCTTCTCTTGCGCCTTCTCGCTGGCGTCGATCCATGACAGTTGCGGTAACGTAACAACTCACTCATCCCTAACCCTCACTGCCATTCAGGTAAGCGGATCTGGTTCCACGCTCCGCGTGGAATCCCGCAGCAGACGCTCCGCGTCCTGAGACGCGCAGCATCTCAAACTGGCGTTCCACGCGGAGCGTGGAACGAGTAGCCTTAACTCAAGCGTGGGGACTGCTTCAAATGGCGACAGGCACTGCGGTGACCTCGGCTGCGGCGGCTTGCATGACATCGGTCATGACGCCGTAGACGGTGCTCCATGCTTCCTTGACCGCCGGTGTAAATTCGTCGCCCAGCCCGGTGGCCAGGGTCTCCAACAGGGCTGCACCCACCGTGGCGTAGTGCGCATCTTGCACGCCATAGGCGACGTGGCGTTTGGCCAAACTCTGCAACACGGGGACCAGCGCATCGAGATTGTCGAGACCTTGGACCGCGGCATCGAGCATTTGGATCAAATGCTCTTTCTGCGCAGTCATATCCGCCTTAAAGAGGGGGCGCAGGGATGGGTCATGGGTAAAGAGCTTGTCATAAAAAATGGTCGCCGCTTGGGGGGCAATGGGTGTGACCTTGGCCCAGCTTTCCTGCACAGACTTGATCGTGTTGGAATCCATCGTCATATCCTTTCGTGATCCATAGAACTTACACAGATTGCCTGCGACCCAGCACAGTTCTTATCGCGAAGGCAGAAAATCTCTCGCAAAGCCACGTGGCTGGTCACCGCAACATCGGCCAGGTGTTGTCATATAAGCCATTTCAAAAAAATAAGTATCCCAGGTGACTGTCACTGGCCACAACAGACCTTGTTGGCGAACCTACGCCTGGCCAGTGACAGTCACCTGGTGTGGGCAGCTTATTCTTTGAGCCTACCTCAGTAAACCGGAACCGCGTTTGTTGATCGTTTGCGCACAAATATGTGGGCAAATTATACCATGCGTGAAACTGTGCAACAGGCGCAAATGGCCTATATTTCCCCCCCACTTCTGGACACTCCCCCCGTCTGCAAAGAAGCGCCCACCACCATTGACACCATTCACGGAGTTGTGCGATTCCCCGCATCTTTCTGGTATAATGTGCTATCTTACTCATTGGTTCACCATGGAAAATCATAGTGAGGGAATGGGATGGTGGGGCAACAGGCAAAACCTACCTTGCGCACGGCAATTGAAGAGTATCTGGCGGAGCCAATTCGGCGCGCGATTGAGACGACCTATTACGCGTCGATCAACGAACAGGCAGCCCTGGAACGGCTGATCGGGGATGAGCAATTTCTGGCCAATCCCACCGCACATGTCGCGCTGTTTGCCGATCATGGTGTCGTGCATGTGCGCGATGTGGCACAACAGGTGTTGCGCGTGCTGAATACCTGCAACGGTCTGTTGATCCCCGCGCGTGACCATGAACGCCTGCACTTTATGG
>ERZ795053.7581-NODE-7581-length-10408-cov-8.187965_pt1 | contig 10408 bp, 6 predicted proteins | sample MGYA00375137_ERZ795053 | MGnify/ENA primary metagenome ERZ795053 (study PRJEB30182, sample SAMN05720284) | activated sludge metagenome | isolation source: Anaerobic digester | place: Hong Kong | collected 2014-12-17 ... | reverse complement strand
GGGAGGAGTCCTTCCCGGCCGGCCCGCAGGGCCTGCGCCATCTCAATGGCTTTCCGGTTTGTCACATGCGTAAATCACACATCTGTTTCCACTATTTATACCATACCCAATGATGATTAAAAAAAGACTCACCCTGCTCCTGCTGCTGTTCTCTCTGGGGGTCCAGGCCCAGTTGGAACATGAAATGACCCCTTACACCTGGCCTGCCGATGAAAAAGTTCTGCAGAAACTGGAGGAGTGGCAGGATCTGAAATTCGGACTGCTCATGCACTGGGGAGCATACAGCCAGTGGGGCATTGTCGAATCATGGTCCATTTGCCCCGAAGATTACGGCTGGTGCGAGCGAAAAAAGGGCTCTGATCCGGGCAATTACTTCACCTATAAAAAGGAGTATGAGAATTTGCAGCTCACCTTCAATCCGGTGGGATTCGAACCGGAGCGGTGGGCCAATGCCGCCCGGAATGCAGGCATGAAATATGTCGTCTTCACCACCAAACACCACGACGGCTTCAGCATGTTCGACTCCAGGTACACCTCCTACAAGGTCACTGACCCGGCCTGTCCCTTCCATGTCAACCCCCGGGCCAACATCGCCCTGGAAGTCTTCAATGCCTTTCGCGCCAAAGGCCTCTGGGCCGGCGCCTACTTCTCGAAACCCGACTGGCATTCGGAGTACTATTGGGATCCTGTGTTCCCTCCGCTCGACCGCAATGTCAACTATGATCCGGAGACCTATCCTGAAAAATGGGAGAAATTTGTGGAGTTCACGCATAATCAGATCCTGGAACTCATGACGGATTATGGGAAAATCGACATTTTATGGCTTGACGGGGGGTGGGTGAGCAAAAAGTCACCTGAGCAGGTCAGGAACAGTTATGCAGGCAAAGCCGGGGAAGCCAGGGGGGGGTTTCTCCGGAGCCGGACGGTTAACCAGGACATCCGTATGGATGAGTTGGCGGCGAAAGCCCGGGAGAAGCAGCCGGGGTTGATTGTGGTCGACCGGGCAGTGGAAGGCCCCAATCAAAACTACCTGACTCCGGAAAATACCGTTCCGGAGAAGATGCTCCCCTACCCCTGGGAATCATGCATCATCGCCGGAGGCGGCTGGTCATGGGTTCCCGATGCCCGTTTCATGACACCCCGGCAAGCCATCCACCTGCTCATCGACATCGTGGCCAAGGGGGGCAACCTCCTCTATAACATCGCCCCCGGGCCCGACGGCAAATGGCCCGAAGGGGCCTATACCCTTCTGGAAGCCATGGGCAACTGGATACAGGTAAATGGGAAAGCCATCTACGCTACCCGGGCTATGGCCCCGTACAAGTCAGGAAACATCTGCTTCACCCGCACCAAGGATTCCAAAACGGTATTTGCCTTTTACCTTCCCGGGAAAGAAGAGAACGCCCTTCCGGAGGAAGTGTCCATTGAGGGGTTCACCCCTGCTGAGGGCGCCAGGGTCTCCTTGCTGGGAGCCAAAGAATCCCTGAAATGGAAGAAAACCGCAGAAGGATGCCGCATCTCCATTCCTGCGTCGCTGCGGAACAACCTCCCTTGCAGGGAAGCATGGACCTTCGCCTTTACGGAGAAATAAGCCATACAAGAGTTCCCGAATTATCCTGTAAAGAAAAGAGGCTGTTCCGGAATTCTGAAACAGCCTCTTTTCTCACTTGGGGTCATCCTCCCTTCCGGCTTCCCTTTCCTGAAAGGCGGTTTGCTCCTGACAAACTACCGTCGTTACTCTTCGGGCAGCACGGCCATTCTTTTCAGGTAGCTTTGTGACATTTTCACAAAATCAGGAAGGTAATTGGAGGTAAACGCACAAACCGACACATCCTTCATCAGTTCCTCGGCCTTTTCAAATTCCCCGATCTGATCATACGCCAGGGCCAGGTCGAACTTTACGCATTGATTGGAGAGATCCGACTTCTGAAAATGGTTAACTGCACGCTGATACTGTTTTTGCCGGTAGCTGATGACGCCCATCAGGTAGTGATAAACCTGTGATTTTCCCGGCTTCACACCGGGTTGAAGCAACAGGGCGTGTTCCTCTGCCATTTGGGAGGCCAGCGGGAAATTTTCAGAATTGATGGCCCTAATGCTTTTCACAAAGGCAAACATGGCGTCGACCGTTTCCGGGTCAGGGGGAAAGGATTCCAGGGTAAAATCCTTCTGCAGGCAGCAGCATTCATCCTCTCCGGCAAAGGGAGCGGTATATAAACCATGGCTATGTGCAATCATGGAGCAGCAGAAGCGGTGGTTGCCGTTCTTCCCCTTTGACGCCGCATTTTGGGCATCCAGGCCACTCGGGAGAGAAGCATGCATTTTCTGAAGGTCTTCCGCGGCCAGTTTCACATTACCAGAGAAAAAGAAGGAGACCAGGTTGTTGTTGGGCGACCCGATGAGTGATCCGCCGCCATTATAGCTCCTGGCCGTTTCAAAATCGCTGAGGGCATCGTCAAATTGTCCCAGATAGGAATTGATATACCCTCTTTTGGAAAATCCAATACCCGAGAGTGGATCCAGATGAATTGCAGCCGTGTAAGCCTTCAGGGCTTTATGAAAATCAATTTTTGCACGGCATACATCTCCCACGGAGAGCAAGGCGATGGCTTCACCGGGCCGCAGCTTTGCAAACTCCTGCATGTTACTCTCAGCCAGGTCAAAGTCAATGGGCAGGTTGAAGAGCCAGGAAACAGCCAAAGCCCGGTATCCCAGAGGTGAACGGGGATCAGTCAGAATAGCACGGTGTGCCATCTCCCGGTAGAGATTAACCTGTTTCCGGAGCTGGTATTCCCCCGCCAGGAGCAACAGTGCCCTGACATCCCCGGGATACAGGCCGGCCAGGGTTTTCACCAGTTCAAACCGCGTTTCAGGATTTTTGGTCAGCCAAGCCTGTTCAATCTCAATCAGCAGGTTTTCACCTTCACTGACGCTGGAACGGCGCTGAAAGGCCAGTTCCAGGTTGCTTTTCCATTCAGCGGCAGAACCGGCCAGATACGCCTTGTAAAGATAACCCAGAGCAAAACCGGGATCGGCTTTAAGTGCCTTATCCATCAGGCTACGGGCATCATCGACCCTGCCCATTTCATAGGCCTCCCGGCCTTCCGTAAAAGCCAGGTAAGCCTCTTGTGAAGAAGTCGTCACCGGGATTTCACCCTTTTTCTCTCCGGCCTCGAGGGAAAAAGGCAATACCCACGCAAACAACAATGCCAGAGGCAAAGCATACCACAGACAAATCAAATGTTTTCTGAACATAACTTTTGTTTTGAGAATTACACTTCATTATTCAGAAATCAAAGGGATTACTGAGCACCTATTTCAATGCTTATCCCTTTCCTTATCACAGAGAGCACCAGATAGTCGGGGGGCTTGCCATTGTCCCGATAAAAGCACGCTTACAATGCTTTTTGAACATGTTCTCAATTTTTCTGATATAAAGGTAACCTCCGCCGGCCCCCGGTGGGTAGTAAAATTCCACCAAATGATTGCAAATAATCACCAAATATTTCCAATCTGGTTTCACGGAAACCAGAAATGCCAGAACCAGGAGGTGATGATCGGTGGTATGATCCGCAGGAGCCGGGTTTCTCCTGCTTAGTTCACGACAATCTCGCTCACGAAGAGGTGAGCGCCCTGGCCTGCGCCTGCGTGTCCTTCGGGGCAGGTACCCAGATTGCGGGCCGTTACCCTGACGTACCTCACATTTTCAGCTCTCTTTTTAACCCTGAAATCGTAGAGGATTCTTTCGGCCGCGGTGACGGGTATGGCATGGGTAGCCGTCCCCAGCCGCCGGAAATGCTCCCCGTCGGGTGACACCTCGACCACTACCCCGGCAGGCATGAAGATCCAGGATCCGATATCCTGTATCGCATGGGTTTCCACCGCTCTGACGGAGGTGGGTTGCCCCAGGTCAATGGTGGCCACCAGGTCGTCCTTATAATAGCCTTTCCAGTTGCCGTCGTTGAAATTGGTGGACCCTTTCACGCCGTCGACGAGGGTAAAGGCTCCGCTGCCGTCGTAGCGGCTGCTGTTGGGATAGCGGGTTTTCACCGGGCAGGCTACAGCCTTATGGAGAAAAAACGGTCTGCTGAGGGGGGTAGTCACACTTTTGCCATCGACAAAAACGGCCGCCCGGGCGGTAACGCTCCGGGTCACGGCCACAGGCCCGGTGTAAAGAGGCGAAGCGGGGCCCGGAACGGATCCGTCAAGGGTATAGCGGATCTCGGGATGGCTCACCTCAGTGGTGAATTCGACCTCCAGGCTTTTGGTCTCGGGGATCAGCCGGGGATGGGCCTTTACCTGGAAGGCGCTGCGGGCATAGGAAATGCCGGCTTGCGCATAGCGGGCATACTGGGTTTTCATCCGGGAGGAGAAATCGTCCCAATCGCGGCTCTCCTTCGGAGACCAGACCACCTCAGCCAGGGCCGCCAGCCGCGGGAACATCATGTATTGAAGGTGTTCGGGCGTGGAGATGAACTCGCTCCAGTGGTTGGCCTGTGCCCCCAGGATATATTGGGCTTCCTCCCCGGTCAATGCCGCCGGCACGGGCTCAAAACCATACACCTTCTTCAGGGTGATGTTCCCGCCGAATGCCGGTGGCTCCAGGGAGGGATCCCCCTGGTAGTAATCAAAATAGCAGTGTGAAGTCGGGGTCATCACCGCGTAATGCCCCGATCTGGCAGCTGCAATGGCCCCATCCTCACCCCGCCACGACATCACCGACGCCTCCGGGGCCAGTCCGCCCTCCAGGATCTCATCCCACCCTAAAAGCTTCCGGTTATGCTTGTTCAGGAACTTCTCCATCCGCGTGATGAAATAGCTCTGGAGTTCATGTTCGTCCTTTAAACCCTCCTCTTTTATTCTATTCTGACAAAGCGGGCATCGCTTCCATTCGGTTTTATCGGCCTCATCCCCGCCCACATGAATAAAAGTGGAAGGGAAAAGTTCCATGGTTTCGGTCAGAACATCTTCGAGAAAATGAAAAGTCTCCTCTTTTCCGGCACAGAAAATATGGGTGATGGGCCATACGCCGCCAGGGGAAACCCCCAGGTTTTCACCTGTGCAGGAAAGCGCGGGATAGGCGGCCAGGGCAGCCATCGCATGAGCAGGCATTTCAATTTCGGGGATGATGGTCACATGGCGTTCCTGCGCATATTTCACCAGCTCACGCACCTGTTCCTGGGTGTAGAAACCACCGTAAGTGGCTTTCTCCCCCGGCTTCTGCAAAGGCCGGCTGTTCCAGTGGAGATCTTCACGATCAACGCGCCAGGCTCCCACTTCGGTGAGCCTGGGGTACTTTTTAATTTCGAGCCGCCACCCCTGGTCGTCGACGAGATGCCAATGGAAGACATTGATCTTATGGGCGGCCATCTGGTCAATCAGCGGAAAAAGGGAAGCAAAGGGCATAAAATGGCGTGACACATCCACATGAACTCCGCGGTATGGAAACCGGGGATAGTCGATGATCACAGCCGCAGGTACCGCTCCGGGGCTCTCCCCGGCCATCTGCTGCAGGGTCTGCACCCCATAGAAGATCCCGGCAGCGGTATTAGCCGATATGAGTATCTTCTGGGGAGTAATCTTCAGAAGATACCCCTCGGTTCCGGTCAACCGGTCATTCGGCTGGTTGAGCTGCAACCTGATCACACCGTTCTCGGGAGCGGAACCCGACACCTCCGTCTCCAGGGCAAACCCCAACACCGGTTCCAGCATCTTCACCGCCATCACGGCTTCCTGTGCCAGGGCACCATCATATCGGATAACCGTATTCCGGCTGAGGGGAAAATGCCCTTCCCCTCTGACCACCGACGCAGGCAGGGGAACCAGGTCAAACGGTCCTGCCATCAACGGACCACCCATGATGAGAAGCCCTATTATCCAGAATAACAATCGGAATTTCATGGTATGTAATGTTTTAGTTGAAAAAATCCTTATCCTTTATCACATCGGTCCCTCCGCGAATCTTAAGCTTCCAGGCGCCCCAGGTTCCGGGAAGGTATTTCTCATGTACAATCTTGTCAGGCCAGGACCACATGTTTCAAGCCATTGTGCCGCTCATATCAGCCCAGCGTCATTTGTCTCAGGCCAGCGTATCAGGAATCAAGCCAAACATACACTTATGGCATGCCAGCGTATCAGGAATCAAGCCAAATGTACACTTATGACAGGCCAGCGTCCCGCTCATGTCAGTCCAGCGTCACCGTGTTAAGCCTGGCTCACCCTTATTTCTGGCCAGCGTCCCGTACATCAAAGAGCAGTGGCTAAATGTAGGAAAATTAAAAGGATCAGGCAATGACCAGGCTCCTTCCCTGTGGCCTGAAAATTGAGTATCTTGGCCCTCCGTTCCGGGCCTCAGGGAGCGCGTGTGCGTCACCGGAGAGCGCCGGGTGGTCCTCAGCGGCTCCATCCTGCATCAGGATTTTTCAGGGAAGAAGTGTGCGGGGGATCTTACGGCTTCGATGATGCGGGAAAACGAATTTACGGCATAAAAGGCGATACATAACAATTGAAAGTCGCATGGTGCTTCGACCAGATAAGGACATGTATATTTGCTCCATGTGAAACGGAGTTCGGCGGAGCAATGCGGATCCAACTCCATGGGCGTGAAGCACATCAACTGGCTTCATCTTGAAATACAACTGAAGAGCAAGTCATAAACAAACAACTATACGAATGAATCTTATGAGAACAAGCGTGGTGAAAACGGTGCTCCTTGTGGTGCTGTGGGTATACGGATATACGGGAGCCGGTCAGTCCCGGGTCAAAGGGGACGCCGTAAGGGTGACCTACCGGCAGGTGGTCAATGGCCAGGATGGGCGTCGCGGGGCCAGTACAGTGCTGCTGGCCGGCAGGGAGATCTCGGAAGTGCGCAGTGGCCGTCAGGGGCAGCCGGGATCGGGGCGCCCCCCGGAAGAGAAGGAAATTCTCGACCACCGCAACAAAATGGCCTATCAGATGGCCACCATAGCGGCTGAAGCCAGCGCATCATCAGGAGCAAATGATCTGGAAACCGCCGCGAATGGGGGTGGCCAGAGGGGCGCTACCCGTTTCCACATCAAAACCCCTTTCAGCGGTTTTCCTGAGCTCACCCTCACCGGGGAGAAAGAGACCATTCTGGGCTATGCCTGTGAAAAGGCGACCACTACCCTGCGGAGCAACAGCATTGAAATCTGGTTTACGCGTGACCTTCCTTTCCGGGGAACTCCCCAGATGGCTTATGGGATCCCCGACGGACTGGTCCTGAAGATCGTCCGTAACCGGAATTTTGCCCTGGAGGCCGACACGCTGGTTTTTACCGGCGAGGAGGATGTTCCCGTGCTGCCCGAAGATCCGGGGAGGGAAGTCGATCAGGCCCTTTACCGCCATCTCATCACCGAGAACCTGATCACCACCATCGACATCTTCCAGGATGAACAGATCAGCTGGGGCAACGAGATCCGCAATCCGGAGGGGGAGGTGCTGAATGAGACCTATAAATATGCCGGAGGAACGGTCATTCTCAAAAAGGTGGCGCTTCCCGAAGCCGCCCCGGGGGACCAGGTTTTCGCCGAACTCCTTCAGTACTCCAACGGAGATGCCTATGACCGCACCGGGACTGTTTTCATGATTCCGGAGGGGGGAAAAACCTCCTTCCTGGAGGCTCTGCGTGACGGCATTGACAAGGTCCCCTACTTCACGGCGCGCAACGGCAAGAGCTACCAGGGGATGACCGCCACCGGGGATTACCTTCCCCCGGTGGAGCTGGTCCGGTTTTTCACACCCTTCGGAGTCAGCCATTTCAATGAACAGGTGAAGGTCTACGGCCAGGTTTGGGAGGAAGCCGCCTGGTATAAGCAGGAGGTCACCGACCTGCAACCCCTTCTGAAGGGAGAGGTGTGGATGGGTGTCTTCATCGGCAACTATGACAAAGGAGGGCATAAGGTCAGCCTGAGGCTGAAGTATTACCCCGGGTCGCCGCAACCCCGGGAGGAACGGGAAAACCGGGGTCCCGCCCTCTGGGTAAAGCCCCTTTTCAACACTTTGAATATCATGGAGATGGCAGGCCAGAACTACGGCACGCTCTTTGACACCGACTCCCTCACTGTAGAATTTGAAGTTCCGGAGGGGGTCAAAAGCCTGAAACTGCGCTATCTCACTACGGGTCATGGCGGCTGGGGCGGCGGCGATGAATTCAACCAGAAGGAAAACCGCATCTTCATCGACGGGAAGCAGGTATTTCAGATCACCCCCTGGCGCACCGACTGTGGAACCTGGAGGAAGTACAATCCTGCTTCGGGCAATTTCTGGAACGGAATCACCTCCAGCGATTACAGCCGGTCAGGGTGGTGCCCCGGCAGCGCCACCGATCCCTATTTCGTGCCATTGGAAAACCTGAGCCCCGGGCGGCACACCCTGAAAGTGGCCATCCCGCAGGGTGCACCCGAAGGAGGCAGCTTCAGCGCCTGGTGCATCTCGGGCCTCCTGACAGGAGAATACTAACGCAGGCTGGAGATTGCTTTCAGCCCGGGAAGAACTGTGGCCCTGTGGGGCGTCACTCAGGAGATTCCATCCATGCAGTCAGGATCTCTCTGACCCGCACCGACAGTAGTGTCGCCTTCCCATCCTCTTTCCGGGCACACCCCACCCTGATGACCGCACGGTTGACCGTCAGCCCCTTCTCCTCCCTCATCTCCCCCTCAAAGGTGATGCGTGCACCGGTCACCATTTTGATCCGGATGACCACCACCACCTCCTGATCATAACGCAACGGATGAAGATAACGGAGCGTAGCCTCCGTGACCGGGAAGATAAACCCTTCCCGCTCCACTTCGACGTAAGGTATACCCAGATGACGGAAGAGTTCCCAGCGTGCATTCTCATACCACCTCAGATAGTTGGAATGGTGCATCAGACCCATCTGGTCGGTCTCGGCATAGGTTACCCGCTGGCGGGTCTCAAAAATGGCCATGTTATTTTATCATCTGCGTTTTACCCCACAAAGGTAATCGCTTTCGCCCTTCGCAGAATGATGAACCTTGGGTAGGATTCCCTTTTAAGGGTTGAAAAGTGCGGTATGTTCCAATGGATTGTTTTTTTTCTATCTTCGGAAGCAATAAAACCAAAGGCAATTCTTTCACAAACGGCCTGTAAAAAGCCACTAATTCTTTAAAATTATGAAGAAAACAGTCGTTTTTTCGATGCTCATGCTGATATTCTTTGGGGTGGGTGCCCAGGAGAAGGAGATGGTGACCAAGACAGGGTGGAATTTCGGCGCCCTTCCGACCATCACCTTCGACACCGACCTGGGGTTCCAGTACGGTGCCCTGGTCAATCTGTACAATTATGGAGATGGAAGCCGGTTCCCGTCTTACAACCACTCCCTCTATTTTGAAGTTTCCCGGTTCACCAAGGGAAGCGGCATCAACCGTTTCTACTACGATTCCGACAGGTTGATCAAGGGGTTGCAAACCTCAGTCGATGTGAGTTTTCTCTCCGACCAGGCTTATGACTTCTTCGGCTTCAACGGGTACGATGCCGTCTACCAACCCGACTGGATCGACGATGAGTTGGAAACACCTCCTTACAAAACAAGGATGTTTTATAAGTATGACCGGAAATTATTCCGCTTCAAGGTCGACCTCCAGGGGAAACTGGCCGGAGACCATTTCCGCTGGATCACCGGCTGGAATTTCCAGAATTTCAAAATCGCGGAAGTCAATCTGGACAAACTCAATAAGAACAAGGAGGGTGACGAGGTTTTACCTGAAGTCGACGGCTTGTATCAGCTTTACCAGGACTGGGGCCTGATCAGCGGTGACGAGGTTGACGGCGGTTTTGTACCCACCTTCAAGGGGGGACTCGTTTTTGACACCCGTGACAACCGGCCCAATCCCATGAAGGGAATGTGGACCGAAGCCGTGGTGGAAGCCTCCCCGAAAATTCTCGGGGCCGAGAGTTCCTTCGCCAAGCTGAGCCTGATCCACCGGCAGTATTTCACACTGGTGCCCCGCAACCTCTCGCTTGTGTACCGTCTGGCCTACCAGACTACCCTCGCCGGAGACGTGCCCTTCTATTACCAATCACAGGTGATTACCTCGATTCTGACGGGGGCCCTCTCTGAAGGGCTGGGCGGCGCCAAAACCCTGCGCGGAGTGCTCCGCAACCGCGTCGTGGGCGACGGTTTCTTTTACGGAAACCTGGAAGCCCGCTGGAAATTCGTCCGCTTCAACTTCATTAAAAACAACTTCTACCTGGGTCTTAACGGTTTCGCCGACTTTGGCCGCGTCACCAAAAAGATAGATTTTACCTTGCCTGCAAATCTCGGGACCTACAGCAAAGCCGATTTCTTCAAGGACGACGCCGAGAAATTCCATACTTCCGTGGGGGCCGGGTTGCGTATCGCCATGAATGAGAATTTCGTGATTGCCGT
>ERZ795053.7580-NODE-7580-length-10408-cov-20.119965_pt1 | contig 10408 bp, 9 predicted proteins | sample MGYA00375137_ERZ795053 | MGnify/ENA primary metagenome ERZ795053 (study PRJEB30182, sample SAMN05720284) | activated sludge metagenome | isolation source: Anaerobic digester | place: Hong Kong | collected 2014-12-17 ... | reverse complement strand
GGCACGCAGTGAGGTGTTTTCAGGCATGGACTCCCCCTTGCTCGAAGCGCTTGCGCAACTGGTCTACACCTCTTGCAAAAACCTCTACCTGGCCTTCCACGACCTTTTCCGCCTCGTCGGGGTTCATGTGCAGCGCGATCTGGGCGAAATCGGCCACCCTACCGAAGTACAACGGGATCATCGCTTGAATCAACGGGGCAGAATCGGGGATGTTGCGAAACAGCATCGCCATCTGCAACACCACGTCCACCCACAGCTCCAGGGGTACTTGGCCGTTGCAGCCCAACACGTTGCGCTTGAGCTCTTCGGGGAAGTACTGGTCGTAGAACGCGCGGTTTTCGGTGATACCCGTGTGGGATTTTTGCACGAGGTTGTCCACGTCGATCGAAAGGGGTTGTGGCTCCACGCGGGAGATTTCCCCGAACACCGGAACATCCTCGATGGAGCGCGTTTGCATCCAGCTGAGCTGGTAGGCCCACATCATACGCAACAGCGTGCTCACCACCTGCGAGAACATGGGCCCCAAGTGCTTGCCGGGGTCTTTCACGTCGTGGATCTTTGCGCCCAGTGCGGCCTGGCCCACGCCGTGGCGGCTTTCGTTGATGGCCACGGTGGTCATGAAGATATCGATGCCGAAGCGCCCCACGTCACCTTTCCACAGTTGCTCGGACTTGCCCAGGTAAATGCGTGCCAGCTCCACGGATAGCCCGAAGTCCCCGCCGATGGGCTGGCGGATCCTCTTGCCATACAGCGCGCTGGTGAGCGGGTAGCACAGGTTGTTGGTGATGGTGCCGTCGAACTTGTGGCGCACGTAGTAGGGTGTAACGTAGGAAACCTTTCCCTGTTCCACGGGTTTTGCCAGGCGCTCGATCCACCAGGGTTCGATGCTGCGTAGGTCCGAATCCACGAACACCAGCAGCTTTGCATCGATCACGTCCGCCAGCTCCATCACCGCCCCCATGGCGCTGCCTTTCCCTGCGACCCCGCTGTATTCCAGCGACAATTTCGGGCAGCGCGTGGACTCGGCTTCAAAAACCTTGCGGGTAGCGTCGGAGGAACCACCGTCGGCGTTCACGATCAGCCCATTCCCGTCGAAGAATTGCACGATGCCCTCGTCCACGGTGCGCGCCACGTGGCCGATCGTGGATTCGTTGTTGAAACTGGGAATGCCCACCACGATGTTGGGTCGGGAATGGGGCAACCTTTCCATCACTTCCGGGTCAAAAAAACGCGGCATATCAAAACCTCCTTGTTATTCTTTCACGCCTCCCACGGTCAACCCCGAGGTGAGGTACTTCTCCATGAGCATGAACAGTACCACCACGGGAACCGCGGTGAGCACGGAGGCGGCCATCATCTTGGACCACACGGCGTGCTCGGAGTAGAACAGCTCGTTGAGCCCCACCGGAAGCGTGTAGGCGGTGGGGAAGGGGCGGATGAAGATCGAGGCGAACAGGTACTCGTTCCAGGCGATCATGAAGGAGTAGATGAACACCGTGATCAGCGCGGGCATGGACAGCGGGATCACGATCTTCAGGATGGCCTGCGTTCGTGTGCAGCCGTCGATGATGGCCGCCTCCTCGATGGAATAGGGGATGGTGCGGAAGTAGTTGCCCAGCATGTACAGCGACACGGGCAACGTGTTGAGCACGTAGATGATGAACAGCACGACCACCGAGGAAAACGCCGTGCGCGTGAGCCCCATGCCCACGAAGATCTGGTAGAGTGGAACGGCCAGCACCGCCCCCCCGAAGAGGTACACCACCAGGATGCTGCGCTGCAGGAAGGTGCGCCCCGGGTAGCGGATGCGGCTAAACGAGTAGGCGCCGAAGATGGCCAGTACCAAGCTGGTGAACGCGGCAATCCCCGCGAGCAGCAGGCTGTTGCGGAAGAAACGCAGGAACGGGAACTGCTCTTTCTTGCGGTCGCGCTCGATCTTGGCCAGCACCTGCTTTTGCTGTTCCTCGGGCATGTTCTTCACCAGCGTCAGCAGTTGCTTCTCCTCCTCGGAAAGCTCCTGGCGGATGGATTCCTTGAATCCCAGCAGCTGCGCGTACTGGTCGAGCGTGAATTTTTGGAAAAACCCTTCCTTGAAGGCATCGGTGTCGTAGCGGAAGGAAACGCTGATCATCCACGCGAAGGGGTAGAACACGAACAGCACCAGCGACACCACCAGCACGTAGAACACCACGGTGCGCAACGGGTTTCGTTTCTTCACCATTTTAACACCTTCTTCACGTACAGCGTGATCAGCCCCATCATCACCACGAACAGAAGCGTGGCGATGGATGCCGCCACCCCCTGCTGCGGCACCCCGGTGAACGCCGTCTCGTAGATGTACACCGGCATGGTGCCCGCGAACTTGGACAGAAGGTACACCTCGTCGAACTTGTAGAAGTTCCAGATCCCCCGCAGTAATGCCACGGAGGCGATCACGAAGTACAACTCCGGCAGCGTGATGTTGGTAAACTGTTTCCAGCGCGTGGCGCCATCGATTTCCGCGGCCTCGTACAGCACCGCGGGGATGGATTGCAGCGCGGACAGCAGCATCAGGTAAACGAAGGGGAAGTTGCGCCACACGTTGAAAAAGCTCACCACCAGGAAGGCGTTGTTGGGGTTGTTGATGATGTCCGTGCCCGAATCCATGATCCCCACCGAGGAAAGCGCTTGCACCAGCGGGCCGTCGATGGGCAAGAAGATGTAGCGCCAGGCGAACACGATGGAAATCAGCGGCGTGACGTAGGGAAGTAGCAGCAGTGCGCGCACCAGGTTGCGTCCCACGAAATTCCGGTTCATCATCACCGCCACGCCCAACCCCAACAGCAGGCTTCCGCCCACCGTGATGAGCGTGAAGGCCACGGTGATGCCAAACGAGCGCCAGAATTCCCCGTCGCTCAGGATCTTCCCGTAGTTGGAAAACCCCACGAAACGGTTGGGAACCTCGGGATTCAGCGAAACCTGGAAGAAACTCAAGTAGATGTTGTATACCACCGGGTACAGGATCAGCAGCGCGATGATGATCACCGTGGGGGCGATGAGCCTCCACCCGAAAATGGCCTCGCGCCGTTGTAGGGTTCCGGCCATCCACCTTGCCATTCTTTCACCCCGCAATCAAAAAAAGGGCCGGGTTCCTCGCGGAGCCCGGCCGGTTCGTTGGAATTACTCGAGTACTTTCTCCGCTTCCTTTTGCGCCCATTCGGCTGTTTGCTCGGGCGTCCAGTCGTTGGCAAACATGAAGTTGATGGCCTTTCCGATCACGAAGCTCCCGGAAATCTTGGCCATGGATGTGATGACTTGCCCCTCGTAGAAATCGAAGCGTTCCACGTTGTTGAGCGCGGCGATGATTTCCTGGATCTTGTTTGCCCCGTAGCGGCGCAGCACGTTGTTGTCCAGGAAAGCCTCGTAGGCGGCGATGCTGCTGCGCGTGGGGTTCATGCCCCCGGGGGCCATGTGCAGCCAGTACACGTAGTTGTCGCCGTCCATCAGGAACTTGATGAACCTTTCGGCTGCGTCAGGGTTGTCGCTGGAAGCCAGGATGCTCATCGCAACCACTTGCCCGTAGGAGGTGGACCGAACGTTCATCATCTTGTTGGCAAAACCCGTGTTGACGACCAACTGGGCGTCGAAGTTATCGATGCGCGAGCGTTGCACCTCTTCCACCGCGATATCATCCATGATGTAGGTGGAGTAGAACACCATCGCAGCTTCTTTCGCCAGGTAACCCTTCAGGGCGTCCAGCACCGTTGTGAAACCAGGCTTGGAATACTCGCCCAGTTCCTTGTAGAAACGGAACGTCTCGATCATTTCCGGGGTGTTGAAGGTCACGTTTCCATCCCCGTCGAAGGGGCGGGCACCGTTGGCCAACGCGATCTCGGTGAAGATCTGTTCCGCGAAGGCGTCCGCTTGCTTGGGAAGCACCAGGCCATACACGCCGTTGTCGGGATCATGCAACGTTTTGGCAGCTTCCAAGATGTTGTACCAACTCAGTGGAGCCCCCAGGTTGGCGTCTTCGAACCAGGCCTTGTTGTACCAAATCCCCTGCACCCAGGCGTGGAAGGGAATGCCGTAGTAGCCATCCGGGGCCTTGAGCAGCCTCTTGGCTCCCTCGTACACGTCACCGAAGTCGTTGATGATCTTGGCGTTGAGCGCGGTGTGCATCAGTCCCTCGCCACCCAAGAGCAGCATGGGCTCGATGCCCGCTTCCATCACGTCGGGAAGCGTTCCGGCCGTTTTTGCCGCGGTGATCTGCGTGAACAGGTCGTTCTCTTCCACGGGAATGACTTCCACTTCGATCCCGGTTGTTGCCTCGAAAATGGTGGTCAACGCGCGGATGCGTTGTTGGCGGTTGCTTTCCACTTCCGTAGTCCAAAAGGTAATTTTCTCTCCAAAGGCGAAGACACCCACCAGGAACACCAGCAAAGAAACAAGCAGCACTTTCTTCAACATCCAATCACTCCTTTTGTATGCAAGATTCCCCCAGGATCGGGAAATTGGGGTTAAAAACGCTTGGGTTTGAGCACGTCGTTTACGCGGTCCAGGTTGTTGGCCACGCGACGGTGCTTCCATTCCATGGTGCTGAAAACCATGTCCAGCACCGCCATCTGCGAGGCGCGCGCGGCAAAGGACGCCAACCCGGTTTCGAAACCCGCCGGGATGGTGTACAACACGAGGTCGGCGTTTTGCGCAAGCGGGGAGTTTTGCCCCCCGGTGATGGCGATGGTTTTCGAACCGGCGTCGCGCGCGAGCTGCACCGATTTCACCGTGTCTTTGATGGTTCCGGAAATGGAGACCCCCACCACCACGTCTTCCGGGAAACCGTTGGCGGCGACCATGGCCTGCATGTGCGGGTCGTTGTAGGAGCTGGAGATGAACCCCATGCGGCTGAGCAGGTTGGCTCCCAGCAACGCAGTGGCACCGGAGGCACCCACGCCGAAAAAGAGGATACGGCGCGCGGAAAGGAACCAGTCTGCCGCTTTTTCAATATCCGAAGGGCGCACCAGTTGCTGCAGCTGTCGGAAAGAATCCATCCCCTGGCTCACCAGGTTGGCAATCAGTTCCTCCACACCGGTTGCATCCGGCGGAACCATGTTTTGGCTTTCGGCAACCGAAAGCTCTCGCACCAACGAGATTTTGAAATTCTTGAAATTGTCGAACCCCAACCTGCGCACGAAGCGCGAAACGGTGGCCTCGCTGCACCCGGCATTTTCCGCGAAGTCCGAAATGGAAAAATGAATCACGTCGTCGGCGCGGTCCACCAGGTAGGTTGCTACTTTCTTCTCAGCAGGATTGAACGTGGGAAACAAGCCTTGCACTTTCAAGATTAGCTGCGGAACCATGTCATCACCAAAATTTCTTTCATGAAAATTTCTTTCAAAAAACTTCTTTTCATGAAAATTATACCCGGAAAGTTCCCCGCTGTCAACCCCCTCCCCATGTGTGGTACAATTTTTGGTGGAAAAAAAACCAAGGGAGGCTTCCCATGAAAAAAACAAAAGGCATCTTCGTGTTCCTCTTCCTGTTTTCCCTTGCTGGCTGCTTGCTGGCGGGCACTTTCTTTGGAAACCTGCATGCGCATACCGGCTTTTCCGATGGCGTGGAAACCCCGGATGTCGCCTTTTCCTACGCCCAAAACGTGGCGGGACTTGACATGCAGGCCATCACCGATCATGCCTACTACTTCCCCTTCCCCATGGCAGACGGAACTCCCCGCTTTGAAACCACGATCGAGATGGCTCGGCAAGCCACCGTGGAAGGAAAATTCCTGGCCATCGCGGGCTTCGAATGGACGGGCACCGGCCCCGGACACATCGTGGTGTACGACACGGGGGAAAACTGGTTGGATCGCAACCGTTCCGACCTACCGCAGTTTTACCAGTGGCTCGTGGACCAGGAAGGCATCGGTTGTTTCGCCCATCCGGGAACCATGTTCGGCGATTTCAACGCCTTCGCCTACGACCCACTTGTGGACACGGTGATGCAGCTGGTGGAAGTGGGCAACGGCAGCGTGGCGACCAACGATTCCATCACCCCGGAATACCTTTCTTACCTGCGAATGGCCCTCTCGAAGGGATGGCACGTGGGCGTGATGGCCAACCAAGACAACCACAAGGCCCACTGGGGCACCGTGAACGATGCCCGAACCGCCCTTTTCCTGCCGGAGTTGACCACCGATGCCTTCTACCATGCGCTTCGTTCCCGCCACACCTATGCCAGCGAAGATGCCAACGCGTTGCTTTCGCTGCAGGTGCAAACCCCCGATGGGCAGGTTGCCCAAGTGGGCGACATCCTGTACGATACGCCGATGGCCACCCTTAACCTCTCCGTGAGCGACCCGGATGACCCCTTGGCAATGGCAACGATGTACACGCGCTGGGAATCACGCCCGCTTCTTCTTTCCGGAGATTCGGCGGAGTGGCAGATCCCCTTTTCTGCGGAATCGGGGTACGAGTGGGTGTTCTTCCACCTGGTGCAGGCAGACGGCAACGAGATCATCAGTTCCCCCGTGTGGTTCCAGGATTCCGCGCAAGCCTACGCGCACGAAATCCGCACCATTCCGGTGGATGTGGTGCTATCCCGCCCCTTCGAGGTTTCCTTCAACCTGGTGAACCAGTCCACGGCAACGCAAACCTTGGCGGTCAGTTTGCGCGATCCGGGTACCGGGGAAGAACTTGCTTCGGCAAACGCGCTGCGTGCTCCCCTATCCGATGGTACTGTTCGCATTCCCCTTTCCTCAGCACCCCGAAGCGTGCAGATGTGGATCAACGACCGCTTCTTCCAATCCATCACCTTACCCGCGGTGGATTTCCGCGCCGCACTGGATACCACGCACGAAAACCTGTTCGAAAAGGAACTGCTTCCGCTGGTTAGCGCACTGCAGCAGTCCGGTGGTGGCGTGTCCTCCATCATGGGACTGATGACCCGTAGCAAGTTGTCTGGGTTCGACCTTTTCCTCCTTCCCATGCCTCCCGCGAATGCCATGATGCAAAAGTTCACGGTGTTCAAGGACAGGGAAATCACATGGCTTTCGGGGTATGCCGAGGAAGGGGCTTCGTTCGTGGTGGTACTACCCGAAGTGGAAAGCAGCCCGCAAACCATCGCCTCGTTCAACACCCTTCTCGCGCAACTGGGCACAACGGCAAGGATTGGGGAGGGAAGCCCCGAAGGCCGAGAGGATGGCGGTTCCTACGACCTCTCCGGCGGAGGAACCCTTTGGATCCTCGAATGGGCGCAGGCAACGGGGCAAAAAGCCCTTCCCCCATCCTTCGGGGAAGGTTTTTAGCCTTTCACACGTCTTTTTTCGAAATGTGCTCCATTCGCGCGTGCGGTTCCCCACGAATGGGGAGTTTCCCAACCTTTCCTCGAGGAGGCGAGTCACTATGGAACCCATTTCCGGATCGATTTCCGATTGGATCGAAGAGAACAAGGAACGTTTGGCCCAGCAAATCTTGGAGGTTCAGTACCGTTGGCAGCCTGAATTGAAGGCACAGTTTGGGCCAAAGGGAATGCAAAAATCCCTTTCCGACATGCTGTACACGCTGAAGATGATGGGAGATGCACTGCACTTCCATTACCCATCGCTATTCGAAGATTACATCCAGTGGCTTTCGGAAGTATTGGCTGCCCACGGGCTGGAAAAGAAAATCATGGAAAAAAACTTGCAAGCCACTCGCCAAGTGATCGGGGAAACCTTCCCCGAAAACTGGAAGGAAGAAGCCGTGCTTCTTTTGGAGAAGGCGGGCAAACGCCTGGTTTCTCGCACGGTGCTCACGGATGGGTGGCCCTCGCCGGTCAACCCGCTGGCCCCCATCGCGCGGGAGTACTTGGAGGCGCTGCTGCACACCGATCGCCAGAAGGCGCTGCGCTTGGTGCAGAAAACCGTGGAACAGGGAACGTCCATCCGTGACATCTACTTGCACGTTTTCCAGGAATCACTGGTGCAGGTGGGAAAGTTGTGGCAGTCCAACCAGGTGAGCGTGGCAAGGGAGCATTTCGTGACCGCCGCAACCCAAACCATCATGGGTTCGCTGTATCCCGCAATTTTCCAGTCCAACAAGAACGGCAAAAAAGTGTTGTGCACTGCTGCTTCCAGCGAGCTCCATGAAGTAGGGATTCGAATGGTGGCGGATTTCTTTGAAATGGAGGGATGGGACAGCATGTTCCTGGGGGCAAACACCCCCCTTCCCTCCATCCTGCAAACCCTCGAGGAATTCCAGCCGGACTTGGTCGCCATTTCCGCCACGCTGAGCTACCACTTGCAGTACGTGGAACAAATCTTGAAGCAACTCCAGCAAAAACCCGTTTCCGGGTTGAAGATCCTCGTGGGAGGACTGGCATTCAACCAGGCACCGGAACTCTGGAAGGATTTGGGGGCGGATGCGTGGGCCCCGAACGCCCTGGAAGCTCTTCACGTCGGCAACCGCCTCGTAGGTCTTTGGGCATGAAAGAACCCAACCTGCAAGGCCAGGGTTTCCTCGTGGAATTGGAGTACCAGGGGAGCATCCGGGCAATCCACTTCGATAACACCGGGCTCCTCTCCGGGGAAACCCCTTCCATCGAAGCGATTTTGGATCCAGGGTCGAAGGAAAAGTTCCGGCTGTTCACAAGGACACTGGACCGGCTTCACTCGGTTCTGGACTGGGAAATCAACCTGCAAACGCCCCAGGGTGTGCTTCCGTTTCTTTTTTCCGCTCTCCAGCAACCGGGGAAAATTTTCCTGGTGGCCTCCACGAACCCCGCGGATACCTCTCGCCTGTTGGACAGGGTTATGGAAATCCATAAGAGTGCGGAAAGCCAGGAGATGTTTTTCCCGCAAACCCCTTTCGAAGAGCCGGGGGACTCCTCGCTGTACGACCAGATGAGCCAACTCAACAACGAATTGCTGAACGCACAGAGGGAGCTGGCACGTAAGAATGCTCGTTTGGAGAGATTGAACGAGGAAAAGAACCAGATGATCGGAATGGTGGCACACGACCTGCGCAATCCCATCGGGGCCATCTTGAACCTTACCGAGAGCATTCAAGAAAGCCTTGATCACCTTTCCATGCCCTTCGAAACGAAGATGCTCCTATTGATCCAGGATACAGGGGAGTTCATGCTCCAGGTACTCAACCGCTGGCTGGATTTGCAAAACATCGAGCAAGGATCGGTGCAGCTCCACATGCAGGTTGTCTGTTTGAACCACTTCCTGGAACAGCAGGTGGAAATCTACCAGTTCATCGCCTCCAAGAAGAACATCCGGATTTTGGCGACGATCCCTCACGAGGAACTATTCGCCCAAATGGACGAGCACGGAATGGCACAGGTGCTCGGAAACCTTCTTTCCAACGCCATCAAGTTTTCCCAGCTCGGGGGAGAAATCACCGTGCTCCTGGAAAAGCAGGGAAAAGAAGGGAAAATCACGGTACGCGACAAGGGAACCGGCATGGACCAAAAAACCCTTTCCCAGCTCCGCATGGGAACCAAGCAAAGGGTTTCTGGCACCTACGGAACAGCGGGCGAACCCAGCGTTGGACTGGGCCTGATCATCACCCGGCAGATGCTCGAGCTTCACCACAGCCTACTGGACATTCAAAGCCAGCGCGGGTTTGGCACCACGGTGAGCTTTCGCCTTCCACTGGAGGAGACCAATCCCGAGTGAACCCAGGGCAACCACGGGGGGTTGCCCCTACAATACCTTTCCCGTATCGGGACAAGGGGGAAAATCCATCAACCGCATGCATGCAACAAACCTTTCCCGACCCGAAGGCTCGAGGAAACATTCCCGGAGGAATCCTTGGGATCCTGTAGGGGCAGCCCCCCGTGCCTGCCCGCTTATTGGTACCAACCGGAAGGAGATCATGGAATGAAATTCGACCCCCAGGAGCACCATCGCCGTTCCCTTCGGCTGAGAGGTTTCGATTATTCCCAAGACGGTGCTTTTTTCGTGACAATCTGCACGCAACATCGAATCTGTTTGCTCGGGGAAATCGTAGGCGAGGAAATGATTCTGAACGATGCGGGGAAAATGGTGCAAGCTGCTTGGGACGAAATCCCATTTCAATACCCAGGGTTCGAAACAGATGAAAGAGTTGTTATGCCCAACCACCTCCACGGTATCCTGGTGATCCAAACCAAAGAAAAGGGGAATGGGCAGGAGGGCCAAACCCTTTCATTGCCCGATGTGGTCAAACGCTGGAAAACCTTGACCACGAAACGATATTCAGACGCCGTGAAGAAACATCGTTGGCCCCCGTTCCCTGGAAAATTATGGCAACGCAATTATTACGAACATATCATCCGCAACGAGGAAGAATTGAACCACGTTCGGGAATATATCTTTACCAACCCATTGAAATGGATTGATGACAAGGAGAATCCCGCTTTTGACCCCCATTCCAAAAAACCCCTGTAAGGCAGGCCCCCGTGCCTG
>ERZ795053.7579-NODE-7579-length-10409-cov-7.266467_pt1 | contig 10409 bp, 10 predicted proteins | sample MGYA00375137_ERZ795053 | MGnify/ENA primary metagenome ERZ795053 (study PRJEB30182, sample SAMN05720284) | activated sludge metagenome | isolation source: Anaerobic digester | place: Hong Kong | collected 2014-12-17 ... | reverse complement strand
GGCTGGTCCGCCTCGACCGCTCCGCCCGGGTGCCGGACGCGCCGGTGCGCCTGCACCGAGAGCCGGTCGGCCGCCCGGTCGTCGGCTTCGATGCCGAGCGCCGGGTGGTGCTGGCGGCGAGCCTTGCCGATGGTCGCCTGCTCGTCCTGCCAATCGACGGGGATGGCCGGCCGGGTGACGCCGAGCTCTGCGAGGGGCGATTCGCCGAGGCGCTCGCCATCATGGCGGACGAGACGGCCGTTCCGCTGCTCGTGGCAATCGACCGGGAGGAGCAGATCCTGATCCGCCCCCTGGCCGAGCGCGGTTCCGCATTCGAGCGGCTCGGCTCGCTCGAGGACGTGCTGGAGGGCTTGCCAGGGGAGCCTCCCCGAGGCAGACCGCGGGTGGCGGCCTGATCGGCAGGACGGCGCCTCGGACAACGGGAACAGGCATGGGCAAGCGCATCGTCTTCACCGGTGGCAGCGGCAAGGCCGGGCGGCACGTCGTGCCCTATCTGCTGGAGCGGGGCCACGCGGTCCTGAACCTCGACCTCGTGCCGCTCGACCGTCCGGGCGTGAGCACCGTGATCGCCGACCTCACGGACAGCGGCCAGGCCTTCGACGCGTTGTCGATGCATTTCGGCTTCGCCGGGTTCGCGACGGGCAAGGGGCCGGCGCCGGTCGATGCGGTCGTCCACTTCGCCGCGGTGCCGCGCGTCCTGATCAGGCCGGACAACGAGACGTTCCGGATCAACGTCATCTCGACCTACAACGTCATCGAGGCGGCGGTGAAGCTCGGCATCAGGAAGATCGTCATCGCGTCGAGCGAGACCACCTACGGCGTCTGCTTCGCCGAGGGCGACAAGGATTTCCACGCCTTCCCGCTCGAGGAGGACTACGACGTCGATCCGATGGACAGCTACGGCCTCTCCAAGGTCGTGAACGAGAAGACGGGTCGGGCATTCGCCATGCGGACGGGTGCCGACATCTACGCGCTCCGGATCGGCAACGTCATCGAGCCGCACGAGTACGACAGGTTCGCCGCGTTCCTCCAGGATCCGCCGTCGCGCAAGCGCAATGCCTGGAGCTATATCGACGCCCGCGATCTCGGCCAGATCGTCGATCGCTGCCTCGCCAGGGACGGGCTCGGCTTTCAGGTCTTCAACGCGGTCAACGACACCATCACCGCACGCGAGCCGACGGAAGCTTTCCTGCGCGAGCATGCGCCGGGCACGCCGATCACGAGGCCGCTCGGCGACTTCGAGGCGCCGATTTCGAACCGCAAGATCCGCGACGTGCTGGGCTTCGAGGAGGAGCACGACTGGCGGCGCTACGTGCCGGGCTGATCCACCTCGGGCTCGGTGGGGCGAAAGCCGCTGGCGAGGAGATAGGTTTCGGAGGAATCGCTGCGGGTCGCCTTCGGGCGGATCAGCCTGAGCTTGGCGAAATGCGGTCGTGCCCGGTCGAGGACGCGGGTCTCGGCGCCCTTCACGAGCTTGATCAGGACCTGACCCTCGGGGGCGAGCACGAGGGTGGCGAAGTCGATCACCGCCTCGCCCACGGCCTCGGCGCGCAGCCGGTCGACGAGGCGCCGGCCGGTGGCGTCCGGGGCGATGTCCGAGAGCACGGTCTTCACCTTGGAGCCTAGCCGCTCGAGGAGCCTGGCCTGGATCCCCGGCTCGAGGAAGTCGCCCTGGATGATCTCGACGCCATTGATCGGGTCCACCGGCAGGAGGTCGAGGGCGAGGACGCGGGCACCCTTGGCCGCCGCGTACTGGCTCCAGCTTCCCGGCGCGGCACCGAGGTCGACGACCGCCTCGCCCTTGGCGATCAGCTTGAAGCGGGTGTCGATCTCCTCGAGCTTGAAGACCGAGCGCGCCCGCCAGCCGGCGCGCTGCGCCTGCTGGACGAACGGGTCGTTGAGCTGGCGCTGCAGCCAGCGGGTCGAGCTGGCGCGGCGGGTGCGCGAGCGCTTGAGGGTCGTCTTTTCCGTACGCTGCACGGCTCAGCCCACCCTGATCAGGCCACGGGGCGCAGGGCAGCACCCAGATCGAGGCCGAGGATGCTGTTGAGGATGCCTTCGCGCACCCCGCGATCGGCGACACGCAGCCGGCTGATCGGCCAGCAGTCGTGGATCGCATCCAGGATGGCGCAGCCGGCGATGACGAGATCGGCGCGGCCCTGGCCGATGCAGGGATGGGCGGCGCGGCCCTGATGGTCCAGGCGCCGAAGTCGCTCGGTCACGGCGGCGATCGCGGCATAGGGCAGGGTCAGGCCGTCGACCCGGCGGCGGTCGTAGCGGCGCAGCCCCAGATGGACGGCAGCGAGCGTCGTCACCGTGCCCGAGGTGCCGAGCATCTGCACCGCGGGCGGGTCGAGCGAGCGCGGCACGAAATGGCCGAGCGCCACCTCGGCGAGGGCATGGCGCGCGGTCCGCACCATGGCCGCGTACTCGCTCTCGTCGGGCTCCCGGCCGAAGGACTCGGCCAAGGTCACCACGCCGAGCGGCAGCGACACCGCCTCGCCGGGTCCGCCGCCGGCCCGGTCCATCCAGATCACCTCCGTGCTGCCGCCGCCGATATCGACCATCAAGAGCTCGTCGGCCGCCTCGTCGATCAGGGGCAGGCAGCCCAGCAAAGCGAGCCTCGCCTCCTCGTCCTGGCTCAGCACCTCGAGCCTGAGGCCGATCTCGCGCTCGACCTGGGCGATGAAGGCGGCACCGTTGTTGGCGCGGCGGCAGGCCTCGGTGGCCACGCAGCGCAATTCCGCCACCCGGTTGCGGTCGATGATCCGCTTGCAGACCGCCAGCGCCGCGAGGGTTCGCCGGATGGCCGGCTCGCCCAGGCCACCACTCAAGGCGAGGCCTTCCCCCAGGCGGGTGATGCGCGAGAAGCTGTCGACGACATCGAAGGTGGAATCGTGGGGCTCGGCGACCAGCAGCCGACAGTTGTTGGTGCCGAGATCGAGGGCGGCGATCCGGGTCGGCGGCCCGGCGCGCGGGCTTCGCCAAGGGCGGCCGACACCCCTGGCGCCTCCGTTGGGGGGCGTGGTCTGGTCTGCGTCTCTGTACATCTGTTCACCTGATCGACACATAGTAGGGGGGTACCGCCAGCGCGCAAGGCGCTTTCGCCCCCGACCGTGCCTCGGGCGGGCGGCACGGTCCTTGCCGCCGGCCAATGGGCTTGCTACGCCACAGTTGCCTGCCAGCCTCTGCCGGAGCACCGATGAGCGAAACCGCGACCCTTCCCCTGATGCCGCAAAAGGCCCCGTTCAAGGTCGAGGTCACGGCCGGCAAGGCCTATTGGTGGTGCGCCTGCGGCCAGAGCCGGTCGCAGCCGTTCTGCGACGGCAGCCACAAGGGCTCGGACTTCACCCCGGTGAAGCACACCGCCGCGAGGGACGGTGCCCTCTGGTTCTGCGGGTGCAAGCGTTCCGGCAAGCAGCCGCTCTGCGACGGCACCCACAAGGCCCTTTGAGGATGGCTGCCATGCGCGGTGCCCTCCCCCTGCCGACCGCCCTGTTGCTCCCCATCCTGCTTTTTGGGGTGGGCTGCGCCGGCAAGACGGAGGAGGCCGCGGTTTGCCCGGACAGCGCCATCATCTACGGGCTCGACCGGTTCAACGGCACCGACGCCAACGGGCAGAAGATCGTCGCGAATATCGAGAACATCGATGGCCTCTGCCAGCTGCAGGGCGAGACCCTCGATCTCGACATCAGCTTCGACATCGTGGTGGATGGCCCCGAAGGCACGCCGATCACCTATTTCGTGGTGCTCGCCGACCCGGCCGGCAACGTGATCGAGAAGGCCAGCTTCGCGACCGCCGTGCCCGCGGGTGCCGGGGACGGAAGCGTCCGCCTGCGCGAGCAGCTCGAGCAGCGGGTGCAGAACGTGGCGGCGGGCACCTCGGCCGACTATTCCATCCTGATCGGCTTCGACCTGCCGCCCGAGACCGCGCTGGAGCAGCGCCGGGCCCTGTAGCGCAGCGTCAAGAAGACCGCAGCCCGACGAAGTCTAAGGCCGCCTTCACGCTGCGCTAGCCGGCGGCGGGTCGCAGCCAGACGGCCGTGTCGTGGATGGCGGCACCGCCGGCGGGCGGCGCCGCGTCGGCGCCGAGCAGGAGGTTGATGCCGATCCCGTCCACCCAGTGGGGGTTCGGCCAGATGCTCTCGACGACGATCGTGCCGGGGTGCTGGCCATCCCGTGCCACCGCATGCAGGCGAACACTGCCGCGCGCATTGCCGAGCGCCACCAGGTCGCCTTCGGCGATGCCCAGCCGGTCGAGGGAATCGGGGTGGATCATCGCGGTCGGCCGGCCCTCGCGCTTGCGGCCGGAGTCCAGCTCGGTGAAGCTCGTGTTGAGGAACTGCCGGGCGGGGGCGGCGACGAGGCGGAACGGGTGCTCCTCCGTGATCTCGTCGGTGATCGCCAGATGGTCGGGCAGAGCCGGCATCCGCGCATGGTCGGCGCCCTGGAGCGCCCAGTCGGCCCTGAAGTGGAACCGGCCGTCGGCCGTTGGGAAGCCGTTGCGATAGTGCGCGGTATCGGCGTCGGGCAGCGCCTCCCAGCCGCCACTCTCGTGCACCGTCGCCGCATCCGGCCAGCCCGAGCGGGCGAGCAGGTCCTCGATCAGCTCCCACTCGGTCATGTGGAAGCCGCGATGCTCGGCGCCGAGGCGCTTCGCGAGCTCGCAGACGACGAAGTGGTTGCTGCGCACGTCGGCATGGGGCTCGAAGATCTTGCGGCCGATCTGGAAGCGCGAGTGGCCCGAGGCGTGGTAGATGTCGTCGTGCTCGAGGAACATGGTGGCCGGCAGCAGGATGTCCGCCTGCTTCGCCGTCTCGGTCATGAACTGCTCCTGCACGGCGACGAAGAGGTCGGGCCGGGCGAAGCCTTGGTGCACCTTGCCGAGGTCGGGGGCGATGCACATCGGGTTGGTGTTCTGGACCAGGAGGGCGGTGACCGGTGGCCCGCCCTGCAGGTCGAGCGGGTCGTGGGTCAGGACCGGGCCGATCCGCGACTGGTCGAGCAGCCGGGTCGCGGGATCCATGACGTCGTGGCCCTCGATGGTCGTCTTGTCCCAGTGGTAGAGGTCGCCCATGTTGTATAACCCGCCGCCGCCCTCGTGCTGCCAGGCGCCCTTGACCACCGGCAGGCAGGAGGCGGCGTGCATGGCGGCCGAGCCGTTGCGCGAGCGGGTGAAGCCGAAGCCGAAGCGGATCCAGGGGCGGGCAGCGTTGCCGTAGAGGGCGGCGAAGCGCTCGATCAGCGCGACGTCCAGGCCGGTGATGGCGCAAGCCCAGTCCGGCCCGCGCAACGCCAGGTGTGCTTCGAGCTCGGCCGGGAAATCGGTCATGCGCGCCAGGTATTCCCTGTCCGCATGGCCGTCGCGAAAGAGGATGTGCATGACGGCGCAGGCGAGCGCCCCATCCGTGCCCGGCCGCACCGGCAGATGCAGGTCGGCCTGCTCGGCGGTGCCGCTGCGGTAGGGATCGACCACGAAGAAGAGGGCGCCACGCTTGCGCGCCCGCGCCACGTGGCTCATCAGGTTGACGTGGGTGGCGACCGGGTTGCAGCCCCAGACACCGATCAGGTCGGCATGGTCGCCCGCCTCCTCGGCCGGGACCCCCCAGCGCTTGCCGTATCCGGCCCGCCAGCCGCTGTCGGCGAGCGTGGTGCAGATGGTCGACTTGAAGCGCGACCAGCGCCTGGCATGGGTCAGCCGCTGGACGCCGTCGCGCTGCACGAAGCCCATCGTGCCGGCATACCAGTAGGGCCAGACCGTCTCGGAGCCATGGCGCTGCTCGGCCCGCGTGAACGCCAGGGCGATCTCGTCCAGGGCCTCGTCCCAGCCGATGCGCGCGAAGTCGGTCGAGCCGCGCTCGCCGGTGCGCCGCATCGGGAAGGCCAGGCGGTCCTTGTGGTGGTAGCGCTCGGCGTAGCGGCTGACCTTGGCGCAGACGACGCCGGCGGTGTAGCTGTTGCGCTTCGAGCCCTTGACCTTGCCGAGCCGGCCCTCGGCCGTCTTCTCGACCTCGAGCGCGCAGACGCTCGGGCAGTCGTGCGGGCAGACGGTGGCATGGATCGTGCTGGTCATGAGCGCATTTCCGCTGGAGTCGGCTTCCTTGATAGGCGTGATCGGACCCAACCGGGAGAGCCAATCGCGCGCCGCGCCCGGGACTTTTCGGACGGCGACGCCGCGCCGCCGTGCCGTTCAGGCCACCCTGAACAGCAGAGGCTCACCGGTCCGCAGGTTGAGCGCGTTCTGGCGGGCGACCTCGAGCGAGCGCTCGAGTGTCTCGCCGGTGAGCCAGGCGAGGTGCGGCGTCACGGTGACGTTGGGCAGGGCCAGGAGCGGGTTATTCGGGTCGATCGGCTCGGCCTCGAAGACGTCGAGCCCGGCAGCGCCGAGCCGGCCGGAGCGCAGCGCCCCGACGAGCGCCGGCTCGTCGACGAGGCCGCCACGCGCCGTGTTGACGAGGATGGCGCCGGGCTTGATGGCGCGCACGTCGACGAGGCCGGTCGTTTCCTCGGTCAGGGGCAGATGGAGCGAGACGACGTCGCTGGTCGCCAGGAGCTCGGCGAGCGGCAGGAAGCGGGCCGGCGCATCCGGCTTCTCGGCCCGGCTCCAGTAGACCGGCTCGGCCGTCATGGCTTTCAGGATCGGGGCCAGCATCTGCGGCACGGCGCCCATGCCGACGAGCCCCACGCGCCGGCCGCCGAGCTCGCCCAGGGCTTCCATGGTGGCCAGCGGCGGCGCCCATTGGCCGCCGCGGAGCGCCGGGTCGACCTCGGCCAGGCGACGCAGGCAGGCGAGGATCAGGAGCAGCGTCAGCTCGACCACGGCCCGGGTGTTGGTGCCGGGCATGTTGGCGACCTGGATGCCCCGGGCCTGCGCCGCCGCGAGGTCGATGGTGTTGAGCCCGACCCCCCATTTCTGGATCAGCCGGAGACGGGGCGCCGCCTCGATCAGCTCCGCCGTGACCGGCGCCAGCGCATGCCAGAGGATCTCCGTCCCGGACAGCTCGCGGGCGAGACCGTCCGCGTCCTCCGGGGCGACGATGCGCACGTCCAGCCCATCGGCGGCAAGTGCCCGCAGCCGTCTCGTCAGCCGCTCGCCGGCTTGGTAATGAAAGAGCACACGCTGCACGGTCATCCTCCCTGCCGGTCGTCCCGACCCGGTGACGTGGCCGGCAGCCCAGCGTCGATCGGGGATGCCGCCATGCGGGTCGGTTGGAACAGCGACATCATGGCCGTGCTGCGCCGCGCGGGCCTGCTCGAGCTCGGGGCACCGCCACCGATGGTGCCGCTCACGGGCGGCGTGTCCTCGGATATCTGGCGGGTCGACATCGCCGGCAAGCAATACTGCGTGAAGCGGGCGCTCGCCAAGCTCAAGGTGCAGGCCGACTGGCGGGCACCGATCGAGCGCAACAGCTACGAGGCGGCCTATCTCGAGGTGGTCGACCGCCTGGTGCCCGGGGCGGTGCCGGGGCTGATCCACGTCGACGCGGCGGCTTCCGCGATCGTCACGCGCTATCTCGACCCGAAGGCCTACGAGCTCTGGAAGACGGCGCTCATGGCGGGGCAGATCGATCCGGCCGTCGCCGCCGCCGTCGGCGACCGGCTCGGCCGCATCCACAGCCTGACGGCCAATGACGCCGACATCGCCGCGCGGTTCCGCAGCGACCAGGTCTTCCACGCCATCCGGCTCGAGCCCTATCTCCTCGCCACCGCCGAGACCCAGCCCATGGTCGCCTCGCAGCTGCGCGCCCTCGCCCGGCGGACGGCGGCGACGAGGATCTGCCTGGTGCATGGCGATGTCAGCCCGAAGAACATCCTGGTCGGCAGGCTCGGGCCGGTGCTGCTCGACGCCGAGTGCGCGTGGTACGGCGACCCCGCCTTCGATCTCGCCTTCGTCCTCAACCATCTGGCGCTCAAGGCCCGGCATCGCCCGACCGACGCACGGCGCTTCGCCGAGGCGTTCCGCCGGCTCGTCGAGGCCTATCTCGGCCATGTCGACTGGGAGCCGGTGGCGGCGGTCGAGGAACGGGCGACCTCGCTCCTGCCCGGCCTGATGCTGGCCCGGGTCGACGGCAAGTCGCCGGTCGAGTATCTGACGAGCGGCAGGGAGAAGGCGGACGTGCGTGCCTTCGCCATTCATCATCTGACCGAGCCCGTGGCGCGCCTCGAGGCATTCCGCGAGGCCTGGTTCACGGGATTTGGCCAATGACCCGGGCGACCTCGATCGAGCATGTGCATGGCCGCCGCGTCTTCGACAGCCGCGGCCGGCCCACCGTGGAGGCGGAGGTGCGCCTCCAGGGCGGCGCCGTCGGCCGGGCGATCGCCCCGGCCGGGGCATCCAAGGGCTCGGCCGAGGCGGTCGACCGGCGCGATGGCGGCAGCGTCATGGGCGGCCACGACGTGCGCGGCGCCGTCGCGGCCGTCGGCGAGCGGATCGCCCCGGCGCTGCGCGGTCTCAATGGCCGCGATCAGGTCGCCGTCGACGAGGCGCTGATCGCGCTCGACGGCACGGCCAACCGCAGCGGGCTCGGGGCGAACGCCATGATCGCGGTCTCGATGGCCGTGGCCTGGGCCGCGGCGGAGGCCGCCGGTCAGCCGCTCTGGCGCTATTTGCTGGGCGACCGCCAGGGGCCGGTGACCCTCCCCTTGCCCGAGATCCAGATCTTCGGCGGCGGCGCCCATGCCGCCCGCAGGGTCGACATCCAGGACTTCATGATCGTCTGCCCGGGGGCCGAAACGGTGGCCCAGGCGCTCGACTGGACGGCCGAGGTCTACCGTGCGGCGGGCGAGCTGATGGCCGAGAGCGGCCGCCTCGCCGGGGTCGCCGACGAGGGTGGCTGGTGGCCGGTCTTCGCCAGCAACGAGGAGGCGCTGGAGACGCTGGTCCAGGCGATCGAGCGCGCCGGCCGGCGGCCCGGCGACGAGGTGGCGATCAGCCTCGACGTGGCGGCCTCCGAGTTCGGCAGGGATGGGAGCTACCGGCTGGCGCGCGACGGGCGCGAGCTCGGCCGGGACGCCATGATCGAGCTTCTGGAGGGCTGGCTCGCCCGCTATCCGATCGTCTCGATCGAGGACCCGCTCGCCGAGGACGACGCCGAGGGCTTCCTCCGCTTCACCCGCAGATTCGGCCATGCCGTGCAGATCATCGGCGACGACTTCCTCGTGACCGACGCCGCCCGGGTGCGCGCCGCGGCGCAGACGGGGATCGCCAACGCGGTGCTGATCAAGCCCAACCAGCGCGGCACGCTGATGGAGACGCTCGAATGCTGGAAGGCCGCCAAGGCCTACGGCTTCGGCGGCATCGTCTCGGCGCGGTCGGGCGAGACCGAGGACGTCACCATCTGCCATCTGGCGGTCGGCTGGCAGGTGCCGCAGCTCAAGGTGGGCTCGTTCAGCCGCTCCGAGCGGATGGCGAAATGGAACGAGCTGCTGCGGCTCGAGGAGGCGCTCGGCGACCGCGCGCGCTTCGCCGGGTGGGCGCCCTACGCGGCCTCGCCGCCCTCGCCTTCGGCCTCGGGCAGATCCGCGTAGAGCGGATCGAGCGCCACCTCCAGGCCCAGCTCCGCGACTTCCAGCACGTCGCCGGGGCCCAGATCGCGGACCGCCCAGAAGCCCTCGCGGCGCTGCCAGTGCTCGATGCGCACCCGCTCGGTGGCGACCAGCAGGATGTCGTGCACGCTCTCGATCAGGCGGTAGTCGTCGAGCTTCAAGAGGCGATCGGTGGCCTCGGTCGAGGCCGAGAGGACCTCGACCACGAGCCGGGGGTCGGTCTGGTAGACCCGACCGCGATCCCGTGGCGCGCAGGTGACCACGAGATCGGCCTGCCAGTACGTGTCGTCGCGATGGGCCGGCTTGACGCCTGCCTCGGACAGCACCCGACAGGGCGGCTTGAGCTGCCGGCGAATCTCGCTGCCCAATGCGATCACCATCTCGCCGTGCCCCTCGCGGGCCGGCGCCATGGCGGTGATCACGCCGCGGACGAGCTGATGGCGCGCGTCGCCCTCGCCGTCGAAGGCGAGGAACTCGTCCAGGGTGGCAAGGCGCAGGGCGGTGTCGGCCATGGCCTGATCCTAGCAGATTCGCCGGTCGGGCACCCTATTCGACATCGAGCAGGCCAGAATAAAGCGGATCGAGCGCCACCTCGAGCCCCAGTTCGGCCACCTCGAGCACATCGCCGGGACCGAGATCGCGCACCGCCCAGAAGCCCTCGCGGCGCTGCCAGTGCTCGATGCGCACCCGCTCGGTGGCGACCAGCAGGATGTCGTGCACGCTCGGGATCAGGCGGTAATCGTCGAGCTGGAGCAGCCGGTCCGTCGCCTCGGTCGAGGCCGACAGCACCTCGACCACGAGCCGGGGCTCGGTCTGGTAGACCCGACCGCGATCCCGTGGCGCGCAGGTGACCACGAGATCGG
>ERZ795053.7578-NODE-7578-length-10410-cov-8.367166_pt1 | contig 10410 bp, 7 predicted proteins | sample MGYA00375137_ERZ795053 | MGnify/ENA primary metagenome ERZ795053 (study PRJEB30182, sample SAMN05720284) | activated sludge metagenome | isolation source: Anaerobic digester | place: Hong Kong | collected 2014-12-17 ... | reverse complement strand
AAATGGCGACGTACAGGTCATCGCCGAAGCCTCTACCGGCCAGGAAGCCGTGGAATTAACCCAAAGCCACCAGCCAGACGTCGTGGTGATGGATCTTTCCATGCCGCGAATGGACGGCGCCCAGGCTGCTGAACGTATTTTAGATATGAACCTGCCCACCCAGGTCATCATCCTCTCCATGCACAGCGATACGACGATGGTGCAGCAGCTTTTGCGCCGGGGCGTAAAAGGGTATCTGCTCAAAAGCGCAGTTACCGAAGAGTTGATGCTGGCTGTGCGTTCTGTGAGCGAGGGGAAAATGTTTCTCAGCCCCACTATCTCCAACTCGGTGATGACTATTTTGTTATCGCCGGAGGCCACTGCGGAAAGTATGGCCGATCTGCTGACGCCGCGCGAGCGAGAAGTGCTGCAGCTGATTGCGGAAGGGCATACCAACAGCGCCATCGCCGACATGCTGAGCATCAGCGTGAAGACGGTAGAAAAGCACCGGGCCAACGTTATGTCTAAGATGGAAGTGAACGATATCGCCTCGCTCATCCGGGAAGGCATTAAACATGGGCTGATTTTGCTGGATTCCTAGCAGCTTTATACCTGTAAGGTAGGGTAATTACCCATATGGGGATGGTGCCGCTTATGTCAAAATAGTAGGATGCTAGCGCAGTGTTAGCTGTTTTGTTAGCTTTATCTGTTATCTATCATGATTATGTCAGAATATAGTATTCGTATTCTAGTAGCTGATGATCATGAGGTAGTACGAAAAAGCATTGTAGCGATGTTAACAAGGGAACCAGATATGGAGGTGGTGGGCGCTGCCGGAAACGGCCGTGAAGCGGTCCAATTAGCTCAGTCTACCACCCCGGATGTTATTATCATGGACGTCTCTATGCCAGAAGTGGATGGCATTCGTGCTGCCGGTGAAATTCAAGCTCTTGGTCTTGCTGTACAAATCATTATGTTATCCATGCACCATAGCAGTGCGCTGGTTCAACAAGCGCGCAAAAATGGCGCTGCCGGCTACGTGATTAAACAGCAGGCCAATAACGAATTAATTCCCGCCATCCGCGCCGCCCACAAGGGCGAGTTGACGCTTTAAAGAGTAAAAGCCTGTGCTTGCCAGGAGGCGTCCGCCTTTTTCAGGGTTGGACCCTGCTGTTTCTGGAAGTGGAACTGTGCTGCGTCTATAACCAGAACGGAAATCCGTGCAGCGAGCGGTGTGTTTGCTGCGATCCGCTTCGACCTCCCCTTTATCACTGTTTTTGCCGCGACTAGGGTTTCTCCTGATTAGAAAGTAGGTTCATTCCCCATACGGGCAACGGCCGTTTTCCTCCATACTGGATGGATGAGTGAAGGCTGCCATGTTCGGCTGCCCAACCCAACTGAGGTGTATATGATGATGAAAAAATTGGTAATTGGCCTGTTGCTAGGCGTGAGCGTGCTGCTGGCAGGCTGCACCGGAGACAATGCGGCAACGGCCGTGCAGTACCTGGACGCCCTCAACCAGCGCGATCTAGAAACCGCGCAGAGCCTGGTTTGTGATGCCCGCCAGGACGACGTCGCCATGGGTCTGACAACAGTAGACGATCCGACAGTGGAACCATTTGCTTTCAAGAACGTTTCCTGCACGTCGCAAGGCAGCGGCGTACTGTGCCGCTTTGTGGTAGATCAACGCGCAGAAGACCAAGCCTTTACGGACGTAGAGAATTCGCGCGAAGTGGTCTTTCATTTCGAGGACGGCAAAGTCTGCGGCTTCGATGAAGAAGTAGCCCAGTAACCAGTCTGGCAGCGGCCCAATCAGGTTGTTATGAATTTTCAAACAGTCCGCGATCTGGTAGTGCAAACGTTCAAAGAGTGGCAAGAAGACAAAGCTTCGCGTCTGGCGGCCGCGCTTTCCTATTACACCATTTTCTCCCTCCCTCCCCTGCTCATTATCAGTCTGGCTATTGTGGGCCGGTTTTATGATCGGCAGGCGGCGCAGGACCAGCTTCTCGCGCAGGTAAGCGGCCTGGTAGGCGAAACCGGCCAAGAAGCTATCAGCCAGATATTGGATAATGCCGCCGATCCGACACTGAGCAGCATTGCGGCCATTATCAGCATTGTCATTCTTGTTTTCAGTGCATCGGGAGTGTTTACCGAGCTTCAGGGAGCCATGAACACCATCTGGGAAGTAGAACCAAAGCCGGGCCGAGGCATTCTGGGCACGATTAAAGATCGCTTTTTTTCGTTCACCATGGTGCTGGTGGTGGGCTTTTTGCTGCTTGTTTCCCTGATTTTAAGCACGGCGCTGGCAGCTGTTGGTGAGATGCTGTCTGGACTGGCCCCGGATTCTGTGCTCCTGCTGCAGATTGTCAACTTTGTGATCTCGTTCGCGGTGGTGATGCTGCTGTTTGCCCTCATCTTTAAGGTAATTCCCGACGTGAAGATTAGTTGGGGGGATGTGTGGCTGGGGGCAGCGGTAACGGCCGTTCTCTTCAACATCGGCAAGTGGGCGATTGGTTTTTACCTGGGACAAAGCGCGCCCGCTTCCGCTTACGGGGCGGCGGGTTCATTAATTGTGCTGCTGCTGTGGGTTTACTACTCAGCTCAAATCATGTTTCTGGGGGCGGAATTCACCCAGGTATACGCCAACCGCTTCGGTGACCCGATTGTGGCCGATGAAGACGCGCAGAAAGTTGAGTGATGGGTAGTAGAGCGGGATCGGGGGAGGATTATACGGCCGTTCCGCCCGACCAATCCGTTTGCTCCACTGTTCGCTCCTCGATAAAACGCGGCAGCCAGTCCAGCGAACGACCCACCTCATTTTCCAGACGGTGCGCCGTATCAAAAAAGGCCTCACGAAACTCCACCAGTCTTTCTTGCACGCGCACTTCCCCTTCTCGGCGCTCTTTGTCGTTTCCTTCGGCCATAGCCAGCACACGCACTTTCATGTGGTGCAGCCGTTCTTGCAGGGCGGCCAACTCGTTCTGATAGACTGTTTTGGCATCGCCGCTTAAAGACTCCACCACCTCTATCAATTGATCCAGCCCTTCCTGCCACTGGTCCAGGCGGCTTTTTAACGCTTGCAGTCCCGCATCCATCTGACCTTCTAACTCGTTAGACATGATAATCTCCCTTTGTGGCCGAAAAACCGGCTACAGTTTCTCTTCTCCCTGTTTCACAACGCGCAATATCAGCAGCACCACCACCGTGGCGCCAATCGCTAACACAAATTGACCCAGGGCCACAGCGATGCCCACAGCGCCCACCAAAAGCAGCGTAGCGGCCGTCGTCAGGCCCTCGATTTGATCTTTACCCCGATGGCGGATAATCGTCCCGGCCCCCAGAAACGTGATGCCGGTGATCACGGCCTCGATCATGCGGATGGGGTCGGCGCGGATTAAAGACTCTTCGATGCTCATTTGCATCACCAGCACTTCGCCCAGGCCAGTGAGCAGAGCAGCGGAACCGGCGACGATCATATGGGTACGCAGGCCAGCGGGTTTGTTGGCGGCTTCTCGTTCAAAGCCGATGATGCCGCCCAAAATCAAAGCCAGCAGCATCTCCCCCAGTATTTTTAGTTGCAGCATTATGTCCATGTTGCTTTCCAATCTGTGTCTAATCGCTCTACAAATGCCCCCGCTGTACACGGCGTCACCTTCCGGCGGCGGCCAGAACAGTGGCATGATAACATGGCAAACGGCCGTTGGGGGCAGGTTTGTACCACAAACGTACCTTCTCTATATCCAGATACACAGTTCCTCCCTCTCCGGCATTCCCATCGGGCTAAGTGCTGGATCAAACTTCGTGTATAATTGGGGTGCGTATAGTCTGACATGGTAAGTGTGTTCGTTTACATGGTTGGTATCCTGCGAGGGGAAACGGCCGTTTACATCCCATCTCTGCCCAACCGGGAACCAGCTACCCACCCCTCAAAACCAACCACTGCGCCTCCCATTCGTCACTCTCTGCTGTCAAGCGTCACGTCGACTCACCAGTTCACCCTGGCAGGCTTTTGTTTTCACCCCGAATGAACGCGGCTTCTGAGGTGCTTTCTGAACGCAGACGGAAAACCCGGGGAAACTCGGACTTAAGCGACATGGACGAAAGAGCAGCAAGGGCAAACAACATATGCTTCCAGCCAATAGATTTCTAGACCAGAAGAGTATCGGGGAATAAACGGCCGTTACCAGGCAAAAGGTCAGACCAGGCAGCGGGGAAGTGCTTAGGGAGTAACGTAATGAGCGAAGAAGAGGGAGCTGCAGAAGACGCAGTACACCAGCAAAAGAATACCCCAACCGACCCCACGTCCGCCTGGGTGGCTGCCCTATCGCCCGAAGAGCTAAGGCAGGCGCTCTCTGACCTGCACAAACGGCACCTTGCTCTAGAAGCGCAGAACAAAGAACTGCGACAGGCGCAGGCCGCACTGGAAGCATCCCAGGCACGCTACGTTTCACTTTACGAACAGGCTCCGGTAGGGTATGCCACGTTGAATGAGCAGGGCATCATTCTGGAAGCGAACCATACCTTTGCCGCTTTGTTGGGCGTGGCGAAAGAGAATCTGGCCGCACGGCCGTTTGCCCAGTTTATCCACCCGGCGCACCACAACATCTTCCACGGTCAACTACAGCAGATCTTTGCCGACGGCACGCCCCGAAACAGCGAGCTGCAACTGAAACGCGCCGCAGATGATTTCTTCTGGGTGCAGTTGGAAGCCACCGCCGCCCAGGAGACAGACGGCACGCCCGTATGCCGCATCACCATCAGCGACGTCACCGCCCGCAAGCGGGCCGAACAAGCCGCCCAGCGCAGCGAAAACCGCTTCCGCGCCCTGATCGAAAACGCCCCGGATGCCATCAACCTGATCAACGCGGAGGGCCGCCTGACCTATGCCAGCCCATCGGCCCTACGCTTATTGGGTTACACGCTCGAAGAAGCTCTGGGAGCCAATATGGCCGACTATGTACATCCGGAGGATTTAACGGCCGTTTTCCCCCTGCTTGTCGATCTAGTGCAACACCCCGGCAAAGTAGTCACCACAAGATATCGTTTTCGGCACCGTAACGGGAGCTGGCGCTGGTTGGAAAGCACCATCTCCAACCTGCTCACCGAACCCGGCGTCGAAAGCATCCTCTTCAACTTCCGCGACATCACCGAACGCAGTCAGGCAGAAGAAGCGCTGCGCGAAAGCGAAGAAAAGCTGCGCCTCTTGTTCGAGATATTGCCGGTGGGCGTTTCCATTCTGAACAATGACCGCAAATTAGTCTACATGAACCCGGCATTGGCAAGCATTTTGGAGATTTCCGAGGAAGATTTGCGGCAAGGAGATTACCGGCAGCGAAAGTATGTAGGAGCCAGCGGCGAGCCAATGCGAGGGCGCGACTTTGCCAGCAACCGGGCGATTGAAGAACAGCAGACCGTCTGGCACGTCGAAACGGGTGTTGTGAAGAACAACGGCCGTATCATCTGGACTGATGTCAGCGCCGTACCTGTTTCCTTCTCCGATTGGAAAGTCGTCGTGGTGACAACAAACATCACCGAGCGCAAGCAGGGAGAAGAAGCGCTGCGCGAAAGCCATCGCCACCTGGAAAAGGCGCTTGAGGATCTGCGGCAGGCCCAGGCGCAACTGGTGCAGCAGGAGCGTCTGGCAGCCGTCGGGCAGCTTGCGGCCGGCATCGCCCACGATTTCAACAACATCCTGGCCGTCATCACCCTTTACGTAGAAATGAGCCTGCGCACCCCCGACCTACCGGCGGACCTGAGCAAGCGCCTCAAAACCATCGGCCACCAGGCGCGGCGCGCTGCCCATCTGGTGCAGCAAATCCTCGATTTCGGCCGTCGCGCTGTACTCCAGTCGCATTCACTGGATCTGGGCGCCTTTCTGGAGGAGCAGGTGGAACTGTGGCAGCGCACCATACCGGAATCCATCAGAATTCGCTTCCGCAACGAGGCGAACGGCCGTCAGATCAACGCCGATCCCACACGCATCCAGCAAATGCTCACCAACCTTGTCCTCAACGCCCGCGATGCCATGCCCCACGGCGGCAAACTAACCCTCAAACTAGAACCGCTCCGGCTGGATAGCCCTCAGACCGACACACCGCCGGGCCTGGATGCCGGGGATTGGCTGCGGATAACGGTGAGGGATACCGGCGCAGGCATTTCTCCGGCGGCGCTGCCCCACATCTTCGAGCCGTTTTTTACGACGAAGGAGCCGGGCCAGGGCAGCGGGCTGGGACTGGCACAGGTGTATGGCATTGTCAAACAGCACAAAGGCCACATCAAAGTGCAAACCGAAGAGAGCAAAGGCACCACGTTCACCATTTACCTGCCTGCCCTGGAAAAAACGGCGGTGGAAGCCACGGCCGTTCCCGCCACCGGTTTGCGCCACGGCCACGGCGAGACCATCCTCATTGTCGAAGACAACGACACCCTGCGGGGAGCACTGGCCCACACGCTGACCCTGCTCAACTACCAGGCACTCACGGCCGCAAACGGCCGTGAGGCGCTGGGCATTCTAGACAAACAAACAAAAACCGCTTCCGGCGCTGCCAAAAAACCAGACGTAGCCCTGGTGCTAAGCGACCTCGTCATGCCCGATATGGGCGGAAAAGAACTCCTCCTGGCCCTGCAGCAGCGCCAACTAGCCCTGCCGGTGGTCATCGTCAGCGGCCACCCGCTAGACACCGCCCTGCAAACCAACCAGGGATTTGCCGGCTGGCTGCCCAAACCTATAGATATACAAGAACTGGCAACCCTGTTGGCCCAGGCTTTGCAGCGGTGACTTGTATCCGCTGCCATCCTCCCCGCCTCCGGAGCAAAAGCTCCCGGCAAAACTACACCGCACGCTCAGGACCAATCAGATATAAAGCCGTGTAAGTCCGGCACGGTAAAGGGCCATGCCTTGAGTTGGCCTTTTGATTACCTTATAATGGGTTCTGTTTTGAAAATGGCCGCCTGAACACGCCTGAAACTTGTTGGTCTGGCTCTTCCAGTCGCCGGAGGTGTAACAAGTAGTGCAGGCATTGGAAAACCGGAAGCTGCCAATGAGCATCTTTTGGAGTAAACCATGACACATAAATCAGAAAACCATACGCTCGACTCCTCTCCACAACAGAATGTTACCGGGTTGGAAGAAGAAGCAGCAGCAGAAGTAGAAAACGGCCGTCACTCTCCCCACACGCACGTCAGCCACAAAAAAAACAAAAAGTCCCACCAAAAACAAATCGACCTCCAAACCCAGCTGGCCCAGATCACCGCCACCGTACCCGGCCTGATCTGCTCCTTTCTTCAGCGGCCCGACGGCGCCATGAGTATGCCCTACGCCAGTCCCGCCCTCAGTGACGTCTACGGTCTCGACGGCGCAAAACTCGCCCAAGACGCCACCCCCCTGTTCAAGATCATACACCCCAAAGACATCCAGCAGGTCACCGAATCCATTGCTGAATCAGCCCGTACCCTCACCCGCTGGCACCACGAATACCGCATCCTCCATCCCCAAAAAGGCGAAATCTGGCTGGAAGGCAATTCCATGCCCCAACGCCAGCCAGACGGCAGCATCCTCTGGCACGGCTTCGTGCAAGACGTTACCAGCCGCAAACAGGCCGAAAACGCATACCGCGAAAGCGAAGAAAAGCTCCGGCTGTTCATCAAACACGCCCCCGCCTCCCTCGCCATGTTCGATCAGGACATGCGCTACCTGGCCCACAGCCGCCGCTGGGTCATCGACTACCGGCTGGAAGACCAGGCGCTTATCGGCCGTTCCCACTATGAAGTCTTCCCCGAAATTACCGAACGCTGGAAAGGCATCCATCAGCGCGCCCTGCGTGGCGAAGTCGTACGCACCGATAAAGATCCCTTCTTGCGCGCCGATGGCACCATGCAGTGGCTTCAGTGGGAAATACGCCCCTGGTATACCGCCGATGGCCCCATTGGCGGCATCGTCATCTTCACCGAAGACATCACCGAGCGCAAACAGGCTGAAAACGCCCTGCGCGAAAGCGAAGAGCGCTATCACAGCGCCCTGGACAACATGCTGGAAGGCTGCCAGATCATCGGGTTCGACTGGCGCTATCTGTATCTCAATGCCAGCGTCACCGAACACAGCCGCCGTCGCAAAGAGGAACTGCTAGGCCGAACGATGATGGAAGCCTATCCCGGCATCGAAAACACCGAACTATTCACCATCCTGAACCGCTGCCTGACAGAGCGTACAGCCCACCGCCTGGAAAACAAATTTGAATACGCCGATGGCTCCTCAGCCTGGTTTGATCTGAGCGTGCAGCCGATTCCCGAAGGGCTGTTTATCCTGTCTATCGACATTACCGAGCGCAAACGTGCCGCCGAGGAACAAACGAGGCTGGAAGAACAACTGCGTCAGGCCCAAAAAATGGAAAGCATCGGCCGGTTGGCCGGCGGCGTGGCCCACGATTTCAACAACCAGCTTACCATCATGCAAATCTACGGCGACCTGATGCGGGCTGAAATGGGTAGAGACCACCCGCTGCTGCCCAAGCTGGAGCACATCCGCCGGGCCAGCGAACACGCCGCCAGCCTGACACGGCAGCTGCTCGCTTTCAGCCGCAAGCAAATCTTGCAGCCGGTGGTTATTAACTTGAATAATCTGGTCGCCAACCTGCAAAACATGCTGGCCCGGCTCATCGGTGAAGATATTCTCCTCTCCACCGTTCTCCAGCCGGAACTGTGGTCTGTGACGGCCGATCCGGGGCAAATCGAGCAGGTAATCATGAATCTGATTATCAACGCGCGGGATGCCATGCCTACCGGCGGCATGTTGACCCTGGAAACGAGCAACATCATCCTGGACGAAAGCATCACCAGCACCCACCTGGATGCGCCGTTGGGTCCATGCGTGATGCTGGCCGTAACCGATACCGGCCACGGCATGGACAAAGCCACCCTCAAACACATCTTTGAACCCTTCTTTACGACGAAGCAGTCGGGACAGGGCACGGGCCTGGGGCTGGCAACGGTACACGGCATTGTGAAGCAAAGCGGCGGCGCAATCTTCGTTTACAGTGAACTGCACAAAGGCACAACCTTTAAAGTTTGCTTGCCAGCCAGCGACAGCGTTATCGACCAATTGGCCACTTCCGCGACCGGCAAGATGATGCAGCAAGGCAGCGAGACTGTGCTGCTAGTCGAAGATGAAGAGGAGCTGCGGGCGTTGGTGCGGCTTACTTTAGAAGAACTGGGTTACACCGTCCTGGTGGCAGGGGATGCCAGCCAGGCGCTCGATCAGGCGGAGCAGTGCCAGGGCGCAATCGATTTGCTGCTGACGGACGTGGTGATGCCGCAAAAAAGCGGGCGAGAATTGTCTGAAGAGCTGTATACGCTGCGCCCGGAGATGAAGGTGTTGTTTACCTCCGGGTATATGGATGATGCTGTGGTGCGACACGGTCTGCTTACGGCAGAGGTCAACTTTTTGCCAAAGCCTTTTACGCGCAGCTCGCTGGCGGCGAAGGTGCGCGAGGTTTTGGATCAGTAACCGGTGCGGGGTAAGGGGAGGGAAACGGCCGTTTCCCTCCTCCCCCTCTCCCGGCTTCCTTCAAGCTTTGTCCTACGTTAGCCTTTAGCTTCCCCCATTGTCTAAAGGTTCGGATACCCGTAAAATCTCTGCCAGATCGAATACCAACTATCGTATCTTCCCACTACATACGACTGAGAAAGGAGTGTTCCCCATGAGTAAACCCCAAACAACGGCTGCCGCAGCCACCCCCATCACTGAAACGGTCTATACGCGTGCGCCCTACTGGCAGGACGTGCCCGATGAACAATGGATGGACTGGCGCTGGCAAATGAGCCATCGCCTGAACTCTGTATCCGAACTGGAGCAGGTAATCAACCTGACCGATTCCGAGCGAGAAGCGCTGAGCGCCAAAGGTCTCTTCCGTGTGGACATCACCCCGTATTTCGCTAGTCTGATCGACCCCGATGACCCCAACTGCCCGGTACGCAAACAAATCATCCCCACAGCGCGCGAAATGGTGCCCTTTGAATCGATGATGGAGGACTCGCTGGCAGAGGACAAACATTCACCCGTGCCTGGGTTGGTGCACCGCTACCCAGACCGTGTGCTGATGCTGATTACCACCCAATGCGCCAGCTACTGCCGCTACTGCACCCGCAGCCGCATCGTCGGCGACCCGACACAGACGTTTAGCCGCGCCGAGTTCGACGCGCAGATCGACTACATCGAACGGACGCCGCAAATCCGCGACGTGCTGCTCTCTGGCGGTGATCCGATGGTGCTGGCGCCCAAACTACTGGACATGATTCTGGGCCGCCTCCGGGCCATTCCGCACGTGGAAATTATCCGCATCGGCTCGCGCGTGCCGGTCTTTCTGCCCATGCGCGTGACGGAAGAATTTTGCGACATGATCCAGAAGTATCATCCGCTGTGGATCAACATCCACG
>ERZ795053.7574-NODE-7574-length-10418-cov-3.895783_pt1 | contig 10418 bp, 8 predicted proteins | sample MGYA00375137_ERZ795053 | MGnify/ENA primary metagenome ERZ795053 (study PRJEB30182, sample SAMN05720284) | activated sludge metagenome | isolation source: Anaerobic digester | place: Hong Kong | collected 2014-12-17 ... | reverse complement strand
ATTTATTTGAAGTAGTATATCGGGTGCCGAATTCAATTCTTTTCTGTTTGCGAGGCTGTCTTGAACATCCACACCAATAATCATATCCATTCCTTTGGCTTTGAGCTCGTCTATGGGATAATTGTTTACTACCCCGCCATCAATTAAAACCATGTCATTAATAACCACTGGTTGAAACAAAGAAGGCAAGGCTCCACTGGCCATAACCGATTGTGCCAAGCAGCCTTTTTCAAGCATCACACTTTCGCCCGTTTCTATATTGGTTGCCATACAGAAATAGGGAATTGGCAGTTTGGAAAAGTCATCAATATTACTAACGGGAAGCGTTAATCTGGACAAGAGGTTGTAGGTGTTTTGCCCTCGGGACAACGCCGACGGCAATTTTACTTTCCAATTTTCCAAAGGTAACGAAATCACATAGCGCTCCGTATTTTCCCTCTCATAAAAACTCTTGACATTTCTTGGGAGATTATCATTGATGATATCGTCAAAATTGACCGTCTTGAAAATGGAATCCAGCTCTTTTCCGGAATACCCCGAAGCATACAGCGAACCTACAATAGCTCCCATACTGGTGCCTGCCACATAATCAATCCTAATTCCCAAACTATCAATAACCTTGAGCGCGCCAATGTGAGCCAAGCCTTTGGCGCCACCACCGCTAAGTACTAAACCAACTTTAATATCCTTTTGCTCATTAGGTTCTTGGCCTTGCATTGCAAAGCAGGTTAGAACGATTAAAATGGATACTATATATTTCACTTTTTATGGTAGTAATTATAAATTTTTTGTGCTTTTGAATTTCCAACAACATCTTCCAGTTCATCCAATTTTGCGAAACCGATTCGTTTAACCGACTTAAAAGCTTTCATGAGATCAACCACCGTTTTTTCTCCTATCCCTGGAATGGTCTCAAGCTCCGTTAGCAAAGCGCTTTTACTTCTTTTACTACGATGGTGTTCAATCCCAAAACGGTGTGCTTCATTTCTTAATTGTTGAATAACTTTGAGGGTTTCGCTTTTTTTATCTAAATATAAGGGAATTGAATCATCTGGATAAAATAATTCTTCCAAACGTTTGGCAATTCCGATAATGGCAATCTTTCCTCTTAATCCCAAACGCTCCAAACTCTTCACTGCTGAAGAAAGTTGACCTTTACCACCATCAATAATAATGAGCTGTGGCAACTCTTGATCTTCTTCCAACAACCGCCTATACCTTCGGTAAACCACTTCTTCCATTGAGGCAAAATCGTTAGGCCCTTCTACTGTTTTTATATTGAAATGCCTGTAGTCCTTCTTACTGGGTTTACCATCCTTAAAAACCACACAAGCAGCTACGGGATTGGTTCCTTGAATGTTGGAATTGTCAAAACATTCAATATGCCGTGGCTCAACCGACAAACGCAAGTCAGCCTGCATCTGTTTCATAATACGGTTGGAATGCTTGTCGGGATCGGTGAGCTTAATTTGTTTGAAACGCTCCATACGATGGTATTTGGCATTGCGTTCGGACAAATCCAAAATATGTTTTTTATCCCCCAGTTTGGGTACAGTAACTTTTACTTCTTCACCTATTTCAACTTCAAACGGCACATAAATTTCCTTGGATTTGGAATGAAACCGCTGGCGTATTTCGGTAATGGCCAACTCCAATAGTTCTTGATCAGTTTCATCCAACTTTTTCTTCAGCTCTAAAGTATGCGCCCTGATAATTGAACCATAAGACAGTTGCAAGAAATTGATGTAACCATAGCTTTCGTCGCTCACAATACTAAAGACGTCTACATTGCTTATCTTTGGATTGACTATGGTTGATTTCGCTTGATAGTTCTCAAGGATTCCTATTTTTTCCTTTATTTTTTGCGCCTCTTCAAACTGCATGTCTTGGGCAAATTGGGTCATTTGTTTTTTGAATTGCCCCAGCGAATTCTTAAAGTTACCTTTTAGTATTTCCCTAATGGAATTTATATTCCTTTGATAGTCTTCTTCTGATTGCAACCCTTCACAAGGGCCAAGACAATTGCCCAAATGGTATTCCAAGCATACTTTATACTTGCCAGATTCAACTTTGTCTTTTGCCAAATCATAATTACACGTTCTTAAAGGATAAAGCCCTTTCGTAAGTTCCAGAAGTGTAATCACTGTTTTCATGTGGGTATAAGGCCCAAAATACTCACTGCCGTCTTTAACGACTCTTCTAGTTGAAAACACTCGGGGGAACCGCTCGTTTTTGATACAAATCCACGGGTAGGATTTGTCGTCTTTCAATAAAACATTATAGCGTGGCCTGTATTTTTTAATAAGGTTGTTCTCCAGTAGCAACGCATCCGTTTCAGAATCTACCACAATGTGTTTTATCGTGGCTATTTTTTTTACCAAAACCCTAGTTTTTCCTGAATCATGATGCTTGGTAAAGTAGGAACTGACACGCTTTTTGAGGTTTTTGCCTTTTCCTACATATATAATAGTTCCGTCACTATCAAAATATTGGTAAACTCCGGGTGAATCCGGTAATGTTTGAATTTGAACCTCTAAAGATGTGCTCTCCATATCCCAAAAGTACTATTTAAGGATGAAAACCTATTTCCTTTCAAAAAATTTCTTTTTAACAGAAAAATAATTTTAAAACTTATGCTACCTTGCCACACTTTTTTAATTTGTACTATGAGCAAACCCATACTTGGAAGAACTGATAAAGTGGATTTCCCTGAATTGGATCTTTTTGATGTTGATATCAAAATAGATACAGGTGCTTATACTTCGGCCATTCATTGTACCAATGTTTTTGAAGAAAAAGAGGGGCTTCGTTGTACGTTTTCGCACAAAGGGCGTCCTGATTTTAATGACAAGGAAGTGTTATTCAAAACCTATTCGAAAACAGGGGTGAAGAGCAGTAATGGTCATAAAGAAAACCGGTTTAAAATCCGTTCCAAAGTGATTTTTTTTGGAAAAACTTATAAGATTAACTTAACTTTAAGCACCCGGGATGATATGCGTTTTCCTGTGCTCATAGGTCGTCAATTTTTAAAGAATAAATTTTTGGTAGATGTGAGCCTGGAAAATCAATCTTTTAATATGAAGACTCCATGAATATAGTCATTCTTTCTCGAAATGGTCATCTGTACTCAACACAACGTTTAGTAGAAGAAGGCTTTGAACGTGGTCATAAAATTGAGGTTATTGACCCCTTGAAATGTGATCTAATTCTTGAAAAAGAAAAGCCAACCATCTTTTACAAAGATCGCTATCTGGATTATGTAGATGCCATTATTCCACGCATTGGAGCTTCTATTACTTTCTATGGCTGTGCTGTGGTAAGGCAATTTGAAATGATGAATGTATTTACAACGGTAACTTCTGATGCCATTGTTCGTTCCCGTGACAAGCTGCGTAGTTTTCAAAGGCTTTCAAAAGCAGGCATTGGTATGCCCAAAACTGTGTTTACAAATTACTCTCGTGACGTAGAAGAAGTAATAGAACATGTAGGTGGAACCCCCGTAATTATAAAACTTTTGGAAGGCACACAAGGGTTGGGTGTTGTTCTGGCCGAAACCAAAAACGCTGCCGAATCGGTTTTAGAGGCTTTCAATGGGTTGCAAGCTAGGGTTATTGTACAAGAATTCATTAAAGAAGCAAAAGGTGCCGATTTAAGAGTTTTTATTGTTGATAATCAAGTGGTGGGCGCTATGAAACGCCAAGGTAAGGAAGGCGAATTCCGTTCCAATTTGCACCGCGGTGGTTCAGCAATGTATCATAAATTGGATCCCGAAGAACTCCACGCAGCCTTAAATGCGGCCAAAACCCTCAAGCTCCCTGTTTGTGGTGTAGACATGTTGCAGTCCACCAGAGGCCCTTTAATTTTAGAAGTTAACTCAACGCCCGGTTTAGAAGGCATTGAAGCTGCTACAGAAAAGAATATTGCACGCAGCATTATTACATACATAGAACGAAATAGAGGTTAAATTATGGCAAGACTACCCAAAGACTCAATTGTTATTTTAGGACAGGAAATTAAACCAGGAGAAAGTAGAGAATTGAGTTTTGATGTAGCCAATTTATATACTACTTCCTCTATTGATGTTCCTGTTATCATTGAACGTTCCAAGAATCCTGGTCCTACAGTCTTGTTTACCGCAGGAATCCATGGTGATGAAATAAATGGTACCGAAATAGTTCGCACCATCATTTCCATGGGGCTTAACAAACCCAAGTGCGGCACTGTTATCTGTATTCCGGTTATTAATATATTTGGATTTATAAACATGAAACGGGAGTTTCCTGACGGCAGGGATCTTAACCGTGTTTTCCCTGGTAATGAAGACGGCTCTTTGGCAAGTAGGGTAGCCTATACCCTTATTAATGACATTGTCCCTTGCACAGATTTCATCATGGATTTCCATACGGGTGGAGCTGGCAGATTTAACTCCCCGCAAATCAGGATTGTCAAAGAGAATCCTAAGCTGGATGAATTGGCCGCCGTTTTTGACGCTCCTTTTGTGCTCTATTCCAAAAATCTCAACAAGTCTTTCAGGAACACCTGCTACCAGCTGGAAAAACCTCATTTGCTTTTTGAAGGCGGAAAATCCTTTCATATAGATGACGAAGTAACACAAATAGCCATTAGTGGTGTGAAACGCTTGTTGGGTCATTTTGGGATGTTGAGACCACCTTTTAAGGCTCCCAAGAGGAAGAAAGAAACCGTATTTATTTTGGAAAGTCGTTGGCAACGCGCAAATTTCTCTGGCATGTTCAAATCAAGCATTGCCATTAACTCCAAAGTTAAAAAAGGTCAGATTATTGGGTTCATTACCGATCCTTATGGCAAACTCAATCACACCGTAAAAGCAGAATATTCAAGCTATATCATCAATGTAAATCACTCTCCAGTGGTATACCAAGGCGATGCTTTATTCCACTTGGCAACCAAACTAAAAAAATGACCAAAGCCCAGCTCCGAGCCAAATATAAAACCCTTCGCAACCGGCTTTCTCTGGAAGATGTAGAACGGTTGAGTTTGGACATTGCCAACCACCTTTTACAATTGCCTATCTGGGAGTTCGCCTACTACCATTTGTTTTTGACCATTTCAAAAAAAAAAGAGATAAACACCGATTTTATTCTTCACATTCTTCAAGGAAAAGATAAGAACATTATTGTGTCTAAAAGTGATTTTTCCAATGGTTCCATGGCGCATTTTCTATTGACCGACACAACGGCTATCTCAAAAAACAGTTATGGCATTCCCGAACCTGTTGATGGCATTGAAGTACCCGTAAACAAATTAGATGTTGTTTTTGTGCCTTTACTGGCTTTTGACCAAGAAGGGCATCGGGTGGGTTATGGCAAAGGATTTTACGATAGGTTTTTAGCTGAATGCAAACCTGATGTTTTAAAAATTGGGGTATCTTTTTTTGACGTAGAAAACAAGATTGAAGATGCTTCTGAAACTGATATCAAGCTAGACTATTGTGTCTCTCCCAACAAAGTATTCTCCTTTTCTTCTTGAATTTCTTTCCTGAAAACACGTTTATTGAACACTATTAAAATTACAAATCCAATACTGATGGCTACATCGGCAATGTTAAAAACAGGTTCAAAAAAAGTAAAATACTTACCGCCCATAAAAGGGATCCAATCTGGCAAATAACCTTTCCATAAAGGAAAATACAGCATATCCACAACCTTACCATGAAGCAACGAAGCATAGCCTTGCTCGGGTAAAAACGTTGCTACTTGGCCCAAACTACTATCAAACAAAACCCCATAAAAAACGGAGTCTAAAATATTACCCAAAGCACCTGCAAACACTAGTGAAATAGCACTGATTAAAAGTTTGTCCCCTTGTCTTTTTGTAGTTTGAAACAACCAGTATCCTATCCCTATGAGAGCCACTATCCTAAAAATGGTCAAGGAAAATTTTGCCACTTTATCTGAAATGAACGGGATAAAATCACTGATTCTTGTACCCCAAGCCATGCCGTCATTTTCCACAAAGTATATTTTAAACCATGAGGCAATATGGTAGCTATCATTGAGCTCAAAATGCGTTTTAATGTAAAATTTGGATACTTGATCTATTAGAAGAATAGTCAAAATAAGTCCCAATGATTTTTTTAATGACATGTGCTAAAAATAAAAAACGCTCCAGATTAAACTTGAAGCGTTTGGAAATTTTTATGATTTACTATTTATTGCATGTTTTTGGCTTCAATACTCAACGTAGCATGCGGTACTAATTTAAGTCTTTCTTTACTTATTAGCTTGCCCGTAACACGACAGATTCCATAGGTTTTGTTTTCAATTCGAATCAAGGCATTTTTTAAATCCCGAATGAATTTTTCCTGTCTGATAGCCAATTGTGAGTTGGCTTCTTTACTCATGGTCTCACTGCCTTCTTCAAAAGCTTTGAATGTGGGCGATGTGTCATCGGTTCCATTATTCAAATCGTTCATATAGGCACTTTTTATCAAAACTAGATCGTGTTCAGCTTTCTTTATTTTGTCCAAAATAATTGTTTTAAACTCCGCCAAATCCTTATCGGAATATCTGTTATTGGTCTCTACACTCATAATCTTTAATGTTTTTGGATAAACAATTTGGTATTTACATCGTCAAAAGCAATTTCTATACCATTATCTACAATTTCAATTATTTCTAACTCTTCAGTTAATGTTTCGGTTTTTATATACTCAATATTTGTTTGAACAGCGGTTACCAAGTTATTGTCTTTTTGAATCTTGACATCAATCCTATCAGTAACTTCAAAGCCAGAATCTTTACGTAAATTCTGAATACGATTTACCAATTCCCTTGCTATTCCTTCACCTTTCAATTCGTCATTAATAGTCACATCCAGCGCGACCGTAAAACCGCCTTCATTAGCCACTAGCCACCCTTCAATATCCTGCGAGGATATTTCCACATCGGCGAGCCCTAAAGTAGTGTTTTTTCCATTAATTACAACGTCAATTTCGCCGTTTTGCTCGATTTTTTTGATGTCTTCCGAAGTGAATCCTGTGATTGCGCTAGCCACTAACTTCATGTCTTTTCCAAATCGTGGGCCTAGAACCTTAAAATTAGGCTTTATCTGCTTCACCAAAATATCAGAAGCATCGTCCATTAGCTCTATTTCCTTGACATTGACTTCGTGTTTAATCAAATCGGCCACCGCCAGAATTTCTTCTTTTTGCTGTATACTGTCCACCGGCACCATGATTTTTTGAAGTGGCTGGCGTACTTTTATTTTTTCTTTCGCTCTTAAGGAAAGAACCAATGAAGCGATGGTTTGTGCTGCTTCCATTTTACGCTCCAATTCCTTGTCAATCAAACGTTCATCCCATACTGGAAAATTGGCCAAGTGCACACTGCTGAACGTTTCTTTTTGGGTAACACCATTTAAGTCCAAATACAGTTTATCCATAAAGAACGGCGCAATTGGCGCCCCTAATTTGGCTAAGGTTATCATACAGGTGTACAACGTTTGATAAGCCGAAATCTTGTCCTGTTGGTAATCTCCTTTCCAGAAACGCCTTCTGCTCAAGCGCACATACCAGTTACTTAAATAATCTTGAGTAAAGTCTGAAATAGCTCTCGCCGCTTTGGTTGGTTCATAATCAGCATAGAAAACATCTACTTTCTTGATTAACGTATTTAATTCTGAAAGTATCCATCTGTCTAATTCAGGACGCTTAGAGATTTCAATATCAGCTTCAGCATAACTGAAGCCATCCAAATTGGTATATAATGAGAAAAATGAATAGGTATTGTAAAGTGTTCCGAAGAACTTACGTTTTACTTCTTCAATGCCTTCTTCATCAAATTTTAAATTGTCCCACGGATTGGCATTGCTTATCATATACCACCGGGTGGCATCAACGCCGTATTTTGATAAATTTTCAAACGGATCCACGGCATTGCCCAAACGCTTGGACATTTTTTGTCCATTTTTGTCCAGCACCAGCCCGTTTGACACCACATTTTTATACGCAACCGAATCAAAAACCATGGTAGCAATGGCGTGAAGCGTATAGAACCAGCCACGGGTTTGATCAACCCCTTCAGCAATAAAATCGGCTGGGAATGACGTGTGATTATCAATTTTCTCTGTATTCTCAAAAGGGTAATGCCACTGAGCATAAGGCATGGATCCCGAATCGAACCATACATCTATCAAATCGCTTTCGCGTTTCATTGGTTTGCCTGAAGGCGACACCAAAACAATCTTATCCACTACATTTTTGTGAAGATCAATTTTTTCATAGTTATCTTCACTCATGTTACCCACTTCAAAGTCGGCAAAAATATCTTCAGAAAGAACACCAGCTTTTATTGCTTTGGTTATTTCCGATTTCAATTCTTCCACCGAACCAATGCAGAGCTCTTCCTTCCCATCTTCAGTTCTCCAAATGGGCAACGGAATACCCCAGAAACGGGAACGGGATAAGTTCCAATCGTTAGCATTAGCCAACCAGTTTCCAAAACGGCCTTCGCCTGTAGCTTTTGGTTTCCAGTTAATGGTTTGGTTCAATTCAAACATGCGGTCCTTAACCGCTGTGGCTTTGATGAACCAGGAATCTAATGGATAATAAAGGATGGGCTTATCTGTTCTCCAACAATTAGGATAGCTGTGCTTATATTTTTCAACCTTAAAGGCTTTGTTTTCTTCTTTGAGCTTGATGGCTATTTCAACATCCACCGATTTCTCAGGAGCTTCACCATCGTTGTAATATTCATTTTTAACATACTTACCGGCATACTCACCCATTTCAGGACGGAAACGCCCTTGCAAATCTACCAGCGGCACAAGATTTCCGTTTTCATCCTTAACCAACATGGGTGGCACCTCAGGCGTGGCTTCTTTGGCTACCTTGGCATCGTCGGCACCAAATGTTGGCGCCGTGTGAACAATCCCCGTACCATCTTCAGTGGTTACAAAATCTCCCGAAATAACTCTAAACGCATTTTCTGGGTGCTCGTAAGGTAAGGCGTAAGGCAAGAGTTGCTCATAGCGAATACCCACTAAATCAGACCCTTTGAATTCTTTTAAAATTAAATATTTGGAAATCTTTCCTTTATCAATTAAACTGTTAACAGCATAAGCTCCAGGTTCTATACTAGATGAGGTGTCAAAATATTTAGAAAACAAATTTTTTGCTATAATTACATTGATTTCCTCATTTGTATATTGATTTAAAGTACTAACTAATAAATAGTCAATTTTTGAACCAACAGTCAAAGCGGTATTACTTGGTAATGTCCAAGGAGTTGTTGTCCATGCTAAGAAATAAACATTCTTACCTACTTCAACATTAATATTATTTAAGAATTCATGTCCAATTGCATCTGTCTTTCTATCTTTATAAGGGTTCTCGAAAAGTTTAATAGTTTTCTCATCCTTTTTGACTTTAAATTGTGCAATAACTGTAGTATCGGTCACATCTTGATAGGTTCCTGGTTGGTTCAATTCGTGCGAACTCAATCCAGTACCCGCTTTTGGTGAATACGGCTGAATGGTATAGCCCTTATATAGCAAATTCTTGTTGTAAATTTGCTTCAGCAACCACCAAACACTTTCCATGTATTTGGGTTCATAGGTAATATAAGGGTCGCTCATATCAACCCAATAGCCCATTTTCTCAGTAAGGTCGTTCCAAATGCCTGTATAACGCATGACCGCCTTTTTACAAGCGGCATTGTATTCTTCAACGGTTATTTTAGTGCCAATATCTTCTTTGGTTATGCCCAATTCCTTTTCAACTCCTAACTCAATGGGCAATCCATGGGTATCCCAGCCAGCTTTCCGTTTTACCTGAAAGCCCTTTTGGGTTTTATAGCGACAGAAAATGTCCTTGATGGCGCGAGCCATCACGTGGTGAATTCCAGGCAGCCCGTTGGCCGAAGGCGGTCCTTCAAAAAAGACAAAAGGTTTGTGGCCTTCACGAGTAGAAATACTCTTTTCGAAGGTATTATCTTCTTTCCAGTAATCAAGAATTTCGTCGGCTACTTTAACTAGGTCAAGTCCTTTATATTCAGGAAACTTCATGCGTATTTTATCCTTTTTCTAATAAGGATGCGAAATTACGGAATTTTAAGCAAAAAAGTCCTGAATATAAAGGGAAAATGAATTGATCCTTATTGTACAATTATCTTTCTTATTTCTTTACCCTGATTGGTTTGTATTTCCAAAAGGTAAATTCCCTGTGACAGACCGGCAACATTGATCTCCTGACTGTTGCCTGACGAAAGAACCAACTGTCCAACATTGTTATACATATCCGCTTTTTGAAGTTCCATTTCGTTACCTAAGCGAATGGTTAAGTACTCTTTTGCTGGATTAGGAAAAACCTTTATTTGAGAGTGTCCAGCAACTTCTTCTACAGAAAGTGTTGCGCTAATATCAAAGGCTCGTACATAACC
>ERZ795053.7573-NODE-7573-length-10419-cov-4.633057_pt1 | contig 10419 bp, 8 predicted proteins | sample MGYA00375137_ERZ795053 | MGnify/ENA primary metagenome ERZ795053 (study PRJEB30182, sample SAMN05720284) | activated sludge metagenome | isolation source: Anaerobic digester | place: Hong Kong | collected 2014-12-17 ... | reverse complement strand
CATGATCGATGGCGGCGATCGCATCCGCCGCTTTACCTGGGACGACGTCGGCGGCATTTTGCACAGAGGGGGTACCATTATCGGTTCAGCCCGCTGTCAGGCGTTTCGCACCGTCGAAGGACGCCAGCGCGCGGTTTACAATCTGTTACAACAGGAGATCGATGCGCTCGTGGTCATTGGCGGCGACGGCAGCTTAACCGGCGCAGATATGTTGCGGCGCGAGTGGAATGACCATCTGGCAGCCCTAAGTGCCGATGGCTCGATTGAGAGCGCATTAGCTGAACGCCATCGCTACCTGAGCATTGCCGGACTGGTCGGCTCGATCGACAACGATATGTTGGGCACCGATATGACCATTGGGGCCGATACGGCACTTCACCGCATCACGGATGCCATTGATGCCATCACCAGTACCGCAGCCAGCCACCAACGCGCCTTTGTGGTCGAGGTGATGGGGCGCCACTGTGGCTATCTGGCGTTGATGGGTGCGCTGGCCAGCGGCGCCGATTTTGCCATCATTCCCGAAAACCCGCCTCACGGGGATGACTGGGAAGATCGGATGTGTCGTATTCTGCGCGAGGGGCGTTCCATGGGGCGGCGTGACAGTATTGTTGTGATCGCCGAAGGCGCGGTTGACCGCAAAGGCAATCCGCTCACCTGCCACTATATCAAACAGGTGCTCGAAGAGAAGATGGGCGAAGATGTACGTGTCACGGTGTTGGGGCACGTGCAACGGGGTGGCTCCCCCACGGCCTACGACCGCATCATGGCCACCTTGGTGGGGCAAGCCGCGGCTAAGTTTGTGTTGGAGGCGACCGCCGAAATGGAACCGGCATTGGTTGGCATCAAAAATAACCGGATCCATCTCTCGCCGCTCATGGAATGTGTGAACACCAATCAGGAAGTCAACAAGGCAATTCGAGCCTTGGACTTTGAACAGGCCTATCGCCTCCGTGGCCCGGCCTTTCATGCCTCCTTTGAGATTTTGCGTACGCTGGTACGCGCCGTGCCGCACCCCCCCAAGCCCGGCCAACGCCAATTGCGTATTGCGTTGCTCACAGCCGGGGCCCCCTCGCCGGGAATGAATGCCACCGTGCGCGCAGCTGTCCGGCTAGCCGTCGACCGCGGCCATCAACCCATCGGCGTCTATCGCGGCTTTCGTGGTCTGATCAACAACCAACTCAAAGAGCTGGATTGGATGGATGTGAATGGCTGGGCGCCCACGGGCGGGTCCGAATTGGGCACTAGTCGACGCATACCGGAAGGGGGTGATTTTTACGCCATTGCGCGCTCGTTGGAGGAATACCGTGTCGATGCGCTGTTGATTGTCGGTGGATGGGCTGGTTACGAAGCCGCCTTTGCGCTCTTTGAAGAACGGCGCAACTTCCCGGCCTTTAACATCCCAATTGTCTGTATTCCAGCCAGTATTGACAACAATCTGCCGGGCGCCGAGCAGAGCATTGGGGCTGATACTGCCCTCAACTCGATCACAGAGGTGATCGACAAAATCAAACAGTCGGCCGTTGCGTCAAATCGCTGTTTTATCATCGAGGTGATGGGCGGATATTGTGGCTATCTGGCCCTGATGAGCGCCATTGCCAGTGGCGCGGAACGGGTATATCTACACGAAGAAGGTGTCAAGCTTACCGATTTGGAACGGGATCTCGATCTCCTGATCACTGGGTTTCAACATGGCAAACGATTGGCCCTGATGATCCGCAACGAATTTGCCAATTCACTCTATACAGCCCCCTTCTTGGCGGCGCTCTTTGAAGAGGAGAGCAAAGATCTCTTCACCGTGCGCACATCGATCCTCGGTCACATGCAACAGGGCGGGAACCCCTCACCGGCCGATCGCATCTTGGCCGCTCGTATGGCCGGCGAATCGATCCACTATATCGAAACCGCCTGCCATGAACGTAACGACGCCCCACCGGCTGTTTGTCTGGGTTTGATGGAAGATCAAATCGCCTTTACCCCATTTTATGAGATTCGGCGCATTTATGATATTGATCATGAACGCGCCAAAACCCAATGGTGGATGGATCTCCGCCCGATTGTACGTATGTTTGCACAGCCAGGGCCACAATTTCACAAGCGTGGTCGCTCGAATGAGCGGTAAGCGGGCAGACTGATCAGAATCGCTCCGAATATTCTTTGTTCGCGCTGGGCCACAACCGGATCTTCGGGCAGGCACGGGCTGGTAATTCGGTAGGGTTATATATCACCAAAAAAAGGAATAAGAACATGATCCATGAATCGGTGTACGAAGTGCGCCAACAAACCAAACGTGCGGTGGGAATCAACAACGGTCGCGTTGAAATTCTAGATTTGGATTTGATCCGGGGCGAGGTCATCGACACGTTGATTCGCAATGCGGTCTTTGGCCCCAGTGCGGTGCGGGCCTTGAGCCGCTGGCTTATTTGGGAGATCGGCCAAAGCCTCGGCGCGCGCCCGGCAAGCATTCACGAATTTTATATTGCGCGTGCCACCAACCAATGGCAGGATCGCACCGTACCGGCGATGAATATCCGCTTCACCACCTATGATACAGTGCGAGCGGCGTTGCGCGCCGCGCAGAAGAGCAATACTGGTGCCATGATCTTTGAAATTGCCCGCAGCGAAATGAGCTACACCTTCCAAAATCCGGAAGAATACACAACTGCGGTGATCGCCGCCGCCATCAAAGAGGGCTACTTTCACCCCCTCTTTGTTCAGGGTGATCACTTTCAGGTCAAAGCATCGCTCTATACTAAGAATCCCGAAGCGGCGATTCAGGAGGTCAAGGATCTCATTGCCGAAGCGATACCGGGTGGCTTTTGGAACATTGACATTGACACAAGCACGCTGGTCGATCTGAGCCACAGCGATCTCAAGGAACAGCAGTACCACAACTACATGCGCTCGGCCGAGTTGACCAAATTTGTACGCGATCTTGAGCCGGAAGGAATCACGGTTAGCTTGGGCGGTGAGATTGGCGAAGTGGGGGAGCACAACTCAACGCCGGAAGAGTTGGATGCTTATATGGGTAACTATCAAGAGGCATTGACTGAGTTGGGCGATTACACCGGCCTTAGTAAGCTCAGCGTGCAGACCGGTACATCGCATGGCGGTATCGTTCTGCCCGACGGCTCGATCGCGGATGTTGCGGTAGACTTTGAGACTCTGGGAATTTTGGGAGAACAGGCACGCAAGTACGGCGCAGGTGGCGCGGTCCAACATGGTGCCAGCACCTTACCGGAAGAGATGTTTACCCGCTTTCCAGAAAAGCAGACATTGGAGATTCACCTCGCCTCCGGCTTCCAAAACCTTTTCATGGATCACCAGGCCTTCCCCGCTGCCTTGCGGGAACAGATCTACCGCTTCAACGATGCCCACAACAGCGATGAGCGCAAAGCGGGCGAGACCGACGCCCAGTTCTACTACAAAGTCCGCAAAAAGGCAATGGGAGCCTTCAAGCCTGAACTCTGGGCAATGGAGCAAGAGGCGCACGACGCGCTCTTTATGGCATTGGAGGAAAAATTCGCCTTCTTCTACGAACGGCTCAATGTCGGGAATACCCGTGAGTTGGTCGACCGGATCATCACACCAGTGGAGTTCCACAAACCACTACCGAAGCAGTCGCGCACGGCAGGCGACGATTTGGGATTGGCCGATTAGTTGACGGACAGACAGTGAAGCTGTTGCGCTCGATGAGACTGTCCCAGTTTGTGTGTAAATAAGAAGGCTGTCCAGTGTAGATCGCAGCTATTTACACACACTGTGGTACAGTCTTCGGTCTATCGTGCTACCTACTGCCCGTTAGCAACCCCAAAACTCCGGAAAGGCTATCGGCCTGCTATGCGTCTCTTTTACCAAATACGAGCGGCGTTTCGCATCCTCTTGGTCGCTTTGGCGATTGGCATCGGTGCGCTGATTGTGTTGCTCCTGAGCCTGCTACCCATTCGTGTCCATGGTGCGAAACTGGCCACGTGGCCGGTGGTCTTCATGGCTCGTGCCTTTATGGGATTGATGGGTATCCGCTATCACTGCCCCGATCCTGAACGCATCCGCAACCATCAGGGATTGCTCTTCTGCAATCACACTTCGTTTCTTGATATCCTCATGATCCTCTACCTGACGCCCGCCCGTTTTCTCAGCACCAAAGGGGTTCGCAAATTGCCGGTGATCGGGCAGCTTGCGGTGGCGCTCGATACGGTCTTTGTTCATCGCTACAATGAGGCAGCACGCGCCGCTGCACGCGACGAGATAGTGGCCCAACTGCGTGCGCGGACATACCCACCGTTGGCGATCTTCCCAGAGGGGAAGATTGGACCGGGGCACACGGTCTTGCCGCTGCGCTATGGCGCCTTTGAGATTGCCAAAGCCGAAGGTATTTCCATCTTGCCCTGTGCAATCGTCTACGATGCCCTTGACGTCGTCACGTGGTATGAACGCGCCGATTCGTTGATTGAGCTGGCCTGGCAACTTGGTCAGCAACGGCAGATCAGCGCCAAACTCATCCCGCTGGATCTGATCTATCCCCAGCCGGGGGATGATATTCCCCGACTCGCCGAGCAAGTCCGCCAGGGAATCCAGCAGGCGATCGCGCACGAAATTGACCCCTGAGTATCAGTGGGACAGTGGACGGCACTGCGGTGACCCAAGGGATCAATCGGAAACAAAATGGGATTGCCTGCTCACCAAGGGTCGCCAGACCCTGGCAGAATAGGGCGGGGCCTGACGATCCCTGATTACGCTCCACTGTCCCACTGTCCTCTGCCTACCGATTCACTGAGTGCCCGCCTTTATCAAGAAGAGACTGAGTGCATCGATCTCCGCCTGACTTAAGTGCAGATTGGGCATCATCGTTGTCGGTTTGACGGCGGCGGGGTCGGACAGCCAGAGTTGGAGGAAGGCCGCCGTTTTGTCATAGTTGGTTAGATCGGGGCCAACCTGGGCGTTCCATTCGACAGTAAGGTCTTCGTGCAAGTGGCAGGATGCACAGCCTTTGGCCAGAAACAGGTCACGCCCCAGTGAAGGTTCCAAAGCTTCATAGGGAGCGACGGCCCTTGCCGGTTCAACGCCCCATTGCCGTAGCCACTGCTGTGCCATCGCCAACCACTGATAGAAAAATGGATCACTGTTCGTCGGCAACGCCAGGGACTGTGACCGGTGCTCGACGGTGAGATCGGGCATGGTTGCGACCGTGGGGAACGGTTTTGGATCAATATGCCATGCCCAGCGCCCGGCAGCGGGAAAGGTCAAGGTGGCGGTGTAGTGACCGGTAAAGTCGGTTTGTGTTGCAGCGACCGTCATGTGTGCGCCGGTCTCCACCTGTTCCGCCACGACAGCCGGACCAGGGTCACCAAGATTGACCAACGTCTGCCCGTGTTGACGCACGGTAAAACCGATCGTGATTGCTTCGCCGGCATAAATCGGCGCCGGCAGCGTATCCAATGTCACCACAACCCAACCGCCGGCGTGGAGCGGTGTACCGGCCAACAGCAGTATCACGATTGCGATCAGTGTGGGATAAACTTTGCGGGTGAGCATACTCTCTCCTTTTTCTCTTCACGCTGATGGTAAATGGGCTCTCGCAAAGGCGCAAGGCTCGCAAAGAAAAGCACAATCCAGCGGTGGCTGAAATTCTCATGCATAAAACGGTTTGCCGGTGGGAAACCATCAGGGACCAGGGACTCGTTCTCAGGATGTTGCATGAGTCCTGGCTGTAGAATACTTACGCAACTGACGGCTTACGACGGGAACACGAACAACCAAGAGCAATCCAGCAAGCAACACAAAAAGCCAAGGTTGGCCATAGGCCGGTGGTTCACCCAACGCCGGTTGTCTCGCCAGAAAGTCCGCGCGATACCAGTAGTGGTAGACGGCCAGCAGTAAGGCCGGATAGACCAGGCGGTGCAGCCGTTTCCAATATTTGCCAAGCCAACGCATAGCCGAGCGGTTCGAGGTTAGGGCGAGTGGGAGCAACAGAACGAGGGCCATGGCGCCGTAGCTGGCATAGGGAATCTTGAGGAAGGACGGGTAAAAGATCGAGGGAACCTGCAAGCGGAGTCGCCACCACGCTGCCGGCGTGGAAAGCAGTTCTGTTCCGCCCAGCACGAAAAGCCCATGAACCGCGGCAAAACCAAAGGCCCACAACCCCAACGATTTGCGTACAGTTAGCGCTTGACGCCAGCCCAATAGCCGTGCCGCCGGGCTACAACAGAGCGACAGCACCAGCAGAATTAACGCGGTTTTGCCGGTGAAGAGCAGCAGCCGTTTTGCCACCCCTTCGGCAAAGATCAGCGGCCCATTGTGAGGCGAGACCATGCTCGCCAACCAAATCGCCCACGCCACCAACAGCAACATCAACCCATTAACACTCAACCATAACCAATTTTGTGGCAGCAACCGTTGCGCACGCATCAGCTTGTCTCCTACTATTCCAGCGACTCGGCAACCCGGATCGCATCTGCCAACGATAGATCGCTCTCCAACCGGTAGGTGATCTCACCCGCAGTCCAGATCAGCACATGGCCATTCACGAGACGCACGCTACCCCAGGATTGTCCTGAACCGACCTTGATATAGTAGGGACCTTGCGTCCAATACGCCCGTTCACCATTCATCTGTACCTCAACAACATCCGGTGGCTGCATCTTCCAGACAAAGGCACCAGGGCCAAGCAGATGCAAACTCATCCGCACTTGCTCCGGCTCTTCCGGCTGCATCCAGACCAAGATGACCATGTCGCCTTCGGTCTGTTGCAGGTAGACATGGTCTGGCTCGCCCAGGTCCGCCGGCAGCGCCGGCAGACGAAGCGGAAAGTTGACCTGCGCTTGGGCGGCAAGCAGCGTGGTCTCCCCAGCCACATCGAGCATCGATGAAAATGGGGTCGGCGTCGGTGGATATTGGTTGCGGACAACAGTGGCTGCCGGTAGGTTCTGATGGTCGGTCGCCATGGTGGCCGGCGGCAACGACGCGGGCAACTGAATCCGCACTGCGCCAATTTGCAACCATTCCAAAAGGGCGGCCCGCACCGGTGGAATCGTAAAGAGACCGGCAAGCAACAACACAACCACAAATATCAACACCCAGGCCGGCTGCACCGATCGGTGCCATCTTGGCGGCGCACGACGGGTTGTCAGTGCAAGCACAGTTGGTGCCAGATCGGGAGTTGCAGGATACGGAAAGTCGGCGGCCAGATGCTCGAGATGGCTTTCCCATTGCGTCTGCTTTTCTACAGTCATGACCGAACCTCCTCGCGCAGCTGTGGATACGCAGCGTCAATCACGGTGCGCAGTCGATTCAACGCGCGCGAGAGCCGCGACTTCACCGTGCCCTCGGCCACCCCCAACGTCTGCGCTGTCTCCGCCACCGAAAGCTCCAGAAAATAACGCAGATAGATCACCTCCTGATCACCGCGCGCCAGTTGCTGCACAGCCTGCTGGAGCAGTTCGGCGTCGGCCAGTTGACCAGCGGTCGATGGCGGATCACTTGGGGTTACCGGATTCTGCTGCCACCAACGGCTCACCGCGGCCAGATACCGCTGCAACGAGCGCCGCCGGTTGTGAGCCAGATTGCGTGTGATTTGCAGCAGCCAAGGACGCAGCGGGCGCGTGGCATCGAAACGATCCAACGATCGATAGGCGCGGATCAAGGTTTCCTGGGCAAGATCTTCGGCCTCGTCAGCATCACCCAGCAGCAGATAGGCCAGGCGGAAGATTGGGTTTTGGTATTTGCGAACCAGCGCGAGCCAAGCGGCTTCATCACCTTGGCAAGCGTGGCGGATTGCGTCTTCGTCGTTCACGTGAACCTCGCTCTTTGGTGCATGCACTTAACTATACACCGCGCGAGGTGGATTGGTTCCCGAGGATCTGGATCACGACTAGAAGTTGTTCTTGTGAGTGGGTTACAAGAGGGAAGTATGGCCTGTGTTACATCTTTATTCCAACAATTGCCAACGCACCTGCGCGCTGTTGTACTCTGCCATCTCTTCGCGCGCCATCGTGAGGAGTTGTTCGGCGCTGTAGTCACCACCGGCGGTTGGATCGATACTGTTAAGCCGCCAATATGCGCCATCCTCGCGCCAGATCAAGGTGTTGATGGCGGGTAACCCTGCCTCCTTGGTTGCCTGTTGGCGCAACAACCAGCCAGCATTGCCGCGGATCGAAACCGCTTGGGGTGGATCACAACGCAGTCCAGTTGGCGAGATCAGGGCCTCAGCCGAGGCCGTGATGATCACCGGTTCGACAAGCGTCGCCAACAGACCGTCGAACCGGAGTGTAGCAGGCCGACCCCACCCTCGCCGCGGCTCTCTCCAGTGTGACGCAAGTGTGGAAGGCCGATCCGCAGCGGTATCAACCGTCACCCAGCCAGTGGCATCAACCGTTGTCATCCCCTGTAGGCGACGCAGTGGCAATCCCCGTTGTGCACCCAGAAAAGGCAGATCGTCAGCAGGTGCAAATGGGAAATCTTGCCAGCGGCCTGTTGTGGTGGCTAACTCGAGCGCCGACAGTGAAAGCGACAAGTCCAATTGGTGTGGACAAACCTGATCCACGACGAGGAGAAAGCCATCATCAGGAAACTCGGTATTAGTGGATTTGGCGGCAGTTGTGGGTGTGCGCGGTTCCGGCAGCATCACCGGGCCGACCGCCACCGGATCGATTGGGCGCAGACGGGTCAACCACAGCATCGTGCCGTGCGGGCTTGGCCGTTCAGAGAGCAGCAGATTGGCACCGGGCGACCAGCGCGGCCAACGATGAGCGCCCGATGCATTTGGCGTGAGTTGGTGCAGATTGGTGCCATCGATGTTGACCGCATAGAGTTGGGTATCTTCAAAATAGGGCTGTTCTGCCCGTTGCCATTCAAACGCAAGGGTGCGGCTGTCCGGCGCAAAAGTCATGGCCAACATGCGCCCTGCGCCCAATCCACTGCCGGCAACCACCAAGCGACGATTTCCCCCTTTGTTATCAACGACATAGAGACCGTATTCCGGTTCAAATGAGATAACGGCAAAGCTTGCGCCGTCATTGCTCCACGCACAGCAGATGCCCAGGCCATCCGGTGACCGTTCAAAATCGACCTGCTTGCCGGTTGGTAGAACCATGGAGAGCACTCTGCTGTGCTCATTCACAAGCTGCGAAAAGACGATGGCCGTGCCATTGGGCGCGGGCCATACCTGATCATATTGCGTGGTATCGTAGACAAACCACCGTTGCGGTGTCGACGGAACAAGGGCGTCGGGCGCAGTGTCAACCGTGGCCGACACAGGCAGTGTCATTGTCCACAGCCCATCGTCCAGTGTGTAGACCAGCCGGCCATCCTGCAACCACTGCTGCGGCACGGCGGGTAACGGTGCAACTGGGACGAGGGTCGCCGTCTCAATCTGATAGAACCACTGCTGATAGGTGCCGTTGAGTGGATCACCACTGCTGAAGAAAATCGCGCGCCCATCCGGCGACCAGAGAGGAGCATAACCATGCCGCGGCAGTTCCGTCACGCGGCCGGTGGCCGGTTCAAACATAGCCAGTGCTCGATCGACCGGTTCATAAGGGGTCAAATTGGGCGGTTCTGGCGCCAGCAAAAGCAGCCGTTGCCCGACCGGTGCCCATTGATAGGCATAATTGGGCTGGTCGATGAGCAGCTCTTCTGCGTTGAACGTATAGGGCGGATTCGCCTGTTGTTTGCGCCAAGGGCCTGCCGTACAGGCCGCGAGCAGGAGCAGCAAATAGAGACCCAAGCTGCCCCAACGAAATTTGTCGTTCATGTAGAGAATTTACTTGCTTCACGTTGTCATTACGGCGCAACCAAAGAAACCGTGTTCATATAGCTCACCACGTCACCGCCGGCAGAAAGGGCCACTTGAATAAAGAGCGGCATACCGTCGATCATTCTAGACGTATCCTCCCAGCGGAAAAAGTAGACCAGCTCTTCTTTGTTACTGTGGTGCGGCGTGAACCGGTCAAGATCGATCCCGAGGGTTTGCGCATCAACCAGTTGACGCGCAATCGCCGCTAGTTCATCAACTGGCTTGCGTGGCAGCGTCGTCGCGATCTCAGCAGACCTTGCACTGGTACTCGGTCCATACTCCACCACGACGCCACTGTTGACGTTGACGGCAAAGACTTGCGCGGCACTGGCCAACTGATAGACGCGTCCAGTGCGATAGGGTGTTATCCGAATTGAGACAAAGCTGATCGGCAACGTGTTATCACCGCCGACTTGCTCGACAAAACGCTGTGCGGCGCCAATCGCCTCTTCGATTGAGGCTATCACGATTGTGCCCTGTTCTTGCAAGTCACCGGTGGAGACAGCGAGCACCCACTGCTGATTATCAAAATCGATCAGCAGGAGATTAGTGTTGTCGAGCCAGGCGATGCTCTGGAAGCGCCGTTCATCGGGCGGCACAAGCATGTGCAACCCGTCTCCTTGGCG
>ERZ795053.7572-NODE-7572-length-10419-cov-5.979352_pt1 | contig 10419 bp, 12 predicted proteins | sample MGYA00375137_ERZ795053 | MGnify/ENA primary metagenome ERZ795053 (study PRJEB30182, sample SAMN05720284) | activated sludge metagenome | isolation source: Anaerobic digester | place: Hong Kong | collected 2014-12-17 ... | reverse complement strand
ACGTGACTGGAGTTCAGACGTGTGCTCTTCCGATCTGCGGGCAGGTCACGCTCAGTCGAGCGCCTCGGTGACCGGGTGCAGCACCCGGACCGGAGCGAGATAGGCCGCGAGCGGCATCCGACGCGGCGCGCCGAGCAGCCCCTCGACGAGCTCGACGAAGGTCTGCGCCTGACGCAGCAGGTCGTCGGCCTCGCGAGCCGGCAGGGCCCGATCACCCCGCTCGACCGAGGCCCGGCGCCGGCCCGAGGCGGCGAAGAAGCCGGCCCACTCGGTGAGCTCGGGCGCGAGGGTGGGCAGCACCTCCCACACGCTGCGCGGCCGGGACGAGCCCCCGGGGGTGCTGCGGACGGCGAGCATCGCGGCTGCGGCCCGCAGGCCGGCCAGGTGCGCGCCGACGTAGCGCTCCCCCGCGTCGGTCGCCTGGCTGGCGTGCAGCAGGCTCGCCTCGGCCCGGTCGAGCAGTTCGAGCGCCGCCGGGCCGACCGGCGGGGTCGGGATGTGGGCCAGGGCAGTCATGTCGGTCTCCTTGTCAGCCGTTGAGTGGTGAGGGTGGGCGGCAGGTCAGTCGGCGATGCGCAGCAGCTGCCAGCCGGTGGGCAACGGCCGGCCGGCGTCGTCCTCGTCGCAGGCCAGGTCGAAGACACCGCAGTCCAGCTGCCGCCCGGCGCTGGCCTCGACCCGCCAGACGTGCCGCTCACGAGCGGCCGCGGCCACCCCACCGGCGAGCTGCGGCGCGCGGGCGGGCGGGTCGAGCGCCTCGCGCCACCAGGCCCGCCGCTCGCGCCAATGCGCGAGCACCCCGCGGACCCGATAGCGCCGACCACGCCACACGAAGTGCTCGGGCGTCCACGCGGCATACCGGAGCAGCTCGGGAGCGAGCTCGGCGACCGGTGTGGCAGCACTGCCGGTGAGGCTGACCCCCGCCTCGACGGCGACGGGCTCGGCATATCGGCGCACCACGACGAGACCTCCTTCGAGGCATGCTGGATGTGGTGGCGGACTCGACCCCTCCGCCGGGATGTTCGAACGATTGTTCGAGGTGGCTCCACTGTAGCCGCCCCCTCCGACAGGGTGTCAAGCCGCCGAGTGGCCGGCCCGTGTCAGAGAGTCGGCGTCCCGAATGGGCCGCTGGCTGTCTAGCCTGGCGGAGTGCGTCAGGACGATCTCGGCTTGCTCATCCTCGGGGTACTCGCGGTGCTCGCGGTGCTGCCGGTGCTCTGGTGGTATCGCCGACGGGGGCGTGACGAGATGTTCACCGGCATCACCCCCGGCGAGCTGCCCGGGCTGGGTCATCAGGTCGGCCGCACCCGGGTGCCCGGACGCGAGTATGCCGGGACGGTCGCGGTGCGCTTCACCCCGCCGGACGGCGTGACCCCTGGGTTGGCCGGGACGGTCATCGACGGACGGGCCGACTCCGCGGACCTCGGGGCGACGATCGTCGACCTCGCGGTGCGCGGGCACCTCACCGTCACGGCCCTGCCCAAGCAGAGCGCTGACCCGGCGCCCGCGGGCGCTGACCCGGCGACCGCCCGCACGACCGACTATCTGCTGCGCCGAGTGCAGCCGCCGCCGGTCGGCGACGAGCTGCGGCCCTACGAGCAGACCCTGCTCGACGGGCTCTTCGCCGGCCCCCACGCCGACGACCACACCGGCGCCGCGGTGCGGATGAGCGAGCTCGGACCGGACTTCGCTCAGCGGATGCGCGAGGCCCAGGTCGGGCTCTATCGAGAGGTCGTCGAGCGCGGCTGGTATCGCGAGCACCCTCGCATCGTCGGCCGCCGATTCGGCTGTGTCACAGGCGTGCTCGCGATCCTCGCGGCCATCGTCCTGGTCGCGGTCGTGTGGCAGCTGCGGCGCGAGGGTGAGGCCAGCCTGGTCGGGCTGCTGTTGCCGCTCGGAGTCGCGACCGCCGGAGTGCTGCTTTTCCGAGGAGCCCGCACCCGCTCGGCGCGCACCGCCGAGGGGACCGCGGTGCGGATCCAGACGATGGGCTTCCGCGAATACCTCACCAAGGCCGAGGCGAGCCAGATCCGCTTCGAGGAGGCCCGCGACGTCTTCAGCCGCTTCCTGCCCTTCGCGGTCGTCTTCGGCGTCGCCGACCGGTGGGCCCGGCTCTTCGCCGAGGTCGCCGCGCACGCACACGCGGCCGGCATCGCCGACGCCTACTTCGACCTCAGCTGGTTCGACGTCGACCTCAGCGGCCTCGAGCTGCTCGGCGACGGCCTGGACCTGCTCACCGACGGGGTCGGCGGCGTCGGCGACCTCGCGCACACCCTCAGTGGACCCGACGGGCTGGCCGAGCTCGCCGACCTCGGCGGCCTCGGCAGCCTCGGCGACGTCGGAGACCTGGTCGGCACCCTCGGTGAGACGCTCGGCGGCTTCGCGGACGGGGTCGGCGGCTTCGTCTCCGGGATCGGCGATCTCGCCTCGCTCGGCGACGGCTGCGACGTCGGTGGCTGCGACGGCTGCGACCTCGGCGGCTGTGCCCCGTGAGCCGCGCCTGAGCGCCCGCTACGGTGACCGGGTGACCGAGAGCCCTGACCCGATCCTCACCCACCCCGCCGTCACCCGGGTCCGCGAGGCGCTCACTGCGGCCGGCGTGCCCGGCCAGGTGATCGTCCTCGACGGTGCGGCGCGGACAGCGGCGCAGGCCGCGGCATACCTCGGCGTCACCGTGGCCCAGATCGCCAACTCGCTCGTCTTCGCCGCCCGCGCAACCCCGGATGCCGAGCCCGAGCCGCTGCTCGTGCTCACCAGCGGCGGCCACCGGGTCGACACCGCGAAGGTCGCCGCCGACCTCGGGCTGCACGAGCTGGGCCGCGCCGACGCCGACTTCGTGCGGGGGCAGACGGGCTTCGCGATCGGCGGGGTGGCCCCCGTCGGGCACGCGACGGTGACCGGCGCCCCGATCCGCACCCTCGTCGACACCGCGCTCGCGGCATACCAGCAGATCTGGGCCGCCGGCGGGCACCCCCACGCGGTCTTCCCGACGACCTTCGACGAGCTGGTCCGGATCAGCGGCGGCACGCCGGCCGAGGTGGCCTGAGCATCCCCTGCCCGAAATGAGTATCCGTACGCATCCGGCACCGACGGTCGGCTGGCAGGGTTGAGTCACGGATGGTCACTGGATCGGGGGATCCGCGAGGGGCGCTCGACCGGGCGCCGCAGGCTTGCAGGGGGCGGCCTGGGCGCTCGGTCGAGCGCCCCTCTCCATGCCCACGCCATGCCGAGGCAACCGTTATCGGCCTGTTGCCCTGATCGGGAAGCAGCCGCACCTACCCTGTCGTTGAGCAGGTGGTCGGCGCACGCCGACCACCACTACCGGAGGGGAACACCACGCCATGGGTGCAGAGGTCCTGCCCTGGGTCTTCACGTCAGGTTGGGCCAGCGGCATCAACGCGTATGCCGTCGTGCTCATCATGGGGCTCGCCGAGCGCTTCTTCCAGGTCGCCGGCATCCCTGACGCGCTGGCTCGCACCGACGTGCTGATCGGCGCCGGGGTGCTCTTCGTCATCGAGATGGTCGCGGACAAGATCCCCTATCTCGACTCGTGGGACTCCATCCACACCGTCATCCGCCCCGCCATCGGGGCGACCCTGGGCTACCTCTTCGGTCACGAGAGCTCCGACCTCAACGCCGCCTTCATGGCCGCGACCGGCGGCTTCAGCGCGCTCGCGTCGCACCTCGTCAAGGCCGGCGCTCGTGCCGCGGTCAACACCTCCCCCGAGCCGGCGAGCAACATCGTCGTGTCGACCGCCGAGGACGTCACCGTCGCCGGGGTCGTGACGCTCGCCTTCGCCAGCCCGTGGCTGGCGGCCGGGATCGCCGCGGTGCTGCTCGTCGTCGGCGCCGCGATCGTCGTCTTCCTGCTCAAGCGGATCCGCCGCTTCAAGGCCCGCTACGACGCCTGGGGCGAGCGGCTCGGGGTCGCCGAGCCCTCGGCCGCCGGCTCGCTGTCGGCGCCCAAGACTGCCCGGGTCACCGAGCCGCCGGCCCGGCAGGGTGACACGCAGCGCCTGCCGCAGGACTAGCTCGGCCCCCCCCAGCCGACGGGGCCATGTGCAGACGGCCCCCTCGGGCTACTGCGCGGCGCTGATGCCGAGGTTCTCCCACACCTGCAGGGTGGCCGGCGAGCGGTTCATCGTGATGAAGTGAATTCCGGGCGCGCCCTCGGCGAGCAACTGTTGCGCCAGCTCGGTGGCGATCTCGACCCCCACCTCGCGCACGGCCGCCGGGTCGTCGGCGACCGCCTGCAGCCGCTCGGTCACCGCGGCCGGCACCGGCTGGCCGGACAGCTCGGTCATCCGGGCCAGCTGCCGCACGTTGGTGACCGGCATCAGCCCGGGCACGATCGGCAGGTCGCAGCCGCGGGCGACCACCCGGTCGCGCAACGCGGCATACGCCTCGCGGGTGAAGAAGAACTGGGTGATCGCGAAGGCGGCGCCGGCCTCGGCCTTGCGCACGAGGACGTCGGCGTCGTGGTCGAGGCTCGGGCTCTCGGGGTGCCGGTCCGGGAAGGCTGCGACCCCGACGGTGAACGGGCCGAGCTCGCGGATCAGCGCGACGAGCTCGTCGGCGTGGTCCAGACCCTCGGGATGGCGCACCCACGGCTGGTCCAGACCGCCCTGCGGGTCGCCGCGCAGCGCGAGGATGTTGCGCAGCCGGATGTTGGCGTAGTGGCCGATGATGTTGCGCAGCTCGGCGACCGAGTGCCCTACGCAGGTGAGGTGGGCCATCGGGGTCATCGTCGTCTCGTTGGCGATCCGCTCGGTGACCCGGATCGTCCGATCCCGGTTGGCGCCCCCGGCACCGTAGGTCACCGAGACAAAGGTCGGACGGGTCTTCTCCAGCTGCCGGATCGTCTCCCACAAGGCCGCCTCGCCCGCGTCGTCCTTGGGGGGGAAGAACTCGAAGCTGATGGCGGGCACACCCTGGGCCAGCGCGTCGGGGATCGACCGCATCTGGTGCGACGGGCGGGGCAAGGTGGACACGACCGAACAGCATACGGAGCACCGCTGGCGAACACGTAGGCTGGCCGGGTGAGCCCCCTGGACCGTGACGACCTGCGCGCCCGCGTGCAGGCGACCGTCGAGGCCGAGCTCGCCCACCAGCGCGACGTGCTCGCCGAGCTCGACGAGGATCTCGGACCACTGCTCGACCCGGTCGAGCAGCTGCTGGCCGGCGGCAAGCGGCTGCGGGCCGCGTTCGCCTACTGGGGCTATCGCGCGGCGGGCCACCCGAGCAGCGACGCGCTGGTGCGCCTCGCGACCGCGATGGAGCTCTTCCAGGCCGCCGCGCTGCTGCACGACGACGTCATGGACCGCTCGGACACCAGACGCGGTATGCCGTCCGCGCACCGCGCGGTCGCCGGCGTCCATGCCGCGCGTGGCTGGCACGGTGACGCCGACCGCTTCGGGGAGGCGACGGCCACCCTCGCCGGCGACCTGTGCCTGCAGTGGACCGACGAGCTCTACTCGACGAGCGGGCTGCCGGCCGAGCACCTCGTGCGCGGCCGGGCGACCTTCGACCGGATGCGCACCCAGCTCATGGGCGGGCAGTTCCTCGACCTGCTCGAGAGCGTGCGCGGGTGGGACGGGCTGGGCTATGCCGAGCGGCTGGCCGGGGCGCGTCGGGTCGTGCGCTTCAAGAGCGCGAAGTACACCATCGAGCAGCCGCTGCTCATCGGCGCCCAGGCAGGTGGGGTGTCGGCCGCCACTGTGGGGCCGCTCTCCCACTACGGCCTGGCGTTGGGCGAGGCCTTCCAGCTGCGCGACGACCTGCTCGGCGTCTTCGGCGATCCGGAGCGCACCGGCAAGCCGGCCGGCGACGACCTGCGCGAGGGCAAGCGCACCGTGCTGATCGCCCAGGTGCTGCAGCTGGCCGGCCCGGCCGAGCGCGACGCGATCGAGCAGGCCCTGGGCCGCGCCGACCTCGACGACGCCGACATCTCCCGGCTGCGCGGCATCCTCACCGACTCGGGCGCCGTCGACGAGGTCGAGCGGGACATCACCCGGCTCGCCGACGCCGCGCGCCACGCGCTCGGTGCGGCGCCCGGGCTCGACCCGGAGGCGGCGGTCGTGCTCGACGAGCTCGTCGACGTGTGCACGGCCCGGGACTCCTGACCGAGATGGCCTCGCGACCCGCCCGCGCGGTCGTCGTCGGAGCCGGGCTCGCCGGCCTCTCGGCCGCCCTGCACCTGGCCGGCGCCGGCCGGCAGGTCACCGTGCTCGAGCGGGCCGACGCCGTCGGCGGGTTGGCCGCCCGGTGCGAGGTCACCGGAGCCAGCGGCGCGGCATACCGGCTGGACTGTGGGCCGACCGTGCTCACGATGCCCGAGATCCTCGACGACTGCTTCGCCGCCGTCGGCGAGCGTCGGGCCGACCGGCTCGCGCTGACCCGGCTCGACCCGGCCTATCGCGCGCACTTCGCCGACGGCACGAGCCTCGACCTCACGAGCGACCCGACGACGATGGCGCGCCGGATCGGCGAGCTCGCCGGGCCGGCGGAGGCGGACGGCTACCGGCGGTGGGTCGACTGGGTGACCCGGCTGCACGATGCCGAGTTCGAGCCCTTCATCGCCGCGCAGATGGGCTCTCCCGCAGCGATGCTCACCCCGGCGCTCGCGAAGGTCGTTGCGCTGGGCGGCTTCTCGTCGCTCGCGGCGCGGATCGAGCGGTTCTTCAGCGACCCTCGGCTGCAGCGGTGCTTCTCCTTCCAGGCCCTGTATGCCGGTCTCGCGCCGCAGCAGGCCCGCGCGATCTACGCCGTCATCGGCTATCTCGACCTCGTCGCGGGCGTCTGGTATCCGCAGGGCGGGATGGCGGCGGTGCCGGAGGCGATGGCCGCCGCCGCTCGAGCGAGTGGGGTCGAGATCGTCACCGGCGTCGAGGTGACCGGCGTGCGACGAGCGGCGGGTCGCGTCACGGGTGTCGTTGCCGCGCAAGGTGACTGGCCGTGTGACGAGCTCGTCGTCACCCTCGACGCACCCGCTGCGCTGCGGCTGCTCGGCCGGCACAGCCGTCGGGTGGCGACCCGACGACACTCCCCCTCGTGTGTCGTGCTTGCCGCCGGGCTCACCCCGCAGTGGCGCACAGCGCCGCAGGTCCACCACTCGATGCACTTCGGCACCGCCTGGCACGAGGTCTTCGACGACCTGCTCGGCGGTCGGCTGATGCGCGACCCGTCCTGGCTGCTGTCGATGCCCTCGGCCACCGATCCCGGTGCGGCACCCGATGGTGGGCACGCGGCATACCTGCTCTTCCCGACGCCCAACCTCGACACCATGCCCTCGTGGGAGCGCGATCGCGCCGCCTATGCCGAGCACGTCGTGCGCACCGTGGAGCGGCGCTATCCCGGCTTCGCCGACGCCCTCGACGCGTCGCGCTGGCTCACCCCCACCGAGTGGGCGGCGCAGGGCCTGGCGGCCGGCACGCCCTTCGCCGCGGCGCACACGGTCGCCCAGACCGGCCCCTTCCGCACCTCGAACCAGGTCGAGCCCGGCGTTGTGCTCGCCGGCGCGTCGACGACCCCGGGGGTCGGCGTGCCGATGGTGCTGCTCAGCGGTCGCCTTGCCGCGCAACGACTCTGCGCTGCCGAGGCAGGGGGCCGGCCGTGACCGACTGGCGCATCCCGGCCGAGCTGCGCGCGGCATACCAGGGCTGCCGGGGGGTGGCGGCGGCGCACGGGCGCAGCTACTACCTCGCGACCTCGCTGCTGCCCGCGGCCCGCCGGCCGCATGTGTGGGCGCTCTATGCCTTCGCCCGCACCGCTGACGAGCTCGTCGACAACCCGGTCGAGGATCCGCAGGTCGCGCTGCCGGCCTGGCGCGACCACGCGCTGGCCGCCCTCGCCGCGGACGCCCCGCCGGCGCTGCGCGCCGACGCACCCGCCGACGAGCTCGTCCTCGCGGCGACCTGGCACACCCGGCGGGTGCTCGACCTGCCGTTGACGCACTTCGAGCGCTTCCTGCGCTCGATGGTCATGGACCTCACCGTCGACTGCTATCCGACGTGGGAGGACCTGCGCGGCTACATGAGCGGCAGCGCCGCGGTCATCGGCGAGATGATGGCGCCGCTGCTCGGCGCGCGCGACCCGAGCGCGCTGCCCCGGGCCGCGACGCTTGGCGAGGCCTTCCAGCACACCAACTTCGTCCGCGACATCGCCGAGGACCGGCGCCGCGGCCGCACCTATCTGCCACTGGACTCCCTTGCCACCCATGGCGTCTCGGTGGCCGAGCTGGATCGCTGCACCGAGCGGGGCCGGGTCAGCCCTGCGGTCCGGCGGCTCGTCGCTGCCGAGGTCGACCGGGCCTATGCGCTCTATGAGACCGCTCGGCCGGGGCTGCGCCAGGTCGACCTCGGCGCGCGGACCTGCCTGCGGGTGGCCTTCGAGCTCTACCGCGGGATCCTCGACGAGATCGTCGCCGCGCGCTACGACGTCTTCGGCGGCCGGGTCGTCGTGCCGCGGGCCCGGCGGGCGCTCGTCGTCGCGACCGCGCTGTCCCCGTCGTCGTGGGGCCGCGAGCTCGGGGCACCCCAGCGCACCCATGACGCGGTCGAGGCGAGCACGAGCGCGAAGCCGAAGCCGACGTCCTCGACCGGGGCATAGGCCACCCGCAACCCGCTGATCGCCTCGGGGGCGTAGGTGACGATGCCTCGACCGGTGAGCCAGCCGTTGGTGAGCAGCTGGAAGACCAGCACGATCCCGTATGCCGCCCACCATGCTCGGGTGCGCACGAGCCCGGTGCGCAGCACGCCGAGGTCGAGCAGCACCGTGACCGGCACGGCGAGCAGCACGAGCTGGGTGTAGCTCACCGGCGCTCCCCCGGCCGCTGGCGTCGACCCGCGGCCGCATCCCTGACCGCGCCGACGAGCCCGTCGCGCAACACGACCCGCACGGCCTCGTAGGTGAGGATGCCGGCCAGCGGGATGACGAGGAAGAAGAGCCACTCCTCGACCGGCAGGCCGGCCACCCGCGCCGGCAGCGTCTGCCTGGGGTCGAAGGCCCAGTGCCCAGCCCGGGTGGCGAGCACATCCCAGCCGACGAAGACCGCGGCGACCGGCAGCACGGCCAGCGCGAGCCGGCGCCGCTGGCGCAGCACGCTCAGCCCGAAGACCCGGTGCAGCGGCACGGTGCCGGCGAGCACGAAGGCGAGCATCGCGGCATACCCGAGCTGACGCATGACGGCGCTGGACGGCTCAGAAGGCCAGCGCCTGGGCGCGGCGGCGCACCTCCGTCTTGTGCCCGAGATCGAGCGCGTGCAGCGGGGTGCTGCCCCCGGGCAGCGAGGTGTCGACGGTGTGCAGCCAGCGGATGATCTCGAGGTCGCCCATGCCGCCGTCGGCGAGCACGGTGAAGGTGCCCTTGAGCTCGGGGCGGGGGCCGTCGGGCCCGAGGAAGCCGGCCGGCACGGCGAGCGCGCGATTCGGGCCGACCCGGTGGGTCAGCAGCTCGCGGTCGGCGACGAAGCGACGAACCCGGGTGATCGGCAGCCGATAGCGCTCGGCGATGTCGGGCAAATAGGCCCATTCGCCGACGAGCGCCTCGACCTCGCGCGCCTCGTCACGATCGTGCAGGTCGGTCTGGTCGGAGGGCGCGTCAGCCGGGTGGGGGACGTCACGGGATGCAGAGCGTGAAACCACGCGCCTTACCCTGCCAGATCGAGCGTCAGCCACGCCCTACCGCGCTCACATCAGGCCGCGGCTGCCGCCAAGGTCGCGTCCGTTGACCGGGTCACCTGACGCCTCCCTCGCGCGGCGCCAGCCTGAGCCTCCCGAGCCGCGCGGCATACCCCACATAGACTCGCCCCGTGAGCACGGAGCGCCCCGAGCCGCCCGTCGAGCGGGTGCTCGGCGGGCGCTACCGGCTGCTCCAGCGGATTGCGACCGGCGGCATGGCCACGGTCTGGCTCGCGCTCGACGAGCGGCTCGGCCGGCGGGTCGCGGTCAAGGTGCTGCGGCACGACCTCGCCGACGACGAGGCCTTCGTCGCCCGCTTCCGGCGCGAGGCGCAGCTCTCGGCCGGGTTGCCGACCCACCCGCACATCGTCTCGGTGCACGACTTCGCCGAGACCGACGGCGAGCTCTATCTCGTCATGGAGTATGTCGAAGGCGAGACGCTGCGTGACCGGCTCTCCCGCGAGGGAGCGCTGCCGGTGCGCGAGGCAGTGCGGATCTTCGGCGGGCTGCTCTCGGCCCTCGACGAGGCACACCGCACCGAGCTCGTCCACCGCGACGTCAAGCCCGAGAACGTCCTGCTGCGCGGCCAGACCGTCAAGGTCACCGACTTCGGCCTGGCCCGCGCGGTGACGAGCAGCACGAAGACGAGCGCCACCGGCGTGCTCATGGGCACGGTGTCCTACCTGTCCCCCGAGCAGCTCGACGGCGACCGGGCCGACGAGCGCAGCGACGTCTACTCCGC
>ERZ795053.7571-NODE-7571-length-10419-cov-9.580567_pt1 | contig 10419 bp, 7 predicted proteins | sample MGYA00375137_ERZ795053 | MGnify/ENA primary metagenome ERZ795053 (study PRJEB30182, sample SAMN05720284) | activated sludge metagenome | isolation source: Anaerobic digester | place: Hong Kong | collected 2014-12-17 ... | reverse complement strand
GGTGCCATACCCCTACATCTTGTGGTCTCCACGGGAGATCTCATAGAGCCTGTTTCGGTTGATTTAGGCTATCAGGGTATTAAAGATCACAATCCGGCTTTTCATAAAATTCATAAATACCCTGATAGCCTATTCCTCATAAAAAACCCGGAAGTCAAAATATAATCCAAATCCATGCTTAACCCAGAAGAAAAAACGAAACCCGTTTTCTCAGTCGAACCCGTGTAGTTGTGGAACATCTGATCGGAGACCTGAAAGCCTTTTACAGCCTGACGATTAAGTTCAGAAATCACATCAGAAATATGGCTGATCAAGTTATTTTATTAGCTGCTGGCCTGTGTAACCTTAAAAAACGACTATACTATTCAATAGGTTATAAAAGTAATTTAGGAACAACTCTAATCAGTATGGCTGATCTTTAACACACTTGGTGGGCTGAAAAACTCGCCCGAGTGAACCGATTCCACAAGAATCCTCGAAGAACCATATTTCTTTAACAAATACCTTTACTTTCTATTCATAAGTACTGCAAATAAAAAAATTAAAAAATCCCCTCCTATTGTCACTACTCTTCCCAAAACAACCGCCATCACCAGATCTGTTTCTGCTATAATGCCTTTGAGTAGAAACAACAGCACCAATTCTCGCACTCCCATCCCAGCGGGTGCGCCAGGCGTAACCAAGCCGACCAGCCATGCGGTTACATAGGCTCCACATAACGGTATCCAAGACAATTTATCGGCCTCCGTATGCACAGAAACCAATTCAACCAACCCAACAAACAGCATACCCGAAATAGCCAAAAAACAAATATACAAACCCAGCGCGCTAGCCACCAGTGGACTAAGGTAGCGCCGCAACAACACAGTGACGCCCGCAACCGTAACCACAAATAATCCAAATCCAACAGCCATTGGTATCGCAGGGGCGATCAAAGACAAGGCTAACAAGCTAAATATTCCGCCAGCAAAAAAAATCAGGCCCAGTTCCCAAGCAGCGGATTTCGCTAGGGGCCAGCCTGGCACACCCGCCGCCATGCCAAGTGCCTGCCGGCCAGCGAGATGAAAGATATTGCCTGGCAAATACTTGGCGATCTGCGACAGACCATAGACCCGAATCGCCCAACGCCAAGCTGTAGTGGCGCCGAACTGCCCCAGAAGGTTCCACCAAGCCAGAGCGAGCAAGCTATTGGCCAAACCAGAGATCAGCACCAATCCAGCGAGGATGAGCCAACGTGATAGACCAAAACGCCCGAGATTAATTGCTGTGCCGGCATCGTAAAGCCGGAGGATGACAAAGGCTAAGCCCACGATAGCCAGGACACTGCCACCCCAATGTAGAAGATGCTTCAGAGGTAGATGCCTCGCCATCAGTTCAATGATCGGAAGGCGGCATTTTTCTTTATTCAACCTTTCCTCAAAATAGCCAACTGATTTGCTCCGAGCAAAAATCGTGTGTAAGTTTCCAGCACCATACCACCCTCAAGTGCAGCTTGTGTGATGCCACTGCGATCCATTAGGCTTTGGTGTTCTTGGTGACTTTCTTTCGCAAAAAGACCTATCAACCCACCCAGCCCATGTACCCAATCGAGCATTGGATTAGGAGTAGTTAGTACGAGCCGTCCGTTAGGCACAAGCAATTGCTCCATTCGGTGAATGAAGCCACTCGGCTCGGGTAAATGCTCAATAACCGCCAAAGCGGCCACAGTATCAAACATTTTGTGATGCGTGAAGTCAATGAATTCATCAAGAATATAAAAAGTAGTGCCTATGTATTTGTGCCGTGCTGCTTCTATGATTTGGGGATTGATATCCACACCTATATAGTGACTGGCACCCACACTTTCACAAAGCGAACCATTACCACATCCCCAGTCCAGAATTCGTCCACGAAGATAGGGTCGCGCGGCGCGAATTCGCTGTTGACGCAAAAAAGGTGAAAGAAGCCCATTTAATTCTGCACTCATATAATCCTCACTACTGCTAAAAACCATGGGTAAAAAAACGATCTCGCAACAAGCTGCAGTGTATATTGGTAGCACCAGCACCGGCAGCGATTATTACCACAGACGCAGCTGATCCGACAATCCCTGTTGTTTCTGGTAATGCAGCTGCCTCTAAGCATTATCCGATTGCCTCTATCTTTATCACACATAAATTCTTGACACAGCAAGCTACGGGAAAATAAACTGTTAGATATTAAGCATCATGATTTCGATTAACAATCAACTCGGCGATAACACCAAAAAACATAGTTTGTAGTCCAAAAAAAAGTGAACCAAGAACGAAATTCACATTTTCAATCGGTTTTGAAGTATTACCTAGGAACCAGGAGGAGATCTGTATAACAGACACTAAAAACCCTGCGGCAAAAAATACTGCCCCTATCGGCATGAATATCCGCATTGGTCGAACGCTAACGATCACCATGAAAATTTGAGGAAGAACCTTTAAAGGGTAACGCAGTGTAATAAAAGAACGACCTGACACCCGCTTGCGAAAGACAACCGGAACGTGAGCGAAACGCATCCCTTTGTGATAAGCATCAAGCAAAACTTGCTGAGTGTAATTATAATCGCCGGGCAACCTAAAGACTTGCAAATAAGCACGCTCTGCAGCGAATATCCCTGGTTGACTATCGCGCAGAGGCCAACCTGTTAACCAACGCATCAGCGCGGTGAAAACCATATTTCCAACGCGCCGAACAAGCGGCATCTTATACTGGAGTCCTTTAAATCGCTCTCCATATACAAGATCCGCCTCACCAGACAGAATTGGTTGGATCAGGTTGAGAACATCATGCGGATCGTGCTGAAGATCTGCATCAAACTTTACTACAATATCGACATTTTCACTCCGTGCAGCGGTCAAACCTGTTCTCACTGCCGCGCCCAAACCACGGTTCACCTTATGGCGAAGTATGCGGTCAGCCCCAGCGGCTTCTGCCAGTAAAACTGTATCATCAATGGAACCATCATCAATAACGAAAATCTGCAGCGAGAAACCAATTCTCGATAGATCAAACTGAAGATTTCGGAGCTGGCTAATTGTCTCCTTGATTTGCTCCCCCTCGTTATAAGCAGGCACTATAACAACAAGCTTCTTACAAATTTCTCGGTGGTTCATCATTTCTGATGCTCCTCAACTGTGCATCACCACCATGCATTGCATACACAATGGCCATGTTTTTTGATCAAGCTCTGGATGATGGTCTCTAGCGTAAATAGCCGTCTAGCGCGACCAATCGTTGTGCGGCGACGCGACTCGTGGCTCGAAAATCACTAGGAGCATCAGGAATATTAGTTTTACTAGCTACACGCGCAACCCAACTACCTATTTTTACAACAAGTTTTTGATAGGTGAAAAACACCCAATCATATTGCAGGCCCAACACCTACCACAATATCTGCTCGTTTATCCAAAATTGGTGCTGCAAGCGCAGGGATATCATCAGCATTATATTAATTATCTGCATCCATATTGACAATCACATCAGCATCTAATTTCAGGCAAGCATCCAATCCTATCATAAAGGCACAAGATAGCCTCTGATTATTGGTATAACGAACTATATGATCCACACCGCACTCTTGGGCAACACGGACAGTATTGTCTTGGCTACCATCATCTATAATCAGCCACTTACTAAATCGAAACCATGCACTTGACGAGTTAGCGCAGTAAGTGCAACATTTAGGGTCTCGGATTCATTATAGTAAGGAATTTGAATAATATGTTTCATTGAAATCCAACCGTAAGCCTCGACTATAGCTTGTTTGTCGTTTTTGCTATTTTTTCATGGATGCTCAATCTATCGGTGACTTGGATAACCCCGGGGCATTTACACCTCCATCGTTAATTTTTAGTGCATAAGAATAGATTGTAAGCGCCGAGTCTTTACTAATATAAAGTCTTACCTCAATATCTGTTACTTGCTTATCGAGTGAAAAGGGAACTCGAATAACATTTTGGCCAGCTTGGAAATAATCAGATATTTGAACATCTATATGCTTTTTCCCACCTCTTTCACTAACCACATCAAAATTTGCTTTCCCAGCAGCACTTACCTCTAATTTGATTTCTACATAGTAATCTCCAGCCTCTACACGTCGATAAGGGCCAAAAAAGAGATAGCCGCTTGCTCCTGTGCTCTTTAAGCCATTATCCGTCACTCGCCCAACTTTCGAGAAAGAGGCCAATTCAATATAGCTCATTTCAAAGCAACCATTCACAAAACAGGTTGGATCTCCAGCCAAATCAATAAACCCACTCACGTCTTTAAAATCCGAATACCTAATCCATAAAATACCTTCTATTGGGTTACGAGAAATTGGGTAGATTTTGCCAGCAGCCCGAGAGCCGATTTCTCGATCAAACGTAAAAAAAGGGCCTTCACATGATTTCAACCATTGTTCATAGGTGAGCCGTTTTAGCTTATAGTCAAATAATAAAAACCCTAAGTCATGCCAATATACTTTCCTGTTATAGTTGTCAGCACTTATATAATCAAAACCCACACAAGTTCCACGCGGAAAGTTCTGACGAATAAACTGACCTATTACCCATCGACTCCTTTCTACCGCATAAGAACTGCTAATATGATACTTTTGCTGAAAAAAAATTGACAACCAAAAAATAACTATGATAAACGCCCATCCGAAAGGCGCTTTCAAAAAGGCGGCAACAACAATGACCACACATCCAGCAGCAAGCCAAGCCCAAACCCCTAGGTTTTCCAGAAAAAAATACTGAAAAAACGCAGATATATTGAAAGGAGCAGTATGCGTATAAGATTTTAGGGTAAAAGCCAGCAACGTAGCAGCCGCTACCATTATCGGTATTATCCATATTAGGTTCTTCAATCGACTCCCAAGAATACCAATTAGTAGTATTGGTGCAAGCACACCTTCTACGTATCGACCATACATCCAGTGATCCAATCTTTGGCCAGTCAAGGGCCCTGAAAACATCAATATCGAAATCGCTTCAATACCTAGAAAGGAAAGCCCCAAAAACAGAGAGATCGCACGCCACTCATGAACCTCCAGACCGGTAGGATTCCGGGATATATTTAGGGATTGTTGTAACAAAGAAAGCAAGCCGAGCCATACTAGCCCTAATGTCCCAGTAGTAATATAGAAAACATGTCCACCAATATGCCCAAGGAGACTAATTAAGCCTTCATAATCGTAGAAGAAACGAAATTGTCTTAAAGCGTTTTGGTAATGCAAGTCGGCTTTCAAACCTGAGATCGTCATTCGTTCAGTAAGCCATGGATTTATTCCATATCGGTACAAAATCAAAATCCCTAGAGCGCTAACCATGAAGAATAGCGGTAGAGAATATCGCCGATGTATAAAACCTAAGTAAGAAACAGCAATGCTCCCAGCAATAATAGGCACGATCCCTATTGGATGAATCCAGTATAAAAATCCAGCTATTAATCCTACAAAAAACCAAGAAATGTTCTTCATAGAAAAAGCTTTTACAAAGACAATAAACGTTAGTAAAAAAAAAGTAGCGAAAGCTATCTGTGGAAAAGAATAACCAGCCATAATAACCCACATTGGGTAAAGCGAAACAAGTGTCACTGCAGAAAATTGTTTTTGAAAACTGATACTTATGAAAAGTCTTTTAACTATCCACCATAAGGCAACAACTAACAGAAGATATAAGGCTGAATTGATTACTTTGACGGTGAGCCAGATACTTTGGGGTGTATCAAAAATATAAAATGCGGGGGCGATTAGGAACGAATAACCAGCATGATAGCTGCTTGCTAGGTCATTATGGAACCCGGCGATTGCTGCCGCATTAGCTAAGTAACCCCCCTCGTCACCTTGGATCATCGGTCCAGCGACTTGGTAGTTGAGCAAAAAAACACAAAATGCTAGAAACAATGCGTGGACTAGGGGGAAAACTTTTATTAAAGTGAAACGAAATTCTTTATGTATCATTCCCCAAAACCTATGCTTATATTAGAATATGAATAAATTAGAGAATCATCAGGATTCATTTTTTCATCTTAAGAATTTTCGCTAGGTTCGATGCGCTTTGTTTCCAAGTTATCAAATGAATCTGATTGGAAGGAGGGTGTTTTCCATCACGATATAAGTGTAGCCACAATTGAATAGCTTCGGTAAAATCCTCAGGTTCAAGGCCCGAAAAATAGAATGCATGCTCCCCCGCCACCTCGCGGAACACGGGAATGTCTCTTGCAATAATTGGCAATTTGTACTGAGCCGCCTCTATTAAAGGCAGCCCAAAACCCTCCACTTCGGATGCGGCGATTAAGCAGGTGGAAACTGCATAAACCTTCCCCAAGTATTCATCACTGATGCCTTCGAGCCAGAATAGACGTTTGCCGAGTTCGGGGTGATGACATAGCTTTTCAACGAGCGACTCTACCATCAACCCTTGTTTTCCGACAATTACCAGACTTATATTCTCTTTAAGCCACAATTTCTCGAATGCAGCAAGAATTTGGGCTTGATGTTTACGTAGCTCAATGGTACCGACCATCAAAAAACTCGTATTTGATGTAATTTTTTTGATAATAGTTTCGGCGTCATCAGGCATCCCTTTCGTTAATGCAGAATGATCGATATCAGACCCTAACTGAAACCAGTCTACTGAAAAAGCGCGGTCTCGATATGGCACGTAATTACGTAACCAAGCAGTTAGATCGCTTGCGACTGACTTTGAAATACAGATTGCACCATCTGCTTCGGCAATGACCTTTAACCAATTTTCTAGCAAGTGCCGGCTACCCTCGATGAAGCAATGCTCGTTCTTAATCATTAAGAGGTCGTAAACAACGAACTTGACCAGTACACCCTGAAGACGCATCGATTGGTAAAATGCTTGTTGGGCTGGTATGAGCTGGAATTGCAAATTCAAACCGAGAAATACATCTCCAACATGATACGTAATAGGCTCGTCTACCATCAAAGACGTTGAACAATCCAAAAAACCAAAAGTGAAGTTTCTTGCATAACGATAACCAAGTTGTGACATCGTTGCATACACTGGCTCTACAAGGTACCCCTGTGGCGGATCAAGCAACCATTCCCTTAGAATACTACGCACAATCCGTTGGATACCGATACCAACATCGCGCTGAACCAGTTCTGATATATCGACAAACAATTGCCGTGGTGATAGCGGCTCCTGTATTGAACGATCAATACACTCCGAAAGTACCGCCCAACTTGTTGCATCCGCATTATTCGATTTTAGACAAGCAATGGAGGATATTAAGGCAGAAATGGATCCAGCGGCTGCGCGATGAAAATGCTCAATTGCAGAATAGTACTGATCAGCACAAATACGAGGAGAGTGCTCACTATGAATGATATCCCGTGCCCGGCAACCCAACTCACGCCGGCGGCCGGCATCCTCCCTCAGTGTAACCAAGGCCTCAACTAGTTGAGAGTCAATAAATTCATCCGGCAACTTCCATACAGCTTCATTAGGTAAATCCGCCATGCTCCCATTGGCGTTGATAATCGTGGCCAGTCCGTGATTCATACAATCGAGCGCCGTGGCGGATGTTTCTCCTCTGGACAGGGTACGCAATTGGACACCAACATCCGCCGCAGACAGGTACTGACGGAAAATGCTTGGTTCTGCCCAGCCGGTGAACTGAATTCGGATATTCTGGCCTGCTCCCTTGATGCGCCGACGCATATCTACCTCGTAAAGACCGCCTTCGTTTTCCCCAACGAAAACGAGGATACATCGCTTATCCCTAGCCAATGGCGAGGACAACCAGGCATCAAGTAGACGGTGATTCAACTTGGTCGGACCCAACATACCAAAGCTGCATACTACGAAATCATTGTGTCCCAGACCCAGAAGATCACGCACGCGAATTCGGTCTTGGTCATTTTCAAAGACGGGAACGCGGAGAAGTGGTATGCGTATCCAATCACTGCCAGCGCTCTCTCTGTACCACTGGCGTGCCAAGCGACGCGAGTAGTCAGAGTGAACGATGATCCCCTGAGCATTTTGCAATACCTCGAGATTACAAGGATACTTCCAGATAACATCAGCAGTATTAGAGGTATGGAAGCGCTGATACACAGCCTCATAACCATGTGCCTTGTAAAGAGCTTCACTCCAGTAACCTGGCTTAATGCCACAATGCTCGATATAAGACACAATGCCGGAAAGGAAAAAATCATGGAGTACGACGATGCCAGGGATTGTTTCAAGCAAGTCGAACATATGCTGATGATAAGAAGAATTACCGAAGTGATATAATATTCGGTCAAACATAGCGGCGTGGGCGCGAAACCAATCCACGGTTCGAATAGAACAATTGGCCCTGATCCACGGTGTAGTGACGGTTTCCTGTGCAACTACGACTTCAATGTCATAGTAACGGGAAAGCTCCGGGAGGAGTTCAGCACTATAGTCGGAAATGCCACTTCGTTCAGGTGGGAGCGGCGAGATATAGGCAAGACGCAACCGGCGTGTCGGTATATATAATCGCCTATTTGATGCTGCTCGGCGGGCGTCGAATGCTTCCAGGGTCGCAAGGGCGATCTGTGCAGATTTTCCCCAAGAGAACCTCTTTGCTTGCGCGAGACCATGTTGTTCCAGATCATTTCGGAACGCGTTATCCGTCAAAACCTGGATCAATTTTCCAGCGATTGATCGATCATCGAATGGATCGAATAGCGCATCATCACGACCGATGACCTCCGGTAGGCTGGAGCGATTTGAGCCAATCACCGCCCGTCCGCAGGCCATCGCCTCGAGCGCAGGTAAGCCGAAGCCTTCGTGCCAGGATGGAAAAACAAAACACTTACACAGATTGTATAGCGAAATTAAATCCTCTTCCGGGACATAGCCAGTCAAAACTAACTCGTCTCGTGACATGCCGCTTTTTCTTGCTAGCGCCGTGAGACGATCTCGGTCGGGTTGTTGAATCGCGCAGACAACGGCTAGCTGATGCTGTTGCCTCAAGTTAGTTGGCAAGATTGAATAGGCATGGATTAGACCTTCAACATTCTTTCGATGGTCGATTCCGCCTGTGTACATGACGTAGTCGCGCTCCAATCCATAATGGCTACGAAGCTTGCTTTCAGCGGTTGCATCGATCTTTCGAACCGCAAACTGTGGATCAGCAGCGGTCGACAGATTGACAATCTGTTCCGATGGAAATCCGAGATGCTGTATCCCTTCTTGGCGCGTTGACTCGGAGATTGACAGCAAAAGATCTGCGCGACGAAGGCAGTTAAGCTTATTTTCATACCACTCTTCTACCAGCGGATTGCTGAGATACTGATCCCGGTTGATGAGTGGTATCAAATCGTACAGGATCGCGGCGGTGGGTACGGTCTGGCTAAGGCGTCCGACACTTGTTACTCCATCATCGACTAGCCCCTCAAAGATGCTTGTAACGAGTACAACTGATGGATTGAAACTAGCGAGAAATGCTTCACGGACAAGTTCCGCTGCCTGTCGTCGCCAAGTGTTGGCCGAATCTAGATAATGGCACGGCCCAGGAGCATACCAAACGCGGATATTGTTCTGCGGCAGTACCCCTTCGAAGGCTGAACGAATCGGGACAATGGTATCCGGAAAAAGACCATTCAAAGCCAAAACAACATCACATTGACAGCAATTTCGAACAATGGCCTGAACAAGAGCAGAGGTGTAACGTCCAATGCCACGATTTCTCGAACCAGTCGTTTGCGCCCCCTGCATATCGATAACTATGCGCATCAGTCGTTGTCCTTTCGACGATTATCAATGGCGGATTTTAAATTATGGTAGATCTTGCGCGCGCGCGGGGGCAATTGGCTCAGTGCCTCCGGTGTCTCCTGTTCCCGGGATTCAGTGTTCAGTACCACGGGTTGCCGATAAGCTGGGACAACCAACATCACCCCACCTCGCTGAGCGACACCAAGGAGTTGCTGATGCAAAGGGGGGTAGCGCAAAAGGATCCGATTAAGACGCTCGCTCAATGCGGGCTTGCTGAGTACAATGCGCATTAACCCCGCTAAGGGGCGCTGGAAAATGTTAATACTAACACGCACTACTTCATTGGCTCCGCGGCGTAATGCGCCTGTGCCATAAATCACGAGACCGCCGACCCATCGAACTGGCGCTGTGATTCGCCATGACCAGCTTTGACGTATTGCGTTGCGATCAGCTTCCAACGTGCAGGCCTGCAACCACCAGTGATGTGTGTTCCCGGCAAGTTCGTCGATGCGGGCTTGTTGCTCTTGTCTTTGGGCTTCCGCCGCCACCGCCCGCTGTTCCTGCTCCTGGGCGCGGCCCTCGGCCGCCACCACCCGCTGCTCTTGCTCCTGGGCGCGGCCCTCGGCGGCGACCGCCCGCTGTTCCTGCTCTTGGGCGCGGCCCTCGGCGGCGACCGCCCGCTGTTCCTGCTCTTGGGCGCGGCCCT
>ERZ795053.7570-NODE-7570-length-10420-cov-5.610709_pt1 | contig 10420 bp, 8 predicted proteins | sample MGYA00375137_ERZ795053 | MGnify/ENA primary metagenome ERZ795053 (study PRJEB30182, sample SAMN05720284) | activated sludge metagenome | isolation source: Anaerobic digester | place: Hong Kong | collected 2014-12-17 ... | reverse complement strand
CGGGCAACACCGGCGCCACCATGGCGTCGGCGCTGCTGCGCATGAAGCGCCTGCCGGGCGTCGGCCGCCCCGCCATCGCCACCCCCATCCCGAACCCGGGCACCGACCGCACCACGGTCCTGCTCGATGCCGGGGCCAACGCCGAGTGCACCCCCGAGTGGCTCGTCCAGTTCGCCCAGATGGGCGCCACCTACGCGCGCCACCGCTACGGCATCGAGGCGCCGCGGGTCGGGCTGCTGTCCATCGGCGAGGAGCCCACCAAGGGCACGCCGCTCGTGAAGGAGACCCACCAGCTGCTCGCCGAGGGCGGGTGGGCCGAGAGCTGCGGCGGCACGTTCGTCGGCAACGTCGAGGGCCGCGACATCATGTCGCCCGATGTCGACGTGGTGGTCACCGACGGCTTCACGGGCAACGTCGTGCTCAAGACCCTCGAGGGCTCGATGCGTTCGCTCGTCAACGCCATCCTGGGCGCGTTCGGGGCCACCGAGGAGACCAAGGCGGCGGGCGACGCCCTGTTCCCGGCGCTGCTCCCCCTCTACGCCCAGCTCGACCCGAACAACACGGGGGGCGCCATGCTCCTCGGGCTCAACGGGGTGTGCATCATCAGCCACGGCTCCTCGAACGACACGGCGATCGTGAACGCCGTGAAGGTGGCGACCGAGATGGTCGACGCCGGCCTGGTGGGCGCCCTGGCGTCGACCATCCGCCCCGAGTAGGCGCTCAGGCCGAGTCGGACCACCCGAGCAGGGTGGGCGGCACGGGCAGCCCGAGCGCTCGGCGCTGGTCGACGTGGGTGCGCAGCAGGGCGAGCAGCTCGGCTTCGTCGGTGTCGTCGTCGTCGGCCTCGAGGCGGCCGGTGGCGTCGCCGCCGAGCGGGGTCGACAGCGCGCCACGCCGCCGGCGGAGCCGCACCCGCGTGGACGCGATGGCGTCGGTGAGCTGCTCCGCCCGGGGCCCGAGCTCGAGGAGCACGTCGGCGGCGCGCAGCCAGCCGTGGTCGAGGGAGATGGCGATGAGCGCCGGGTCGATCGTCATCGAGTCGTGCACGTCGAAGGTGGGCACGACGAGCCGCACGGTCTCGGCCCAGCCGCCCGGCGGGGACAGCTCCTTGCGCAAGGTCTCGTCGGGCCCGATCTCGGCGCTCACCCGGCGGAGGATGTCGAGCAGGTTGCGCTCGGCGTAGGACGTCGACCGGCGGACCCCCACCGAGCCGGCGCTGATGGCGATCACCCGGTCGACCTCGAGCTGGTGCACGAGCACCTCGATGGGGAGGATCTGGCGGGCGCCGCCGTCGACGTAGTGCTCGTCGCCCAAGCGGACCGGCGGGAACGCGACGGGGATCGACGCCGAGGCGAGGACGCCGGCGGCGAGGGGCACCGGTGCGAGCTCCAGCGGGCGATCGAAGCGATCGTGGAGCGCACCGGTCTCGGTCACGTAGCGCAGCTCGCCCGACTCGAGGCTGACGGCGCCCACGCGCAGCGCGATCCCCGAGGCCGCCACCCGCTCCTCGTCGAGCTCGCGATCGAGGAGGGCGGCGACCGGGTCGATGGAGAGGAGCGACTGGGCGGTCAGCGCCTCGCGGACGGCATCGAGCGCGCCGTCGGTCTCGGGTGGGCGGCGCACGAGGCTCCCCACCACTCGGGCGGCGACGCGCACGGCGTTGGCGCCCGACGACCCGTCGGCGAGGTGCCCCCGGACCGCCGCGGCCCACGAGGCCGAGGCCTGGAGGCGCACCAACCAGGGCTCGGGCTCCCACATGTCGGCGTTGATCCGCAGCGACCGCCAGATCCGTTCGACCTCGTCGATGGCGCGAGGACCGTCGGGGCGGTCGCCCTCGGCCAGCTTGGCGGCGTTGAGCCCTCCGGCCGAGTTGCCGGCGATGGCGACCGGTGCGATGGCGGCGTGATCGTACACGAAGCGCAGCACCCCGGCCTCGAAGCTCCCGAGCGAGCCGCCGCCGCTGATCGCGAGCCCGACCCGCCGGCCGCCGAGGTCGGCCCGCAGGCGCTCGGCGCCGTCGAGGGCGTCGTCGCCCCAGGCGGCCTCCAGGTCGCTCGGGGCGACCGGGGGATCGGGCGCCAGGAGCCCCGGCCCGTCGAGCAGCGCCTCGGCGGCGGCGACCGCCACCTCGCGCGGGTTGGGTTGATCGAGCTCGGCCCCGGGCTCCTCGCCGAGGCCCACCTCGATGCCTTCGACGTCGCGTCGGCCTTCGTCGTGCTGATCCGGTGGCATGGCAGACCCCATCCTGCCCCACGCCGGCCCGGGGCCGGGCCAGCGATCCTTCACGAGCGCACAAAGTCGCGCGCCCGCTACAGTGCCCCCGGTCCGTCCCCGAGCCAGGAGTGCACCGTGCCCGCCGAGACCCACGTCGAACAGGCCCCGATGAGCCGCCAAGAGGTCTTCGAGCTGGTCCGCGACCGCCTCGCCGACATCCTCGAGACCGATCCGGGCGGGATCAAGGAGGGCGACTCGTTCGCCGACGACCTCGGCGCGGACTCCCTCGCGCTCATCGAGCTGGTCGAGGAGCTCGAAGAGGAGCTCGGCGAGCGCTCGGTCGGCTTCCGGATCGAAGACGAGGACCTCGAGGACCTGAAGACCGTGCGCGACGCCGTCGACTACGTGTTCGAGAAGCTCGGCGGAAGCTCGGCGTGACGGAGGCGGCGGGGGCACGGGTCGCCGGCATCGCCGGCGACTCCGTCGCGCCCGCGCGCCATCCGATCCCCGCCGCCGCGCTCGACGCCTTCACGGCCCGCCTCGGCTACCGCTTCGACGACATCGAGCTGCTCGCCCAGGCGGTGACCCACCGGTCCTGGTGCGCGGAGCACGCCGGGTTCGCCTCGAACGAGCGCCTCGAGTTCCTGGGCGACGCCGTGCTCGGGCTGGTCGTCACCGATCACCTCCACGCCGTGCTGCCCGATGCCGGCGAGGGGCACATGTCGCGCATCCGAGCCGCGGTCGTGTGTGCTCCGGCGCTCGCCGAGATGGGTGCCGAGGTCGACCTCGGGCCGGTGCTGCTGCTGGGCAAGGGCGAGGACGCCTCGGGTGGTCGGTCCCGCCCCTCGATCCTCGCCGATGCCATGGAGGCCGTGTTCGGCGCCGTCTACCTCGACGGTGGCCTGAGCGCCGCCGCCGAGGTGGTGGGTCGCCTGGTCGAGCCTCGGCTGGCCCACGCCGGTGCTCCCGACCCCAAGAGCCGGCTCCACGAGCTCGCCGCGCGCGACCCGCACCGCCAGGTCGCGTTCGAGGTGAGCGAGGAGGGGCCCGAGCACGACAAGACCTTCCGTGCCGTCGTCGTCCTCGACGGCGTTCCCTCCGGGGAGGGCACGGGCCGTTCCAAGAAGCAGGCCGAGCAGGCCGCGGCTCGCGACACCTGGTGGCGGCTCGACGCCGCCGCCGGGGGCGATCCCGCACGAGAGGAAGCAACCCATGGCTGAACTGCCCGAGCTCGAGACGCTGCGACGCGACCTCGATCGCGACATCGGTGGCAAGCGGATCAAGACGGTGGAGGTGCCCGGGTCGGGCGCGATCCCTCGGCACGCGTCCAAGAAGCAGTTCGCCGGGCTGCTCGAGGGGGCGAAGGTGGCCACGGTGCTGCGGCGCGACCTGCTCCTCGTGGCGAAGCTCGACACCGGCGACGCCCTGGTCGTCGACCTCCAGCACGGCGGGCAGCTGCGGCGCGTCGCGGCCAAGGACGACCTCGACAAGCGGACCAAGGTCGTCATCACCTTCACCCAGGGCGGGCAGCTCCGGGCGCTCGACGACTCCGGCTCGCTCGAGCTCTTCGTCGTCCCGTTCGACGACCTCCTCGAGGCCCGGCCCGAGCTCGGCGAGCTCGGCGTCGACATCCTCGACGAGCAGGTGTCGTGGACCTCGTTCGGCGAGCGGATGCTGCGCCACCGCGACGTGAAGCTGCGGAGCCTGCTGCTCGACCGCCGCGTGCTCGCCGGCGTGGGCCCGGTGTACGCCGACGAGATCCTCCACGCGTCGGGGCTGCGCCCGGACCGAGAGGTGTCGTCGCTGTCCACCCAGGAGATCCGCCGCTTCTACCGGGCCGTGGTGGAGACGCTGCACGAGTCGGCGAAGCACCGCGGCGTCACCACCTCCGACGGTCAGTACGTGGACCTCACCGGCAAGCCGGGCGGCTGGACCGACGAGCTCCAGGTCTTCGAGCGCGACGGCAAGGCCTGCCGCCGCTGCCGGGGCGTCGTCTCGAAGATCCGCCTCGGCGGCAAGCCCGCGTACCTGTGCGAGGCGTGCCAGGTGTAGCTCTCGCTCCCCCGCATGAACGCTCTGCGCGGTCGCTCGGGGGATCTCAAGGGTGACGCAACACGCAGCGTGCTCACTTGAGGTGACTTCGCTCACGCTCCGAGCCGAGATGTGCGCTAAGGTCACGTACCGTGGCAGAGGGACACCGACAAGGCAGCGGGAGCCAGGAGCCGAGGGCGACCGGTGCGACCGAGCCGATCACGCTCACCGACCCGGACGGCGCGGTGACGCGCGTCGCGCCGTGGTCGTCGTGGACCCGCGAGCAGGTCCGGGCGCCGGGCGGCGAGCCCGCCCTCGTGACCCGCCTCGAGCAGGGCCAGCTGTGGTTCTCGGCCGGGCGCCGGCGCAGCCCGTGGCGTCATGAGGTCCACGTCGGCCCTGCCATCGTGTCGACGCCACGCGGGCGCTTCCAGGCGGTGGCCGAGAGCGATGGGGGCGCCACCATCTCGTGCCTCGCCGGACGCACGCGGGTGGTCGCCGGGCTCCGCGAGCCGGTGCTCCTCGGCCCCGACCAGAGCGCGGCGGTGTCGAGCGACGGGCGCACGCTCGTCGTGATGGACCGGGCCACGAGCGGCGTCGAGACCCCGCCCGACGTGATCGACCTCACCGACGGGGCACTCGCCGACGAGGAGGCCGCGGTCGAAGCGGGGGCGCTCGCCGCCGTCGGCGTCGGTGAACGCGGCGCACTCCGCGGGGCGGCGGGCGGCAGTGCATCGGGGGCCTCGGCCGACGAGCCGGCCTCGCCGGCCACGGACGATGGCGCCGACGACCTGGTGGAGCTGCGCTCAGCCCGCCTCGGGTGGATCCCCGAGCTGCTGGCCGTCGTTGCGCTGGTGACCGTGCTCGTCGCCATCGTGTGGGTGTTCCTGGCGGGCGACGACGACGCCGACCAGGCCGCCGCTCCGGCGCCGACCGCCACGACCGCCGTCCCCACCACCAGCGAGGCGCCGACGACGACCGGCGCCGTCGAGATCGGCGAGCCGGCCACCACCGACGCCGTGAGCACCACCGTGGCCACGACCCTGCCCCCGCTCGCGGCCGGTGCGTCCGCGTCGGGCGAGCTGCGCGGGTGCCGTCGGGCCGAGGGCGGGGTCGCGGCGTCGGTGCTCGTCACGCACCGGGGCGGGCCGGCCAGCTCGTTCGACGTCACCGCCGCCCTGGTCGACTCGTCGGGCGCCAGCTTCGCCGAGGGCACCGAGCGCAGCCCGCTCGTCGAGCCGGGGTCGACGGCCGAGGTCGAGGTGCTCGTGCCCTTCGATGGTCGGGCCGAAGGCTCGTGCGAGCTGGTGTCGGTGACCGGAGGCTGACGCCGCCTAGCAGTGCTGGTCGTTCATCCGCAGGTCGGGCATGACGGTCTTGCAGAACCGGGCGCCGACGAGCACCGTGCCCGACATCCGGGCACCGGTGAGGTTCGCCCGCCGGAGGTTGGCGCCGCTCAGGTCGGCGCCGGTGAGGTTCGTCCGCGACAGGTCCGCGCCCGAGAGGTTGGCGCCGCTCAGGTTGGCGTTCGACAGGTCGCCGCCGATCAGCCGGGCCTCGGCCATGTGGGCGCCGGCGAGCTGCGCCTCGCGCAGCGACGCGGCCCGGAGATCGATGGAGTAGAGGTTGGCCGCGTTGAGCCGCGCATGGTCGAGGAGGGCGCCGGCGCACTGGGCGAACGGCTCGAGTCGGTATCCCTTGATGACCTTCGGGCCGGCCATTCCACCCCCTGCACTCCCGTTGGGCGACCACGGTAGCGGGCCGCGGCGCGTCCACGTGACCCTCCGGCGAACGGCTCGGTCCACCCCCGATAGGGTGTCCGGCCGGCCCGGACGTGTGGAGTCGCGTTGTTCCTGAAGTCGTTGACCATCAAGGGGTTCAAGTCGTTCGCGGATGCGACGAGCCTCGTCATGGAGCCGGGGGTCACGGTCGTCGTCGGCCCGAACGGGAGCGGCAAGTCGAACGTGGTCGACGCCATCAGCTGGGTGCTCGGCGCCACCGCGCCGAGCGCCGTGCGCTCCCAGAAGATGGACGACGTCATCTTCGCCGGCACCCAGAAGCGCCAGGCGCTCGGGCGCGCCGAGGTCTCGCTCACGATCGACAACTCCGCGGGGCTGCTGCCGATCGAGTTCACCGAGGTGACGATCACCCGGATCCTCTTCCGCAACGGCGACTCGGAGTACGCCATCAACGGCGTGCCGTGCCGGATGCTCGACATCCAGGAGCTCCTGTCGGACTCCGGTGTGGGCCGCCAGCAGCACGTGATCATCAGCCAGGGCCAGATCGACGCGGTGCTCAACGCCCGGGCCGAGGACCGTCGCCTCATCATCGAGGAGGCGGCGGGCGTGCTGAAGTACCGCCGCCGCAAGGAGAAGGCCGAGCGGCGCCTCACCTCCACCGAGGGGAACCTCACCCGCCTCCAGGACCTGCTGCGCGAGGTGCGGCGCCAGCTGCGACCGCTCGAGAAGCAGGCCGACGCGGCGCGACGCCACGGTGCGGTGGTCGAGGAGCTCACCGCGCTGCGCACCTTCCTGGCCGGCCAGGAGATCTCGCGGCTCCGGGCGCGCCTGGAGCAGGGGGCGCGCACGAAGGCCGACCTCGACGGCCGCGAGCGAGAGCTGCGAGCCGAGCTGCGCCGGCTCGACACCGAGGTCATCGCCACCGAGTCGCAGCTGTCCGCGATGGGGGGCGACGACCTCGGCGATGCGCTGGTCCGCTTCGAGTCGCTGCGTGAGCGGGCCCGCGGCCTGGTGGCGGTGCTCGCCGAGCGCGAGCGGGGGATCGAGCGGGACCGCTCGGCGTCGGTCGACCAGGCGGTCGTGGCCTCGCTGGAGGCCGACGCCGCCCGCATCGAGCGCGAGCTGGGCGACGTGGAGGATGCGGCGGCCGAGCTGGCGCCCGACCAGGTCGCGCTCCAGCGGGCCGAGGCCGACCTCGAGCTGGCCCAGGCCGCCTTCCAGGACGAGTGGGCGCAGGGCGTGGCCACGCCCACCGGCGCGGCCGCCGAGGTCCGCGGCGAGCTCCAGGCGGTCCGCGCCGCCGTCGGACGCTCGGCCACCGAGGCGGCCCGAGCCGCGAAGCGGGTGGCCGACCTCGAGGAGCGCATCGCCCGCTTGGCGGGGGAGGCCGAGCGCCTGCGCGCCGAGGTGGCCGCCGCCGAGGAGGCCACGACCACCCTGGCCGAGGCCCGCACCGCCGCCGAAGCCGCCCGCGCCGACGCCGCCGTCGCGCTGGAGCGGGCCGAGGAGGGCCGCCGGGTGGCCGACGCCGAGCGCCACTCGTGGACGGCCCGTGCCGAGGCGCTCGGGCTGGCGCTCGACGAGGCTCGTGCCCGCGCCGGGGCCGAGCGCCTGGCGAACGTGCCCGGGATCGTCGGCACCCTCCTCGACGTCGTCGAGGTCGACGACGGATGGCAGGCGGCGTTCGAGGCCGCGGTGGCCGACGCCGTGGCGGCGGTCGTGGTCGAGTCGGTCGATGCTGGTCGGTTGGCGCTCGCCGAGCTGCGCGCCGGCGATGCGTCGGGCGCGGTGCTGGCGCTGGGCGTCGGCGGGCGGCAGGCGTCGCTCACCGGTGGGTTGCGCTCGCACGTCCGCGGGATCCGGCCCGGCGTCGACGAGCTGCTCGACGTGCTGGTCGGCAGCACCGAGGTGGCGGTCGACTGGGCCGAGGCCGTGGACCGGGCGTTGGCCGACCCCGGGGTGGTCGTGGTGACCCGAGCGGGCGACCGCTTCGGTCCGTCGGGCTGGCGCATCGGCGCCGCCGGCGCCGGCGCGACGGGTGCGGCCCTCCAGGAGGCCGAGGCCCGAGCCGCGGACGCGGCCGCCGCGGCGGAGGAGGCGGTCCGGGTGGCGCGCGAGGCGCGCGTGGCCAACGACGAGGCGCGCACCGCCGACGTCGAGGCGGCCCGGGCGGCGGACCGGAACGCGTCGACGCTGCGAGCCGCCGCCGACGCGCTCGCCCGCACCGAGCGCGACCACACCGACGCCGAGGCCGAGGTGGAGACCCTGCGGGCGCAGGCGGTCGAGCTCGACGACCGGGCGCGCCGCGACGCGGACCGCCAGGCCGAGCTCGAGGCCCGCCTCCCCACGCTCGAGGCCGAGGAGGCGCACCTGGCCGAGCAGGGGAGGGCCATGGCCGAGGCCCGGGCTCGCCTCGAGGAGCGGGCCGCCTCGGTGGCGGCCCAGCGCAACGAGCTCGAGGTGCGCTCGGCGGGCATCGATGAGCGACGCCAGTTCCTCCGCGCTCGCTCGAGCGAGCTCGACGAGCGGCTCTCGCGCCACGCCGTGCAGCGCCAGGAGGCCGAGGAGCGGCGCGTCGAGCTCGATCGGCGGGGCGTGGCAACCGGGCGGCTCAAGGCCTACGTGCAGGTCCGCCTCGATGCCGTGGAGGGCGAGCTGGCGGGGCTGCGCGAACGGCGGCGGGCCCAGAGCGAGGCCACCCGGGCCGTGACCGAGCGGCTCGACGGGCTGCGCAAGCAGCGCCAGGGTGCCGAGCGCGACCTCACCGAGCTGCGCGAGCGGGTGCAGCGGGCCGAGCTCGACGACGCCGAGGTGCGGGTCCGGCTCGAGTCGGCCGTCGAGGCGGTGCGCCGCGAGCTCGACCTCGAGCCCGAGGCCGCCATGGCCGCCGCCGCCCCCGAGCTGGCCGAGGGGGTGAGCGCCGCCGCCCGGGTGCGCGAGCTCGAGCGCGACCTGCGGATCATGGGGCCGATCAACCCGCTCGCCCTCGAGGAGTTCCAGGCGCTCCAGGAGCGCCACGAGTTCCTCCAGGCCCAGCTCGACGACGTGAAGAGCACCCGGCGCGACCTGTCGAAGGTGATCAAGGCGATCGACGCCGAGATCGTGAGCGTGTTCGCCTCGGCCTACGCGGACGTGGCCCAGAACTACCAGGACCTGTTCGAGACGCTGTTCCCGGGCGGCAAGGGCCGTCTGAAGCTCACCGACCCCGAGAACCTGCTCGACACCGGCATCGAGCTCGAGGCCAAGCCGTCGGGCAAGAACGTGCGCAAGCTCTCGCTGCTCTCGGGCGGCGAGCGGTCGCTCACCGCCCTCGCCTACCTCTTCGCCGTGTTCCGGGCCCGGCCCAGCCCCTTCTACGTGATGGACGAGGTCGAGGCGGCCCTCGACGACGTGAACCTGCACCGCTTCTTGGACCTGGTCCACGAGTTCCGCGAGGAGGCGCAGCTCATCATCGTGAGCCACCAGAAGCGCACCATGGAGGCCGCCGACTGCCTCTACGGCGTCACCATGCAGCCTGGCGGCAGCTCGAAGGTGGTCAGCGAGAAGGTCGAGAGCTGACGGCCTCGTCGTCGTTCTCGCTCGGGACTCCGTCGCTCGTGCCGAACACGGCGCACGCGACGACCACGACGCCCGGAACGGCCAGCGCGGCGGGGCCGTCGCCAGCGGCGGTCGCCGCGATCGCCCCGATGATGTAGCTGACCAGCACGGTCACCAGCACGGCGATCGCCACGCGTCGCCGGTGCTCGGTCGTGCGATCCGCTCGCCGGGCGGCGAGGACCACCTTCTCGCCGATCCGCACGATGGTCCCGGTGCCGTAGGTGGTGGCGACCGCGACCTGTCCCACCCGTCGGAGAGCCGCTGCTTGCAGGCCCATGGCCAACCCGGCGACGAGGAGCACCGGGTAGTCGACCAGCTGGGGCTGCGAGGTGAACGACACGGAGCTCGACCACAGGTAGAGCGCGAGCACGACGAGCAGCGATCCCTCCACCAACAGCAGGAGCGTCGGCCGGACGGGGCGTGCCCGGGCGACCCGTCGATCGTGGTGGATCGTGGCGGCGATGACCCCTGCCGTGAACGCCGCGAGGGTCAGCAGGGTGGCGAGGGCGCGATGCCATGACGCGCCACCCAGGAGGATCCCGAGGTGGATCAGGTTCCCGCTCATGTTGGCGACGAAGACGGGCGTCACGTTCACGTAGATGTGCGCGTCGACGAACCCCGCGGAGGCGGCGAGTGCGATGGCGAGGCCGAGGGGGCCGGAGGGGTGGTGGGTGCGTTCGGGCAAGGGCCAGCTCCAGGGTCGACCTCGCCGTTGTACCTCAGCGCCGGAGCCAGGAGCGCACCCTGCAGGCCGCCGACGGCCTCGACCACCCCATGTCCTCCGGCCCTGTCGGTCGGGCGTCTGTTGGGGTGATGATGATCGCCGTGGAACCCGTGGC
>ERZ795053.7568-NODE-7568-length-10421-cov-4.434980_pt1 | contig 10421 bp, 6 predicted proteins | sample MGYA00375137_ERZ795053 | MGnify/ENA primary metagenome ERZ795053 (study PRJEB30182, sample SAMN05720284) | activated sludge metagenome | isolation source: Anaerobic digester | place: Hong Kong | collected 2014-12-17 ... | reverse complement strand
ATCTACACAACCGAACACACTCTTTCCCTACACGACGCTCTTCCGATCTATTGGCTTTAGGTTGGGCGCTCTACGGACGGGCCGATGTGGGGGCCGTGATGAACGGCGCGCTGGCCGGTTTAGTGGCGATCACGGCCAACGCGCACGTAGTCGGCTCGCCGGCGGCCGTGTTGATCGGCGTCATTGGCGGCTGGGTGATGATCGGGGCCGATAGGCTGCTGGAGCACTACCGGATTGACGATGCGGTGGGGGCTATTCCCGTTCATCTGGCGGCGGGTATCTGGGGAACGTTGGCAGTGGCATTCTTTGGGCATCCCGATCTGCTCGGAACCGGGCTGGATTTCTGGGCACAGTTTCAGGTGCAAGTGCTAGGCATCCTGGCTTGCTTTTTGTGGGCCTTTGGCGCGACGTTCTTAATTCTGCTCGTGATAGATCGCTTTGTCCCCCTCCGGGTTTCGGCCGAGGCAGAACGCATCGGCCTCAACGTCTCCGAACACGGCGCTACCACCGACCTGCTCGATCTGTTTCGCATTATGGATGAACAATCGAAAACCGGCGATCTTAGCCTGCGCGTTCCGGTCGAGCCGTTTACTGAAGTCGGCCAAATTGCCGAACGCTATAACGCCGTAATGGCGGCTTTGGAGCAAGCCATCGCCAAAACCGAAGCCATCGTCCGCACCGCAATGGACGGGATTGTTACCTTTAGCACCGGCAATCTGAGCATCACCACACTGAACCCGGCTGCTCAAAAAATATTCGGATATCCGGAAACGGCCGTGGCCGGCCAGCCTGTCACGCACCTGTTTGGTCAAGCTGATAATCCAACTCAACCCAACCCAGTCAACCACTTATTATCCCAAGTCGCGACCGGACAAAATCGCAGTGAAGCGCTCGGTCGGCGGATCGATGGTTCAACCTTTCCTATGGAGGTAATCTTTACCGAAGCCAAAGCGGGCCGTGAGTCGTTTTACACCGGCACATTTCGCGATATTACCCAACGTAAGGCGGCTGAAGAAGCTCTGCGTCATCAGAACGAATACCTGGCCGCGCTGCATGAAACTACCTTAGGCTTAATCAGACGCTTAGACCTGAACGATTTACTCCAAGCGCTCATCAACCGGGCCGGCCAACTGCTGGAAACCCCGCACGGGTTCATCTATCTGGTCAATACATTTAACGCCCCTTCGTCTCAATCAGGTCAGCGCAATCAAAACGGTTCAGGCGAGCCGTTTATCGAACTTAAAGTTGGGCTAGGCGTTTTTAAACAACATATCGGCCAACACGTCGAACCTGGGCAAGGGTTAACCGGCCAGATCTGGCAGGATGGCCGGCCACAAGTGGTCAACAACTATGATGTTTGGTTAGGCCGGGAGTACGATTTCATCCATGGTCAGATTAATCGGATTATGGGCGTCCCGCTCACCATAAGCGATCAGGTGGTTGGCGTCATCGGGCTGGCCCATAACGGCGATTCCGGCCAGATTTTCGGCGATAACGACATCGAGTTTCTCAGCCGATTTGCCCAATTGGCCTCGATTGCGCTCGATAACGCCCGTTTGTTTGCCGAAATTCAGGTAGCTAAAGAAAGCGCCGAAGCGGCCAGTCGGTCCAAGAGCGTGTTCCTGGCGAACATGAGCCACGAATTGCGGACCCCGCTCAATGCAGTCATTGGCTACAGCGAAATGCTTCAGGAAGAAGTCGAAGATTTGGGCCAGGCCGAATTGGTGCCCGACTTACAAAAAATCAACGCGGCGGGCAAACATCTGCTGGCTTTGATCAATGACATTCTCGATTTGTCGAAGATTGAAGCCGGGAAGATGGATCTTTACCTGGAAACCTTTAACGTCAGAGTGATGCTCAGGGAGGTGGCCAACACGGTCCAGCCGCTGATGGGACAGAAGAACAACACCTTCACGGTCAATTTAGCCGAGAATTTAGGCGACATGTACGCTGATTTGACCAAAGTCCGGCAATCGCTCTTTAATCTTTTGAGTAACGCGGCCAAATTTACCGAAAACGGCCAAATTTCGCTCAACGTCACCCGCATCCGCGATGACGCTAACGCCGAGGACCAGCTTGTCTTTGAGGTGGCCGACTCCGGCATCGGCATGACCCCGGCCCAAATCGAGACCCTGTTTGAGGAGTTTACTCAGGCCGATGCCTCGACCACGCGGAAATACGGCGGAACGGGCTTGGGTCTGGCCATTAGCCGCCGCTTCTGTCAGATGATGGGTGGCCAAATTTCCGTCAAAAGTGAACCGCACCAGGGATCGACTTTTACAATTCAATTACCGGCCATCGTACCCGCCGACCACACGGTCACTGTCGTGCCCCGAGAATCGAGCCAAGATGTCGAAAGTTCACGCGTCATTGTTCCCGGTGACCCGAATGTGGTGCTGGTCATCGACGACGATCCGGCGGTAAGAGATTTAATGCAGCGCTTTTTGAGCAAACAGGGGTTCGGCGTGGTCACGGCCTCAGCCGGTGATATCGGGCTTCAACTGGCCAGAGAGTTAAGGCCGGCCGTCATTACTCTGGATGTGATGATGCCCGGTCTGGACGGATGGGCCGTTTTGACTCGGCTCAAGTCCGAACCGGCTCTGGCCGACATCCCGGTCGTCATGTTGACGATGATTGACAATAAGAATATCGGCTATACGTTAGGTGCAGCCGACTATTTGACCAAACCGATTGATCGCGAGCGGCTGCTCACGACCATGCAGCGATTCCGCTGCGCGCAGCCGCTCTGTTCCGTACTGGTGGTTGAGGACGATGACACAACGCGAGAAATGGTCCGGCGCACTCTGGAAAAAGAAAGATGGCTGGTTCAAGAAGCCGAAAATGGGCGCGTCGGGCTGGAACGGGTGGCGGAACGTCAGCCGGAACTGATTTTGCTCGACTTGATGATGCCCGAGATGGATGGCTTTCAATTTATTGCCGAACTGCGGCGGCATCCTGAATGGCAGTCGATTCCGGTGATAGTGATTACCGCGCTCGATTTGACTTTGGAAGAACGGGTTCAACTCAGCGGTCGGGTCGAGCAAATTCTGCAAAAGGGCGCTTACAGCCAGGATGCGCTGCTACAACAAGTCAGCCACTTGGTGGCTCGCTATGTTGGTCCCCAACAACGCTAAAGGCCGAACTTAAGTGGACACCAACGAAAAATCAGGCCAATCGATTACCCCGCCGCCATCACCGGCCGAGACCCGTCACGCTATCCGAGCGACGGCTATATTTTGTGCTGCGGCCGGTATTACGTTTCTGGGCGAACTCTACTTAGCCATACAAAGCCAACGTTGGCAAATGTTTATCATCACCGGGATGGGGGCTTTGGTCACGGCAGTGGCGGGTTACTGTGTGTTACTTTCCATGCGTCATCGACCCCGGTTGGCGATCAAGGTGCTGGTTAGCATCTCGCTGCTGAATGTTCTCATTGCTCCGCTGTTCGTTGCCGGTTTTGGCTTAGTTGTTGGGTTAGGAATCATTCTAGTTGTCCTGGTTGTTGCCCCCCAAATTCTTTCACCTAAAGAATTTAATTTTCTGCTATTTATCAGCGTTATTTCAGCCGGATTAGCCGGCGCATTGGACCTATTGAGCTTTAAAACCCAGCTCTTCTTTCCTGCGGCCCAGAATGTAATCATTATCCTGGGGGCGCTGATTATACTAGCTTACAGTTTATTAGCTGCCAGCCAATTTTCTACCTTCAATCTCCCCACCAAATTGATCGTGGCCTTTCTGACCGTATCATTAGTGCCGTTGGGCTTGCTGGCTTTCCTGAACAGCGATTACACCCGCGATGCGTTGATCAGCGATGCCAACCAGGCCCTTTCAGCCGGAGCCAAGCAAACGGCGGTCAGCATCGATACCTTCATCAAATCGAACCTGGATAACCTCAATACCGAAGCCCAACTGCCGGCTTTGGTCGAATATCTCAATTTGCCGCCGGAGCAGCGTGCCGGAAGCCCTGAAGAGACCGAAGTATCGGCTATTCTGAATGCCCTTAGTCGGCGTGATCGGCTGTTTATTTCGTCTTACGCCCTTATCGATTCGTCGGGGATCGCCGTTATGGACACCGATCCGGCCGATATCGGGCGCGACAAATCGGATCGGGATTACGTCCGCCGGCCCCTTGAAACGGGACTGCCCTTCGTCTCCTCCGTGCGGTTCGCCCCCACCACCGGCGATCCCTCCATCTACTTTAGCGCCCCGGTTCGGCATAGTCCTCAGGATGAAATTGTCGGCGTTTTAAGAGTTCGATATAATGCCTCTATTTTGCAGCCCTTGATTGTCCGCAATAATGAGTTGGTCGGGCCGGAGTCTTATGCGATTTTAATCGATGAAAATCACATTCGGCTGGCTCACGGCCGCAACGCGGATTTGATTTTTAAGACGATAGTTCCGCTTGACCCTGCCCGGTTAGCTTCGCTGCAAGCAACCGGACGGCTGCCCAACCGGCCCCCGGACCAACTCTCCACCAATTTGCCTGAACTTGAAGCCGGCTTGACCAACGGCAACATTGAACCCAATTTCACGGCCCGGCTGGCGACGGTGGATGACCGCCTGTTTTCTGTGGCTATGGCCCAGTTGGAGACTCAACCTTGGTCGGTCGTCTTTGCCCAACCGCAAGAGGTTTTCCTGGCCCCCATCCAAAACCAAATTCGCACCGCCCTGTTTCTGGCGATTGCCATTGCCGGAGGTGTGGCGGCGATTGCCTTTGTCGTCGGCAACCTATTGGCCAAGCCATTGGTCGATTTAACCGCCACCGTCACCGAGTTCACTACAGGCGATCTCGATGCCCGCTCTAATATTCAAACCGCCGACGAAATCGGGGTGCTGGCGGCCAGCTTCAACACGATGGCTGAACAGGTAAGTAAACTCCTAACCGGCCTGGAAGAGAGAACCCAGGAGTTAGAAATCAGTCAGAGCGTTATTTCCGCCGTTAGCGAACTTTCAAAAGTCAGTACAGATTTAGAACGCTTGCTACACGAAGCCGCTATATTGCTGCAAACCCGGTTTAATCTGTATCAGGTCCATGTGTTTTTAATTGATGAAACCAATGAAGTGATCGTTTTACGAGCCGGCTCGGGTGAAGGTATGCAAAATCTGATCAAAACAGATAGCCTAGACATCCCGCTCAACCACCCACACAGCGTCATTGCCAGAGCGGCTCGCACCCAGCAGTTAACCATCGTTCACGACGCCGGCAGTGAAGAATATTTTTGGGCGCACCCACTACTGCCTCAAACCAACTCTGAGGTCGCCATTCCGCTTATTTCTCGCGGCAGTGTACTGGGAATATTAGATCTTCAGGATCGGCAGAGTTTTCGATTTAGTCAAGCCGATATCGACACCTTTGAAACGCTGGCCAGTTACCTGGTTACCGCCCTGGAAAATGCCTATCTGATCGAAGAAATCCAAGAAGCCCGCGAGGCCGCCGAGTCGGCCAGCCGGGCCAAGAGTGCGTTTCTGGCCAATATGAGCCACGAACTACGCACCCCGCTCAACGCGATTATCGGCTACAGCGAGATGCTTCAAGAAGAGGCCGAAGATATCGGCCAGGAAGAGATTGTACCGGATCTGAAGAAGATCCAGACAGCCAGCAATCACCTGTTGACCCTGATCAACGATATTCTCGACCTCTCAAAAATCGAAGCCGGCCGTATGGAGCTTGATCTGGAAACCTTTGACGTTATGAATTTGGTGGAAAGTGTCATTATGACCATTCAGCCGTCGGTAGAGAAGAATCACAACCGGCTCGAGATCCAGCAACCCGGCGAAGTCGGAGCCATGTATGCCGATCCGCTCAAGATCAGGCAGGTGCTTTTTAATTTGCTGAGCAACGCCGCCAAATTCACGCAAAACGGCTCGATCACCTTACAAGTCATCCGCGAGTCGACCCCGTCGACTAACGGTAACACCCCAACCGACCGCTCCACCGATTGGATTAAATTTCGAGTGTCGGATACCGGCATCGGCATGACCGCCGATCAGGCGAAACGGGTATTCGATGCCTTTACCCAAGCCGACTCCTCAACCACCCGTAAATATGGCGGCACAGGATTGGGATTGGCCATCAGTCAGCGCCTCTGCCAAATGATGGGCGGCCGGATCACCGTTGAGAGCCAACTCGATTACGGTTCAACGTTTACTATGTCGCTGCCGGCCAGCGTTAGCCCGGATCACCCCAAATTCGATACAATTGCCCGAACGAACTGAGGCCGCTTTGCCTCTTCCGCCGCCATCGAGCTTGATATTCTGTCTGATACAGAGTAAAATCTAAAAGATTACCACTCACCGATCAAGCAAAGTCATATGGCAAAGATTTTACTGGTAGAAGATAACGAAATGAATCGCGATATGCTATCACGCCGCCTAAAACGCAGAGGGTATGAGGTAATCATTGCGGTCAATGGTGAGCAAGGTTACACGGCGGCGCTATCAAACCGGCCCGATCTTATTCTCATGGATATGAGCCTGCCGGTTATGGACGGCTGGGAAGCCACCCGGCAAATTAAAGCCGCGCCGGAAACCAAAGATATTCCGATAATCGCCCTCACCGCCCACGCAATGGCCGGCGATCGTGAAAAGGCTCTGGCCGCCGGATGCGATGATTACGATACAAAACCGGTAGAATTTCCGCGACTGCTCGCGAAAATTGAAACGTTCATCCAATAATAGTCCATTAAAAGCACTGTCTACCGTCTATGACAAATTCAACACCAGTCAATATCAATCAAGCGGACTGGTCCCAGACTCCCCCGGCCATCAAATCGCTGGTCACTGAGTCGATCAAGCGTATCGAGCAACTCGAAGCCCAACTAAAAAACTTACCGGCAACGGTTGGGCCAAATTCCGATCACGCCCTAACCGATGACCTTTTGGCCGGTGCCAAAGAATCGCTTGTTGGCCATCTGTTGGTGGTGGACGATAATGAGATGAATCGTGATATGTTATCGCGGCGGTTGAAGCGGCAGGGACATACAGTGGCTGTGGCGGTCAACGGGCGGGACGCCTTGGCCATAATGCAACAAGAGGCGTTTGATCTGGTTTTGCTCGATATTATGATGCCGGAGATGAACGGCTATGAAGCCCTGGAGCGGATGAAGGCGGATAAGAATTTATCCTACATTCCGGTCATCATGATTTCGGCTGTTGATGAAATCGAGAGCATTGTCCACTGCATCAAATTGGGGGCCGAGGATTATCTATCCAAGCCGTTCAACAATACGATGCTCAAAGCCCGGATTGGCGCCTCGCTGGAGAAAAAACGGCTACGCGACCGTCAGGCTGCCTACATCCGTCAGCTCGATATCGAAAACCGGCGCAAATCGATTGAGCTTGAGAAAGCTCGCCGAATTCAATTATCCCTACTGCCGACCTCGCCGCCCGTTGTGCCGTACTTAGATATCGCCGCTTACCAGGAAACAGCCTCGGAAGTGGGCGGGGATTACTACGATTTTTCCGTTCAGACCGATACCAAACTGCTCATCACCATCGGCGATGCCACCGGTCACGGCGTTGCTTCCGGCCTGCTGGTTTCAATGACCAAAGCCTCTCTGTTAGCCAGCAGCGAAACCGATATCATGACCCTGACTCAAAAAATCAACCATATCCTTAACGAAATCGATTTGGGGGTTCAGCTCAATATGGCTTTGATGCTGGTTGAACTGACGCAGACCCAACCCGGCCAAGTGACCGTTCGCGCCTGTGGGGGTGGGATGCCGCCGATTTACCTGCTGCGAACTAACGGCGACCTAGAGGAATTTATTATCGGTGGCTTACCCCTGGCCATCACCAAAGAGGCGCACTATAAAATCACTGAATTCGATCTGACTTCCGGCGACGTGATGCTATTGATGACCGACGGCCTCTCGGAGATGTTCAATTCCGATCGCGAGTTTTTGTCCTTTGACCGCCTGATCGCCGGCCTGACCAGTCTCGACATCCAAGATGTGACTGCTGCCGAAATGATCGATCAGGTGGCGCACATCGGTCACGATTGGGCCAAAGGCCATCCCATTGCCGATGATGTGACGATCGTGGCGGTGCGGGTCAAATAACCCCTCTGATTCTTCAGCGGCCCTCAATCTTGAGGCTGCTCACCTCCATCCACTGGCCGGTCGGCTCGGCCACTAATCCCGCGCCAAACGCGCCCCACGGTGTAACCACCATATATTGATTATCCAACCACATAACAAACCCCAATGGACCGCGCGGCGATGTTCGGCAGTCGAGAATGGTTTGGCCGTCAATGCCAAAACGCACCCGTTGCTTCTGCCAATCGATCTCATAAGTGTGCCACTCGGTCATGTCCACCGGCACCGTCGCTTCACTAACGCCAATGGCTTTTTGGCCAATCGGCCAGAAGATTCGGTACAGGCGAGCAATGTTCATCAACGGCACGGCAATCGGCGCGGTTGGCAGCAGCGCGAAAAAAGGCCAGCGGATAGCATCGAGTGTACCCGCTTTCCAGCCGTGGCCGGGGGTCTTCAAGTCGAGTTTCATATTAGAGGGCGGCGAACTGTAAAAAAACCAGACCACTCGCGGCAGAGCCGGACGGCGACGGCCGGTCATCATAAACGGATCGTTCCAAAAGCCAAATCCGGCCGTACCGCTTAACACTCCGGCCTCATGCGAGAAGCACGCTCGGACCGTGAGGGTCAGCGGCGGCTGCCACCAAAAATGGCGGCGAGTTAAATCCTGATAATCGTCAATTTGGGCGTTGGTATAGGCGGCGGTCGTGGTGGCAGGGTTGATAAAGCGCAGGCCGTGGTCGGTAAACAGCAACACCCCGCCACCTCGGTTGAAGCGCTGCCAATGGGCAGACAGGGATTTTTGTCGAGCAAAATCGTCAATCACAACGTTGGGCAATCGAGCCACCTCAACCAGGATGTTTGGCCAGATGAGCCTCAATAACCTCGACCAATCGCTGCAAACTGACGGGTTTGCTCAAATAGTCACTGGCGCCGGCCTCCAAACATTTTTCCCGATCGCCGGGCATGGCTAAGGCGGTTAGGGCAATGATGGGAATATCAGAAAAGTTGGTCCGCCTTCTTAATTCACGCGTGGCGGTCAACCCATCCATCTCTGGCATATGGATATCCATCAAGATCAAATTCGGATTTAACCGGTGAGCCTGTTCAACAGCCTCACGTCCATTTCTAGCCACCACAACACGAAATCCTTTGGCCTGAAGGTAAATTGAGATAGTCTTGATATTGGCTTCGTTATTTTCAGCCAGTATTATGAGAGGAAGTTCTGTTAGGGACATGTCGTTTTCTCTATGAAGTTCATTAAGGAGTTTGTAGTTGAAAATGTTTGGTCATTAGAGTTTACCTCTTTTGGCCGATGATTTCAACTCTCTTCAAGGTAAAAACAACCGCTAATTGCACCAACCAGCCCACTGAACCGTCATTAGTCTTAACAAGACAGTATCGTGAGCCGGCAGGCAGGTTAGAGTTGACATCTTTCTCTCCTGTAGCTAAGATACCAAATCGACTTTTTGATAGTTGGATGAACCCCAACAAAATTTGGTTCTCACAAGCGAGTCAGTTATGGATAAAGAAAACGCTAAAGTCATCTTGATTGTCGATGATGAAAACCGGATGCGCCGTTTTATGCAGATGAATCTGGAGTTGGAAGGATATCGGGTAATTGAAGCCAGCAACGGATTGGAAGCCATCGAACGGGTGCGTGACGACTTACCCGATCTGGTGTTACTCGATGTCATGATGCCGGAGCTAGACGGCTTCGAAGCGCTGCGGATTATTCGCGAAACATCAACCGTTCCGGTTATTATGCTCACCGTCCGTGACGATGAAGATGATAAGGTCAAGGGTTTGGGGTTGGGCGCTGACGACTACGTGACCAAACCATTTAGCCCGCGTGAGTTATCGAGCCGAATCCAGGCCGTCCTGCGGCGGGTCGATATGACCTCATCACCCTCGAGCCGGTCGCTGGTGGTGGTCGATGACTATTTGCAAATCGACTTTGAACACCGCGAGGTGATTGTCAACGGAGAGACCATTAAGCTGCGCCCCACCGAGTACCGGCTGCTTTATCATTTAGTCAACAATGCCGGCCGCACGTTAACCCATGAGATGATCCTTTCCAAAGTCTGGGGCTATGAATATCGGGATGAAAGCCAGTATGTTCGGCTTTATATCACTTACCTACGCCAAAAAATCGAGCCTGATCCCAGTAACCCTAAATATATCCTCACCGAGCGGGGAGTCGGCTACAGCTTTGTTGATTTCGACAAAAAATAAAATGAAAATATGCTTAATTATCAATCCCAAAGCCGGTCCCAGTTCTTTTAAGAAGCAGTTAAAACAAGCCGAAAAACACCTGCTCAGTTTAGGCTGTCAGGTCAAACGCGTAGAAACGCAGGGGGTTGGCGATGCCACCCGTCTGGCCCAACA
>ERZ795053.7566-NODE-7566-length-10421-cov-12.407872_pt1 | contig 10421 bp, 10 predicted proteins | sample MGYA00375137_ERZ795053 | MGnify/ENA primary metagenome ERZ795053 (study PRJEB30182, sample SAMN05720284) | activated sludge metagenome | isolation source: Anaerobic digester | place: Hong Kong | collected 2014-12-17 ... | reverse complement strand
AATCGCCGCCGACAGAGTAGATAGTGTCAGCTATCTTGAATGTGCCCGTAGAACGGTAGACATTGCCGCCAAACCACCAGATATCCTTTCCCCCTGCTGCCATCGCCAGGTCCATCTTTGAGCGGATTGAACGGGCTGCTGTCGCCCGTGAAGCGACGAACTTACCTTGTTTATTCACGCGTCCAAGGTCGTCAAGTGTGATCTCCATCCCGTCGTCGATCCTCGTGAGCGTCTCCACCAGTTCAACGGCGAGGGACGGATCGAGACCCTCAGAGAGCCTCCGGAGATCGTCGTCCGGCAACAGCTTCACGTCCCAGAAAAACTCATCGAGGTCTTCGGGGTGGTCGATCAAGTGGTCGATGAGGTGGTCGGCGGTCCTCTCGGGGGCGGCCTCTTGGGGGGCGATCAGGGTATCGGCGGCGGATTCAGTCATGCTCATCGCTCCGCTGCTTAGCGATCCAAGAACCCAGGGTCGGCTGCACACTCACGGCATACCGCTTTTGTACAACGATTCTACGCCCGTCCTTTCTTTCAAAAGTCAATGCTTGTGGGCTGACGGCTACCAGCTTTCCGAATAACGGTATGGTCGTCGCGGTCGTCACTATTTCACAAATATCTCCGATAAGAAGATTATATTCGTCTTCGTTTGTTTGTTTCATGTATACCTCTGAGACAGCGTCTGTCTCTTATTTCTATGGCTACAATCTCGTCTATATCGGAGAGATCGCATGCAGAAGAAGTAATAAATCTACTGCACTCTTGCCAAATCCTTTTCTCTTTTGCCTTGCCATGTGGCAAGGTGCAGAGGACGGGAGCTACCCGTCCTCAGAAAAGTATTCAATCGTAACACTGTCATACTATTTAAAGGTTTCGCAATGCTTAAATATAAGACTGTTGCTTCAAACTCCATATATATAAGCTTAATGAGAAAGATTTAAATAGAGTTAGTTCCGGTTACTCCACTTCCGCCGACATATCTTAAGGTTCCGGCACATCATCGGTGTGCAAGCTATCGAAGATGCGACAACACTCTTGATGTATTTTCATGATGATTTCATCATCAATCTCTGATATCGATAGCAGCTGGTTCCATGATCCCGCATCCCGACTCCAGACTGGATATATTTTTTCCAGATGCCTGAGGAAAACATCGAGCATGATATGCTCTTCGCTGGCGATGACCACCGCCGCGTCGAACGCGTCATCAATCATTTCATCAAGCTCATCCTCGTCGATGTCGTCGGGCAGCTCGCGGTAGTTCTCGGAGAGGATCATTGATATCTCTCCAAAATTGCCTTCGCCTTCGCGATCCTCGCGGCGAGGTCACCCGATAGCGATCCTTTCTCAGCTACGATTGCATCGCGACGCAGCTCCGCATCTCGGACAGCCTCCGCATCTCTCAGGTCCTCGGGGCTGACGCCCTGGGCGATCTCTGTCTGCATGGCTTTCCTGATGGCGGATTCTGCTTGCTGGATAGCGCTTGCAGCTCCATTCTTCGCTCTTGCCATCTCCTCGATGCTCTTGTACTCGCCCATCAGCTTCGCGATCTCATCTGTATCGGATGCGATGCTTGCAAGCTTATGATCAGCTTCATCGAGTTTTGAAACAAGTCCGTCAACTTCCGGGGACCGGGGGAAGAACGGAATCCATTTTCCGGACTTATCCATCTCGGCTCGTGTGTGCCGCCACATGCTTGTTATCAGCTCGTCTATTTCGGCGTGAAGCTGCTGTCGCTTCTCCACCATGCTCTGGCAGTCTGCTATATTGTCAATTGTAGTCATTTATATATCTCCGATCATATCTTATACCGGGCTCCACATCGATCACAAACGAGATGCTGCTTGCCGGTTTTTCCTTTTGAATTCGTTTTCACGGCTCCCAGGATTTTACCACGTCCGGGCTTACCGCAGTTGGGGCAACGGTGATTCGGGATGCCGGATGTGTTCTGTTTCACAGCATCCTCGGCAGACAGGATGGCGTTAATGATCTCTTGTCTGTCTCCGGAAATTTCGGCAGAAGATACAACGGCGATGAGTAGCCCGCCAGGTGCTCGAAGCTCGACGTAATGCGTATTTTCGTCGCCTCCAGCATCGACGGTGTCTTTCAAATGACCCCACTGTGACAGTATCTCGTCGTCGTCCTTCGCGATCTTGAAGATCCTCGTCGCGTATTCGTCGTCGAATGCCATCGAAAAGGAGCCGAGATCGCTGCGATCGACCTGAGCGTTGCCGCCAGCAGTCAACAGCTCGCTGATATAATTGCCATCAATTGCGGACATCGCGAGCCTCCTTTTTAAACGGCGTGAGGGTCACCGTGTGCGTATTTTCGTCGATCTCGCAATTGCAATGCGTGTATCCGTTTCGGTCCCAAATCTTGTAAAGTGGGTGCGGGATGCTGATTCCGCCATAACAGTACGTCCTTGTGTAGTGTCGCGTTATTTTAGCCTGGAATTTCAAAACCATTCCTCCAATATACGCAGAGCCGTAAAATTCGCCCGATTTTCTTATGTAACCAGGATCGTATTTTGAGGTCGTTGGGTTACATAAGAAATGAAATTATTGTAGAAGTGAAGCGTTTTGAGTGGGATGTGACAAGAGTCCGGACTGTCTTAATTTCAGAGTTTCGCATTTTCATACTTGCTAACCGAATGAACCCTTGCCAAAATCATACACTATAAGAATGTGCTTTTTTGGGTAGCCCCTCCCCATGGGGACGTGGAAATTCTATCTGATAGAATAGGGGGGTCGAATCACGGGGTCGCCCGATGCTGGTTTTGTATTTATATGTAAAATATGACATTAGAAACATAAAAGGCTGGAAAAGGAGATAGGAAATAAGTATGGCTTAAATTATATATTTTAGATTAATGGGGGTCTCCGCCGACTTTCAACCTCATCTACTCGCCGTCCTTGCCTCGATCTTCACCAATGCTTCGGCAGCCGCCTCTCGGACATCCTCATCTACATCATTCTGAACCACGTAGGTCAAAGGCTCGATTGCCCGTGAATCGCCGATCTCACCGAGAGCCATGCAAGCATAAAAGCGGGCATCTGGGTCCCCATCTTCGAGGTCCTTTATTACCCGGTCGAAGTGCTTTGTTTCCCCCAACTTCCCCAAAGAAACCGCAGCCCGTCCTCGGACACCTACGTCCCCATCTTCGAGAGCCTCAGTGAGTGGATCGACTGCCCGTATATCGCCGATATCACCAAGAGCCACGGTAGCCCAAAACCGGACATCAGCGTCATAGTCTTTGAGTGCTTCGATCAGTGGATCGACTGCTCGTGCATCACATATCCTACTGAGAGCCAAGGCAGCGTTACATCGGACCTCCGAGTCCTCGTCCTTGAGAGCCTCGATGAGAGGGTCAACCGCATCCACACCTATCTCACCCAGAGCCTCTGCAGCATATCTTCGCAGGACATCACTTGGATAACGCGGATCTTTGAGAGCGTTCATTAGATAATCAACCCCTCTGAGGTCACCCATCTTTCCAAGAGACGAAGCAGCATACCACCGGACCCAATACTCTTCGTCACTGAGTGCTTCGACCAGTGGATCAACTGCTCTGTCATCGCCGCCTATCTCGCCGAGAGCCTCGGCAGCATATCTTCGGACTGACGAATCCTCGTCCTTGAGAGCCTCGATGAGAGGATCAATTGCCCTGGAATCGCTGATGTTACCCAGAGCCTCTGCAGCACCCGCTCGGACACCCCATTCTTCGTCGTTCAGTGCTACGATGAGGGGATTAACAGCAGGTTCTCCAATCTTGACGAGAGCTGAGATAGCACCGTCTTGGACGGACCAGGATTCATCTTTGAGAGCCTCGATTAGAGGATCGACTGCTATAGGATCACCGATCTCGCCGAGTGCCCAAGCTGCCTCTGCTCGGGTCAATTCGGAGGTGTATGTTAATGCTGTAATGAGTGGTTCAACCGCATTCGGATTGCCTATCTCGCCGAGTGCCGTTGCTGCCGCTGCAGGAACAGTGTTATCGAATCCCTTCAAAGCAGTGATGAGGGGGTCGACCGCCCTATCATCGCCTATATGTCCAAGGGCAAATGCCGCCCTTTCTTTGACCCTCCAATAATCATCCTCTTCCAAAACCATAATTAGTGGTTCGACGGCACTAACATTACCCGTTTTACCAAGCCCCACAGCAGCCCATACTCGAACCCACTCATATTCATCATTCAGTGCGAATATAAGCGGGTAAACTACTCCATCTCCGCCTATGTCACCAATGGTCTTTGCAGCACCTTCACGAACCCTGTCATTCCCTACAAGTAACGCTATAACCAATGGTGGGATTGCTGGTTCTCCCATGTCGCATAAAGTATCAATTGCCTCCAATCGAGCCTCAGCATCGTCCTCATCCATAAATCCAATGAAATGCCAAACAGGAGATAGTTCACCAAGAGCCCAAAAGACAATCTCTCGGACATCCTGATCTTCATCTTCCATAAGTGCTGTAACGAGCGGGTCATATGAGTCAGTATCACCGATCTTACCAAGAGCCCAAGCTGCATAGAATCTGGCACTATGATATTCATCTCCCTCCAAAACTACAATTAACGGATCAACTGCCCTAGGATCACCGATCTTACCAAGAGCCCAAGCAGCATTTGCTCGAACGTCTGGATGCTTGTCCGTAAGAGCCTCAATGAGAGGATTAACTGCCCTAGGATCACCGATCTCACCAAGTGCTTCTGTAGCGATCAGACGGATTGCTGAATCAACATCTTTCAGATCCAGGATCAAGTCGTCTACCTCATCAGCTACGGTGGGCATCAACAGCACCGCCAAAGCCAGTAGGTAAAGAACCGCTTTTAGTATCGTCTTAGTCACCCTCTTGGAAGGAGCTTCTCAATACGTCTGAAGTTTGTTGTAAGCTACTCCTAGCCTTCCGGCGTCCTTCTATGCTTGATACTTTTCCATGTTATCAACATAATACTGCTCGAATATCGGAAGATGCAGTAGGAATTGCTGTAATAGAGCTTTTCTGCTACTATTGGAATCTAGTTCAGAGATGGCTTGTCTGATGTCTGTATGTGGGATCGAAATATAACCACGACTACCTCTACCACTGATAGAAACTTCTACTCGCTTGTCCGTTGTAGCGACCATACAATATTCTGCAGCGGATCTTCCGGATCCATCACGCCAAAAGGGTACCCTATTGGTCATGTGTTTACTCAGGGGGATCATAACTCCTTTGAAATCTTCAATTTTCGTATTGATTTGTTGGAGTAATTCCTCAATCTCCTTTTCTTCTTTCCGGAGTTTCGATGCCTCTTGGTCCTCTTTTTTCTGTTCTTCCTCGGCTCTTAGGGCAACATCTTCTTCGTATTTTCTCTTCTTTTCTTCAGCCGTCTTTCTCAACTCATCTTCCATGATTTTATGTAAGTCAATCCATCCTATTTAATGGCACTACTTTCCAAGTGGTGCAGCTACCCGCAGGAGGGTCAGCTTTAATATATACCAGGTAATAAAGCTGGGATCGTAAGAAACGTGGAGGCTGAAAATGGGAAAAGACGAAAGCAGCCTCCGGTCGCCTGGCAAGCCTACCGGAGGTGTTGAACCACTGCAAGATAGTAGTAGCTCTGTTTCCAAGATAAAGCTTTCGGAGGAGATCGCCTTCCTCCGAGAGCGGAACCGTGAGCTAGAAACCGAGAACGCTTTTTTGAAGGAGCGGGAGAACACCCTCACCCGTGACGGTATCGAGACCTTGAACGCCGTCGTCGAAGCCCTCCGAACCACCCACCCCGGGAAGGAGACTGCTCGATTTTTGAGGGACTCCGACGAGAGGATCAAGTCCGCCTCCCCAGAATATCGCCCCTTTATCGTCAACTCTCGGATCAAAGCAGCAGCTGCTATGATTCGAGATGTCCCCGCCCCCGCAATCGAAGAGGGAGAAAACAGATTCACCTACACTACAAATACCCGCACTCAGAACCGAGCCCGAGCCCTCGTCGATCATATACAACGCACCGATAAATCCACTATCAAGAGCAGCGATGCCAGGACCGTATTGGAGACGATTGAAGGAAAGCCCCTTGATCGAAAGATTGTGCATCGGGCGTTAAACGCCGCTCAAAGCATTCTACGTGCTTCAAAAGACAAGATCGGCGGTATATCGCGGCTGATCATGCCCTCCGCTCCTCTACGTCCTCGGCGTGATGATCGTGATATCTTCGGTGGTGGTGGTGGTGGCAATGTGTCACGCCGTCGGAGGGAGGGGGCACCACCGGGCGGCTGATCCTGGGGGATCTGGTATCGCGTGTGATCAAGTTTTGTAGGTAAAAGATAATACGATTTCGGGGTTGTGTGTTATGTTGTGTCATGTCTAGTCGTGTCTGTATATATTCGTCGATTTTATATTCATCTATTTATGAATCTCTTCTCGTCAATATCGTCTTTCCGTCGCCGTGGCAATCTGTCACGCTCGCCAGTTATATTAATATTATTTGTGCCCCAGCATTTCCTCGATCTTCTCTTTCAGCTCGAAGGGGTATCGCCTAGCCCTCTTCCCGTCTCTCCGGACGTTCTGAGCCTCCATCCCCACAGCATTCAACAGCCTACCTAAAGGTCTGGACTCCATCCCCACCACTTCGGCAACCTCTGACACGCTCGGCTCTATCCCTCGGCTATGAAAGTCTCGGATTGCCTCGATTGCCTTCTCGACGACTCCCTCCTCTGTCTTTGGTAAGGCTTTTTTGCGTGTCTTTGGTAAGGATGCGTCTTTGGTAAGATCGGCTTTTGTAAGTGTTTGGGGTGTCTTTGGTAAGGATTTAGGCGAGGGTCTGTCTTTGGTAAGTGTCTTTGGTAAGGGATCGTCTTTGGTAAGGGTGGAGTCGGAGATCGCCCCCACCTCGTCGTCTTTGGTAAGAGTTAAGTTTTTGCCAATGTATTGCTTCCGAGTCTTCCCGTCCTCCCACCAATACCGTGACCAGTAAGGACCATGACCCGGACCATCCCGGCATTTCTTACATCGCTCTTTGTTGCACTTATAAAAGTCCTGGCGATAGACTCCACCCTCTGGAGCTTTGATGGATCTCATGATAATGTCTTTGGTAAGGATAGTATATATAAGTTCTTACCAAAGACGCATCCTTACCAAAGACAGATCCTTACCAAAGACAGATACCCGTCCCATCCTCCATCCAGGCGGAAGAAAACGCATTCTCGGCGATCCTGGAGATTATAATAATCTGCGAATATTGGGGAGAATTTTACGGTCTGCATATATTGAGGGGCGTTGGGCATATCGTCCCTCAAAATCATCACTCCGCATGCGGGGAGGTCGGATCATTGCCTCCCCTTATATTTATATTATCACGATGATACCACCACATCCACACCGGGGAGAGTCACCAGCCCTCCCCGACCTCTTCTGATCACCCTCTCGGCATCGAGAAATATATACGATCTTTGCAGTCGCCCGATGCCGATATTTTTCCCAGTAATATCTTCGCATGGATTCGTGTTACTCGGGCAGCCTCGACCGCTCCATCGCCAAGCGAAGAGCGCTCTCAGCATGCCCTCGTCCCCTCTCTCCTCTCCTGGCTTGGTGAGGGATGTATTGTTCTTTGTAGATCCTCTCCGGGTTCCGTCCTTAGTCCGGACTTCTCTCCGAATGCCTCAAAAATGAAGCCACGATGCCCGCTCTCCGGACTTAGCCTCCATCCGGCTACAATCATCCTCATCCACATCACCGGGCTCACAAAGTCGTACAGAGAGCGAATGTACAAATGTGTACATTGATATTTAGACCATTTTAAGACTCCGAAACCCACTTTCGCTATGTGGCGACACTGTACGTCCTCCGGAGATCGTGCCGTGTATCCGGATAACACGAATCTACACCAGGGTGTTACCCGGAGAGGATCTACAAAGAACAATACATCCCTCAGCAAATCGAAGGGGGGACGAGGGCATGCTGAGAGCGCTCTTCGCTTGGAGATGGAGCGGTCGAGGCTGCCCGGACAGATCAGATCTGGTCGGGCTCCATCATCGTATACCCACATTCCGGGCATCGCACTATCATGCTGAGTCCTCTCCACATGTGAAACAGCATTGCAGTGCCGCATTTTGTGCATTTTATATTATCAGGTATATTAATCATCTCCTTCGTCCCTACTTGTCCCTTGAAAAAAGAGCAGCGTGCGACTCTGTCCCTTCTTTTCTCTAGTTCCGTCCCTTCTTTTCATTTTGAGGAAAAAGCATCGGTCGACTCAAATCCCTTGAGTCCCTTGAATCCCTTGTTTTGTACATAAGAGATTAACATTAAGATATAGTACTTGATAGTGCTCTCTCTCTATTATATTATATCTATATCAAGGGATTCAAGGGATATAAGGGACAGCACGCCACCCGATGCGGTTTTTTCCGTCCCTTGAATACTTTCCTGTCCCTTGAAAAAGAAGGGACGGGATCACGACGAAACCACCATTACAAAAAATACCCTCTCTCTTCTCTCTTATATATATGGTATTTATGGTATTTATGTGTCTACTGCTATCGGTGGGTTGGGTATCTTTGTGGGTATCTTCGGGGTATCTCGGGGTATCTCGACCACTGCTTTCTCACTTCTCAACTCTTATCAAAGGGGAAGTGCCTCTTCAGCCTTCTCGGGCTTTGTGGGGTCGTCGACGGGAAGCGACAGGTTTACTACAGGTTTACGACAGGTTTTTCGAGCAGAAACCGTTATGCTGCTGCCTTCTACGACAGATACGACAGATACGACAGGTTTTTCGAGATATCTCTCGTAAGTAATATCTCTCTCACTCTCGCAGGACGAGATGAAAGCGTACATGCGACAAATTTCCTCCAGTACCTTTTTTAGTACAGAATCTGTCGTATCTGTCGTAATGTAGTTACTGATAGTGATATTGTACTTTTCATTCTGTCGTATATCTGTCGTAGAGCTGTCGTACGTGTTGTGATCCTGTCGTATCTCGCTGTAGACCTCCTCAGGAGATCTCAACAGATAGATGCCGGGATAATACCGGTAGTCCTGTCGCTTCCCGTCGACGACCCCACACGTGCTCATTGATCTGATGGAGAAGATCTCGGAGATCTGCCTTCCGAACTTGATCTTCGATTCTGGCGTAGGGACTTTGAACATCGTGCAATAATCTAAATAGTTATCATACGCCACATCGGTCTTAAGCACCTCTGGCACTTTGCCGTCGTCTGTTGGTGTGGGTCTTCCTAGGCACTCCTCACAAAAGTACCTTATAGAGTCGCTCTGTCGTTTGTGCTCCTCTTCTGCGTCGGTGGTGGTCATGTAGCTGAAGATCTTACGAGACTTGATGAGGGACGGTGCCCGTGCTGCTATGATCTGGACTAGTCCGTCCAGGACTTCAGGACGGGTAAGCTTCTCTTCGAGGTCCCGGTCTATCGGTCGCATCCCCGGCTCGTCTCCGAAGGTATAGCAGAAGTTAAGCTGCCTTACGCGTCTCTGTCTTCCGTAGCTGTTGTCTCCGTAGTCGATAGCGTGATTTGAGTCGATGATCGTCATGAGATGCGGCTTGAATTTCTTCCGATCCCCAAACTTGATATCGATGTCTAAATGCTCGCCCGTCGTGATCTTCTTGAGCGTGTTGATTGCTTTTGCGATCTCCTCTACCTCGGAGACGACCCATAGGTCGACATCGACCAGTGCACCACCCCCAAAGCGAGACTCCTTCACCTCGCCGATGGGTATCGCAGTTGACCTCTGGATTGTGAATAATGCGAGAAATATCCTCTCTAAGATGCCTTTGCCGTTGCTGCCGCCGCCCAACAACAAAATCATGATCTCGAATGGTATCCGGACCGCAACTGCGGTCATGATGTCAATTGCAACCAGAACATCCCTGGGATCAGGTAGGGACGTGCAGAGGAACCAGATGAAATGCCTCCAGTCCCCTCGGCTCCATTTCGCATTGTACTTGAATGTGAGGAGGTCCTCGGCTCGATATTTCCGGAACTCGCCCGTCTTCAAGTCTATGATGCCGTTATCCAGGGGCATGAGGTAGGGGCTGGGATTGAAGACCACGGGATCAAGCTGGAGCTTTACCCTCAGCCGGTCCAGGACCTCGCCTATAAAATTCCGGTTGACATTGTCGTTGCCGACTGAGTAGAGAATGTCCGAGATTTTATATATGCCAGTTGAGCGATATATATCGCCGTCAAACCACCAGAGATCCTTTTCCCCCGCCACCATCGCCAGGTCCATTTTTGCCCGGATTGAACGTGCTGCCGTCGCTCGTGAAAAAACGAACTTGTCTTCAACCACACATCCGAGATCATCAATTGAGATCGCCACCCCGTCGTCGAGCCTCGCTTTCAGATCCCGGACGACGGACGCATCGAGCCCCGCAAGGAGCCTCCGGAGATCGTCGTCCGGCAACAGCTTCACGTCCCAGAAAAACTCATCG
>ERZ795053.7565-NODE-7565-length-10422-cov-12.523295_pt1 | contig 10422 bp, 5 predicted proteins | sample MGYA00375137_ERZ795053 | MGnify/ENA primary metagenome ERZ795053 (study PRJEB30182, sample SAMN05720284) | activated sludge metagenome | isolation source: Anaerobic digester | place: Hong Kong | collected 2014-12-17 ... | reverse complement strand
AATCTTATGCGGTCTATAGACCGCTGTTTAGGTACGACGTAGTTACAAACTACGCCGAGCGAGGAACCATGCTAAGCGTAGTCTCCTGACTACGCTTACTTAAATTGCGGTTTGCCTGCGGCGAACTCGCCAAAGAACGGCTTGGTTCCAGCCCGCAAACAACAACAAATGTTGCCTTACTGCAACACAGTTGCAACTTAGCGTAAGCGTTCTCACGAACGAAGAGAGTAAACTGTTTTTTAGGTACGGCGTAGATTAGCGTAGCATATCTACGCTGAGCGAGGCTATCCAACTTGTTGCTTTCAGCAAAGGAAATAACAGGTAGAAAAATGCTTAGATAAATGGCAAATATTGAAATACGTTTTGTCATGAAAAGCAGTTTGACGCAATTTAGACAAAATGCGTTTTATTTCAAATAATTGATTGAGTATTATGAATGGAAAGAAATGTCAGGAATAGAGTTGTATATTAAACAAAGAGGGGCAAATGAAATGCTCCCTCTTTGTTTTAATTACTGTTTTATAAATTTAACAATAGCAACCTCTCCATTGTTGAAGGTTATTCTAATTAAATACATTCCTTGAGAGAGATATTCAATGTTAATAGGAATTTCATTGTAACTTCCTTTCGAAGATAGTATAGAGGAACCCATTGTATTTACTATTTCAATTTGTTCCATTAAACTATCGGATGAAATGTAAATAAGGCTGGAGGCCGGGTTCGGGTAGAGTTTAACTTTTCCCTTGGAAGTAGTCGGTGTGTCTGTTGGCGTTAACGTTACTGGTTCTGTTTTATTACTATCAACATTAAGCGTTCCGTTATATGTTTCGTAGCCCGTTTTAAATATGGAGTACAGTTGATCGGATTTTGGTAAGACAAAATCGATTTCGGCAATTCCGTGATTATCCGTTCGAACATCCGAATAGCCGTCCATGGAGATAGTTGCAGCCTCAATGGGAGAATCGTTCGATTGTACAACAAAAGTAATGGTATAGGTTAGTTCATTAAGGGTATCGTTAACTGTAACGCCCTGATTGTCTATTTCAAAAGACGCAGAGTTTATTGAGGTATAGCCATCTTTGCTGACATCATACAGGTAATTTCCGGAAGGAAGTTGTGCAAATGCTTGCCCGTTGCTGTTAGTAATCAATTCTAATAAAGGATTATTGTCAGAATAGAGTGTAATATTTACATTGCTAGCTGCTGTTACATTACCTAGATTGTTGAAAAAAATATTGAAAGTCAGATCGAATAACTCCTGGTTGTTTTGCAATATGATGGTGTCTTCCGAGTTCACGGTAGGGTTAATCCATTTGTAATTCGACTCGTAATTGCTTTTTGTAGCAGAAGCTAAGTAAACGTCTGGAGAAAAACCAAATATTGCTTTTCCGTTTAAGTCGGTTAGTTTGGTAGAATCTTCTATGGTAACGGATGCGCCAATTATTGCATTTTTGTTTGTATCGGTTACAACTACTGTTATTGCCGGAATTAATGATGCAGTTAGCGATTCATCTTCGTCAGAAATAGATATGTTTTTGGAGTAGTTAGAATAGCCGTTTTTTCCTATCGTTATGGTGTAATCACCATTAGGTAATGCTATTTCACATGTTCCGTCTGTTTTTGTATAGTAGGCGTTTTCGTTAACTGTAACCAGCGCTTTTTCTATTGGCGAAGAGGTTATCCCGTTTATTACGGAGACGTTTATTGTATAAAGTTCTTCCAAGTTTACATCGAAGGATAAATTTTGCCCATCAACAGTAACGGTTCCCGAACTAGAATTGTAGTTTTCTGCCGTTACCGAGTAGTTGAATGTTCCATTTGGTAATTCAAAATAAGCATTGCCTGATGCATCAGTTATTTGTGGCAAATTATTTACAGTAACAACAGCGTTGGCAACAGGATTTTCCTTTCCAAGAATTGTAGCCGTTACATTATACTTGGTAACAGTTCCCACGGCATTTAATTTTGCCTTCCAACCCTGTTGAACAACTGCTCCGTCGGAGTGAAATAGAAAAGTTAATTCCCCGTTAGTTGATGTAGATGTGTATTCGTCCGGCAGCGTGCTCCCACAATATTTACCTATTAATGTGCTTTGGGTATTTGGCCCGTCGAAAATTTCAAAGTAATCGTAGCTGCAATTGGTGTAAGATTCAACGTTAAACGTTTCAAATTTGATGTTAACTTTTTGTTCCGAATATTTTGGCGATACGGTTAACGTATAGTTCTCATTGTTGGTATATTCATAAGCAGCGCCGCCTGTATCGTAGAACCAGCAACTATCTATCGAAGCCGTTCCGTTAAACATATTAATACTTTGAATTGATGCCGTTGTGAAGTTCCATGTATCACAAGCATTTTCGCAATAGCCTAAAAAGTTGCCGGGAATTATTTTCCAGTAATATTTTGTATCTGTTTCCAAATTTAATGTAATAGATGTTGAACTAACAGTTCCAACATATCCAAGTGCGTTAGCAGTTTTGCCAATATAAATTTTATAGAATTGAGCGTTTGTAGAAGGATTCCAGCTTAAGGTATAGTCTTGTACATTGGTTTCGTTATCGGCAGGTGTTGGGTTGGTTACACATTCAGGTACCTGTGATGGCTCTATGCATTTAATTTGAGCGACCCATCCTTTGTATGTAATAGATTCGTCGGAAGTAAAACGGAAAGTTATGGAATTACCGCTCGAATAAATAGTATCTGTTATAGACAATCCTGTAAAAGGACTACCCTCTATTTGGGTTGCGCTATTGGAATCTCCATCGTAAATGTAGAGCATGTCGTAACCATCTTCAATGCTAAATTCAGTGAAAACAACTTGTAGTTTTGCATTAGCGGATGTTGATGTTATGGTATAAGTGTAATCTTCGTTTGAAGAATAAGCGTCAGATTCACCACCCGAATCAGTAAAAAGAATATCACAACCGGTTGTCGATCCATCTTCCATTTTGATTATGGTGGACGGTTTTAGGCTTATTTCGTTGATAAAAGAACCATTTACTTGACTGTTAATGGAGGAGCTAACTTTGGTAATTAAAGGTAATGCTTCGTATGTTTCAGGATATTTTGGACTTATATCTAATCGGCATCGGTAAGTATAACTTTCGCCTACTCGCAAAAGGATATTGTCCAAAGAATCAAATTGAAGTATAACTAAATTTGATAGCGAATCTGGTATCGAAAAAATTGCCGATAAATCGCTAATGTCTGCATGGCCTGTATTTTGGATATAAACATTTGCGTAGAAAGATTCTCCTCTTGAAGCATTCCCGTCGTTATTACCTAAAATAGCGTCATCAACAGTAAGTTGGTTAACCTCAATTTTAGGCGCATTAATAACAACTTTTGCTTTGGCATCCCAGGTTCCTTCGTTGCTGATAAAAGTAACCGGTATATACTGTATGGTTTCGTCGGGTGCATTTTGTTTTACTGAAAAAGTAAAAGCATTTTCGATTGATATTGTGTTGTTGCCTTCGGCATTCGAAAGCGTTCCAATATAAACCGAGTCGGAACTACTTAATGATAAATAGTTATAATCGCTATTTACTTTCATGTACAAGTCGGTGGCTTGGTTGTTTCCCATGTTTTTAAGGGAAAAATTTAACGAAATGGTTTCGCCAACATCCGCAGCCCCATTTTTATTACCTAGAGAATCGGATAGAGTTTGAGTTTCAAGAGAAATGTAGGGGCCGTCAACTACAACAGCCTGAATGGTATCGATATACGGAATGGTTTGTGGCCGAGTAACGGTAATGATAAGTTTTCCTGGACTGTCGATAACCTGCAATGGTATATCCTGTTCTTCGTTGGCAGTATAAAACGCTGTTCCTAAAATAGCCGTATCACGGGTGATTGACACCAGTGAATTGTCTAATGCAGTTACCTTAATACTGGACGATCCTACAGGAACAATACTTGGGTGTATAACACTATTACTTTGAGCTTCTTTAAAATAAGGCATTAAAGAGGGATCGCCAAGAATATTGTAAGCTTCCCAATAGTATGTAGGATTTATTTGTTGAGGATAACCGTTAATTTCGGCTTGGGTAACGGCCAAGTCCCCACAAAACATCATGGCTCCGGTTGTAACATATTCACTTCCAAATGGAGCATCGTAAGCACCCGTTGTCGATTCTTCGTAAGTTGGTACATATCCGTTATTATCTCCTTCCATGGGAAATGCTCCCACAGCCCAATACATATCCTCTTTCCAATAGCTACTTGGCGAAGAGCCTATGTATGTTACAGCACCTCCGTTTTCCTTTCTTAGCCATGCTTCACCAATCGATTCGGAATATCCGAAATTTCCCGAAAGGCAACAGTTTGCTATTACAAGGGGATATTGCATTTGATTGGTGAAACTATTAACCTGTGTTATCGATAATGATGGATCTCCCCATGAGGTTTCGCTACAGTGGGCTGTGTAGTTTATGAATCCAACGGTTATTTTATCAGAATTATAACATCCGGTATATCCCGATTGAACATCAGGATTATTAGCATCGCTGCTGACTCCATACTCGTTTACCGTGGTAAAACCGTTGGTCGCATTAAAATGATATGCCGTTGCGTATTTAATGGTTGGTTCGGCAATTGCCGGGTTCCATGTAGCGTCGTTACCAGCAATAAGCGTTACGTTGTTTAAACGGGTTGGGTCGTTAAAGTCGTAATTTTCGTACGAAATAATTTTATCGATGATGTGTGATAGTTCTGCCGCAGTTGTTGCCGATAATCGTCCATAGTACATTTCGGGAAAAATATCTCCATCAACGCTGGCGTAATACAAGTCGGTTAGTTTTCCCGATTCTGTTCCGGTTGCAGAGGCTGCCAGTTGTTCTACATCGCCAACAAGAAGGAGAAAGGTTGGCGCAGGATTTTCTACTGTTGCACTATTGTAAACCTGCTGAATGTAGGTTTTTATTTCGCTGGCTGTAGTACCAATTTCATCGGTGTATTTTACTGTGACATCGAATCCTTTTTGAGTTTTCCAGGCAACGAATCGTTTTAGGGTGTCTTCAAAAATTCGGTTGCTAATAATTAGCATTTTTACAGGATACTTGGTTAGTTCTGGGTGGTCGTCGTACGCACTACCGCCTGCATTAAGCATTGTTTTTGTTAAGACATCAAAATATGGTGAATATGTGCCGCCAAGGTCTGAAAGTGATTTTGCTCCGCCTTCAACGGAAATTTCTACGTCGATATCATTATATATTTTCAGGGAAGCATTTCCCGGATTATAATCGACTGGAGAAATTACCAATCGGGCAATAGTGTATTGCCTTAAGTTGCCTAAAACTTCAATTTTAGCAATAGGTTCTTGGTTATATATGGTACGCTTGTAAGCACCCGATTTTATTTGAAAAGGAGTGTTTAAGGTGTCTTCGCTTTTGGATACAGATGGTTGTACGGGAATAATCGGGTTTAGTATGCCTTCTTTGCTTAACGATATTTCTTTTTGATTGTATCCTTTTACTTTTATTGATACCGATGCTCCAAGAGGTAATTTAACCAACTTTTTTAATGCAGGAAGTTGAGGTTCACCGACTTTTCCAATTGTGTTTGCTTTGCTAAACCATATTTCGGTGAATTCTTCGCCGGTTTTTACCTTGCGAGTTTGGTATTTTAATTCGTCAATGGAAAACTTTAAGTTGATTTTTCCTGATTGTTTCGAAACTACGTTATAAGGAATATTATTTGTTATAACATTTTTTTCTCCCTTAAGCAGAATTACATGAGGCTGTGCCTCTATGTTAAGGTAAGCAAAAATACCCGCAAGTAAAAGTAGAATGTGCTTTTGAAACATAAAAAAAGAATTAGATTATTAAAAAGTAATAAACAAATAATGAATGCAATTTAATATGAATAATCGATTAAAAGGCAGAATAATAAATTTGTTCGACAAAGATAATCATAACAAACAGTAACGTTTAACTATAACGTAGCAAAGTAATAAAACGTTTTTTAGTGGCCTATTGTTTCGATGTATGGATCTAAATGGTATGAACTTGCTTGAAATCTACACAACTATAAGAGATTCTACAATTGCATCGCTTATGAAATAGTATTGGGGAGGAATTAACAGCACGTCTTCGTCGATATAAAGCATTTTGCCGTCGATTAAAAACGGGCGAGAATCGTTTAGTAGTTTTTGTGCATAACTTTTACCAATGTTTTTCGAAATGTTTTTTATGCTTATACCCCATTTTGTGCGTAGGTTGGTAACTAATAGTTCATTAAAACGAATTTGTTTGCTAATAACTTCTTGTTCTGTGGCGGGCTGGTTACTTTTTATTCCACTTGCCCAAGTATCAAGCGAAGGAGGATTCCACTCGCGTACTTTTCCGTTGAACGAGTGTGCTGCGGGACCAACTCCTAGATATTCCTTACCTAGCCAGTATGCGCTGTTGTGCTTCGAAATGTAACCCGGTAATGCGAAGTTGGAAACCTCGTAGTGTTCGAATCCTGCTTCGGCAGTAAGTTTCCTTAATAGTTCATACTGCAATACGCTTATTTCCTCTGAAACTTCTGACAATTTTCCGATTCTAACTTTTCTGGTTATTGGCGTTCCCTGCTCATAGGTTAAGTGGTAGCACGAAAGATGCTGAACACCCATTGTAAATGCTTTTTGGAGGTTTTCGATCCACGATTTTTCTGTTGACTTTGGAATGCCGTATATTAAATCGATGCTAATATTGTTAAATCCAACATTCTGAGAAGAACGAATTGCATTAATCGATGCGTTAACATTGTGCCTTCGCCCAAGAGTTTTCAACTCTTCATCGTTAAATGATTGTATTCCGATGCTTAACCGGTTTACACCAACATCGGAAATCTGTTTTAACGTTTCTATAGTTAAGTCATCAGGATTTGCTTCAAGGGTTATTTCGGGGTTTGCAATAACATTAAATTCTTTTTGAATAGCGTTAATAATGTGTTCGATATGCTTTGGTTTCAAAATGGAAGGTGTGCCACCCCCAAAGTAAATGGTTTCGACGGTATGATCGGAAAGAAAAGCCTTGCGGAGTTTAATTTCTTTGGCAATGAGTTCTGGGAAGTTGTCGGTATAAAACCGTTTTCCTATAGAGTAAAAATCACAGTATCCGCATTTGGTATGACAAAAGGGAATGTGTATGTAAATGCCCGACATTACGTTTTGTTTAAGACGTTAAAGTTTATCAAAAGCTTAGAAACTAATTGTCTTGAAAAAGTAAAAAGCCATTATCTTTGCAAAGATATTTTAAATGGGCAAAACCTTATAAACTTTCATCATGCAAAACTTTACAATAGCAATTGCATCGGATCATGCAGGGTTTCAGGTTAAAGAGGCGTTAAAACATTACCTCGAGGAACAAGGTTACAAGGTCTGGGATTTTGGCACGCATAGTTCGAACAGTGTGGATTATCCCGATTACGTTCACCCGTTGGCCGAATCAATAGAAAATGGTACGCATCGGTTGGGTTTTGTTCTTTGTGGTAGCGGAAATGGAGTTGCTATTACAGCCAATAAACATCAGGAAATAAGGGCTGCATTATGCTGGATTCCCGAAATAGCCACATTAGCAAGGCAACATAACGACGCTAACGTGTGTGCTATACCTGCTCGTTTTGTAAGTGTTGACGAGGCTATTAAAATTGCCAAAGCTTTTTTAGATGCAGAATTTGAAGGCGGAAGACATGCTCGTCGTGTTGAAAAGATTCCAGTAAAGTAACGAACGTACGAATTTTCAATTTGAATAACATCAACTTAATTTAGTGTTAAAGATGGATCAGAATAAAACAATTTCCTCGTTTATCGAGAACAATTACCGCCATTTTAACTCGGCCACACTTGTGGATGCAGCTAAAGCATACAAAGAACATATCGAAAGCGGCAAAAAAATGATGATTACCCTTGCAGGAGCTATGAGTACAGCTGAACTTGGTATTAGTTTAGCCGAAATGATTAGACAGGACAAGGTGCAGATTATTTCGTGTACTGGTGCAAATTTGGAAGAAGACCTTATGAATTTGGTTGCACACAGCCATTATAAAAGAGTTCCTAATTACCGCGACCTTACTCCTCAACAGGAATGGGATTTACTTCAAAGCGGCTATAACCGTGTTACCGATACTTGTATTCCCGAAGACGAAGCTTTTCGTAGGTTACAATCGCATTTGTTTAAAATTTGGAAAGATGCACAGGATAAGGGCGAACGTTATTTCCCTCACGAATACATGTATAAGTTAATTAGAAGTGGCGTGCTAGAACAGTATTTCGAGATTGATCCAAAAAATTCGTGGATGCTTGCCGCTGCCGAAAAAAATCTGCCAATTGTAGTTCCGGGTTGGGAAGATTCCACCATGGGAAATATTTTTGCATCGTATTGTATTACTGGTGAGTTAAAACCTTCAACGGTTAAAACCGGAGTTGAGTATATGATGTTTCTTGCCGATTGGTACACACACAACTCAGGAAAAGAAGGTCTCGGATTTTTCCAGGTTGGCGGTGGTATTGCCGGCGATTTTCCAATTTGCGTAGTGCCAATGCTTCATCAGGATTTGGAACGGAAGAATATTCCTTTCTGGAGTTACTTCTGCCAAATTAGCGATTCTATTACCAGTTTTGGTTCGTATTCTGGTGCAGTTCCTAACGAAAAAATTACCTGGGGTAAACTTTATGTTGATACGCCCAAATTTATAGTAGAATCGGATGCTACTATTGTTGCACCGTTAATGTTTGCCTATATTTTAGGATGGTAAAGTAGTTGTAATAATCATAAAAAAGCCGTTAATATTTTATTAGCGGCTTTTTGTTTTGTGAAAGTTTATAACCAAGTAATTGAATACTCGTCGAATTCGCTGCCTTTTCCGGCTTCTTTTATTAAGTTAACCTGAATGCCAAATACTTTTGATTTCCGGATGAGCGCATCAAGCATACCAAGTTGAATGGACGTGTTAAAAATTTGCGTTTTCCGCATGGTGATAGATTTTTCGGTGTGTTCAATAACCTCCCAACCTCTTTTCTTGGGATCCTGAACTCCCTTTTGTGCCGTTAGAATAAGCGCTTTCATAATATCGAACGGAGAACTATCAACTGTAATCATTTTATTTTCGATCATCATTTGGTAGGTGGACTCTCCAATGTTTCTTCCAATTTTAATTAGGTTGAACTTTCCCAATTTTTGTTCAATCCAATTGCACATATCTACGTAAACCTTTATTGGCACTTTATTGTTGGGTTTCGATAAGTCTATACCCTTGGCAAGTTCAAATAACTCCCAGTAATCCTGTTTTTTGTCCTGATAATTTTTAAGAATATCAGTAATAGCCCAGGCGTAAAGCGTTACATTCTCTGATGAATTATCCATATTTTAGGTTTTAAATCATTTTTAATTATACGATATTTTATTTGGTAAGATTACCCAAATTTAAAAATGAATTTCCATGCTTCAATAATGTTTTCTATTTGTACCATAAAAAATGGTAAAAACAGATATAATATTAAATAAGATTAGAGTAATAGTTGATTTTTTTGACAAAAAAACTTTGTTTATTCTTTTGTCAATTTTTTAAAATTCTATTTTATTATTATGTGTTTTAGGCATGTTTAAACACTAACTTTATTTATATAGAATACCTATCTGTGTACGCCTGAGTATTTTTTTCCAATCAGAATATATCAACAAATAATCATACCTTTACATCCTAAACAGTTACAGTAACAATGGTAAAAATTGGAGAATACAACACCCTGCTCGTAAAAAAGCAAGTTTCCTTTGGAATATATCTTGATGGTGAGGAACTTGGCGAAATTCTTATGCCAAGCAAATACGTCCCGGAGAATTGTAATGTTGACGACACTGTTGAAGCGTTTATATATCTTGATTCCGAAGATAGGCTTATTGCTACAACCGAAAAACCTTATGCAACGGTTGGAGAGTTTGCTTTTCTCGAAGCAGTGTCGGTTACACGTATGGGTGCATTTTTGGATTGGGGATTGCTAAAAGACCTTTTTGTCCCTTTTCGTGAACAGAAACAGGATATGGTGGTTGGCAAAAGTTACCTAGTGTTTATTTATTTAGATACCGATTCGAATCGTATTGTTGCATCGGCAAAAATAGATAAGTTCCTAAACAATACTATTCCCGATTACGCCGAAGGGCAAGAGGTGGATTTAATTATCATTAATGAATCCGACCTCGGATTCAACGCAATTATCAATCAACAACATACTGGAGTTCTCTATAAAAACGAAGTTTTTCAACCGCTTGTTAAAGGCGATAGGCTTAAAGGTTACGTAAAAAAGATTCGAGAAGATGAAAAGATAGACCTGATGCTTCAAAAACCTGGCTATGCCAAGGTTGATGCCGTATCGCAAAGCATTCTGGACATTTTAAAGCAAAATGGAGGATTTATTGCCGTAACGGACAAAAGTGACCCCGA
>ERZ795053.7564-NODE-7564-length-10424-cov-4.812518_pt1 | contig 10424 bp, 7 predicted proteins | sample MGYA00375137_ERZ795053 | MGnify/ENA primary metagenome ERZ795053 (study PRJEB30182, sample SAMN05720284) | activated sludge metagenome | isolation source: Anaerobic digester | place: Hong Kong | collected 2014-12-17 ... | reverse complement strand
GGCACCCTTCGATGAAACGGTTGAAAGTGTACCGGTCGAAAATGGCGACATGGTCGAGGCGGGAACCCCCTTGATCTCGCTGCAAGTCGATGGACTGAACGATGAACTGAGCAGTGCCTGGCTGGAGTTGACGAAGGCGCGGCAAGCTTTACGCGATCTGGTGAAACAGTCCTCCACTACGGCCCTCATGGAAGCCAACGCCGAACTGTTGGCCGCTCAGGAAGATCTGCGCAAACTGGAAGAAGGACCTTCACAGGCCGATAGCCGGGCCGCCCAACTGGCGATTAGCGATGCCCAATTGGCCTATGAAGATCTGATCAACCGCAACGACCCCAATGCGAAAGACGTGCGCCTGGCGCGCTTTGAACTGCGTCAGCGGGAAAATGATGTGCAGCGGGCACAGACCGCGTATGATGCCGTTGCCTGGCGTGGTGATGTGGCGGCCTCTGCCGAAGCTGCCGCGCTCCAAAGCGCCACCATCGCCCACGAAAATGCTCGCGACGCTTACGAAGAAGCGATTAAACCCCCAACCGAGCTTGAGGTGCAAAAGGCCCTCAATACCATCGCACAGGCACAGAGTACCTACGACAAACTCTTCACCGAGGCGACTGCTGCTCAAATTGAGCAAGCGAAGGTGCGTGTCGCCAAAGCTGAGGAAGCGTTGGCTGAGGTACAGGCGGGTCCGACATCGTTGGCGACCCAGGAGGCTGAGAACAATGTGATGACCACCCTGAATCGGGTGGAGGAATTACGCGCAAAGCTACGGCGCGCCGGTGGCTTGCAGGCACCCGTTGATGGGCAGGTGGTCAAGCTGGCGGTGAGTGCCGGTGATGTGGTAAAAGAGGGAGACACCCTGGCCGTTGTCGTTGTCCCGGATGAGTTTAAGTTGACATTGGCAGTCAGTGAGCTGTTTATCCTGCGCATCGCGCAAGGAATGCCGGTCAATATTCGGCTGGATGTGCTGCCCGGCCAGGCGATTTCCGGCACAGTCTCCGTCATCGCACCGCCTGAGGTGCAAACCGGGGAGAATACAACAGCCGGGCAAAGTGGCAGTACCCAGTTGACTACCTACCCAGTCACGGTGGTGGTGGATGACGGTGACGATGTGGCCCGTCTGCGCGCGGGCATGAGCGCCCAGGTTACCTTTGTCGGCTCCAACCAACTGCCCCCCAACAGTTGGCTCGTGCCGGCGAATGGGCTGGCGCTTCAGGCAGAGGGGGTCGGAGTCGTGCAAGTAATGCGCGACGGCACACCCACGCCGCTAGAGGTTGAGGTCACCGACATTACCCAAGGTGAGTGGGTGGTTGTTGTATCACCCACCTTGGCGGAGGGGGATGTCGTACAGGGTTCAACCTCTTCCTTCCTTGACCAACAACAGAATCCCTTTGGTCGGTAATCATGCAACCTATGACAACTCGCCTGCGTTTTGCAGCGCTATCCTATTTTAACATCCCACAGATTAAGGGGTGTGCTATGAAGCAACTGTTGTGCATATTGGGGGCCGCCACGCTGATGGTGGCGCTCTTGGCGACGTCGAGCGCGGCAGCGCACGCACAGGATAGCGACCAGATGGCTGTGGTGGGGGCACGCGGTGCTCACCTATATGCAACGGAACAAGCGGCGGTGCAAGATAATCGTACGAACGCCAGTAGTGTGTTGGCGCCCGGCTCGTTGTTGATGATCCAGGGGCGCAGCAGCGATAGCCGCTTTCTCTATGTACAGGCGGGCGATGGGCTGGCAGAAGAACACCCTGCTGGTTGGGTCGCCGTGCAGCTGCTCTTGGTCGTCAACGTGAACAGTCTGCCCATCATCGACGCGGACCCGACGGCCGCGGACGGGACTGTGGCGGCAACAGCTTATTCAATAACCGATACCGCAACCCTTGCGTCCGCGGCGAGTGCGGACAATCCCCTCTCCGCTGTGACCCTCTTGGCGACACCGACACCCCACGCTGCTGCCGACCAAACCTCCGCACCTGGCACACCGATCACAGCCTCCGTCACGTTGACCAATAGCCGGTTGAACCTGCGGCTGGGACCTGCGATCAGCTACCCGATTGTGGCCAGGGCTGAACCGGGCAGCCGTTGGCGGGTCATTGGGCAGACAAAGGCGGGGGATTGGCTCCAATTGCGCTCTGTGACCAGTGACGAATTGGGTTGGGCGGCCATGCGTTATTTAGCCCTGGAAGGCAATGGTGCGCTGCCGGTCATTACCGAGTTTCCCAGAATCCTCGTTGCTGAGGCGACGGCAACGCCCGTTCCAGATGCCGAGGCAGCAGGGTCGTCCGATAGCCGCATTTTGCTGCCGACGCCGGCCGCCGGCGGTGGTGAACGTTCGGTCGTCGCCCAACCCACCGCGGGAAAAACCGGACTTTCCGGCACATTGGCCTTTCAAGATCACAACGGGGGCACGATTTATCTCTACGACTTGAACAACGATCGTCTCATCCCGCTGACAAATGGCATTGATCCGGCGATTAGTCCTGACGGCCAACGGATCGCCTTCACACGGGATGGGGGGGCAGGTGGCCTCTATGTCATCAATCGCGATGGCAGCGGTGAAGCGCGCATCTACAACGACCACCCCTTGCTTCGTGCACCGAGTTGGAGCCCCGATGGGCAGTGGATTGTCTTCAGCCGGGCCAATGGCTTTGAGGACTGTCGCGTTGTACGGGGTTCCGTCTGTTTGCCTGATGAGGCCATCATTGAATCACTGCCCGAATCGTTGCAGGACGATGCAGAAGTGCACAATCTGGTGAAGGGCATTCCCAATCAACGGACCTATCACACGAGCCTGGCGCGCATCGCGCCCGATGGCACCGGTTATCGCGATATCCCGGCGTTGGATTATGCAGCGGCCCCGGATTGGAATGCCGCGGGCATCGTCTACCAGAGCAACGCCGGCATCCAGCGAACAGCGGATGAAGCGGATGTACGGAGCGTCGAGGTGGCGAATGATCCGTTGGTCGGCTATTTTCACGATCCGGATTGGCAGCCGACAACTGACGGGGCGTGGGGACGGATTGTCTTTCATCGCAAACAGGGCAGCCACTGGCAGATCTATGCCGTCAATCCCGATGGTAGCGGCTTGACCGCCCTCACGCGACCGGTGACTGCACTGGTCGATGAGTTGCCGAGCAATGTCTCGCCGGCGTGGAGTCCCGACGGCCAACAGATTATCTATCTAAGCAACCGCAATTCTATTGAATCCGCCGGGGCGTGGCATCTGTGGGTGATGAATGCCGACGGGAGCGAACAGCGCATGTTGCCAATCGATGTTGTCTTCGACTACACGTTTTCTTCGGAGCAGATGGTGAGCTGGACAGAATAGCCCTCTCCGTTCAGGTAAGCGTGCATGGGTCAGTCGGAATCAGTTCTCAGCTCGTCACCCGACAAATGCATTCAAAACTGGTTACTGAGAACTGTTAACTAAATGGCTGTGGGAGTAGCCCTGCTCAATGCGGTGGTCTTTACGTCGCGCTCTGCTACTTGCCCTGCTGCGTTGTGATCAACTTGCGCAAGATGGCCAGCAGCAGTTTCGCCTCTGCTGATCGCAATCCCATGCGGTAGGTCATCTGGCGCAACGTTCGGATGACAACCTCTGGGCTATAGCGGAAGAAGTCTAGGGTCGTCAGTGCCTCTTCACTCAGGTTAAAAAGCTGTTCCAGCTCGGCTTGGGTGGCAAGGGGGTCAGGCGACGGCTCGGACGATGACAATGCGCTGCCGGCTGCCATGCGGATCTCGTACAAAAAGAGCAGCACGGATTGCGCTAGATTGAGGGCCGGATAGGCAGGATTGCTCGGCAACATCGCAACCAGATGACAGCGGTCGAGCGCATGGTTGTCGAGACCATCATCTTCTTGGCCAAAAAGGAGCGCCACGCGATATGGGCGATAGTGATGGGCACGCCGGTGGATATCTTGGGCCAGGCCGCGGATGTCGTTGGTCTGTGGCCGTTTGTGATGGGCAATGGCTGCCGTTCCGATGACGTAGTTGGTGTCAACCAGTGCATCGTCCAATTGGTCGTGGATGGTCATTCGATCAATGATATCGTCGCAGCGGTGGGCAACGCGCAAGATCTCGTCGCCGGTAAAAGGTTCCGGTCGAACAAGCCGCAAGTGGCTGATCCCCATATTCTTCATGGCGCGTACCACTGCTCCAATATTGACGACCTCCTGTGGCCGGTTAAGGACAACGATGATGGTGTCCAATGGGTTTACTGCATCTAGCGCATTCATTGTTCCGTTTGCTTATCCTGGTTTTGCCTGGTTCCTGTCTGCGCAGAAATTCCATAAACGCTCACATGGGCGAAGAGATGAAATCGTTACTATTCTCAGCGAGAATCTACCCACTTTCACCCGCAGACCTATATGAGACTTCTATAATTTTGCTGAGAAGCATACCACATTGCGTGGTACCCTACAGAAAATTCAATTGCCGAATTGATAGCCTTGGTGACTGTTGATAGAACAAAAGAGATGGGAATTCCTATGATATTAAGCACCTTTGTGTTTTTTGTACTCGGTTTGGTTGTTCTTGTGGTTGGCGCCGAAGTGATGGTACGGGGCGCGTCACGGCTCGCCGCAGCCTTTGGTATTGCCCCGTTGGTGATTGGCCTGACGGTTGTTGCCTTTGGCACCAGTGCCCCAGAGTTGGCAGTCAGTTTGCAGTCGGCCTTCAACGGGCAAGCGGATCTGGCACTGGGCAATGTCATTGGCAGCAACATTGCCAACATCCTTCTGATTTTGGGGGTTGCAGCTCTCACGGCACCGTTGGTGGTGGCCTCGCAACTCGTGCGCCTCGATGTGCCGTTGATGATTGGGGCATCGGTCATCGTCTATCTCATGGGCTTGGATGGGCGCCTCAATCGCTGGGATGGTTTGATCCTCTTCTTGGGTGTCGTTGCCTATACAACATGGTTGGTGCGGCAGAGTCGCCGGGAAGGGAAGGATGTTCAAGATGAGTATGAAGGCGCGTACGAAGAAGGTAGCGAAAGTAGCTGGTATACCTCCTTGCTTAATCTAGCTTTGGTGGCCGGCGGCCTCTTTATGTTGGTGGTGGGAGCCCGGTGGTTGGTGGAGAGTGCTGTGACAATGGCGCGCTGGTGGGGGCTCAGCGAACTGATTATCGGGCTGACTGTCGTCGCTGTTGGCACATCACTGCCTGAGATTGCCACCTCGATTGTTGCCGTGCTCCGTGGTGAACGGGATATTGCCGTGGGCAACGCAATTGGCAGCAACATCTTTAATCTGTTGTCCGTCTTGGGACTCACCAGCCTCTTTGCGCCGTCAGGCATCCCTGTACCTGCGGCCGTAATGGCCTTTGATCTGCCTGTGGTAATTGCCATTGCCATTGCCTGCTTGCCAATTTTTTACACCGGTAACCTGGTGGCGCGCTGGGAAGGTGCGCTCTTCCTCGGTTACTATGTTGCCTACCTGGTCTATCTGATCTTCGACGCAACCGGCCACGATACGTTGCCGCTCTTCAGCAGCGTCATGGGGCTCTTCGTGGCACCACTGACTCTTCTGGGCTTATCCTTCTCTGTCTGGCGCGAGGCGCGCAGCCGGCGAGTTGCGTCCATGGCCAAACTCTAAAGTGGCGATAGCGCTATTACTGCCTGCCTCTTCTCGCTTTCATGGACACACAATTGATCTGCACGAAAAGGCCGAACCTAGATACGTTCGGCCTTTTCCTTACAAAAAATCAACAAATCGTGTGATGCGTAATTGTGTTTGTTAGATTGCTGTAGTAATCTATCATTTATAGGTAGGTTTTCTGAGCTAAAGAGCTTATTACCTGACAGAAAATTACGATAAAATTTCCAGTACCGAAGATAATAGAGCTTATTCCGGTTTACTTTCTTCAGTGGAATAGCGCGCTCAAGGGGGGATTGTCAAATCCCCCGTTACCTCGGGATTTGCGGGAACCCCCTGGGTGCCCGAGCGAACAAATCGGAATAAAGTCTAATTGATACCGAACATGATGGACAAGGTAACCGGCAAATGAAGCACCCACTTGGTATTCGTGTTGACTCACCGTGGCGGGTTTGGTTCTTTGTGCTTCTCGTCACCCTATTCGCCACCTTCTCATCATTGATCACCGTTGCCGTGGCATTGCGGCTCACCGGCTTTGGCTCCCTGCCAATCACCTATGTCATTGCCGGGGTTGTCCCTCTGTTTGTCATGCCACCTGTGACCTATGTCCTTGCGCAAATTGCTTATGAGCTTACCTGTACACAGGAAGAGCTGCTGCGTTTGGCACGTACCGATGAACTGACCGGTATTTTTAATCGACGCGCCTTCTTTGAGCAGGGCAATCGGATGATCCAACATGCGGAGTTCGAGGAACGCCCCGTCGGCTTGCTGCTCATAGATGCGGATAATTTCAAACAGGTAAATGACTCCTTTGGCCATGCCGCGGGTGACCATGCCCTGCGCCACCTTGCACAGACAATCGCCGCCGTGGCAAAACCAGAGGATGTGGTGGCGCGTTTCGGTGGTGATGAATTTGCCGTCTTGCGGCACAATGCGTCGAAGGCCGATATGGCTGTTCTCGCTGCCTCGATTCAGAGCGCACTCGCCTGCCAAGAATTTATCTATCAAAATCACCGTATTGCGCTGGCGATTAGCACCGGGGTTGCTGATTCCACCGCGGTCAGTTCCTTTGATGGGTTGCTGCTGGCAACTGATATGGCACTCTACGGTGATAAGGCCGATCACCAGGTGGCACTACCAGCAACGCCCTTTCATGCAAACCACTATCTCCTTCCAATGACTGCCCTCGCCGCTTCAACCTCTCCAAAGCAGTAAGCTATTGCTACGACCGGCGGTCATTGGGTGTGGCATGCTTTACTCGCCACTGCGCTCGGTCACCGACCACAGCCGATCAGCCCGGCTTTGGCGTTGCACCGGCTGATCCAGTGCCTCGACAATGGTGCTGTCCGCGGCCGCCGCGCTTACTGTATTGCCAAAGGAGCGCAGGCTCACATCATCGATCAACAACACACTGTCGAGGAAACGGTCCGTTTCGCCGCGGATTTCGATTGTCACCTCCATGCCGGCGTAGCGGCTGAGGTTGATCAGACGCCGCTGCCATCCGGAGCTTGCCGTTGCGGCGCAGAGATCGTATTTATCAACGACCACATCATTGATCACGATCCCTCCGTAGTCGTAGCCGCAATCATCCTCAGAGAGAATGAAAAACCAGTATTCTAGAACAGGGGCAGCGGTTGGAATCGTCACTGTCTGATAGACGTAGGCCACTTCGCGGCGGATATTGCCCAACTCCGTTAGCCATCGCCCGGTACGCGGTGGCAGCGCACTGCTACTGTTGTCACGGATGAGCGTCCGTTTTTGAAGCGAAAATTCGGACCATGTCCGTAAACCATCAATGGCTTCAAAGCTACCATCGTGAACGCCACTGGATGTGGCGTTCACCACCACGGGGAAATAGATGCGCTGCATGGTATGGGCCGGTACGACCGTTGGTTCACTGGCCGAATCGACGGTGGGCACCGCCGCCGGCGAGGTGGTCGGTGTAAGCATTGGCGAAGAGGGCAGCGGTGCTGTTGTTGGCACAAAGGTGCTGGTCGGCGTGGGTAACGGCGTGGACACAGCCGTGGACACAAATGTGCTGGTGGCTGTGGGGGTGGGTTGGGCCGTGAGCACGAATGTGGTCGTGGCCGTGGGCGAAGGGGCTTCAGGTTGCGTTGCAGCAGTTGTCGGTGTTGCATTCACGGGCGCAGTTGCCGTTGGCGACGGTGTGGCTGTTGGGGAGGGCAGTGGCAGGGGCGTCGAGGTTGGCGTTGGCTCAACGAGCGCCGGGATCTGCTGCTGCAGCCAGGCTGAAAAGTTTGAGACCCTGGTGTAGACGCCATAATAGTTGGGCTCCGCACAGCCGTCGCCCCAACTCACGATGCCGACTTGCCGCCATTGCCCAGTAACATCATCGAAGACCATGAGCGGGCCGCCGCTGTCGCCCTGGCAAGAATCCACACCACCGTTTTTGCGGCCGGCGCAGATCATATTGTCTGTCACTTTTTCGTTGAAAATGCCGTATGATTGACGACAAGTCCGCAGATCGACCAGGGGTACAGTTACCTCACGTAGGGCATCGCTAGCGCTGCCGTCATCCATAACACCCCAACCGATCACCACGGCTGGTGTGTCATGTGCTTCCAGATAACTCTGTGCCGCGCTCAGCGGTGCAATTGTCGGCCCATCAACCGGCGTTTGCAGTTGCAGAAGCGCCAGATCACTGTCAAAGTTTGCGCCGGTATAGCCCTGGTGCCGGATGATCTGCTGTACATGAACACGGGTCCCTGTGTCGGAATCCAGACGGTGGCGACCGACAACGACATCAATATCGCTTGCCTGGCGCGGATGGCCACTCAATTCAAAGGTACAGTGGGCAGCCGTCAAGACCCACTCGGCATGGATCAATGCCCCACCACAAAATTGTCCTTGTTCGGCCTCTTCATAGTCGGCAAGCACCAGCGCAACCATCCACGGCCAAGCCGCGGGATCGGTCTCCTGGCCGCCGATGATCGTCGGGCTGTCAGGTGTTGTCGCGGCGGTGAATGCGTCGATTTGCTCAACTGTCTGCTGAACGTTGCGCAGCGCAGGCAACGCGTCTGAGCGAGTAATTGCCAAAGATTGGGGTGGGTTATGGTCGGCAGCGCTGTGGGCTGTACTGCCGCTTGCAAGAGGTTCATGAATGCTTGCTGCTTGTACATCGGTAGGGTAGGGTGACAGAAAGAACCCTAACAACAGTGTGCAGGTGCTAACCACCCACACTTTCCAGGGGTAGTGCATTGCTATTTCCTCCAACTAAGCCGAGATCGGGGGTGCAGCCCCGTTGGATGGGCTCATCACACAAAGCAATGAGCGACTAGATTTTGTTGCTAACTGAACTTTTGAGCGCGCGAATTGCAGTGTGCCCGGTGATCACCAGAGCAATGTGGTATAGCGTTATCCAAAAAACGGCAGCACAAAGAAGCAGTGGCAACAAGCGTCGGCGAAATGACGTGGATTGCTGCACCGATCATCGGCATAGATCCTCAGTTGGAAGCCGCTTCATCTGCAGGACATCAGTGAACTATTGATGACCAATGTGAAGACAGTCCAACCAATCTCTATCTCTGTGTATTCGCGTTCAGTAGAGGGGTGGGATGTGGAGATAACGTTGGTGCTTTTACTCTCATGTAGTCATGCAAACACCGGATTTTTGCTAAAGATGAAAGCCTTGGACGCATCGCTGCAATGCCGGCGGGTTAGACCGGTCTCTCTGTGATGGTGCATTGCATCGACACACGAAGTCTCTATCCTGAAATAGCGCGATGTGAGAACGGTGATACTGCGCGAACTATCCGACAGCATAACATAGGTATGGATCGAATACAACGGATATATTGCTGATTTCCGTGAATTGTCAGCATGTTGCAAAGGTGTTATGGGAGATCAACCGGCGACCTTGGCGAAGCGTTCCTGCCAGGCTCGAAAAGGACCAGCTCCACCGCTGGAACTGGTCCCACTTCGTTTTTGCAACCGCTGCATTTGCAGTTGTGACGGCGCCCTGATCGACCGTTTCCCACTAATAATGACAATCGACTGTCGTACCGATGTCCCGCGTGACCTTGGTGTCTGTCAGTGTGTAGGTTACCAGGCAGGCGTCCTGGGTATCACACTGGGTGAGCGCACCCGGCGACGTACTGGACGTGTCATTGCTAAACATGTTGACCAGCTGGAAGGGGCCAGGTTGCAGGATGTCGTCGATGGGACCACTGAGCGTGGTTGGCTCAAAGCGGAACGAAGAGGCGGATGGCACTGGGCTGTCGCTCGTAATGGTGATTTCGAGAAATACAGAAGCGCCAGTTGCCGGTTCTGCCGCACAGGTGTAGGTGAGCGGTGGATACGGGATCGATGTGCCCGTTGGGGTTGGTGTTGGGCCTGAAGCTTCTGTGGGTGTGGCGGATGGCGTGGGGGTCGCTGTGCTGCTTGCCGCTGTGGGTGTGGCGGTTGGTGTGGCAGTGGCGGTTGGTGTGACAGTCGCGGTTGGTGTGGCTGTGATCGTATTTTGGGGTAGCGGTGTTGCCGTCACCGTTGGTGTGTTGGGCGCGACCGTGCTGATGAAGGTGGCGGTGGGAGTCGGGCTGCTACTCTGCTGATGATTGCGAAAAATAGCTGGTAAAAAGATGGTCTGTGTAATGGTTGGGCCATTATCTTCACTGTAGGCCACGGTTTGGAAACTGAGCAGCAGTGTGAAACAGATACTGCTCAGTGCAATCCAAAACGTCAACTGCTTATTCATGGTTACCTCAATCTATTCTTGGCTCATGTACCGGAAAAATGGCTGAGAAGGGGTTCTCGTCTGGACGCTCATGTGGCTAACCGCTGAAGTACGGACATGCTATGGCATGTCCGTACG
>ERZ795053.7563-NODE-7563-length-10426-cov-5.117829_pt1 | contig 10426 bp, 7 predicted proteins | sample MGYA00375137_ERZ795053 | MGnify/ENA primary metagenome ERZ795053 (study PRJEB30182, sample SAMN05720284) | activated sludge metagenome | isolation source: Anaerobic digester | place: Hong Kong | collected 2014-12-17 ... | reverse complement strand
TGATGACCAAGCTGATCGAGAAGAACACCACGATTCCAACCAAGGCGCAGCAAGTATTCTCGACCGCTGACGACAATCAGACCGCGGTCACCGTGCATGTCATGCAGGGCGAGCGCGAGATGGCGTCCGCTAACAAATCGCTGGGCAAGTTCGATCTGACGGATATTCCGCCGGCACCGCGCGGGGTGCCGCAGATCGAAGTGACCTTTGATATCGACGCCAATGGCATCCTGCACGTTTCGGCGAAGGACAAGGCGACCGGCAAGGAAAACCGGATTGTGATCAAGGCGTCTTCCGGTCTTTCTGAGGAAGAAATCAAGCGTATGGTGGGCGATGCCGAGGCGCATGCCGAGGAAGACCGCAAGTTCCATGAGCTGGTCAATGCCCGCAATCAGACAGAGAACCTGATCCACGCAACCGAGAAGACCCTGCGCGATTTAGGCGACAAGGTGGAGGGTAGTGAACGGGGGCCGATTGAGTCGGCGATCAGCGACTTGCGCACTACAATCAAGAGCGACAACAAGAGTGCGATTGAGGCCAAGACCCGGACGCTGGGCGAATTATCTGGCAAGTTGGCCGAACGCATTTACGGCGCCGGCGGTCCCGGCGGCCCGGAAGGCGGTCCCGGTGGTCCAACAGGTGGTCCAGCGGGTGGCGCTCACAAACCGGCCGACGAAGGCGTAGTGGATGCAGAATTTGAGGAGATTAAGAAGTAGGCGCTCCAGTTGCGGTAAACTACGAATCCGGGAAGGTGGTTTGCACTCCCGGATTCTTTGGTTTTTGAACGGGCATAATCTGATTAACGCCCGCAACGCAAGATCCCGACATGGCCAAACGCGACTACTACGAAACCCTCAACGTGGCTCACAACGCTAGTGAGGCGGAAATCAAGCAAGCCTATCGACGGCTGGCAATGAAGCACCACCCCGACCGGAACCCCGGCGATAAGGTGTCCGAAGAGCACTTCAAGGAAGTCAAGGAGGCTTATGAAATACTGAGTGATCCCCGTAAGCGGGCGGCTTATGATCAATTCGGCCACGCGGGCGTGGACGGTTCGGCGGGGGGCGGATTCAGCGGCGGTCCGGCTGATCTGGGCGATATTTTCGGCGGCGTGTTTCGCGACATTTTTGGCGGAATGCGCGGCGGCAGTCAGAGCTATCGCGGTTCGGATCTGCGCTACACCTTGGATTTAACGCTGGAGGAAGCGGTCTTCGGCACAACCGCCAAAATTCGCGTGCCGACCCTGGTTACCTGTGCGACCTGCGCGGGCAATGGCGCCAAGCCGGGCACCAAGCCGACGACATGCCCCACCTGCCGGGGCGTGGGTCAGGTGCGCATGCAGCAGGGCTTTTTCTCGATTCAGCAGACCTGTCCGCGCTGTCAGGGGCGCGGCACGGTGATTCCCGAACCCTGTGAAACCTGTCGTGGCAGCGGCCGGGTCGAAGAGCAGAAAACGCTGTCGGTTAAGGTGCCGGCAGGCGTCGACAATGGCGATCGCATCCGGCTGGCTGGTGAGGGTGAGGCCGGGGAAAGCGGCGGACCGCCCGGCGATCTGTATGTGCAGATTCGCGTCAAGCCGCATCCCATCTTTACTCGTGAAGACAACGATCTGTACTGCGAAGTGCCGATCAGTTTCACTACGGCGGCATTAGGCGGCGAATTGGAAGCGCCCACCCTGGATGGTCGCATCAGTTTGAAAATCCCGGCGGAGACGCAGACGGGTAAAGTCTTCCGATTGCGCGGCAAGGGTGTGCGGCCGGTGCGCGGCGGCGCGACCGGCGATTTGTTGTGTCGGGTTATGGTGGAGACGCCGGTGAATCTGACGAAAGAACAGAAAGAGTTGTTGCAGCAATTTGCTGAAACCATGCAGGCTGGCGGCAAGCAACATGCGCCACAGGAAGACAGTTGGCTGGATGGGGTAAAGAAGTTCTTTGAGGAGATGAAGTTCTGAAAAGCGGCTTTTGGCGAATTTGCGCCGCTTTGAAGGGAATTGTTTAATCAAACAGTTAAGTTAAAATGGCCTTGTGTAAGGGTGCTATGAATTGCAGAAAATTGCAGTAATCCATAGCACCTGAATAGCACCAAGCTTGCTCCCGTGCTATGAGGGAGTCTGGAGGCAAGGCCATGAAGCGCAGTGAACACCGGATCAGCTTTACCAAGACCACTTTGGATGCTCTTGAAGCCAAACCGGCACGATATTTTGTTTACGACACCAAGGTTCCAGGTTTGGGGATGCAAATCACCCCAACAGGCACCAAGACCTTCTATCTCTACCGCTGGCTGGACGGAAAACCACAACGTATCCGGTTGGGCGGTTATCCTGAAATGTCTCCTGAGCTGGCCCGCAAGCAAGCCAATTCTCTTAACGGCGACATCGCTCGGGGCATTAATCCGGTCACCGACAAACAAACTCGGGCGCAGGAGTGCGCTGACCGGAAACGCTTGGCCTTGGGGAACGTTCTGGAAGCGTATTTAATAGCCAAGCGCAACCTCAAGGCGTCCACCTGCAAAAATTACCGTGACGTTCTTCGGCTCTATCTATCCGACTGGAAAGACCTGCCGATCATCGACATCACCCAGTCACAGGTTGTGGAGCGTCACGCTGCGCTGATCGATCAGCATGGTGGAGCCAGAGCCAATTTAGCCATGCGTGTATTGTCGGCGCTATTCAATTTCGCTGCGGGGGAATACCTGAACCCGGATGGCACTCCCCAAATCACCCAAAATCCAGTGAAGCGCTTGGGCCAACTTGGCTCATGGGCACGAGTAGAGCGCCGGCAGACCTTGGTCAAAGTGGCACAGATGCCGGCTTGGTGGGTAGGCGTACAAACCCTGGACCCGACTGGACGCGACTATCTGATGCTGATGATGTTGACGGGGTTGCGCCGCGAGGAAGCCGCAGGATTACGCTGGGAACACATTGATCTGACTGAGCGCACACTCACCGTCAAAGCGACCAAGAATCATGGCGACCATACGTTGCCGACCGGCGATTATTTGACGGCTTTGCTGGAACGTCGAAAAGCGTATATCGGAGATTCTTCGGTGTTTGTCTTCCCCGGACAAAATCAGCGGCGGCGAGTGGATCAATCCATCTCCAGTTCACAGTATTACTGCGAGAAAGCCAGCGCCGCTTCTCAGGTCGCATTCACTGCCCACGATCTGCGTCGCAGTTTTATCACCGTCGCCGAAAGCCTGGACATCCCGGCGTATGCCCTCAAGCGATTGCTGAATCATCGGCATGAGCGGGATGTAACTCAAAGCTATATCGTTCTCGACATCGAACGTCTGCGTGGTCCGATGCAGAAAATTGAAACCTATCTGCTGTGGGCAATGTGTGTTGAATCGACAGTGCCCGATGTGGTTTTTCACCAAACCACCTGACTGGTTTCACCCGGCCCCTCTTCGCACCTTGGTGTGGTTTCCCCTTTAAAGCATAAAGGAAGCAATGATGGCAAATTCTGATGATGATATTGGTCTTTTGATCGTCGATTATCTTACAGATAAGCAGTTTTCACTAATTGATCAGAACTTGCAAAAACTGCTGGATAGCGGTGGCGAACAGGCTTGGCATCAGGTACTGAGTATCGAAGAAATCAGTGCGTTAAACGCTTTTACAGAGGCAGTCAACCATGCCGTTGAAACCATCAACACAGCGTCACCATTGAATCGAATTTCTCTACAACAGACTATTCTATTAGGTGGTGTCTTGACCAAACTGATTCCACTCGCAGAATATGGTTTGGAACAGTTCAATAATCACCATAAGGGAAACCGAGTATCTGCTGCAAAGAAGGGGAATATTGTTGCGGAATACCATTGCTTGAGAATTGCTAAAAATGCTTGGAATGAAAATCCAAAATTGCGCATTGGTAATGTAGCGAGGCGATGCCAGATAAATATCCACAGGCAATTCAAAATTCACAAGTCAGTGAACACTTACAAGGATTGGATCAAGGCGGCACATCAAGCTGGCGTATTGATAATTCCGCCCGATGCCCAACGCCCAGGGGCTTCACCAACCCCATAAAAAAACTATCGCTCTGCTAGTAGAGCGATAGTTTCAAATCGGTTTTTTTGTAGCAAACTGGCTCTTACTCTTTATTAAGGAAACTATTTCATGCAAATCGAGCAAGAATCAGTAATGACCTACGCAACTCCACCGACCGAACGCTTCAACACCAAAGAAGCGGCAGATTATCTGAAATTTATTTCCCCGGATACGCTGACCACTTGGCGATCCCGTGGTTTGTCTCCTATCCCGTTTTATCGAGTAGCAAGGCGGGTTTTCTACAAAAAATCTGATCTTGACCGTTTTCTGGAAATGAATCGTGTCGAGCAGATTTAACTATTGCGATGCATTCGACAGCAAAGATAAATAGGGTATGCATTGCGAAATGCATACGATCATTTAACGCTTATGGAGGAGGTCAATACACCATAGAAAAAACCCTGACCATTGGTCAGGGCTGAGAATTTTTTACACAGATGCGGAAAGGATAGTTGCTTTGGCCGGCGCTCCCTTTCCGAACTGCAATTAGCGAGAAAGAGAGGTTTCTATGACCCCTATTACACTGGTTGCGTTCATGCAACGGGTTTGGCCATGTTTTGAAGAAGGTACAAAGCACATGACCAAACATCATTCTAACCGTTTGCGCCGCCAGCGGGTAGTTACGGCTCAACATTTTTGTCAATCGATCTTCGACCCGTGCCTGGAATTTTCAACGGTCAAATCCGTTGCTCGCGGGCACTGGCCGGCGCTTTTGACTCAACTAGGCATTTCTGCCGAAACATTGCGCAATCATCACGGCCCGTGCCCCGGCTGTGGCGGGGTTGACCGGTTTCGGTTCGATGATCGGGATGGCGAAGGTACTTTTTGCTGTTCCGGGGGCGGCAACGACCTACTGGCTGGCGATGGTTTCAAGCTACTGACGCACGTCCACGGTTGGCGTCCGATTGAAGCCTTGCGAGCTGTCGCCGAAGTCCTCGGTCTGATAAGTGACCACAGTGGGTCAGCCGTTATTCCAACTCGACCGGTAGCAACCGCCACGGTTGCTCCTCACGACACGGATAAGGCGCGTACCCGATTCAATGCTCTTTGGAGCGCTACCGTGGCGTTGGATCACTCACGGGCTGAACCCGCGCGTCGGTATTTGCAGCAACGCGGCTTGACTGACCTGTTATCCGATCTGCCGCATTCTTGGCGATTTCATCCCAACCTGGATTACTGGCATAGCCGAGAAGGCCACTTCGAGTCCCGAGGTCGGTTCCCTGCGCTCATTGCAAAAATCCAGGCCGAGAATGGGACGCCAATGGGTTTGCACCAAACCTATCTAACGGCGGAAGGCGGCAAAGCAGCCGTCCCCGAACCACGCAAGGCGCGCTCCTTATATAAAGGAGCGCTCCGGGGTGCGGCGATTCGTCTCTACCCGGCCCAAGATCGGTTAGCACTGGCGGAAGGCATCGAAACCGCACTGAGTCTCCGGGTGGTTTGGCCTGAGTATCCGGTATGGTCCTGCATTAATGCCAGCGGACTGGCGGGCGTTCAGGTTCCTTCTGGAGTGGCGGAAGTACTCATCATCGCCGATGCCGATACTACTGGACAACGCGCCGCCGAACGACTGGCGGACCGTCTCACCTTTGAGGGCCGTACTGCCCGCATCCTCATGCCCGATCTGGGCGATCTGAATGATTATTTTCAGGAGTGCTTACCATGACTGATCGTCGCGATGACGAACATCCCACTTCGGTACCCAATGCGGTCACCGATTTTGAAACCGCTAAGGCCCGTGTTCGCGAAAAAGCTGAACAGGCCAAAAAGCATGATCCGCTTGAAAAAGCGCGTCATTGTTTGCAAACAGCCCTTGAGCGAGCCAGCGATGATCCGGCGGTACTCTTGGAAACCGATGCGCTAACTGCGTGGCAATTATTGTTAGAGAAGCATCCGGCTGACGCATTCCGATTTCGGCAACAAGTTGATGCGTTGCCGAATGCCCCAACCAAAGCGCTAGATCGAGCTTTGCGAAAGTCGGTACCCAGGATTACTGAGGAATTTAGCAGTATTTCTGATCAACTCATTGTGATGGTTCGCGATAACGCTGAACTATTCCACGATACCGCCGGGGAACCGTTTGCCACCTTTGAACAAGAGGGTCATCGCGAAACTTGGGCGCTGAAAAGCAGCGGCTTTCGAGATTGGTGTGCTTACTCCTATTATAAGATGCAGGGCGAGACCCCCAGTGATCGGGCTTTATCGGATGCATTGACCGCACTAAGCGGTGTTGCACGTTACGAAGGGTCAGAATATTCGGTATGGTTACGTTGCGCTGTCAACGATGATCATTATTACCTGGATATGGCTGACTCCGCATGGCGCGTCATCGAAATCGATGCGAAGGGGTGGCGGATTCGGACCGAGAGTCCCATTCGTTTCCGTCGCACGCGCGCCATGCGCCCACTCCCGGAGCCTACAGCCGGTGGTGATCTTGGGTTGCTCTGGCAGTATGCGAATGTTCCATCCAATGCCAGAACCCTGCTGGTCACGGCTCTCTTGGAAGGCTTACGGCCCGAAACCGCTTTTCCTGTTATCGAGTTATGTGGTCCCCAAGGTTCCGGGAAAAGTTGGGTTACCGAGCTACTGCGTACCCTCCTGGACCCAAACGCCGTGCCGTTACGCGCTGCTCCCAAAACAGCAGAAGATATCCATGTCTCGGCGCATAACAACTGGCTGGTCGTGTTTAATAATCTCAGTCATGCCAGCGCCGGGATGCAGGATGCGCTCTGTACCTTAGCCACGGGAGGGGGATTCGCGACGCGAAAATTTTACGCCAACGACGAGGAAAGTCTTATCGAATCCAAGCGATTGGTCATCCTCAACGGAATCGGCGCGGTCACGACGCAACAAGACTTGCTGGATCGGGTGTTACGCATCGAACTACCGGAAATGGAGCATCGTCGTCGGGAGTCGGATTTACGCAATGCGTTTGCCCAAGACTACCCGGCTATTTTGGGTGGATTGCTCGACCTATTCGTTCAAGTCCTGAAAGTTTTACCGACCATCCAGTTGGATCAGATTCCACGCATGGCGGATTATGCCCATTTGGGGACTGCCGTGCATCACGCCCTTCATGATACCCGCTCCTTCAATACGCTTTATGCCGAGGCCCGTGAATCTGCCGTAGTCGCTGCCTTGGATTCCAGTCCGGTTGCTGGTGCTTTGCAGGGTTTTATTGAAAAGAATCCGCAAGGATTTGCAGGGACGGTTAAAGACTTGAAGGCGCGTTTAGAAGATTTCCGTACCGATGGCGAAGGCTGGCCAATGTCTGCCAAAGGGTTGGGAGACTCGTTACGACGCTTGGCACCGGCCCTGAAATTGGTGGGTATCCGCGTTGCCTTTGATCCCGCGAGGCGCATGGACGGAATTCATGTACGTGTCGGAAAAATTCTGACCCGTGCAGGAAACTCTCAACATGAAGTTCATCATGTTCATGAAGTTCATGGTAACCCTCCTTCGGAACCACAAAAGTCCGGCAAACATGAACATCATGAACTTGATGAACATGTTGTAGCCACTTTCCCCCAGGAAACCAAAATTTCTGAGCCACGGATTCCTTGCCAGTTACTCAACCTGACCGATGATGCTGCGAAATTATGGGAGGAGGCACTCAAGCTTGTCCGAGGTTCAGAGCGTCCAGCGTTGCTGGCACGCAAACTGGGCTGGAATGAAAGCCGGGTGATCTTTGCGGTTCAGGAGTTGGAAAAGCGGGGATTAGCGCGACAAACCGGTGACTTGGTTAAGCCCCTTCTGCCGGAGGTGTGCTAATGGATAAGACAGCTACCCTGACAACGGGTTACGAGTTTATCAAGCAGTTGAAGCGTGATCTGCGCAAGCAAGGCATCAAGCGCAACTTGCCTGATCTATTGGCGATGTCGCCCCAAAATGATCCCTTCAACGCGGGGAGTGAAGGTAATTGGTTGGCTGCTCGCTGGTGTGCTGATCAATTGGCCCGGTTGGATTTGCTCGTCCAGGGTGTTCATCTCCGGCGAGCGCATTACAAACTGGTGTCGCAAGACCCACCGCCGCTCCTTTGGAACGGCAAGGCGTATGAAAATACCCTGGGTTGTTGGGGGGCGCTCGGGATTGCCAGCAAACAGGCGCGGTATTTGAAGCTGATCAACGTGGAAATCTTCGATGACCGGCGCAACCCCGACCCGTATTTGTTCATGGAACCGGCGAGTATTCCGACACCGCAATGGAAAGTTGATTACTGGTGGACATGGTCACTTCCCACTATTCAGGTGGAACTGGCCGATGATTTGGACTGGAGTTTGCCGCGTCTGACCGTCGAGGGTTATGAGTTTAACCAGGCGGATCAACCTTATCTGCTGGAAGTCTGGATCGAAAAGAGCACGATGGAGGACGTATTGCTCCCGATTTGTCGCCGTTATGCCGCCAACTATGTACCGGCCATCGGGTTTCAATCGATCACCGGCACCATTCGGATGCTGCACCGGTTGCTGGATTTCGTTCGGCATGGCAACGTAAAACCGGTGCGTATTTTTTATGTCAGCGATTTTGATCCGGCAGGTGATTTCATGCCGCCCAGTATCGCCCGTCAGATTGAGTTCTGGCTGCGGGACATCGCCCCCGACGCGGACATCAAGCTGCAACCGCTGGCGCTGACCGCCGAGCAGGTTAAGCATTATCGATTGCCGCCGATCCCGATTAAAGAGGGCGACAGGCGGCAGAACGGCTTCAAGGAACGGTATGGCGTGGACGGCGCAACCGAATTGGACGCGCTGGAGGCGCTGCATCCCGGTGAACTGGGGCGACTGGTCAAAACGGCGATGTGTCCTTATCGAGATGAAACGCTCCAGAGGCGCATGAGCGAAGCCCGCCAGGAGGCGCAAAAGACCGCGAAGGAGGCTTGGCGGGAGCGGCAAGAGGAGGATGAGGAGACCTTTGAGGATCGGCTGGATGAACTGCGTGAACGCGCCGAGGCGGTTTTGGACGGGTTCAAAACGGAATTGGCCGCGTTGTCTGAGCGTTTAGCCGAGGCTTATCGGGAGGCCGGTATTGAGGAGGATTTGGCGGAGTTACGCAGCGATATTGAGGCGGCGCTCGATAATCTGGAGGTCACGCTGCCTGACCGGCCCACTGCGGAAGTTGATTTGCCTGACGAGTCCGCCTGGCTGTTTGATGCCCGCCGCGATTATTTGACGCAGTTGACCTTCTACAAGGATCGCAGCAATGGCACAGGGTAAGGTGATGCCGGTTTGGGTTCTTAATTCATGAAGGCAAGCCGCCAGGGAAGGTGGTGATCTGTGAAGGAGAGTCTACGATGGACAGGGATTGCAATCAACAGAGATTGCGACAGAGTACTCTGTTTTAATTTGAAATACTCGACGTTCCGACTGTCTCATTTTGAAACGTCCATCGGTTTTTTGAAGGCCCGTGTTCACGTTTTCCACAACTGCCGTTCGCGTTTGTGGCAACGTCACCCCTTAGAAGCTGTTTTGAAAAATCCGTAGTTTTTTGCCAGACAGCTTCTTAAGGCGCTTCTACTAAATACTGAGCAATTCCCGCTCAACACGACGCACCTTTCCTGCACAAATTGGCTCGCTGGATGCCTGTAGATGCGGACCTTCTCCTCTCTCTTTGGTATGCCTACACCAAAGTAGGCGATTTTTATAATACATTTATGATCATTCAACCGACAGACTGTTGGGGCAAAGCGCGTCTTGACCCCGTAAGCGGCGCTCTGCTCGCTTGGCATCCCTTGACCGCACATTGTCTTGATGTGGCGATAACCTTTCGCGCCCTGATCGCTTTGCCGATCATCCGGCAGCGGCTGGAAGCGGCGGCTGGACGTCCGCTCACTGAAGCTGATTTAGACCGCTTGGTGGTGTTCGCCATGCTGCATGATCTGGGCAAACCAAATCGAGGCTTTCAGGAAAAAATCCTGCGCCCGGATGCACCCCGAGTCGGTCATATCCGTGAAGTGGCCCCACTGTTCTTTGAAACTGATCTTTCGGAACGGTTGGCCACCGCTATGGATATCGATCGGCTGTTTTCCTGGTTTGCCGACCCTGCTGAGGGTGATGCGCTCTTGATCGCCGCGCTGTCGCATCATGGAACGCCGCTACGCTTCGATCCCAGCGAGCGCACCGGGCCTTACCATGCCGCTAAAACGCAATGGTGGCGACTGAAAAACGGACGCGATCCCTTTCAGGGGATTGCCGCGCTGTGGACAATGGCGCAACACGCCTTTCCGGGAGCCTTTGTGAGCGGGATTCCGCCCTTGTCCGCGCCCCCGGCGCTACAACATCGCTTTGCCGGACTGGTCATGTTGGCCGACTGGCTTGGTTCGCATGAGGGCTTCTTTCCGTTTGCTCAGAACTCCGATGACCGTTTGGCTTTCGCGCT
>ERZ795053.7559-NODE-7559-length-10429-cov-4.219684_pt1 | contig 10429 bp, 9 predicted proteins | sample MGYA00375137_ERZ795053 | MGnify/ENA primary metagenome ERZ795053 (study PRJEB30182, sample SAMN05720284) | activated sludge metagenome | isolation source: Anaerobic digester | place: Hong Kong | collected 2014-12-17 ... | reverse complement strand
GTTGACACCCCGGGCATTCCGACCTTTATTGCGGGCTTGCCACCCGGAATCTCCGGGTCGGTTGGCGGGATAGCCAAGTGGTAAGGCCGAGGTCTGCAAAACCTCTATCGCGGGTTCGATTCCCGCTCCCGCCTCTCTTTCTATTTTTAAAGACCTGCCAAAAATATGGCAACGCAGGTCTCAATCCAGCTTTTCTAGTAAGGGAAGTCATTGGTGTAGTGAGGAGCGATCCTCCCTTGATCTCAGGGAGGCGGCATTTCTCCAACCTATTGCCCTGAATCGTTTTCACCCCTCTTGCACAATGAGCGCATCTTGGGGATGGTGGCTTGTTCAGGAGGCGTCTCTCTGGCGAACCGCGTCGCAAAGTTGCACGATTTGTTCGTTCATGGGCTTTTGACCGAAGAAGAGTTCGCGGCAGCCAGGACGCGTGTGCTGAAGGAAGGGGTAGTCGAAGAGCGAAAGATCAGGTTTGCGATCAAGGCTCGAGACTGGCTGGCTTCAACGACGGCGTAGAAACGTTTGCTCCGGTGGTCTGGGAGCAATGTGCCGGCTCCCGCACACTGCTGGCCGGCTTGGAAATCGGCGGTTCTCCCAGACCTGATCCCGTCTGGTGCCTGTTGCATGCTGGATTGACAATCCGTTGGTCTACAGTAAAAAACTAAACCTGCAAAAGAGGTTCAAGCCCCTAACCATTGCCGAATCGCCATGAAAGAGTTTTTCGTTCGTGTCCCGCTTATCGCGGTTTCGATCCTTGTGATCCTGTCCTTTCCGCTTTCCTCCCCAAGCCAGGAGGCCCCGGGAACCAGTCTGACGAAGCTCCAAAACACTTTCCTGGCCAAAAAGACCGAACTCGATGCGGCGCGGTTGGAAAAACGCGCCGAATTGCTAAAACGATATGGCGACGTTCTCACCAGGATCAAACAGAACTACCAGACTGCCGGAAAACTGAATGAGACGGTGCTCGTTACGAAAGAATGGGATGCGGCACAGAAAGGCGAACTTCAAACTTGGCCAGCCACCGCTACCCCGCCGCCCGATTTGGGCAATGCCCGCAAAGTGGCCCAGGCTGAACTTGAGAAAATCGACCGCCAGCACGGCAATGATTTGGCTGAACTTGGTGGCCGCTATCTGAAGGCTCTGGAGGGACTCAAAACCACTCTGACCCAGGCCGGCAAGATCGACGAGGGTTTGGCCGTTGTGAAAGAAATCGAGAACCTCAACACCCTGTTGGAGCGTTTGTCCGAGGGACGGGGCACAGCGGGATTCAAACGCGATCTCCCCCCCGCTCTGCGGAAGGACTTGGTGGTCTATTTCTCCTTCGATGAAAAAGATGGGAATGTTCTTTCAAGCTCAATCGAAATGCCCATCAAGGGAATTCTTGAAGGCACCAAGTTTGTTCCTGCTGGCAAAGTCGGGGGGGCTCGCTATTTCTCAGGGAATCGCGACCGTGTGGCCCTCTCCTCACCGCTGCCCGACTCCAAAGAAATGACGATTGCTCTCTGGATGAAGTTCCAAGGCGATCTCAAGACGGGCGGATTGTTTGCCGATTACGATGAGAAGAATGCCAACGACATGACTCTGTCATTGCTCGACAGCAAGACGATCCACATCCGGGCGGACAAGACCGGCGGCGTCCTGATGGACGAGGTGAAGCTCCGCAGCAATTTTAGCGATGGCTGGCACCATCTTGTTTGGGTGATGGAATCCGACAAGTCCACCATTTACTTGGACGGACACCGGGAAGAAAGAGTAGCAAAGACTGCGACCAATATCGGATTTCACAAGGCCTACATCGGTTTCGGACACAACCAGAGCGAGTGGACCTACTTCAAAGGAGAAATCGATGAATTCATGTACTGGAGCCGCGCTCTCAGCCCCAACGAAGCGGCTCAAGTCTTTGGATTGATCTCTGACAACCCGTGATTCCGGTTCCTGCCGCGGAGGGTTGTAGGTCCGCAAACTCTACGACTCATCAGCCCCCGCATTAGCATGCTCTGACGAGGGCTGACCAACTCCCACCAACCCCGGGCCTTCGGCGGAAAGGGAGTGGAATGGTTGAACGACGCGCTTTCGGCTACTGATGGGCACCTTGAAGCCGAGCGCGGGCCGCATGAGTATTGGCGGCCACGACTGCTTTGAGGAGAGGGGCAGAGTGAAGCGCTTGGTCGGTTTGCTCTCGGACGAGCCCGTTTTCTATTCCTACACTCAGCGGTCGTGATGTGTTGGAACTGAGCGCCAGAATACACGGAATGGATCCCGGTGCCGCACTGTGATAATTTCAAGCCCCTGATCGTCCGCCTGGGCATGGCAGATCGCCGAAATGGCCCGGGGCGTCGCCGCAACCCTGAGAGCGCTCGCCACACGATAGTTTACCAACACATCCCGGCAATTTCGGGAACGGCTGCCATCCATTCCCCGATACGTCGCGGCGGCAGTCACAGGATCATCTCCAATTCGCCACCGCTTCCGTTACTCAATCCGGTAGCCCTGATTCTCGCGGCGGGACGCTGGCGGGATTCTGTTGCGGGATGAGCTTACTTTGAGCTGGCGAACAGCGAATCCACCGTTTCCACCAAAGCTTTGTTCCAGCCGCCGGCCTGGGCTTTTGTATCCACTTTGGTCATCACCAGATCGTGTCTGGAATTGATAAGTTCCCTGACAGCGGCCTCGCTGGCAAGATAGGCATTGATGGTGTTGATATAAGTTTCCTTTCCTGCTTCATAGGCGCGGGCAGAGCTTTCCATGAGAACGCGGTTCTGTTCCACGAGGTCAGCGATGTCCGCGACGTTTTGTTTGGACGCGGCGAGGATGTCTTTGGAAGCCTTCCGGCTGCGCTCACTTTCGATGAGTCTTGCCTTCAATTCAGCTTGTTTGGCGAGCTTGAGGTATTCGTATTCCCTGGCTTTGGAGCGGTTGAGCCCGCGGTCGAAGAGATTCCACTTCAGGACCAGGCCAACTTCGTAAAGGTCTTGGTCAATAGCACCGCCAAAAGGTGAGTTCCCGTCCTTGATATATCCATCCTGGCCATAGACGCTCAGTGTTGGAAGGGAACGCTTCTTTTCCACCAGCGCCTGGCTGGCGTATTCTTCCACCTCCGCACGGAGAGCGACCATTTCTGCTTTTTGGTCGATGTCCAATTCTTCGGATGACTGGGGATCGGATAGGCCGTTCACTGCGTCTGAATTCAGCGAGGCGGTCCTGATGTTCTCCGAATCGACGCCCAGAGTGGCAAGGGCGCGGTTCATATACTGTGTGAAGTTCGTTCTCTCGCGTTTCATGGCAGCGAGAGAGAGCTTGACGCTCTGCACATCGCTAATGGGAGCTATTTTGGCGTCGTTCTTCTTGGCAATGGCAGCTGACTCAGATTCCAGACGGCTGATGACCCGATCCACGGAGTCGGTCAATTCTCTAAAACGAGCGAGTGTGAGGTAATCCTGAATGATATCCCGTGTCAGCATCTCAGTATTGAGTGCGCCACGAATCTCCACCTGCCTGGCTTTTGCCTTGGCGGCGTCAATGGATGGCCGGATGGTCGGGTCGTAAATGGGCTGATCCAGTTCGAGTTGGGCGCGGGTGCGGTCGAAACTGCCGCTGCCCGAGGGGAAGACGGGATTGCCACTTTCGCGGATCTTTTGATAAGCCACGCCTCCACGCGCGGTGAGGGTGATTTTGGGCAGATAGTTCCGCTTTTGGGTGACGATGGTTTGCTCGGCGGCCTTGTTCTGATACTCGACCATCTGAGCTGATGGGTCCGTCGCCATGATGGAGTTGTAAACTTCCATCAAACTTCCCGCCGTGCCCTGCGCGGGGAAGGTAAGAAAACAGGCAAGGGCCGCTGCCGCTTTGATCGGACGCATTGACCATGACGAGTGAGGAGAGCGTGCCGTTTGGATGACGTCTTGTGTTGTCATGGTAACATTCTTCTAAAAATATCAGAAATTAAGAAGAAAGTAATAACAGGCAGTTGGAACATCCTGTCAATATGGATTTTATGGATATACGTTAAAATTTAAAATTGGTACAGAAATCCCATGCTGGTGCAGAATTTTTCTGTTCCCCTCCAAGCCCTGATTGGGGACTTTATTCTGGAAGGGAGCGCATCACAGAGGTCGTTTTCCCACGGACTTAGCGGGAGAGCAGCATGCGCTTCAGCAATGCCCACGCTGCCACTCGCGCGCTGCTATTTCTGACCGTAATTCGGCTTTGCAGCTGGCCTCCAGGAATGGGCTTTTGCACACATGCCAGACAGGAGAAGAAAAGAAGCCAAAGGCTATAGAGAGAAAGGGAGATCATCAGTCCAACGTCCCGATGCAAAAAGGCGAGGTCGCTATGTAAGCCGAAAAAGTTCATTAGCATCCCTCCAGACGTAAGGAGAAGAAGGGCGAGCGGCGGCCAGAGAATCTTCCAGTAAATCAAGGATCGTGACAGGCTGAGTTCCTTTTTGGTCACGCTAAAAATTTGACTCCGGGGATTCAGGAGGAGGTTCCACACTGCACGAAGAAAGGGAACCAGTCCCACGATGCGTCCGATTTCGGTCACAAAGGGGAGATTTTTTTTGCTGCTTAACATGTAGAGGCCATACACACTCAGCAGCATGCGGGGCCCCAGGACCACGAGGAGTTGCCCGTAGTCGGAATGAAAGGGGGCGATCCCAAACCACCAATACAAGGCGGGGGCGGCCAGGAGGCAGAGAGTCCATAATGTCCCGATATAATAGAGAACAGGGTCAAGAAAAAACACTCTGTCCAATAGAGAGAGTCCCTTGGCCCTCAGGGCGCCCCGTGGGGTGACCAGGCACTGCAGCGTGCCGATGCCCCATCTCGTCCTCTGATTGACAAATTCTCCTATGTCCTGCGTTGCGAGTCCCGAACTTAATTTTTCGTTGAGAAAGCGTGTTTTGTAGCCCAGTGCCAGCAGGACATAGGTGCTGTGAAGGTCTTCCGTGATGGTTTCTTCAGGGAATCCACCGCTTCTTTCCAGGCACTCCCGCTTGATGACGAAGCTTGTCCCGTAGCAAAAAGCGTTATTCCAAGTGTCACGACAGGACTGCATGACGTCCGTAAACATGCACTGGGCCTCAGGCCATGCCTTCTCGCCCCCCAGATTGTATTGGATGGCATCAGGATTCAGGAATATCTGGGGTGTCTGAACGATCCCCACATCAGGCGCATCAAGCAGTCCCACCGTGCGCATCAGGAAATTCGGCTCCACCGCGAAGTCTGCGTCAATCACACTAATGAGTGGCTTTTGAGTGTTTTTGATCGCGTGGTTTAGGTTGCCTGCCTTGAACCCCTTTCGATCAGGCCGGACCACGTAACCGATGGAGAAGTCGCGGCACATTGCTTCCAGCCAGGGACGGGCTCCGTCATCAAGAACAGATATTTTGAAATCAGGGTATTCAAGTCTGGTGGCTGCCAGAATGGTTCGCCGGAGAATCTCCGCAGGTTCATTATAGGTCGGGATCAGGACGTCCACGCCGGGGGCGGTCTGTCTTCTCTTCAAACGGTCCTCCGCCTTATCTGCTTCTGGGGTGCGGTCGCTTGGTTTGATGAGCAGGATGAAATGCCACGCCAGGAGGACCGTGGCGCTCATTTCCATGGCCAAAAAAAACCATATCCAAATGGACTCGGGGTTGGTTGTCAGCGGGACCAAGGTCTCCTTAAACCTCCACGAAACATATCTGAAGTTGAGGAACTGAAATAAGAGGACCACGGCGCATCGCACCGGAACCCTCGACCATGCAGAACTGGGGAAGACCATCCACACCCCCAGAAACAGCACAATCGTCGCGAGGACTTCAGGGTAGAGGTCGGAAATCATCTTTGGCCTCGCAGGGCGAGAGTTAGCTGGAGAAGGCCTTTTTCCGCCAGATTGGCCTTCGGCTTTGAGATGAGAACCTTGGCCAGCTTGCCTATTTTTTCAGTTCCCAGATCCGCCTTGTCCGCCTCGATGGCCACGCGCAGCATCCAAGTATCCAGGGGAGTCGTGCTAATGATGTTGGGGGGCTTCGTATAATTGTCCTGAATCTGAATGTCCACCACGCGTCCCTGTATGACCTGAGCTTCAGGAATGAGCTGGATCGTGGCATTGTCTCCGACGGCGATGCTGGTCATGAAATCCTGCCTGAAGAATGCCTCTACGAAAACGGAGCTTCCATCCGCCACGTCAACCACCTCCTGGCCCTCGCGAAGGTTCTCTCCGTTGACCACGTGACGTCTCCAGATGACACCGCTGATGGGTGTCTTCAGTTCATAGGCGAGGTCGGCTTCATGGTGCGTCTTCGCAGCGGCGATCTTGTTTTCAACGACGCCGAGTTCCGATTGCAGATCAAGGCGCTGGACCCGAATTTTACCCAGTTCCACTTCTATGGCGTCGATTCTGGCAGAGCTCTCACTGATTTGGCCGCCTTCGCCCTGATGAAAAGCAGCAAGCTGTGCCTCTTCGCTGGCAAGGTCCAACTCCGCGGAGGTCACCACTTTTTCTGCCTCGATGGTCTGCTGCCTGGTCTCAGACCACTGTGCGGCCGTTATGATTCCGTCTTTCAGAAGCGGGGCCACCCGTTTTTCAGAGGCCTGTTTCTCCGTGAGCGACTCCCTGGCGATGCGCGCTTTCTCCTTTGCGGCGTTGAGATTTCTTTCCGCGGCTTTCATCGCGCCGTCGCGCGCGCTGGAGGCGCTTGTTTTGGCTTCCGCTAGATTCTGTTCGCGAGTCTCTATGAGCCGGTCAAGGCTCTGCATTTGCTCTTTAAGTTTCATCTGGGTGAACTGGCTCTGTTCCAGATCACGCTGGATTTTAAGTAAATCGCGGGTCACTTGAGCTATTTGCCCGTTGGACTGCACGAACGTAGCGCCATTGGCTTGGAGATCGCTGATTTTTCCTGGATCACCCGCTTTGATGGTCACCAATTTCGCATTCACGATCGCGTGGCTGCTGCTGGGAAACACGGGAGGCAGGAAGAGCGCCCAGACTGAAACCCCGATCAGCGAGATTCCGAAAAGGACACGCGCCGTTTTGAAAAGTGATTCAAGCTTCAATCCCATTGATAGATTACTTAACTTAATCTTTTTTTACTGTCGACAAATATCATTAAAAATATAAGAATTGCGCCTCATTCAAAAAACGGGGTCCGAAGCAGAGTCTGGCAGATAATTTGCCAAACCCTCCGCAAGGCTCTCAATCCTCTCACACCAACCTGGAAGGAACACTGGCCACTCCAGCGTCTCGATCGCTTTCTCCCTCCCCTTCGCCAAGCGATGTGTCCCGCCTCCTTTAAAATTGGCTGACCCGCGATGGAAAGGCGAATTCCCGTCAGAAGGACTCTCCTCGGTTCAGCCCCATGACTCCCATCAAATTCGGCTTCCTTGGGCGGCAGATCCTTTTTGCGCTGGTGCTCACGATCCTGCTCTTATTCGGGACTGTCGCCTTGGTGATCCTCACGCCGGAGGGGCCGCTGGGATTGGTTGGCGTCATCGCCGCCTCCGGCTTTTACCTTTGGCTGCTCATTCGTCAAACGTCCGGCCATGGCAATGCGTCAATCGAAGAAGACGGGTTGCTTGTTGAACCGACCCGCTTCTCCATCTGCGGCGTGCGGCGTCTTTTGCGGATCCCCTGGGGCCGGATCGAAAGCGTCAACATCATCCATTTTGGAAATATCCGGCGTCCCTTCCTGATGCTGCGCAGGTTCACCCGTCCAAACCTGCTCCTAGTTTCCCTCGTTTCGGAATCGGATCGCGGCTTTCTGGATCATGTTCTCAAACAGGCCGTCGCATGGCACGGCGCGCATCCTGAAGCACCGCCTCTGCGGCAGGATGACTTTTTTGCGGGAATGCTTTGGAAAAGCTTCGGCGCTCTGCTGATCGGCGCATTCCTGTTCTTCGTCATCGCCATCTTCCAATCCGGTCGCGCCGGAGAGTGGATCCTCTGGCTTCGGTTGTTCGGAATCAGTGGCCTACTTTTTCCGCTGGTGCGCCGCATTTTCCGTCCGACTGATTTCACACCATGAGTGATCCCACCGACCTAAATCCATTTGCCCGGCGCGTCAGCGAATCCCGGGTGGCGTCTCTCCTTCAGATCATTGCCGCTCCGCCAAATGCCCGGCGTTCTCCTGCGGCCGGTGACTTGGAGGGTGACTTTGACCTCTGGTGTGATGGTGCGGCCTGCAAGTACCACACCGGTTCGGCCCTTTGGGAATTCGCCGACGGCACGACTGCCATGGCGGCTACTCCATGCGCCTGGCTCTGGGTGCGCATTTTTTTTCCTGACGGACAAAATGTCGAGGTCCGGCAGGCCCATCTTGATTAAACCCGAAACTATCCGATCTAATATCCATCAAATCTCGTGAAAACATCCATCGCCGTCTCCATTCTCATCGCCGCCCTTTTGTCCGCAGTGCAGCCCATGTCTGCGCAAACCCCCGAGGCCGCCGCGCGACGCTCCGCCATCGAGTCCTTTTATCCGGTCATGATCCAGGCCAACAAAGACGGAAACTATGCCCAGGCTCGCTCCTTGTGTCAGAAGGCAATTGAATGGGAACCGCAGAATTGGCTTCATTACTACAACTTGGCATGCATCGAGGCGTTGGCGGGCGATCCCGATGCGGCGTTCGCGGCCCTGACTCAGGTCAATCTGAAAGGCTTTGCCGACACTGAGGGCCTTAACAGTGACTCCGATCTCGTCTCCCTTCGCATGGATGCGAGGTTCCAAAATATCATGTTTCAGACCGCTCAGAATGCCATCAATCAAAAAGGAGCCCAGGCAAACACCACTCCAACCCAGACACCCGGTCCGAAGGCACCCGCCGCCGCCAAACCCAAGTTCGATCCCAATCGTAGGCTGACACCCGCTGCCCCCGCGGGCAAACCTGCGCCCTCTCTCTCCAGCGGCACGGGTCAGGCAACTGCACCGGCAGCAGCCAACCTGAGCGCCTCCGGACCCGTCGGATTGTATTTCATGACGCGCTATTGGCTCGCCACGCGCAGTCTCGAAAGGGCCATCTGGTACTTCAGCCCGGACGGCATGGCTTATGAGAACCCCACCGGCGACTTCAGCGCCGCCAGTCTCTCGGCCACCGCCTCCGATCAAGGGCAGTTCCACTTGGAAGGCAAGAACCTCGTCTTCACCCGTACCAAGGGAAAAAACACCGGCAAGCAAGATAGCTCGGAGTACGATCCCCAGCCCGAAGGTGGATTTTATTGGAACACAGGCAGCTTCATCCCTGTGAAGGCGCTCACCTCGGCCCGCAGCATCGTCGGCAAATGGCAGGGCGGCTTCTCCGTCATTGGCGCCGCGGTCGCCCGCACGCTCGATCTGCATGCCGACGGCAGCTTCAACCTCAGCGGAGGCGCGACCATCAGTGCTGAAAGCGACGGTAGCGTGGCCAGGGCCGGCTCGTCCGGACAGATTTCCCAAGGAACCTGGGACGTCTCCGGCTATTTCATGACGCTCACCGGCAGCGACGGAAAATCCCGGCGCTCGGTCGCTTTCCCGTTTGGTGATGGCGCCAATTCGGTCAATCCCGACAAATTCTATTTCGACGGCATCATGTGGTCGCCGCTGAAGTAAGCGCCGGATGGTGGCTCATGTCCGCGCCGCACCAGTCAAGTCTCCCGCCCTCTGATGCATCCAATCCTCAGGCATCTTCATGTCGTGGATGCCTTTCCAAAGGTCGATCAGGAGAGCGGTCCCTCCTTCCAGGCTCGTTCACCTTTCGCGCTTTCATGAGAAGCAAGGGGGCGGGGGCATTTGAGGAGGGGGGAACCCAACGGGAGGCAATGGCGAATGACGGGAGGTAGGGAAGGGACGCACTTCAATGGTATCCCCTTTTTTCTTTTCTTTTTTCCGTCTGCACATCAGCCCGATTTCAAAAGAAAGGCATTTGAAAATAGACTCGTTCTGACGATGATTGGGAGAGTGCCGACTTTGGCAGCTCTCTTTACCTGCTAACTGCCAATTCATGAAAGTCAGCATTTTGTTGTCGTTTTTCGCCCTCTCGCTCATGTCCCTCGCTGGTGCGGACCCTGGTCCACTGAAATACCCGGAGACCCGGAAATCTGACGCCAGTGATGACTACCACGGCACTCGTGTTGCGGATCCCTACCGGTGGCTTGAGGATGACAACTCCCTTGAGACGGGTTCCTGGGTCAGGGCGCAGAACGAGGTCACCTTCGGATATCTGAAAACTTTGCCCCAGCGGAGCAAAATCATAGACCGGCTCTCCAGTCTCTGGAATTACGACCGCACCGGCATGCCGTCGGAGTATGGCGGTCGCTGGTTTTACACCCGCAATACCGGTTTGCAAAATCAATCCGTGCTCTTTACCACCACTTCTCTCGATAAGGAGCCTCAGGTGCTCCTCGATCCGAATCTCCTCTCGACGGACGGAACGGTCGCTCTCACGAAGTATAGGTAAAGCACGGCTAATCAAACTGTC
>ERZ795053.7558-NODE-7558-length-10430-cov-4.880289_pt1 | contig 10430 bp, 6 predicted proteins | sample MGYA00375137_ERZ795053 | MGnify/ENA primary metagenome ERZ795053 (study PRJEB30182, sample SAMN05720284) | activated sludge metagenome | isolation source: Anaerobic digester | place: Hong Kong | collected 2014-12-17 ... | reverse complement strand
AGGCCTTCGCATTGCGCCGCGTTAAAGACAGTGTAGCGTTTGAGGAAAGGCACAAAGGCAGCATCGCCGCCCTCCTTTTCGACTCTCGCCTGCTCGTCCTTCGGGATAAACTTGTCGGCGTAAACGACCATTGAGCCGCGCTCGCCTTTCATGACGGAACCGCCCAAGGCTTTCGCCTGTTTGAAAGTCAGCCACGTCTGGCCAGAAAAGCCGTTCTCAATGGCGGCGCCCCAGAGCAATAGAATATTGATTCCGGAATAGGCGCGGCCTGTCTGGGCGTTCTTCGGCAGGCCGGCGGCAATCGTCGCTGCTTCACCTCTTGCGGCCCAAGGCTGCGCCCATGGAAAGCGTCCGGCTTCCAGTTCCTTCACGATCTTCGTTGTGACTTCCGTATAAAGATCGGCGCCCGGCTTCCTCTTGCCGGATCGCCCGCGCGGCTTCGTGCTGCTGCTCGCCGCGTTCTTTCGCTGGACGGCGCGGCTGGGCGCATCGGTTGCGGTTTCAAGTGATGTCATGGCTGCTCGCTCCTTGCCTCTCCGCGCGCAAATTCCCCCGGGACGGCGGGGGCGGCGGAAACGGGGCGAGCATGAGCGCCGGGCATCGGAGGCCGGGGCGCAACCGGTTTGGTAGGATGAGAAAAACAACGAAGACGGATAAATAGCCAAAGCGGTTGCGGCGCGGCCGCCCGGCGCTATTCGCCCCGTCTTCCGTTCCGCCGCCCCCGCTGTCCCGAGGGGAATGTCTAAAATTCCGCGGGGCGGAGCCCCGTGTCCTTACTCCGCGCGATAGCGCGGGCACGCGGCAGGGATCGTCACCCGAAGGGCGAAGATGTCGAATTCACCTTTTGGATTTGTCGGCTTCGGGCCGCCAATCACCCATGATTGGCGCGCCTAGAGCCCGGCGCCGTAAGGCGGCCGCCCGCGGCAAGCAACTTTATTAAAGTGGCATTTTATTGGTTATCAACCCCTGAAACGGCAAGTTTCCAAACATAACCCTCGCCAGAACTTTGAAAATACCATATTTTATTAGCTATGACCCAACAACGTCAGGAACGATTAAAGCCGCTGCTCGACGACCTGCCTCCCGGCTATGTCGCCGACGCGGCCTGGCTGACAGGGCGCGGCATAAACCGCAAATCGATCCTGCAATATGAGCAACGCGGATGGCTCGAAAAGCTCGCTCGCGGCGTTTACCGCCGGCCCGACACGCACCGCGATGTCACCGCCGCCGGCGACTGGCGCCGCCTCGTTCTCTCCCTGCAGCGGGTTATGGATTACGAGGTCCATGTCGGCGGACGGACCGCCCTGTCGCTACACGGCTTCGACCATTATCTGAGCCTCGGCGCCGCCGCGCCGCGCGTCGATCTCTATGGCGACGTCCCGTCCTGGCTTGCGCGGCTGCCGAATGCTGACCGGTTCCAAACAAGAACCCTAAGTCTCTTCGGCGGATCCAAAACCGGCGTCGACGGCCTAGACGATGATAAGCAATCATCCCCGCCGCAACGACGACTGAACGATCTCATCGTCTCAACGCCCGAACGAGCGATCCTCGAACTGCTGAACGAGCTCCCCGCAAACGAAAGCTTTCACAATGTCGATGCGATATTCGAAAGCCTCGTAAATCTACGCCCGCGGCTTCTCGAAACCTTGCTCAAGAAGTGCCGCAGCGTGAAAGCAAAGCGCCTGTTCTTCGTCTTCGCCGACCAGCACGCTCACGCCTGGCGACAATATCTGGACCCGGACAACTTCGATCTCGGATCGGGCCCGCGCGCGCTCGTCGAAGGCGGAAGGCTGCACCCGCGTTACGACATCACCGTGCCGCCAGAACTAATAGAGGCCATGCAAAGCGATGAGCCGGACGATGGCCCGTGAATCTTATCTCGCGCAGGTGCGACTCTTGATGCGCATCCTGCCCGTCGTCTCGACCGAATCCGCCTTCGCCCTCAAGGGCGGCACGGCGATCAATCTCTTCATTCGCATTATGCCGAGATTGTCCGTCGATATCGATCTCGCCTATCTGCCGATTGAAGATCGCGTCACGTCATTGAACGCCATCGACGCTGCGTTCGAACGGATCATGGCGCAAATCAACAAACTGACAGGCGTCAACGCCCAGCGCATCGCCGGCGGCGGCGGAGGCGACACACGTATCCTTGCAAACGCTGGCGCCGCGACCGTCAAAATCGAAACCTCGCCTGTGATGCGCGGCGCGCTCGGCAAACCGCGACAGATGCGCACGACCGACGCTGTCGAGGACGCCTTCGGATTCGTTGCAACAAATGTTCTGGCCTTCGATGATCTTTACGCAGGAAAACTGCACGCGGCCCTCGACCGCCAGCATCCGCGCGACTTGTTCGACGTCAACCTTCTCTATGAGAATGAGGGGCTCACCGACGATCTCTTCCGCGCCTTCCTCGTCTACGCCGCCTGTTCCAGCCGCCCCATGCATGAATTGATGGCGCCGAACGAAAAAGAGATTGATGAGGAGTTCGCGCGGGAGTTCGCCGGCATGACCGTCGAGCCGGTCACTCTCGATGAAATTCTCTCCGCGCGCAAACAACTGATCGCCGATGTACAGGCGCGGCTCAATGGAGACGCCGCGGAATTCCTGCTGAGCCTGCAATCGGGCGAGCCTGATTTCACGCTGATTGGCCTGCCGCAGGCCGCAGACCTGCCGGCGGTAAAGTGGAAGGCGCTCAACTTAAGGAAATTGTTGGCGGAGAATCCGGAAAAACATCGTGCGCAGAGCGCCGCGCTATGCCGGCTTGTCGGGCGCGACAATGAATAAGAATAAATTTTTTCAAAAGGATGCTTAGCCTTGGACTTGCTTACCGCGTTCGGCTTATTCGCCGTGACGGCTATGCTCATATGTTACGCGCTGGAAAAGCGAAGCCATTGGTTCACACTGGCGTTCGCCGGCGCATGCGCGCTAGGGTCGATCTACGGGTTCCTGCAAGGCGCATGGCCGTTCGGCGTCGTCGAGGCCGTTTGGGCTGTTGTCGCATTCTTCCGCTGGCGTCAAAATTCAAACTGAGACACAGCCGACTCTCACGATGCGGCCGCCGAAAGCGAAAAGCGAGTCATTGCGATGTTCGGACCTAATTTCGTTCGCACTGGCATGGCGCATCCTCTGAAATCTCAAACGCCGGCGAGAAGCCGCCCCCTTTGGTCCGCATATTCGTGGTCTGGCCCTGATACAGCCGAGCCGCCGTCAGAAGAATGCGGCCGTCATACGCGTAATTGCGAATATCGGCCTTCATTGAACGGACTTCGCCGTCGACCATGATGTTTCGCTTACTTGGCGGAATGATCTCTTGAGCGACATAATCGCCCATGCAGATTTCGTCCCAAACGCGAATTGTCAGCTTGTCGCCGCGATAAGCCGCTTTACTTCCATATCCCGTCGCCGGTTTGAAGAAATATTGTTTGCGGCGGCGCCAGAGTTCGCCATGATCTTCATTCTTCATGGCGACTGTCCTCGGAATGCTCGCTGCGAGCGCTTCAGCGTGCGTGGGAGAAACGCCGAATTGAAGGAGACGCTCCTTGTCGCCGAGCACCGCCAGATTGCGCTTGTCGGCGAGCAAGGCGTGCGCGCGCGGATGCGGCGTCAAGACGACGGCGCCCGCGAGATAGGCGGATTTGAGCGCCGCACAGGCGGGAGACGCCAGATAGAAATCCGTCAACCGATTATAGACGAGATCGATCCGCCGCCCGCTCAACGACAATACGCCGTTCTCGAAACAAAGCTCACCCGGAGCGGCGATCGACGCGGCGACATCGTTTCGCTCGAAAAGCCGCCTAAAAAGGAGAAGTTCGGGATAGAAATATTGGCTTTGCGGATCTTCATCGATAATCGCGATCGTCCGCAGCGGCTCCGCGCCGCGTAGCGCTCGCCAGTCTGCGAAAAACGACTCCAGAATCGCCGTCATCGGCTCGCTCGCGTGGACGTCGTCGCCGTGCGATGCAGCCGCTCGTCCGCAACAGGCGCGTTGCGCCGCAGCAAGGATCGAATTGACCAGCGCGCCGCCGGCGTTCGTATTGATTTCGATAAGCTTCGGCCCGTCCGGCGCCAAATGAAAATCAAAGCCCATCAAAACGCCGCGCGCGCCCGGGTGATATCGCGCGATCTCCGGCGCATCAGCAAGGACGGTGCCGATATATTGTTCATTCTTTGAAACCGCAGTCGCGGCGGCGGCGACGGCAGCCATCTTGTCCAGTTGACCGCTTTCCAAAAAGATTGGCGCGTCCGCGATGACGCTCTCTTGCGGCGAGGAAAAAAACTCACGAACGAGATCATCAACTGAGGGGTCAGACAACGTCTGGCGAAAACGTTCTCGATCGAGCGTCTTGCATAGGCAGAAGATATTCGGATCGTCCGTCGTCATAAAACTCCGAGTTGATTGCGAAAGTTCCCGGCGACGGCAAGCCGGCGATGCGCCGGCGCGATCACCTTCCCGGCGCCGGCTCTGCAACAGCCTGGCTGATGCGTTCGCGCACGGCGCGCCGAGGTCTTGCAATCTCCCATTCTTTCCAAAGTAGGAACACGGCCGGAAGCACCATGAGCGTAAGCAGTGTCGATGTGACGACGCCGCCGACCATCGGCGCCGCGATGCGGCGCATGACTTCCGATCCTGTGCCGGACCCGATCATGATCGGGAAAAGCCCTGCGATGATCGCCGCAACGGTCATCATGATTGGACGAAGACGCAGGAGCGCGCCTTCGCGAATGGCTTTCATGACATCGGCGGAATTGACGGCGCGCTTTTCGACGTCGGCGACACGAAGTCCTTCTTCGAAGGCGGTGTTGAGAAACACGAGCATCACCAGCGAAATCTCAACGGTCAGGCCGGCGAGCGCAATGAATCCGACGCCTGCGGCGATCGACATGTCATAGCCGAGGAGCAACAGAAACCAGTATCCGCCGGCGAGCGCCAAAGGCAAAGTCGACAGGATGATGAACACTTCCGTCATCCGCTTGAAGGCGAGGAACAAAAGCACGACAATCAGAGAGAGCGTGACCGGAACGATGAGCGCGAGGCGCTGCTGCGCCCGCTCCATATATTGAAACTGGCCGGACCACCCGAGCGAATAGCCGGGCGGCAGCGTCACTTGTGCGGCGACCGTTTTCTTGGCGTCTTTCACATAGGAACCGAGATCGCGGCCGGCTATGTCGACATAGATCCACCCGTTCAACCGCGCATTCTCGCTCCTGATCATGCCCGGACCGCCGACGATCTTGATGTCCGCAAGATCGGCAAGCGGAACATGGGCGCCGGATGCGGTGACGACCGGCAATTCGCGAAGGCGCTGCTCGGAGTCCCGCACGTCGCGCGGAAAGCGGAGATTGATCGGATAGCGCTCAAGCCCTTCAACCGATTCGGCGACATTCGCGCCGCCGATCGCCGAGCGCACGATATCCTGCACGTCGGCGACATTCATGTTATAGCGCGCGGCGTCCTCGCGTCTGACGTCGACATCGATATATCGTCCGCCGACGACGCGTTCAGCGTAAACCGACGCCGTGCCGGGAAGCGGCTTCAGGACCGCTTCGATTTCTTCGCCGATTTTCGAGATCGTCGCGAGATCAGGCCCGGCGACCTTGATGCCGAGCGGCGTCTTGATGCCGGTCGCCAGCATGTCGATGCGATTCTTGATCGGCATGATCCAGACATTGGAGATGCCCGGCGCCTTGACCGCCGCTTCCAATTCGTCGCGGATGCGATCCATCGACATCCCCTTGCGCCATTCTTTTTCTGGCTTCAATTGGATCGTCGTTTCGACCATGGTGAGCGGCGCAGGGTCGGTTGCGCTCTCAGCGCGGCCCGCCTTCGCATGGACGGTTCTCACTTCCGGCACGGTGCGGATCATCTTGTTCGTCTGCTGAATAAGCTCGCGCGCCTTGCCGATCGACACCGCTGGAAAGGCGCTCGGCATATAAAGAAAATCGCCTTCGTTGAGCGTCGGCATGAATTCATTGCCGAGGCGCATCATGGGGATTGCTGCGGACGCCATGACCAAAGCGGCGAACGCGATGACGGCGCGCGGGCGCCTCAGCGTCAATTCGAGCGCCGGCTTGTAAGCGCGCATTAACGTCGTGGCGACAGGATTTTTCGCTTCCGGCCGAATATGGCCGCGAACGAGATATCCCATCAGCACGGGCACAAACGTGATCGCGAGAATCGCCGACGCGCCCATGGCGTAAGTCTTGGTGAAGGCGAGCGGTTTAAAGAGCCTTCCTTCCTGCGCTTCGAGCGCGAATACCGGCATGAAACTGAGCGTAATGATCACAAGCGAAAAGAAGATCGCCGGCCCGACTTCGCTCGCGGCTTCGCCGACGACGCGCCAGCGGTTTTCGGGCGTGAGCGGCGTCTTTTCCGCGTGGCGATGCAGGGTTTCGATCATGACGATGGCGCCGTCGACCATGGCGCCGATGGCGATGGCGATTCCGCCGAGCGACATGATGTTGGCGTTTATCCCTTGCGCTTTCATGATGATGATCGCCGACAGGATTCCAAGCGGCAGCGACAGGATGATGACGAGCGACGAACGGAAATGCAGCAGAAACGCCGCGCAGATGAGCACGACGACGATGAACTCTTCCGTCAGCTTTTCGTAGAGATTGTCGACAGCGCGTTCGATCAGGGCGGATCGATCATAGGTCTGGACGATTTCGACGCCTTCAGGAAGGCTCGGCTCCAATTGGGCGAGTTTCTTTTTGACCGCCTCGATCGTCGCCAGCGCGTTTTCGCCCCACCGCATGACGATGACGCCGCCGACCGTCTCACCCTCGCCGTTCAGTTCGCTGACGCCGCGCCGCATCTGCGGCCCGATATCGATGTCCGCGATATCGCGAAGGAGCACGGCGGCGCCGTTCTTCTGGCGACCAATGGGAATCCGGGCGAGATTGTCCGTTGAAGAGACGTAGCCGCGGGCGCGGACCATATATTCGGCTTCGGCGAGTTCGACGACCGATCCCCCGACTTCCTGATTGCCGGCGCGAATGGCCCGGCGCACGTCGGCGAGCGTCAGATTGAATATGCGCATCTTGTCCGGATCGAGCGTCACCTGGTATTGCCGAACCATCCCGCCGATCGTCGCGACTTCGGAAACTCCCTCAACGCTTTGAAGCTCGAATTTCAGGAACCAGTTCTGAATGCTGGTAAGGCCGGCGATGTCGTGTTTTCCGGTGCGGTCGACAAGCGCGTATTGGTAGACCCAGCCCACTCCGGTCGCGTCCGGACCGAGCTCCGGTCTTGCGCCCTCGGGAAGTTTGCCGGCGACCTGACTTAAATATTCGAGCACGCGCGACCGCGCCCAATAGAGATCGGTTCCGTCCTCGAAAATGATGTAGACATAAGAGTCCCCGAAGAACGAGTATCCGCGCACGGTCTTCGCCTTGGGCACGGCGAGCATCGCGGTCGTCAGCGGATAGGTGATCTGATCTTCAATGACCTGCGGGGCCTGCCCCGGATAACTTGTCTTGATGATGACCTGCACGTCCGAAAGATCCGGGATGGCGTCGAGCGGCGTTGATCTGGCGGCGAATACGCCCGCAGCCAATAGAAATACCGCCGCCAACACGACCAGGAATCTGTTTTCAAGCGACCACTTAATGATTGCGGCGATCATCGCGCGCGCTCCACGGATTGGATCACGAACCGATCATCATCGCCGCGCGCAAGCGCAAACAGAACATGTTCGCCGCCGCCGATAGCGGAGAGGTCTACGACCGCAGAGACCGCAAAATCCATCGTCATGGCGGGCCAGCCGATTTCAGGGATGGCTTCATGCGCGATGGTGATCGTCTTGGCCGCCGGGTTGATTTTTTTTACAACCCCGTTCGCCTTAACCGGAACGGCCTCCGACTGTGACCCTGCGGCATTCCCGTGAGCGCCCTTTTTTCCGTGAGGCGTCTCGACGGCGCCGTTCAGCGGCGCTGAATGCCCTTCATGCTCCTTCTCTGGCGCCGGCGCCGTCGCATCGTCGGAAGACGTCGCGCCGGGCGGCGACATCCGCAGCGTTGCGCCTGCAAAGCTGCTCTCGGAATCGATCAGGAATTGTCCGGAGATGACAATGATTTCGTCAGGCTGCAGTCCTGACAAGATTTCAACTTTGCCGTCGGCCTCAATGCCGCTCGTAACCGCCGCGGGCTGAAACCGGCCCTCGCCAAGGGCGAGAATGACGCGTTCCTGACGACCGGTCCGGATGAGGGCTTGTCGCGGAATGATTGCGGCGGCCGGACGTTCCGGTCCGTCAATCGCAACGGTCATGAACATGCCGGGTTTGAGTTTGCCGTCTCCATTATCCAAAACAGTGCGCGCCGGAATCGTGCGCGTCGTCGGATCGAGATCCGGATAAACATAATCGATCGTTCCTGCGAGGACGCCGCCCGGTTCGAACTTCGACCGCGCGGCGACTTGCGCGCCGACGCGGAGCTGATCGGAATCGGACTCGAAGACATCGCTGATCAACCACACCGTCGAAAGATCAGCGATCGCCATGATCATCGTGTCAGGTTTGAAATACTGCCCGTCGGCGACATTCAGCTGCGTCAGCACGCCGCTGATCGGTGCGAAGAATTTCACATATTGGGCGGGGCGCCGGGATCGCTCGAGCTCCTTGATTTGATCTTCCGAAATGTAAAGGGCTCGCAGTCGATCCTTGGCGGCCTCGATCAGCGTTTTGTCGCCGGTTCGAAGCGTCTGCAAAAATTCCGCCTGCGCATTGACGATATCAGGAGAATAAACCTCGAACAGAAGATCATTCTTCGAAACGGCTTCGCCCTCCGAGCGCACCGTCAGATGTTGTATCCAGCCGCTCGATCGGAGATGAAAATTTGCGACTTTCTTTTCATCATAGGTGATGCGGCCGACCGTGTTTATCTGCGGATGCAGCGACGCCCATTCGACTTTCGCCGTTCTGACGCCGATATTGTTCACTTCCGAAGGATTGATCCGAACCGTGCTGCCTGCGGCGACGTCCTCCTCGCCTTCGTAGACCGGGATGAGGTTCATGCCCATCGGCGACTTTCCGGGCTTGTCGCTGCGATAATTCGGGTCCATCGGCGCGCGCCAATAAGCGATCTTTTTTTCGCCATCAGAGGCGGCTGGGGCCGCTCCCGATCCGGAACGGAAATATCCCGCGCCGTAGCCGATCACGGCTCCGGTAAGCAGGATCAAAAGAAAAATCAGGATGCGCTTGTTCATGGCTGTTCACCGGCGAGGTAGAGCAGGCGCGCCTGCGCCTCGGCATGATCGACGCGAAGCCGTCGCAGCTGAAGTTCGGCGTCAAGTTCGGCTAGTTTCGATTTTATGAGTTCGGGAAAGTCGGTCACGCGATTCTGATAGCCATCGAGCGCCGCATCGGCGTTGGCGTCTGCTTTGTCTAAGACGATGTCGTTGAAATGGAGGATCCGCGCCTCGAGGCGCAACCAGTCGGCGTAGCTGCGGTCGAGTGATTTCTTCAGTTCGAGAAGCGTCGTTGCGCGATCGAGCTCGGCCGCGGAGCGCTCGCGCCGCGCGGCGGAAAGCTGCCGGTCCTGCCGCTTGCCGGTGAAGAGCGGAATATCGAATACGAGCATCACCGAGGCGAAGTCCGGACGATCGCCGCTGCGAAGGCCGTAGCCGGCGTCAATCGACCATCCCGGGCGATATTGCTGCTTCGCGATGTCGATCTCGCTCTCTCGCATCGTGACCATCGCATCATTAACCTTTGCGGCCGGATGGCGGACGAGCGCTGCTTCGATAATCTCGCGCGCCTCGGGCGCTGGCAAAGTTGGAATCGCCGCAACAAGCGGTCGGCGCGCGTTTTCGGCGCCGATCAAGCGGGCGAGATCCGCGGTGAGGTCATCGATTTGACGTTCGACTTCGATCGCGCGGTCGTCGAGCAGGCTGAGCTCCAGCTCCGCGCGCAGCAAGTCCTGGTTTGAACGGGACCCGGTGGCGAAAGACGCCTTGATAACTTCCACAAGATCGCGGACGGCCGTTCGACTCTCATTGACGATGCGACGCGCGCCGATCCAGTAATAGAGTTCGAGCCATGTCATGCGCGTGTTGAGCGCAATCTGTAATTCCTGGAGCGTCGCGGAAGCCCTCTGTCCGTCCGCTTCGGCTTCGCGGCGCTCCCGCGTCTTGGAGAGAGTTTGTCCACGCGGAAAACTCTGCTTTACGCCGACCTGCATCTGCGTCATCGGCTCCTGCGAAAAATCGAAGGTGTCGACCGGAACATTGGCGAGACCGACCCGGAGTTGAGGGTCCGGCAATTGGGAGTCGGATACCGCGCGATCTTCGAGCGCTTCGGCGCGGGCGGAATAACGGGCGACGGTGGGATCGTTCGCTCCAAGCGCGATGGCGACGGCGCCGTCAATCGTCAGCCCGTCCTGCGCTGCGGCCGGATTTATCGAAATCGCTGCGATCGCGACAAGCGTTAATC
>ERZ795053.7557-NODE-7557-length-10430-cov-8.671711_pt1 | contig 10430 bp, 9 predicted proteins | sample MGYA00375137_ERZ795053 | MGnify/ENA primary metagenome ERZ795053 (study PRJEB30182, sample SAMN05720284) | activated sludge metagenome | isolation source: Anaerobic digester | place: Hong Kong | collected 2014-12-17 ... | reverse complement strand
CCGGGGGTCGCCCGGCCCATGACCTTCCCAGCGTTCCACTGCCCGGGCATCGCCCAGCCGGAACCGGACCGGGATGGGCAGCCGTTCGTCCAGTTCCACATCCAGCCTGCAGAAGATCCCCAAGGTCGGAGGCGGTGCGGTGAGCAGCTGCCTTTGAAGAAGGGCATCCTTTCGGAAGAGGGTGTCGGTCATTTGTGACTGCGCCAGTGCGGTCAGGCTCAACACCGTCAGGGCAAGCACTGCGATCGACCGACGAGGGTCCGAGCGCCTCATGCCACGGGTGAGAGTGCGCCGGTCACCACATCGTAGGTGATGCCGAAGTGTGAAGCATGCCAGACACTGCGACCGTCCCGGACCACGATGGCCTGCGGCGACTCGTGCTGCACGCCGTAGCGATGAGCGATGGCGTCGGATAGGTCGCGGTGACGGATCAGGTCCAGGAACCAACAGGTGTGTGCCTCGTCGTCATCGGCGGTCCAGGCCCGTTCCAGCCGGTGCAGGGCCGCGCTGCTGATGCTGCACCGGGTGCTGTGCTTGAAAAGGAGCACCGGACCCTGCTTCGAGGCCTCGTCGATGGCCTCCAGTTGCCGCACATCGGTCAGTTCGTTCCACCGCATGGTGGCAAGATACGCCGGCTCACAGGCCGGCGAGGTACGGCTCGAGCCCTTCCTCGGTGCGTAGCCCCAGCTTCTTCCGCAGCCGGTAGCGGGCCTTCTTCACGCCTTCGTCCGAGATGTTCAGGATGGAACCGATCTCCTTGCTGGCCAGGTTCATGCTCAACAAGGCCGCGAGCCGCAGTTCGTTCCGGGTCAGGTCGGGGTGCTGGTCGGTGAGCTGGCGGAAGAAGTCGCGCCGTGTTTCGGTGAAGGCCAGGGTGAACTGGTCCCAGTTCTGGTCGATCTGCTGGTCGAACCGGATCTTGCCGGCGAGCTGGGCCACTCCGGCACCTTCGCCACTGTTGCGCAGCTGTTCGATGTCCTGCTCCAGACTGCGGAGCAGCTCGTTCTTCTGGGCCAGGTGCAGGGCCTTCTCGGTGAGCTCTCGCCGCTTGTGGTCCAGCTGCTCCTGCAGGCGCTGGTTCTCGGTATCCTGCAGTTCCAGCCTGGCCCGGAGCAGTTGCCGCTCCTTCCTCCGGCGTTGCAGGAGCGCGAGCACGATGACCACCGCACTGATGCCCATGGCCACGATGCCGATGCGGAGCCAGCGCCGCTTGTCCTGCTCCAACCGCGCCTGCTCCTCCAGGTGGGCGATGGTGGCCTCCCGCTGTTCGGTCTCGTACACCGTCTGCAGGCGGTCGATCTCGGCCGATTTGTCGCGGGTGAAGAGCGAGTCGTGCAGCACCAGGTGCCGGCGCAGGGAGGTGAGGGCTTCAGCTGGGCGCCCCATGGCCTCCAGCACTTCGCTGCGTGTGGCCCAGGCCTGCTGTTCCTTCTCCAGCAATTGCTTGTCCGCAGCGATGGCGATGGCCCGGTCGATGCTGTCCAGGGCCTCTGCCTTGCGGTCCAGCATCAACAGGCTTTTCGCGATCTCGTTGAGGGCCTCGCTCTGGGTGGCGGCCAGCGGAATGGAATTGGCGATCGCCAGCGCCCGGGAACAATGGGCCAGTCCCTTGTCAGGCCGTCCTTCCAGGTTCTCCAGGATGCCCAGGTTCTGGGCGAAGGACATGATCCCCCGATCGTAGCCGTCCGCTTCGAAGATGGCCAGACCTTGTTCGTAACAGCGACGTGCCTCCTCGTAGCGGCCCAGGCTCTTGTACACCACGCCCAGGTTGTTCAGCACACCGCCCTGCCCGAAGGCCTCACCCTGCCGTGCGTAGATCACGCGTGCACTGTCCATCACCGCCAGGGCCTTCAGGTAATTGCGCTGCTTCTTGTGCAGCACGCCGATGCCGTTCAAGGCATGGGCATAGAACAGGCTGTCCCCGCAGTCGGCACAATGCCGAAGGGCATGAACGAAATGCTGCATGGACAGGTCGTCCAGGTCGAAGCGGTCCAGGGCTCCACCGATCCGCACTTCCAGCCCGCAGAGCTGGACCGTGTCCTGCAGGCTCTCCCAGATGGTGAGCGCCTGACGGAATTCGGAGAGGGAGGCATCACGCTCACCGAACTCCGAATGGATGCTGCCGAGGGAGGTGTGGATGTGGGCCTGCTCCTCCAGGTCCTCCTTGCGTTGGGCCACGCCCAGGGCCTGTTGGTAGTAATGGCGGCAGCTGTCCAGGTCCAGCAGGTAGAAATGGGCCTCACCCTGAAGCTCCAGGGCATTCACTTCGGCGTGGTAGGACCCCGCGGCCCGGGCTTCCCGCAGCAGTTCCCGGGCTTCCTGCAGCACGCTGTCGGGGGCTGAATAGGACCGGTCCCAGAGCACCCGCACACGATCCTCCAGCGACTGCGCTCCGCTCGTGAGCGGTGTGGCCAAGAAGAACACAAAGGACCAAGACGCTATCCACTTCATCCGGCGGCAAGATAGGTGCATGCATAAGGACGGGGCTCTGGTGGACCGGCATGGGCGGTCATTACCTAAGTCATGGAATATCAAGGTATTCCGGTTCCTGTCCACCGATCGTCCACCCCCCTTGGCACCGATCGTCCGGCCTCCCGATTTGGATAGCCACCCGCCACCCTCCGATCCTTGCCGGCGATGATGCCACGGATCATAGTGCTGGTGCTTCTGGCCCTCACCGGTCTGGACACGAGCTGCCAGACGCCGGTGATGCTCAGGCAGACCACCGCTGCCGGTGGGGGATGGCGAACAGCGACGCTGGGACCGATGACCGTCCATGTGCAGCAGAGCGTGGGCCAGGGAGGGGTCATCGGCACCCGCCGCACCAGCGGTCTGGCACTTCGTCAGGGTTTCCTGCAACCTCCGGGAGCCGGTGGCCGGGTGTCGCGAACGGAGGCGCTTGTCGTCTCCGCGTTCCCCAATCCGACCCATGGTGAATTGCATCTCCGCTTCGCGGAAGTTCCGGATGGTCCCGTGACCCTGGAGTTGTTCGACCTGTCCGGCCGGAGCCTCTGGCGGTCGCTGTCATCGCCCGCACCGGAACTGGTCCTTGAACTGCCACACCTGGCCGCTGCTCCCTACCTGCTTCGGGTCCGCGCCAAGGGGTCGGTCGCCTCCCTTCACCTTCAATACCTCCCCCTGCCATGAGGGCCTTGCTGGTCATCTGCTGCCTGTTGTTCGTCCATGCGCTCTCCGCCCAGCAGGTCGTGGCGGAAGTGGGCCGGAACACCTGCTCGTTCGATTACGCTGATTCCGAGGGGAACGCGCTGAAGGACCTCTACCCCCAAGCGCACCTTTCGTTCGCCCTGGGCTATCGCGGCAGCCTGGGCGAGCGCTTCCACTATACCGGACAGCTCCTCTTCAACCACTACGGAAGTGAAGCGGCGGTGCCCGAACTGGCCACGCGGTTGGTCTGGGACATGGAGTACCTCGGTCTGGGCCTGGCCATGGACGGTGAGATCTTCCGGAAGAAGGGTATCATCCTGCTCCTGCGGGCCGCGGCCGAACCGCAGTTCATGCTGAAGGGCACGCAGACGATCAACGAGCAGCTCTACGACCTGAAGGGGGTGGAGCAGTTCGACAAGCCCTTCCTCTTCCTGCGGGGCGGGGCTGGCATGAACTACTGTGCCGATGAACGCACCGTGATCACCCTGCGCTACATGTACGGCCGCGGACTCCCCATGGGATCGTCCTCCGATGGCGAATCCCTCGACCTGGTGACCAGCACCGTCTCCCTCGGCCTGCTTTGGAACCTGGGCAGATGCCGCTACTGCCGCGGCATGCGCCTGCAATGAACACCCGATCATGAGAAAGCTTCCGTTCCTTTCCCTGTTCCTGGCGCCCTTGCTCTTGCAGGCACAGACCGATGGCATCAGCTACCAGGCCGTGATCGTGAGCGAGGAAGCCACCGAGGTGCCCGGCGTGGACCTCTCAGGCGCCTATGTGTCGGAGACCGAGCTCACCGTGCGTTTCACGATCGACAATGCCTTCGGGGGCATCGACTACCAGGAGACGCAGGAGACCGCGACCGACCGCTACGGCATGATCAACGTGATCATCGGGCAGGGGCAACCGACCGCCGACAGCCCGCAAGCCTTCGACCAGATCGACTGGGACGGTACACCGAAGGACCTGATCGTGGAGGTGGCCCTGGGCGGCGGGGACTTCGGCCTGTTCAGCGACCAGCCGCTGCTGTTCGTGCCGTACGCCTACCACCGCAACATCACCGCCACGGGCTCGCTCACGGTGGACGGACCAACGACCCTGAACGGTTCCCTGGATGTGACCAATGCAAGCCCCGTTTCCTTGAGCGGTACGCTGAGCGTGGATGGTGCGACCACCCTCAACGACCAGCTGACCGTGAACGGCCCGGCACAGATGAACGGCACGCTGTCCGTGGAGGAGGCGTTCACCGCGGAGAGCACCAGCCAGCTGAACGGGCAGGTCACGATCAATGCCGGGACGACGGGTGGGGAAAGCAGCTATTCCTCCTACGCGTTGCGCGTGCAGGGCACGGACCAGGGCATGGCCGTGAAGTTGAACGGCAGTGCCACGGAGGCGAGGAACTTCGTCACGTTCATGGACGTCTTCGGCACGGCCAAGGGCCGCATCGAGGGCCAGACGCTGTCCGAACTGCACTCCAGTTTCCGCTTCATCTGGGATTATGCGATGGCGGGCCTTTCGGAGGCGTTCATCGTTGCCGAAGGCGTGGCCTGCGGGTTCCAGTTGGATGCGGCGGAGGCCGGGGTCATGACGGCCAATGCCGTGCTGATGGGCGCGCAATGGGTGGAGCTGGCCTACGACCGGGAGGTGAACGTGGGCGTGTCCTATCAATCAGGCGGGGCCGACTACGCCGAATGGCTGGAGCGCGCCGACCCCGGTGAGTCGTTCAGCCCCGGCGACGTGGTGGGCGTGCATGGAGGCCGGATCAGCCGGCGTACGGAGGGTGCGCAGCATGTGCTGGCGATCTCTTCACGCCCGATCGTGCTGGGCAACATGCCGGAGGAGGGACGTGAGCATCTCTACGAGCGCGTCGGCTTCCTGGGTCAGGTTCCTGTGAAGGTCGCAGGTCCGGTCCAGGTGGGCGATGTCGTGGTGCCGAGCGGTGCGCAGGATGGCCTCGCCCGCGCCTGGCGTGCCGATGAGGTGCCCGGCGAAATGCTCGGTCAGGTGATCGGGGTGGCCTGGGAGAACGATCCGGACAATGTGGTGGGTCTGGTGAACGTGGCGGTCGGCATGGACCAGCGTCCCCTCGCGGAACGGGTGGTCGCGCTGGAACGCGACCTCGAGACCCTTCGTCGGGACGTGGACCAGCTGATGGGCCGTGCCACGGGATCACGCGATCCGGCTGCAGGAGGAAGAGAGCCGTTCCCTCTGGCTTCGGTCGCGGGTCCGGCCATACCCGAACTGCCGCGCCAGGAACTGACCGAGGCCGAGTTCGAAGCCTGGCTGAAGGACGCCGGCCCGGTGTTCGAGGCCGTCATGGGCCAGGTCCGCAAGCAGTTCCAGGAATGGGATAGCGACTACCGGCGCTTCGAGGATGTGCGTCTGTTGGTGGACGAACCGGTCACGGCCCTTCGCAGCATGCACCGGGGAGAGTTCCTTCCGACCGTGTGGGAGGCGATGCGCGCCCGTGCCGTCAAGGACGGACCTGCGGGACGTTGAGCGCGGGTCAACCGACCACCGGGCGGACCACGCTGAACGAGGCATGGCGACCATCGATGGCCAGCCACTGCACGTCCAGTTCAGCACCCAGAAGTCCTTTGGGCAGGATCAGTTCCACTTCGAACCCGAGACGGGTCACATTGATCGCTTCAAGTTCCTCTGCGAAGGCCTGGAGGTCGGCCCCTTGGTCGGAGCGCCGAAGAGCCTCCTGGATGTTCATGAACCACTGTGATGCCGAAGAGAGCATGGATACGGACTGATGGGTGCGAACCTATGGTCGATGATCGAGAGGCGAGGTTCAGGATGCATCATACTTGTATTATGTCTTTGTTCCGCAAGTCCGTACGAGCATTCCGAACGATCGGCCAGTAGGAAGCGCTCCAGATGGACATCGTCCTTCAAGAGCCTGGGATACCGCATCCTTCAAGATCACTCCAGCGCTCAACGTGCGGTCATTGCGGCATCTACCTGCACCTGGCCTCCACGGTTGGATGGCTCGCCCTTCCCCGTTCCGCCTAGCGCACCTTCAGCAGGTGCTTCAATTGCTGCCGGGCCCCTTCCTGCAGGCGGCAGTAGTACACGCCCACGGGCAACGGCCCGAGGTCCACGTCCAGCGTGTGTGTGCCGGCCGGGGTCTCGCGGTGGTGCAGGGTGCGCATCAACTGCCCCTGCTCGTCGAACAGCTGGATCAGCACCCGCCCCCCACCGGAGGTGAAGCGTAGTGTGGTGCGTTCCACGAAGGGGTTCGGGTACACGTCCAGGAGCGAAGTGCCCGCGGCCTGGTTCAGTTCGTGCACGCTGCTCGACAGGCAGCCGGCGGGGTCCACGAGCGTAAGTGGCTGGAAGGTGTTCAGCAGCACGGTGTCCACGTCCACGGTGTCCAGGCAGAACCAGTCCTTCAGTACCGAAGCGTACACCGAGCGGAAGTCATACTGCATGGGCAGGTTCGTGCTCTGTGTGCTGTTCGGGTCGATCTGTGGGTTGGTGCCCAGCATGCCCGGGATCACCTGGGTACCGAAGAGGAACATGGGCAGGGAACTGCCGTGGTCGGTACCACCGGAACTGTTGCTGTAGATCCTGCGCCCGAACTCGCTGAAGGTCATGCCCAGCACCTGGTCCTCGATGCCGATCTGTTCCAGGTCGTCCTGGAACGCGCGGATCGCATCGCTCACCCCTTGCAGCAGGTCGGCATGCATGCCCTGGGTGTGGTCGTTGTCCACCACCTGCTGGGCATGGGTGTCGAAGCCGGTGTCGCTCACCCAGTAGATGCGGGTCTTGAGCCCGCCGCAGATCAGCTGCGCCACGATCTTGAGCGCCTGCCCCAACTGAGCGCCGGGTTGGTTGCCCGTGGGGTATAGGGAGCTCATGCTACAGCCGGCGTTGGCCGCGGCCTCGATCACGTCGCCGTATTCGTCCGTCTGGCGTTGCACGGTGCGTACGAAGTCGAGCTTCTCGCCCTTGCAGTCGGCCGTCACCGGGTCCTGGTAGATGCTGCCCACCAGGTTCAAGGGGTCGTCCGTGTTGTTGATGGCCACCCCCATGTTCACGCCCATGTGCTGCAGCCCCAGGTTCACCGGCCCACCGATGCGGATGGCCAAGGGATCGGGCACGTCGGTGTTGGGATAGCCCACGGGGTAGTTGGGGTACTCCATGTTCAGGTAGCGCCCCAGCCAGCCGGAGTCTAACACCATGTTGCTGTCGGCTCCGGTCTCCCATATGTCCGTGCTTCGGAAGTGGGAGAAGTTGGGGTTCGGGTACCCCACGCCCTGCACGATGGACAACTTGCCGTCGTCCCACAGGTCCTTGATGCCGGTCATGGCCGGATGCAGGCCCGTGGCGGGCAGTCCGGAAAGCGGCAGCACCTGCGTGTCGGGAATCAGCACGTTGTTCCGGAACTGGCTCAGCAGGGAATACTGGTCCAGGGGGATCACGGTGTTCAACCCATCGTTGCCGCCGAACAGTTGCACCACCACCAGCACCCGATCGTCGGCGGTGCTGGAGCGGAGCGCTTCCACCAGGGGATTGGAGAAGCTGCGCACGGTGAAGCCGCCCAGCGTGGCCAGGGAGGTGGAGCGGAGGAAGTCCCTTCTTTTCATGGCTGGTGCGGATCAGATCAGGTGGCGTTCGGCGGCGCCCTGCATGTCCAGGAACATCAGCAGCAGCAGCGTGGGCACCAACTGGGCCGCCGGGTCGGTGGTGTTCGGGTCGGCCGCGTAGGTGAAGTAGGCCGTCGTCCAGTAGCTGTCGCTCAGCTGGCCGAACAGCAGGTAGTTGGTCTTCAGCTGGTCGCGTACGGACTGGCTCACCGGCACCCCGAAGAGCAGTTCCGCGGCCTCGGCCACCAGCACGTTGGGGTCGCCTGGATCGGAGAGCTGCTGTACGAAGTCGAAGAAGGAGATCTTGAAGTTCAGCCCTTCGCTCTGCGGTTCCACCAGGTTGTTCGGCGTGCTCAGGCCCACGTAGCTGATCAGTTCGTAGAGGTCCTTCCGGCCCGCATAGCTCGCGCTGTCCATCCACAGCTCATCGAACTGGGGGAACTGGTGCCAGGCGGCCCAGCCCGCCACGTTCGGCGGTTCGCCCAGTTCCAGGCCGGCATAGGCCATGCCGTAGAACGTGTCCCGCCACACGAGGTACTGGGCCTCCAGCGTACTGGCATCCGGCAGCGGTTGGCCGAAGGTGCGCATGGTCCCGATCACGAAGTCGGCAGGGCTGCCCACCATGCAGGCGCGCACGTCGTTGCTGAAGAAGTGCTCCGACAGCAGCAGGGTCTCCATCACGATGCGCAGCTGGTCCGGGGCCGTGGCGTTGTCGCGGAACACCTGGGCCAGGGGTTCGATGATGTCCGCCTCCACCGCGGCATCGATCCCGCCATGCACGAAGAAGCGATAGAGCTTCCGGCAGATGTGCCTGGACACCTCCTCGTTCTGGAAGATCATGTCCAGCAGGGCGTTCAGCTCGGTGGCGCCGGCGTTGGCGCCGGTCTGCCCGGTGATGGTCGCGTTGTTGAAGAACGGACTGAAGGTCTTGTCCGTGGTGTCGTGCAGGAAGGGAATGAAGGTGGTCTGCGGGATGATGGGCACGCCGTTGTTCTGGAACTGGATGGACCAGCCGGTGAGCACCCGGGCCGCGGCCTGCACATCGTCCTCGGTGTAGCCCGATCCCTCGCCCAGGGTGAAGAGCTCCATCAGTTCCCGGGCATAGTTCTCGTCCGGCGCGAAGACGTTGTTCAGGTAGCCGTTCAGGTAGATGAGCATGGCCGGTGACACCGACACGTCGTACATCAGTTGCCGGTAGTTGCCCAGGCAGTTGTCCCTGAGCAGCTGGTTCATCTGGTACACGGGCTCCGCCACCTGCACGGTGCTTGCCTGAGTGGCCAGGTTGGTATGCCAACAGAGCACCAGCTTCTCCCGGATGTTCCGTTCCTGCTGCAGCATGTTGCCGGCCCACCAGGACATGAAGCTCTGGCGCCTGAACCCGCTGGGATTGGGGTTCAGGTTGGGGTCGATGGGCACCGTGGTCCAGGTGGTGCCGAAGGGTACGTCCGGGTCCACGGCCGTGGGGTCGGGCTGCCCGCCCACTGGCAGCGCGTAGGTCTTCAGCGGAGGGGTGGTCGTGTTGGTGAAGGTGAGCAGCTCGTTCACCACCTGGGTCAGGGACATGCCGTCGAAGTGGGACAGGTCGCCCGGCGACACGCCGAACAGGGTGCGGCGCAGCAGGTGGATGAGCTCGGGGCGGCCGAACGGACCGGTGTAGGGGGCAAGGCTCATGGCGCGGGCGGATCGGGACCTATGCAAGGTAGGACCCCCGGTCTCCCTCCGGGTTTAAGCCAGGATGAATTCCAAGGGAACTTCCTCAGTCCACCCCGCCCAGGGTGACGTAGAGGACCGCCGACACCACCCAGGTGGAGAGGAAGGCGATGTAGGCCAGCCGCAACGGCAGGTACTTCTTCCGCTGGATGTACTGGCCATGCCCATAGAGCTCATCCAGGATGGCATCGTGCGTCCGGGGGGGCGAGCTCAGCATGTCGTGCATCATCCGCTTGAACCGCGGCAGCGGCAGGCGGGTGAAGGACCCGAAGAACAGGAGGCTGAACCCCTTCGGCAATGGTTCGTTCTCACCGTACTGGCGCAATCGGAAGCTCGCCGTGGGCAGGGTGGAATACCCGCACAGGATGATGGTGAGCAGCGAGCCGATGACGACCGCCCAATACGGAACGTGGCTTCCTGCCAGCTCGTGGTTGGTCACCTTGGTCAGTCCGAACTGCAGCATGATCGCGGACAGGGTCAGGATCAGGTTGGCCTTCACGTCCGCCATCTGGCTGCTCGCCATCAGGTTCACCCGGCTCTGCATCAACACGTAGTCGCGGTGGTCCGCGCTGTACGGGTCCACGTCCTCGTAGGTCTGCAACTGCCCCACGGGCACCGGTGCGGGGTCATCGACCGGGTGTGGCCGCTTTTCGCTGTCCTCGCTCATGATGGCCGCAAGGTAATCGGGGCATGGCATCCCTTTCCGGAGATCTCGGACCTTCGCCGGTCATGAAGCTGATCTCCTTCAACGTGAACGGCATCCGCGCCAGTGCCACCAAGGGCCTGCGTGAGACCCTGCACGAACTGGACGCGGACATCGTGTGCCTGCAGGAGACCAAGGCCACCCCCGAACAGGTGAAGGAGGCGCTGGAGGGTCTGGACGGTTATCATGTGCATGCGCATTCCGCGGAACGCAAAGGCTACAGTGGGACCGCCATCCTCAGCCGGGAGGAACCCGTA
>ERZ795053.7555-NODE-7555-length-10434-cov-17.641969_pt1 | contig 10434 bp, 15 predicted proteins | sample MGYA00375137_ERZ795053 | MGnify/ENA primary metagenome ERZ795053 (study PRJEB30182, sample SAMN05720284) | activated sludge metagenome | isolation source: Anaerobic digester | place: Hong Kong | collected 2014-12-17 ... | reverse complement strand
ATTAATAACCCAATAACAGGAATTATTGGTTTAATACTTTGGTGGAGTTTAGGATTATTAGTCGGTGATAGTCTTATTCATGGTTTATTTTATGTTCTACCAAAACCATTCAGATGGAGGGATTGATAAAATGAAGAAAATATTTTTATTAATTTTATTGACTGTACTATTGAGTTTATCAGTTAATGCTCAACAAAACGGTCTAATAAAAAAAACAGATATAAATTATTCTCAAGTAAAAATTCAAGGTTTAGAAAACGCTGTTTACCGAGTAAGAAGTGAAGAACAAAAAAGTTATATGGAACTGGTCATGAACAAGGTACAGGAGAAACAACAATTAAGACTTAACAAATTAGAAACCCTAACTATTGACACAAATGATTTTGACGTTGTTGAAGCTACTGGTTATCAAGAAGACAAACTCTTTGGCGTAATAAAACTCAAACATCAACACAAATATCAAATTGATGACGAGGGCAACGTTTATAGGGTAAGGTCAGTTTTTAATTGGATGTGGGTAGAACAAAATGATTGATTATGGTTATAAATTTGTTAGCAACACTAAAAGGAAATGTGATGTTGTAAGGGATGATTATCCTGATAGTTGTCATGATTTTATGAGTAATAATTGGATATTAAAAAAATATTGTCCATAAACGTCTTTAGTCACCTCTTTCCCCTCGATAAGTTCATCTTCTGTCTTACCGAGGGGTTTATTTATAATTAATAAAATTTATAAATAATAGAATCAATAATTATTTTTATGTTTAAAAAAAAGATTAAAGGAACGGTCATCAATAAATGCGTATTTTGCAATAAAAGACCAGAAACAACCGTTAATTCTCAAGGATTTAATTGTTGTATAAAATGTCGCCATAAAAACATTGAAGCTAAATGTCATGTTTGTGGTAGTTTTATGGAAGTAAAGAAAGGTTCTTACGGAGCTTATTTTAAGTGTTATGATAATTGTAGTTTGTTGAATGTTCATAAGCTTAACGAGTTGGGTTTGGTTAGTGTTTATGAAAAAATACCCTTAATTATAAAGAAAAAATAAAAAACATTTATAAATAAATAATAATATATTTTATACTATGTTATACAAAATAGAAATACACGAAAAACAAAGAATAATCTACGAGGACGAATACGAAGCATCAAACCCTCAACAAGTAATAAATTATATATCGCCAAACCTACAAAAAACCTTCCAAGGAGAAATATACTTAATGAACAAAAGAGGAGAATTCTGGCATTACCTAATAAACAATAAAACAAGAGACATAATATTAGTCGGAAGAAACAAAAACCTACCATTCAACTCAACAACAATAAAAATGGTAATGTATAATAACACTTCAATAAAAGAAGCCATAATTGAAGAAAAAAACCTTGGAGGAATAAAATGACAAAAAACAAATTCGGAAAATATCTAATAATAAGCGTTATCCTATTAGCAATAATAACGGCATTATATATAGGGAACAAAACAGGAGCATTATCAACAATAGGAACACAACAAATAGACCTAAAAGTAAACAACGATTTCGTTGATAGCAAAAACATACAAGGGTACATCACAGAAGAACAATACATGGACTGCGACTGGGTATATAGTTATTGTCGTGATAAAGATTTAGATTGCACACAAAGTTTATATGTAAGATTTAACGAGGAAGATTGTAATGTAGATGACCGTTCATGCACCAAAATATGTATAGACGATGATAATGATTTTGGAAATGAATGTGCTGATAAACTATTACAAACCTGTCAACCAATACAAAATACTATAAGTTTTGAATGTCCTGGAAATCCAACAGCAACACCAATACCTTTTAATTCTTACATATGTGTTAATGATGACACAAGTGCTTATGCTTGTCAAGGCGGTGGTTACGCTTGTGAAACAAAAGACACAATACCATACTACAATTATTACTGCGATTTCAACAAGGATGAAAGCTTCGTAAAATGTCAAACTGGATGCGACGTAACAACAGGTCTTTGTAAAGAAGGATTCAGAGAATGCAGTGAAGGATTTAGAAAATGCGATGATAATAACGTTTTAGTATGCAATAATGGAGTTTGGAAACAACAAGAATTATGCGGTGATTTATCATGCGTAGAAAGAAGTGCAACTTACGCTAATTGCGAAGAAGAAACAAGATACTGTATAAACAATAATTTTGAATGTATAAAATCAAGCAGTAATTTAGAATTATGCTTTGACTCACTTGAAGAATGTAATAATGGAATACCATTATGGTGTTACACAGATAATTCTTGTATATTAAGATATGGTGAATGTCAAGACGGAGAATTATACGTTAAAAGCACAGACCCATTAGTTGCTGAACAAACTTGTAAAGAGAAAGTTTCTTGTTCATCAGATTCATCATGCGATGATGGTTATATCTGTGTTTCAGGAAAATGCTCTCTTGGAGAAAGAAGTTGTACTCCAATATTATCTTATGACGGATTAACAATTATTCCAAGCTTCGGAAGTCGTGACGCAACATTTTTAGAGGGATTAATTGGTAAGGATAAGGTTAGTTGTATTAGTAGCATTGGAATGATAATGTTTTTGATAGGAATAATAGCTTTAATATCATTGCCTACTTTTACTTATCAGATGGCTAAGAAACAATTTAATAAGACATCAGCGGTTATTAGTTTAATACTTTCATTTATAGTTGCTTTCGGGCTTTATATTTGGATTATTAACTTTTTAGCAACAACATTGGTGACTTTGATTATTATAGGGGTTGTTTTATTAATCATTTATGGGTTGATAAGATTATTTTTTAAAATATGAGGATAAAATAAAATGGCAAGATATAAATTAAGTGTTCCACCAACAATGGAAGTAGGTTCATATACGAGTATAGTCAGCGATAGTATGCAATCAAAAGAACAAGATGCATTACAGGATTATAATTCTGCAAGGGAGTATGATGGTTTAAAACCTTTAAAACGTATGCCTAACGGAACAAGATATATTCGTATAGAAGATTAATTATGAAAGAAAGCCTTTATTATGACGGTGGAGCTATTGTTAGCGAGAGCGAGGACTTCGACTTAAAAATCGAGAGTAATAGAGGTATTTATATTCGTTATCATCGTGGAGACCGTAAAAGTAAGCAGTACAAAAGTATTAATCGAGAGATTGATTATGGTCTTATGCGTGATGAGAAAAAACTTTTTATTTTAGAGCTTAGAACAAAGATAAGGGAGAAACTTATGAAGACAGATTATTATAGCGAGGAGGAAGCTAAGAAGTTAAAAGACGATGATAGCGAAGAACAAGAACAAATTGATAATGATGATGTTGATGAATCGGAGGATTAAATAAAAATGGCAAGAATTCAGAAAGGTATGTATGCGGTTGTTAATCCAAAAATAACGAGCGACCCTTATAATCTTAAAGGTAAAAGAGTTTATGTTGTTAAAGTTCGTGGAGGAGTTGCTAGTGTTGTTTGTTCTGGTGGAAGAACAGGGCTTTATTCAACCGATACACTTATTGGTCTTAAAGATTATCAAAAAATTTATAAATAGTATTAAACATAACTTTTTTTGTGGGTAAGGCTTTTTTGAGGTTGATGTTCCCCCCAAGAGAACAAATATTTCTAAAATTTCCCCTTACCCATGTTTATTCTATAAAAAACGAAGTGCTTATTTGACTAAAATACCCTGTCTTTTTTGTTAAAATAAGCCTATGGAAATAACCATAAAATTTATAAATACTAACAACATAAATAATTATATGGATTTTATAAAATATCTTCATGGTGTAAGAAAAAAAAACGGTGACAAACTAACACCCGTAACAATTGAAAACTACTCATATCTAATTAACCAATACGAAAAAGAATTATCCCAACTAAAAGAACCAGACGACATAATAAATTATATGAACGAAGAAATAAAAAAAAGACGCTCATTCGTATTAATGGCATCATTTAGAAGTTACCTAGGATATAGAGGATTTGATGTCACATCAAAAATGTCCATAGCCAATCGTTTAGAAAAACCAAAAGAAATTCGAGCCAACGCCAGTAAAAGCATGAGATTTTTACAAAGCAAACTTTTAAGCAGAGGAGAGCTTAAAAGACTTTTTTCAGAAGTAAAAACTGATAAAGACAAATTAATCATAAGCGTTCTTTATGACACTGCTGGAAGGGCAAAGGAAATAATGAATATTAAATACGGTGATATAGTTTTTACCAATCCTCAAGAAAAGGAATTGTTATCAAAAGGTATTTATGCTTCTATTAGCATATTAGGAAAGGGACAGAAGAGTAGAACTGTTTATTTTGGTAAAACAACCGTTAAACTTATTTATGAATTAACGAAGGGATTGTTTAATAATAATGATTATTTGATACGTTTTTATAAAAATGATGGTAAGGAATATAAATTTCAAAAAGACCAATTGTATAAGTATATAAAGAAGATTCATAAGAAGATTTTAGACCGTCATGTTCATCCTCATTGTTATCGTCATACTAAGCTTACTCATATGTGTGATGATGGTGCTGAGTTATTAAATGTTAGTAAGTATGCTGGTCATACTACTATTAAGACGACAGAGATTTATCTTCATGTTTCAACGAATGCTGGTATGAAGGGTTTTGCTTCGTCAAAAGACATAATGGGTGATTAAAGATGATTGATGATTTTACTTTGGAGTTTAAGCTTCATGGATTTACTTTTCGTTATAGGGTTAAGGATTATTTTGGTTTTGCTATTTTGAAAGTCTCTTTTTTTAATTCTTTGACTTTGAGAATTATTCATGGTATGAGTAAGCGTGGTTATAAGCTTTTGAGTGTTGACCATAGTACGATGTATTTCTCTAAAAATTAACTATATTTTTTTATACCTTTATAAATGTAGTAGGTTTTAGTTTTTCAACACGAATGGCTTTTAATAATGTATTAAAAGCCAATATGAATAAATCAGGTAAAATATGTGCGTTTTTAAGCCTTAATTATGCAGAATTCGACGTTTTCAAAAATTATAAGAAAAATATAATCCCTACAAGGAGCTATTTATAAAAGTTTCGGTTTCATTTATAAATGTTGAGTTAGAAGAAACAACCTCACTCGCTCCACCAAAACTATAACCAAAATAATGAATATTAAGAAGAACCGACTCCCAATTAGAAACAAGAAGAAACAAACCATCCTTAACAGGGATAATAGTTATACCACCATTCAAACCAAAATCAACAGCCATCTCAAAAAGAAAAACCAAAATAAGACTAAAAGCATAAGCACCCCAACGAGCCTGACTACCAGTCCAAGCAATAAGAGCATTACCAACCCATTTAATAAAAAAGAAAAGAATAACAAGGCTTGACACAATACCGATGAAACTTCCAAAAGTATAAAGGGGACTATTGTTCATAGCAAGAGTGACGTTGGTGTTTATGGTTTTTTCTGCCATGAATAATTGTTTAATAAGCTCTTCAAATGCAGGTCTTATTCCTATTTTTGAAGTGTTAATGATAAATGTTGTTATGACGAATAATCCTGCTATTCCTGGTGGAATAATATTCTTTGCTTTGACGATTAATTCAAAGATTTTTTTTATAAGCCATAATAATCCTCTCATCTTATTATATATAGGGTGGTTGGTATTTATAAATTTTATTATTGAATTATAAAAAAAATATAAATAAAATTTATAAATAAATATTATTAAATATGTTTAATATAGTTTAAATTAAAGGTTAAAGGGTTGGAAGTCAGTAAAGTCAAAAAAAATTAATCCTCAAAAAGGTTTTTTTGACCGAGCAAACTTACCTTTGAACATAATTTAAACGGAGGAAAAACCAAAATGGCAAAAAATAGTCAGGTGCTATGGGGAGTTTTTGTAGGAGCAATAATCGTCGCGATATTAGGCGGATTATTCGTATTCAACGGAAGCTTCTCAACAACCCAACCACTCGACGAAACAGGAGCACCCGTTTCAGGACAATGTGAGTTAGCACCAAGCGTAAGCGTAAATGCATTAAATGCATTAAATCTAGGCAGTTCAGTGACAGTAAGTTCAACCGCAAGAGTAAACGGTGAATATGTTGGCTCAATACCAAGCACACTAGGTAAAGGCGACAAAATAGAAATATTAGTAAACGCAAGCAACTACCTTGACACCGTTATTGACGAATTTACAGTTGATTGCGGAGTAAACCTAAAAACCGTAAAAGTCTTTGCTACCGACGACACAACCGTTGAAATCAAAGATGACAGCACAGTTTTAGGAGATGACGCAACTTGTGCAGGAGTAAACGCAAGTAACCTAGCACTAGGCGGTTCTGACACTATGAGAGTTGTATTAACAGGAAAAGACAAACAATCAAGCGGAGATTTAGTAATGGTTGTTGAAATGGGAGCAAAAGCAAACGTTTCAGACATCACACTAAGTGACTCAAACGGAAACTTGATGAAAGAAGTATCAGTCCCTGAAGTACACACCAAAACACTATCAGACCCTGAAATGATTGCATTTGAAATCCCAGCTATGCAAAACGCAGTTGAGAAAGAATACAAACTAACATACAGTGCTGAAAGTGGAAAAGACATAACAGGAGCAGTTTACACAACCTTCTACAGCAAACAATCATTTGTCGACGACGACGGAACATTCCAATACGGAGTTGAAGACGACAGTGGAGATGCTAAGTACGAAGACGATTTCGACTACGACTTCTGTATTGCTCTAGAATAAGATTAATTAAAAAATATTTTTTATTTTTTTTTCTTTTAATTTTTTTGAGGTAAAAAAACCACGATGGCAGACAATAAGATTTTCAACGATATAAGTTTAGGAGCTAGTTTGTGGTGGGGAATATTTATTCTAATAAGTTTTGCAAGTTTTGTTTTCTTAATGCTTTGGAGTTTTCAAAACGATAGTATAAGAGGAATTGCTATAGCAGTCATATTCGCTATAATGGTAATTGCAGGAATGCTTCTTAGCAACCTTAAAGTTTTTAATCTTGGAACTTGGGGTGAGAATAGTTTATCATTCGTTATTGGTTTTCTGATATGGATTTTTATCGGTGGTAGCAGTCGTAGTGTTCTTTCATTGACGACAAATAATCTTTTAGCTTCTATTTCTTCCGAGCTTCCACAATTTATTGAGTTCGTTTCTAATTCTTTTCTTATTCCTATTGCTGAAGAAATCTTTTGGCTTATAGGTCTTCCTTTTGTTATTATTGCTATGATGAGAAAGTTTAAGAATCCTGTTTTAAGTAATAATTGGGTTCAAATATTTACGGCATCTTTAATAAGCAGTATAACTTTCGCTATTTTTCACGTCGGACAAGCAGATAATATTATGTTTTTGATAGGAGCTTTTATTTTCAGATTCTTAATAGTCACATTGGTCTTTGCAGACATCATACTTGATGTTTTCCCTAAATTAAGATTATTAGCTTCCTTTGGTTTAGGAGCACACATTGCCAACAACTTTGCAGACTTCGGCGTTGGTGCTGGTCTTAATCAGTTGAACATTAATTTTATGCCTGTCGGTTTCTTAATTTATATTTTGTTCACGGTAATATTTTTATCTGCTATTAATACTATTGTATTATTGTTCAATGGGGGGTTAAAAAAATGAAGGATAAAACTTATTTTGTCGTCGGTATTTTGTCATTAATAGGGATTTTTTTGTTAGCATTGTTTTTTACTGGTAGTTTGTCGACGATACTTGGTGAGGAAGGTTATAATCCTTATGATGTTTTATTGGATAATAATAATTATAATCCTAATCTTTGGAGTTTTAAAACAAGTGGTTATCCTGTTCCTGTCGACGTGAAAGTTGTTGATAAAAAGCTTTATAGTAACGTTGATTTTTGTACTAGAAACTTATATTTAGAAGATTTTAAAACTGATTATAACAGTATTTTGAGAGTTAATAATTGGTGGGAGATAAGTAATAGCGTCAGTGTTAACGGTCAAAAAGTTGAGCTTCATAAAAAACTAATCAATACTGGTTACGATTATAAAAGCGGAACAATACAAGTTTTATGGGATGATTACAAGAATAATCATTTTAATTTATTGGTTGATGGAGTTTTAAAACTTGATTCCACCGTCGATAACGAGGAGCTTATTATTTGTTTTGACAGCGAAGATTGGGATAATACTATAGGTCGTGATTGGGAAGGTAGTTTTGAAATAAGTAATCCTCGTGTTAAAAAAATATTTGGTTGCGACCTTAAAGACGGAGAAGTACTTGTCAGTAAAACTTTCACTTCAAACTTTGGCATTAATAACCTTAATGGTTTTGACCGTTTTTGTGTTGATGAAGAAGCACAGTTTTTAAACGCTGGTGTTATTACTTCAACTAGTGGAGTTTATTATGATTTAGCAAGCGGAAATATTGTTACCGTCGGTGATAATCAAGTTTATAGAATTTTTTATGTTGCTAAACTTAATGATTTGAGAGATTACGAGGTTTGTGAAGAAGGATTATTTGATATTGACGACGGTTGCAAGGTGGGTTTTGTTACTCTTGATGACGACGATAATATTGTTGTTGATGATTTAGTCGATAATGAGATTGATTTAGAGGATAATATTGTTATTGGTGATGATGGTACTATTACTTGGCTTAATAATTATGCTAATATGATATTGTCCGTCGGTGATAAGAGAGTTTTTAGTAGTTTTGCTCCTGTTTATGATGGTGAAATATTCAGTGGTCAGACTGTTCGTTATCCTAAACCATTAGAGAGCGATTGGATTTTTGAAATTAACGACGAAAGAATAACCGAGGGAGAAACAATTACCGTTAATGATTTTTGGGATGTAACACTTAATAGTGTTTATGCAAAAGTTTCTTATAACGAGTTTTTGTCACGAGGGTGGAATTATGACGAGCTTGATGATTGGCAATTAGATTATGAAATAAAACTTAATAAACCTTTTATCACAGTAAAAAATGTTAGTGAACAAAACGATTATCTTATTATGAGAGTACAAAATGATTATGATGATTTGGATATGAAAGTTTTTAACGTTTATAGCTTTGAAAGTGTTAATAGCGTCGTTACAGAAACAATAAATGTTAATATTAATAAAGGAATTAATGATGTTAAAATTCCTTTAAGAAAAGATTATGTTGGAAACATAAATTTAAAAACATTATTCATGATTGATTTAGAAGGACAAAATCTTATTGTTAGCGATGAGATAAAAACCTTTTATAACGAGGAGGAAAATACCGCTGAATTAGAGGACAAAACAGCCATTGTTGGCAAAGTATTGGCTGGAGTAGTCATAGTAATTATTTTGTTGGTATTATATTATTTTTTAAGCAATACAAGATAAAAAAATATTTATATGAGAGTGTTTTTGAGGTTAATAAAGTAAAATGAAGAAAATAATCATAATTATAGGCTTATTATTAATGTTATGTTATAACGTGAACGCTGCACTTACCGACGGTAACGTTTTATATCTTAGTATGGAAGACCAAAACGCAGGAACTTTCTTAGACCTTAGTCCTTCTGGTAATAATGGAATAGGAACTAGTATTGACAATGGTACTGGTTGGTTTAATATAGGAGCAGTTTATAACAATGCAAGTACTGATGTTATAACTGTTGCTGATGATAATAGTCTTGACGTAACTACAGGTCTTACTATTTGTTCATGGGTTTATTTAGATAGTTTAGATTTTAGTCCTGGTCGTCCAATAGTGTTAAAATCAACCGCTAGTTGTGTAGAGCCTTATGTTTCTTATGCTTTGGCTCTTGAAGAAACCGATAGAGCTATGTTAAGAGTTGATACTGGAACAAGAATAGAAAGTTATAGTGCAACTGGTTCTATTGTTGCTAATAGTTGGATTCATGTTTGCGGTGTTGTTTATGTTGGAAGTAACATAACTTTATATATAAATGGAAGTGTTAGCGGTACTCCTACTGCTGATTTATCAAACATTGATACTAATGGTGAGCCTATAACTATTGGTAAGGAAACTAAATGTGGTACTGCAGAATTTTTTGATGGTACTATTGACGAAGTTGGAGTTTGGAACAGAAGTTTAACTCCGACAGAAATACAAGAAGTGTTTGAATTAACAAGTAATTTTTATACTTCGTCAGCTCCTAGTGCAAGTTTTGTCGACCCAACACCACCTAATGGAGCAAATAATAATACTAACGTGACAATAAATGTTAGTTGTAGCACAAACACATCAACTGTTTATCTTTACATGGACACTAATAATCCACCGACGACAAAAGTACTTGATAATAGTTCAACATGGGAATATACTACCTCTTATGGTGATAATGCAGAATATTTTTATATGGCACAATGTTATGACGCTAACGGTTTTGGAGATAATACGAGCGTTAGAAATTGGACACTTGATACTGTAAGTCCTAACATAAATTTTTTATCGCCTGAATTAAACACAAGAAAA
>ERZ795053.7554-NODE-7554-length-10437-cov-5.316317_pt1 | contig 10437 bp, 4 predicted proteins | sample MGYA00375137_ERZ795053 | MGnify/ENA primary metagenome ERZ795053 (study PRJEB30182, sample SAMN05720284) | activated sludge metagenome | isolation source: Anaerobic digester | place: Hong Kong | collected 2014-12-17 ... | reverse complement strand
CCATGTGGCGACGCAGGTCGCCATCGGTGATGATGCCCGCCAGGCGACCATCAGCTTCGACAATGCCCAGGCACCCGAGTGCTTTCGTGGTCATCACGACGAGGGCTGCATCCATGCGATCGTCCGGGCCGGCGAGCGGCAGGTCATCGCCGGCATGCATGATGTCGCTGACGTGCTTGAGGCTGGCGCCTAGCGAGCCGCCAGGATGGAACTCACGGAAGTCATGCGCCGTAAATCCCTTGGCCTCCAGCAGCGCGATGGCCAGGCAGTCACCGATCGCCAACTGCATGGTCGTGGACGTCGTCGGCGCAAGCCCATGCGGGCAGGCCTCGCTGGCGCGTGGCAATTCAAGAACCACGTCGGCGTGCTGGCCCAATGCCGACTCGCGCCTGGAGGTAATCGCAATCAGCGGCACGGCGAAGCGGCGCGAATAGGTGAGGATGTTTTTCAATTCGACGGTTTCGCCAGACCACGACAGCGCCACCAACACGTCCTGCGGCGTGATCATGCCGAGGTCGCCGTGGGAGGCTTCGGTCGGGTGGACGAAAAATGCCGGTGTGCCGGTAGAGGCAAACGTTGCGGCGATCTTCTGTCCGATGTGGCCGCTTTTACCAACGCCGGTGACGATGATGCGTCCATTGGATTTCTTGATGCGGGAGACTGCGTCGGTAAAGGCGTCGGCAAGTTCGCTGGCAATAGCGGCGCGCAGAAGATCCAGCCCCGCGCTCTCGGTCACCAGCGTGCGCACGGCCGCGGCGATGGCTGGGGACATGGTTGAGGGTGTCGCCTCGGTGTCAGCTGCTGCCTGAGTTGCTGGACTGATCTTGGCGTGTACTGCGCTCATAGCTCCTCGCTGCTGTCGCGATGAAATGCGTGGTCATGGCTCAGATCGGAATGTGAGCGGCCTTTTCGGCTCTTTCAGGATCGAAAATCTCGCGCGCCCGCGGTGGCGGCATCCTTGCTGTCCTTATCGCCGATCCGCCTGCAGTGATTCGGCTCCCGCGCAAAGCCTATCTGGCCGGCGCGCCGATGCAAGACCTCTGCAACTCGATCCAACGGTGGTTTGGTGTGTGCCAGCTTGCCCTCGCCAACGTCTCCTTAAATGCTCGTTAACTGGAATTTCCTAGGCTGGGGCTGCCCAAAGTGCGCGTTCTCATAAATTCTATATTTTATATCAACGGCTTGAGAGGACGCCCTTGCCGCACTTTCCGCCATTGCGCGCTTCCAGCGTGACCGGTGCCAGCCTGGTGATGGCGGCCGCGCTTGTCTGCGCGCTGGGGCTTGCTGGCAAGCCTGCACTGGCTCAGGAGGCGCCCGAGAGCGGCGCGCCGACATTCATGCGCGGAACGTACGACTCCGAGCCTGGCGGTTCATTTTTCTTGCCGCGCGGCTCCGAGCCCGGCGGTTCATTGTTCTCACCGCGCGACTCCGAGCCCGGCAGTTCATTATTCTCACCGCGCGGTGGTGCTCCCGCGTCGGCCGGTCAGCCGGCAGTGACGAGAGCTTCGGACCATCCGGTGCGCGATGGCGACGGGCGCAATCGGCCCGAACAGACTGTTCAGACGATGCCCGATGGCTTGCGTCCGGTCATCCAGGACGGCGACTTGAGCTGGCCGCGTGAGCCGCAGCCCGCTAACGATGGTAACGTGCAGCCTGAAGAGGCGGTGCCGGTTCGCGACGACATCGATACGCTGTCGGTCGACATGCGCGAGCAGGAGGATGCTGACGCCTTCACTTCCCCTCCGGCGGGCTATAATCCGCTGTTGTTCCAGATCGAAGATATTCCTCCGATCAATGACCGGCTGACGCGCCACCTGTTTTTGCAGGAGCCCTTCGATCCCGTGGGTCTTCGCATCGGGACTTTCGTCCTGTTTCCCGAGGTCGAGATCGGGGGCAGCTGGTATTCGAATGTGTTGAGTTCCAGTAATGCCCAGTCCGACATGGCGTTTGACCTGCGCCCTTCAGCGCGGCTCGTATCCAACTGGCGGGAGCATGCGCTGGAATTCCGCGCCGCTTCGACGTTGAGCTTTTTTCTGATCTCGATAGCGAGAACAACAAAGGCTATCAGCTGGAAGCACGCGGCCGGCTCGATGTGACGCGGCGTACCAATGTGCAGGCCTTCGTGTCACGTGATTATTCGCAGGAGAGCCGATCAGCGATCGATGCCAATGCCGCCGGTGATCGCGCCAACGTGACGGCGGACACGGTCGGAGCCACGCTCAATCATCGCTTCAACCGCCTGTCTTTGCAGCTGCGCGGTACGGTTGGTGAGTACGACTATTCCGATGTGATGGTTGGCACGACGATGCAAAGCAATGCCGACCGCGACTACCGCGCCTATGATGGAGCGGTGCGCGCCAGTTGGGAGTTCAAGCCGACGCTGACCGGATTTGTCGAGGTGGGCGGCAACCAGCGCGATTATGCGGCGGTCGACCAGTTCGATGGGATCAGCAGGGATTCGAAAGGCGAGCGCTATCGCGTCGGTGCCCAATTCGGAGAGCAAAGCCAGATCCTGCGCGGTGAGGTTTCGGTTGGCTACGGTGTGCAGCGTCCCGACGACGGGCGGTTGCAGTCGATCGAGGGTATTCTCATCGATGCCAATGTTGCCTGGCGCGCAACGCAACTGACGACGCTCTCCTTCAACGCCAGCTCGGACGTCTCGGAAACGACGACGGCTGGGTCTGGCGGGGTGTTCAGGCGGTCCTTCGGCGTGGAGGCTCGCCATGCCTTCCAGCGCAGGCTGATCGGCACCGCCGGCATCACCTATATGATGCAGAACTATGAGGGTGTTGATCTCGACGAGAACGAATGGCGTGGCGACCTTGGCCTTGAATATTTCATGTCGCGCGAGGTGGTCATGTTCGGGCGCTACCGCCACACGGTCTTCAATTCAACATCCCCGAACGCGGACTACACGTCTGACGCGTTCCATGTCGGCCTGCGCTTGCGGCGCTAGAGCGTCGTGCGAAATATCGGAACCAGTTCTGTTGCTCAAGCGGCGCGCCGATCCATAAAGGAGAGCGATGCCGTTCGTCGTGGCGCTACGGCTTTTTGTTTGGTCGCATTTTCTACGACGAACCGGCGTCCACTTCGTCGGAAAATGCTCCAGGGACAAATCGCTCGACGTGACTTGGCGCGCGCCGCTTGGAAACCCGAAGGGCCGGGCGAATTTGACCCAATCTGTTCGCCGTCCGTCTTGACCGTAACGCCACTACGCCCGGCGCCGGCCAGCTTGATCTTGGGAACCAAATTCGCCGTGGTAGAATGATCCCGATATAGCGCACGGTGCTCTAGATGTTGCACCTCAACAGGTTGTCCCGTTTCAGCGTGAACAACATGGCTCAAAACAACAACCCAGAGCATGTTGAGCTGAAGTGCCCTCCTGTTTGGTGAAAACAGACGCGCCGGTCCAGTGAATTTCTCTATTCAATCATGGCGTTGCTGTCGTAACGAGCGGCGTGCACAAGGTCGTCGGGCGGTGTTGTTGATAGGAGTTGGTGAGAGCGGAACTCACCCACGTTGAACAATGCAAATAAGGCTGCGCGGGCTGTTGTTGCGGCGCAAAGAAAGCGCGACGCGCCATCGCGTGGTCTGCGTAATCGTGTTCGGGACAATCGCTTTGCCATCAAAAAAGACGCAGAATCGGGAATACGAACTGGCATAAATTTGAGTTCGCAGGATAAAATATGTGTAGGCGGAGCAAGGAGCAACGAGCACAATAATGTTTCACCGCCTTCCAACACAGCATTTAATTTTGAAATTGGAGGAAACAACGTATGGCATCTTTCTCAAGACGTCAGTTTGGTAAAATCGCCGGTAGTGGTGCCATTGTCGCTGCGGGTGCTGGTTCGCTGGCACACTTCGCCATTGCGCAAGGCAAAGGCAAGGTGGTGGTAATTGGCGGGGGCGCAGGCGGCGCGACAGTGGCGCATAGCGTCAAGAAGAGCGCACCTGATCTTGATGTCACGCTGGTCGAGATGAACAACCAGTATACGACGTGCTTTTATTCGAACCTGTATCTTGGTGGTTTCCGAACCCTGGAGAGCCTCACGCATGGCTACGATGGGCTGAAGGGTCTTGGCATCAACATCGTTCATGACATGGCCGTTGGAATTGACCCGGCCAAGAAGACAGTTTCCCTGAAAGGTGGCGACACACTCGCTTATGACCGACTGGTGCTGTCTCCAGGCATCGACTTCAAATACGATGGTATCGAGGGGTATTCGGAAGATGCGGCACAGATCATGCCACACGCCTGGAAGGCGGGTCCGCAAACCAAACTGTTGAAGGACAAGCTAGAGGCTATGGAGGATGGAGGTCTTGTCGTAATGGCAGCCCCGAACAATCCCTATCGATGCCCGCCAGGGCCGTATGAGCGCATGTGCATGATCGCGCATTACCTCAAGACGGCGAAGCCAAAATCGAAACTGATCGTGCTTGATCCGAAGAGAAACTTCTCCAAGCAGCCCGTGTTCCTGGAGGCGGTGAACAAATACTACAAGGACATCGTGCAAGTGAACCTCACCAACGAGATCGACGATTTCGCTGTTGTGAAGGTCGATGCCAAGACCGGTGAGGTGACGACCAAGAGCGGCGAGACGTTCACCGCCAGCGTCGCCAACATCATACCCAACCAGAAGGCGGGAAAGATCGCGCACGATGCAGGCTGCACCGAAGGCGACTGGTGCCCGGTCGAAGCTGGGACGTTCCTGTCGAAGAAGGTCGCGGACATCTATGTGCTGGGCGACGCTTCCATAGCAACGCAAATGCCCAAGTCCGCCTTCTCGGCCAACAGCCAGGCGAAAGTGGTTTCAGCGCATATCGCGGCAGCGCTTGCCGGCAAGCCATCATTCCCGGCGCGCTATCGCAACACCTGCTGGTCGCTGGTCGCGCCCAACGATAGCGTCAAGGTAGGTGCCAGTTATCAAGCGGGTGAGAAGGATGGAAAGTCGATGCTGATTGCCAGCGGCGGTTTCGTCTCCAAGCCGGGCGAGGATGCAAAGTTGCGTGAAGAGCAGTTCAACGAGAGCGTTGGCTGGTATTCGGGCATCACCACCGACATGTTCGCCAAGAGTGCCTGATCGCGTGACTTTCGTTTGGGTCCTGACCCTGCGCACACGCATCGTCTCATTTTGCACACGATGAAGACAACGGGAGGAGTGGCGCTGGGCGCCGCTCCTCCTGTCAGTATTTGGGCCAGTATTTGGGCCAGTATTTGGGATCGAACGCTTGATTGCGGGTGCGGGTCGGCAAGCTGATCGTGAATCCAAAACATAATCAATAGCGTGGTTGGCCGGTCTTGGAAGGCTTGTGAGATAAGGCGGGTCGCGCTGGCGCGCCCGCCCGCTGCGTCAGGCGGCTCAACCCTAGGCCCAGCTTACGCTGATCGCTGCCTGGTTGTGGGTTGATGTGGCGCCGCTTCGAGGGCTGCTAAGCCACTGTGACAACGGCGGGCTCGGGGAACATGCCCCGGTGACGTTGACATTGTCGTTCGAACGTCCGATGCCTGGAGCATGAGATCGGTGGGTGGGGCGGTGTTCGGCCATTTGGTATTCGCCGGTGCTGCAAGCTAGGTTGTGGTGGTTGGATGTGCCGGCAGCTGAGGCGTACGTTTGGCCATGGTGGCCGCTCGATGCCGGGTTGAAGCAGGACCGCTGCGTCAATCTTGACCGATGCGTCAGTCCTGCCCAACACGTGCATGACCAACATGTGCGCTATGCTTATCCGATGGACCGAAGCTGGAGACAGATGATGTCGTCGATGTTGTCGATGTGCACCCGGGTTGGAGCGCCATTCTCGCGCGCTATGCGTTGTGCTGCGTTCGGGCTGGCAATGGCAGGCGCTCTATCGCTGCCAGGGCATGCGCAGGGCGCTGCAAAGGGCAAGGCAAATGCTGGCGACAGCGCTGGCAACGCGGCTTTGCAACGGCGCGTTGAGCAGCTCGAGGAGCAACTGGTCGACATGCAGGTGACGATCGGCACGTTGGAAAGCCTGGCGCGATCCGGTGGCGGGCGAGCTGGCGCGCCGGTGTCGGGCAGCGGTGGTCTTGGTGTCAGCGATGCAGCACGCATCGAAGGTATGGAAACGCAGATCCGCGCCTTGTCCTCGGAAGTGCAGCGGCTGATCGGGCAGGTGAGGCAGATGGGCGGCGGCGATCGCGGTGATGCCGGTGGCCTGCGACCTTCATATGCGGAACGCTCCGCGCCAACGACCACCACCATTCCCTCCGCGTTCGGCTCGACGACCGTGACGTCGGGTGGCGATCCCATCGGCAGTCTGATCGATGCCCAGCCGCCGGCGTCCGGCGTTACCCAATATAGTTCCGGCGGTACACAGCTCGCGGCGTTGCCGCCAGCGGAGAGCAACGCCAATGCCAAGCAGGATTACGATACCGCCTATGGTTATCTGCTGCGCCAGGATTACGGCGCGGCGGAAGCTTCGTTTGAGGATTTCCTCAAGGCCTATCCGAACGATCCGCGTGCCGGTGATGCGCAGTACTGGCTGGGTGAAACGCACTTCGTGCGCGGCTCCTACAAGTCGGCGGCAAGTGCGTTTTTGAAGGGCTATCAGACATATGCAAAGTCGAACAAGGCACCTGATAGTCTGCTCAAGCTTGCCATGTCGCTCGACCGGCTGGGCCAGAAGGACGCGGCGTGCTCATCGTTCGGCGAACTGGTCTCCCGATTCCCTGACGCCCCGGCTCATGTCAAAGACAAGGCTGCATCAGAGCAGCGCCGGCTCAGTTGCCGCTGAGTGGTCCAGACGAATTGATGTCTGCAGCAGCTCCGATCTTAGACGAAGAAGTTGCGGGGCTTTTCGCCGGGTTCGAGCAGCGTCCGCTGGCGCTTGCCGTCTCGGGGGGAAGCGACTCCATGGCGCTGATGCACATGGTGGCGCGTTGGGCGCGCCGCGACGCGGTGCGCCAAGCGTGGGCGCAAAGATGGCGGCACTCGTTCTCATGCGCCATGAATTGTCAGCCGCCGACGCCCATCGAGCGCACTGGGCTTGCGCCGCCGGCCTGGTTGGTCGGGGTTGAAACGGGCGAGGACCTGCGGCGTATTGGAGGCACACCGCACGTCGTCGTGCTGACGGTTGATCATGGCTTGCGTGCGGCATCCAGTGAGGAGGTGCGTTTCGTAGCTGAAGAAGCTGCCAAGCTTGGATTGGTGTGCGTCGTCCTGAAGTGGCAGGGTGAGAAACCCGCAACGAGAATCCAGGAAATGGCGCGCGTTGCGCGACGCGACCTGATGGGCGATGTGCTGCGGGCCGAGGTGGGCGTGCTGGACAATATCGGCCGGTCAGCCCGGTTGCCACGCACCATCAATACCACGCGCACCCTGGTTACCGCACACCACCAGGAGGATCAGGCCGAGACGTTCCTGATGCGGCTGGCGCGCGGCAGCGGTCTTGAGGGACTGGGTGGGATGCGCGAACGCGACACCATTGAAAGTCGCGCGACCAAGCAGCAGCCTCATTCATTCGAAATCAGAGTTCTAAGACCCCTCCTTGACGTACCCAAGGCGCGCCTTGCCGCAACGCTCAATGCCTATGAGGCGCGTTGGGTCGAGGATCCCTCGAACGAAGACGAGCGTTTCGAGCGTGTGCGCGTGCGTAAGATGCTGGCTCAGCTCGGTGAAGTGGGGTTGTCGGCGGCAAAGATTGCACTGAGCGCACGGCGGCTGAGGGATGCCGAGTTCGACCTTCGGGCGCTGATGGACAGCGACGCCCTCTTTTCGCGCAGCCCTGCGTTTTCACACGCCGGCCTGATGTCCGAGTTCGAGTTCGACCCGCGAAGCCCGTTCTTCTGCGGTGCCTATGTTTCAGCACGTTCGCTACGCCAGGTTCTGCGCGGGCATGGTGGAGCGGCGCGTGACGTTGAGCTGGCGCAACTGGAGGACTTGCTCGCCCTGCGCGCCAAGGAAGGGCGTGGGTCAGGCGTGACGCTGGCAGGATGCAAAATCGAGTTTCTGGATAAGGATGGGCGGCGGCTGCGGGTCTATCGCGAGGGGCGCGGCGATGGGTTGGCGCACATCCAGATTGATCCAGGTCAGATAGTGGACTGGGACGGGCGCCGGTTCGAGGTTTCGGCCGATTGGAATGCGCCGCAAGGGGCGGTAGTGCATGCCTTGGGTATGCAAGGCTGGGCGGACCTGAAAAAAACCGTCCCCCGCCTTGCCGAGCTGAAGTGGCCTGCCGCTGCCGCAGCAACTCTGCCCGTGGTATCGCTGGGCGGTGAGGTTGTGGCCTATCCCGGGCTCGCCTCGGTGTTGGATAGCCTTCTTGACGTGCCAGAGGAGGTCGGTGCCGATTTTTCGGCATTCATGGGTCAAAGCAGCCGGCAATTCAGTGCCTCGTTCGGCTACATCGCCTGGTGAGGGGGCAAAACGAGGCGGTATTGTGCCGGCATTGCACCTAGAGCGCTTTTCGATCCGATGGAATCGGATCAGCGCTCTAGCTCTTTGGTTTGGTCGCATTTTCTACGGCGAACCGGTGCCCACTTCGTCGGAAAATGCTCTAGGGTCCGGACACATTGCTATTGAGGCCGGACCCTAGGAACTGGTGCGCGCAAAAGCGGGAATTGGGCCGATCTGGCCTGGAATTTGCCTTGGCCTTGTTGATGTGAGATTTGCATGGGATCTGTCGGTGTGCTCGGCCCGGCCCTTTTGGGGGTTAACGAGGTTTGAACCGGCCTATGAGAGACTGACCAGGATGCACTTGCAGGCGTGCTTTGCCGGTCCAGGCCGGCCGAAACAACGCAAAACGAGCATTTCGCCGCCAACCGGGTCGCTTGGCAAAGGCCCGGGGGGCACCTATCTTAACGGCTGGATACCGAGCGGTAGGCCGGCTTGTGTCTTCAATGAAGCTCCGACGACACCTCGTGCGGGTTCGGCCGGTCGATAATGGGCACCCTGAGGGCCCACTACGAATAGGATCAAGTGGATGAATCCAAATCTGCAGCGTCTGGCGATCTGGGCCATTGCGCTGGTGCTCCTGGCAGCGTTGGCCAACCTGTTCAACAACAGCAGTACGCCACGGCGCGGCGCCAACGAGATCAGCTACTCCAAGTTCCTCGCCGACGTGGAGGACGGTAAGGTCTCGAAGGTCACCCTCTCGGGCAAGCGCCTGACCGGCGAATTGCGCGACGGCGGCGCAACATTCCAGACCTATGCTCCACCGGAGGATCCGACGCTGGTGGAGCGGCTGCAAAAGAAGGGTGTCGACTTCAACGCGCGTCCATCTGATGAGGACGTGCCCTCGATCATGAACCTGTTGCTGTCGTGGTTCCCGATGCTGCTGCTCATCGGCGTGTGGATCTTCTTCATGCGCCAGATGCAATCGGGTTCGGGCCGCGCCATGGGGTTTGGCAAGTCGCGCGCCAAACTTCTGACCGAGCGGCATGGCCGCGTGACGTTCGAGGATGTCGCGGGTGTCGACGAGGCCAAGGCGGATCTGACCGAGATCGTCGAGTTCCTGCGTGATCCCCAGAAGTTCCAGCGGCTGGGCGGGCGCATCCCGCGCGGCTGCCTGCTGGTTGGTCCTCCCGGCACCGGCAAGACCCTCATTGCGCGCGCGGTCGCCGGTGAAGCCAACGTGCCGTTCTTCACCATCTCCGGTTCCGACTTCGTCGAAATGTTCGTTGGCGTCGGCGCTTCGCGCGTCCGCGACATGTTCGAACAGGCGAAGAAAAACGCTCCCTGCATCATCTTCATCGACGAGATCGACGCGGTGGGCCGCCATCGTGGCGCCGGTCTTGGCGGTGGCAACGACGAGCGCGAACAGACGCTGAACCAGTTGCTCGTCGAGATGGACGGCTTTGAGGCCAACGAGGGCATCATCATCATCGCGGCGACCAACCGCCCTGACGTGCTCGATCCCGCGCTGTTGCGCCCCGGTCGCTTCGACCGGCAGATCGTCGTGCCCAACCCCGATGTCACGGGGCGCGAGAAGATCTTGCGCGTGCACATGAAGCGCGTGCCGATTGCCTCGGATGTCCGCCCGCGCGTCATTGCGCGTGGAACACCGGGCTTTTCGGGTGCCGATCTTGCCAACCTGGTCAACGAGGCGGCGTTGCTGGCGGCGCGCCGCGACAAGCGCCTCGTCACGATGGCCGAATTCGAGGATGCCAAGGACAAGGTCATGATGGGCGCCGAGCGCCGCTCGATGGCCATGACCGAAGAAGAAAAGCTTTCGACCGCCTATCACGAGGCCGGCCATGCGATCGTCAACCTTATCGTGCCGGGCAACGATCCGTTGCACAAGGTGACGATCATTCCGCGTGGTCGCGCGCTTGGCGTGACGATGAGCCTGCCCGAGCGCGACAAGCTCAGCTATTCCAAGGAGTGGTGCGAGGGCAAGATCGCCATGGCGTTCGGCGGGCGCGTTGCCGAGCAGCTCGTCTATGGCAAGGATCACCTCAACACGGGTGCGTCCAGCGAC
>ERZ795053.7549-NODE-7549-length-10441-cov-32.476892_pt1 | contig 10441 bp, 10 predicted proteins | sample MGYA00375137_ERZ795053 | MGnify/ENA primary metagenome ERZ795053 (study PRJEB30182, sample SAMN05720284) | activated sludge metagenome | isolation source: Anaerobic digester | place: Hong Kong | collected 2014-12-17 ... | reverse complement strand
GGTCGATTCGGCTCTACAATGCACAAAAGGATTTCTCTTGGGCACGTCGGGCTACACGTTGCGCGCCAACCCAAGCCACCACGACTCCTTCCCCTACCCCTTCATCCTGGAAAGCGTCATGACAACCGCAAAAAACGCACTCGGCGGCATGCTGGAAACCTGCTGCACTTCACCCATGACCGGCTTCACCCGTACCGGCAAATGCGAAACCGGCCCCCAGGATCCGGGCTGCCACGCGATCTGCGTCCAAGTCAGCGCCGAGTTCCTGGCGTTCAGCAAATCGCGCGGCAACGATCTGAGCACCCCCGTGCCGGCGTTCGCCTTCCCCGGCTTGCGTCCCGGCGACCGCTGGTGCCTGTGCGCCGCCCGTTGGAAGGAAGCGCTGGACGCCGGCATGGCGCCGCGCGTGCTGCTGACGGCGACGCACGAAGCGGCGCTGGAGGTGGTCTCGCTAAAGGATCTCAAGCCATACGCGCTGGACCTGAACTAGCTCAATCCACCTCTCCATGCGAGGGGAATCACAGCCCCCCTCGCCTACCTGCTATTTGGCCAGCCTGATACCCGGCGGCGGCGTTTCTTCGAAGACTTCCCGATAGCTGGCATACACGGCGCAGATCGTCACCGGCAGCAGGACCAGGAAACCAAGTCCGAGCGGAATCATCGCCACCACCGCCAGCACCATATAGACCAAGCCAAATACCAGCAAGGGCAACATGTTGATCCAGCAGGCCGCGACGCTGGCTTGCGCGGCGGGCCAGGCATTCTGCCCCGCCAGCATGACCAGGGGAACGCCGTAGAACAGGGCCATGGCGATCGCCAGACCGATGGTCATCACGATCAACACGGCCACGAGGCCGGCGCCAACGAACAGTCCGCCCATCGCCTCGCGCGGCATGCCCGTGCTGGCGCCGTCCATCATCGCCCCCATCATCATGCCGCCCCCCACGAACATCACCAATACCAGCGTGATCAGCACGTAACCGGCCACGCTGATCAAGCCCAGCATCACCAGCGGCCCCATCCGCTCCTGGTCTCGAAAGCCCTGGAACAAATGACCGATTTCCAAAGTCTCGCCCCGTGCCTGGAGCGCCGCCCCATACAACATCCCGCCGACCAGCACCGGACTCAGCAACGCCTGGGCGATCATCCCCACGAACGGGACCAGCGACAACACCACACTGATGGCCAGATAAATCAGCAACATCACGATCCAGACTCCAGGCGCTTTAACGAACAGCCCCCAGCCTTCGACGATCCAGCCCCAGCCCTGGCCGGCGTCCGCACGTATCGCAGTCATAGTCATGCGCAATCTCCTTCTGTTTGCTTTAACTCAAGTCGGCAGCATAACGAAATGCCGCCACCCGGCAACCCTCGTCCAGACCGATCCCCAATAAAAAAAGCCCGCCAAGGCTTATCTCGGCGGGCTCGATCGTTGGGCACGGAAATCGCCTACAGCACCTCGAACACCCCCGCCGCGCCCATGCCGGTGCCGATGCACATGGTCACCATGCCGTATCTGCCGCCGCGTCGGCGCAGACCATGGACCAGCGTGGCGGTACGGATCGCCCCGGTCGCGCCCAGCGGATGGCCCAACGCAATCGCCCCACCCAAGGGATTGACCTTGAGCGGGTCCAGTTCCAGCTCGCGCATCACCGCCAGACTCTGCGCGGCGAACGCTTCGTTCAGCTCGAACCAATCGATATCGTCCTTGCGCAACCCGGCCAAATCGAGCGCCTTCGGAATGGCGGCAATGGGACCGATGCCCATGATCCGCGCCGGCACGCCGGCCACGGCGTAGCTGACGAAGCGCGCCAGCGGCGTCAGGTTCAACTGCCGGACCAGGCGCTCGCTCATCAGCAGCACCGCCCCGGCCCCATCGCTCATCTGCGAACTGTTGCCGGCGGTGACGCTGCCCCTGGCCGCAAACGCGGGTTTGAGCTTGGCCAGGGCTGGCAAGCTGCTGTCGGGGCGCGGACCTTCGTCGTTCTCCACCATTCGCTCGCGGATTCGCATCTGCATGGTCCGCTGGTCCGGCAGTCGCTCCATTACCGTGTAGGGCAGAATTTCCTGTTGGAACTCGCCATTGGCGATGGCGGCGGTCGCGCGACGATGGCTCTCCACCGCAAAGGCATCCTGATCCTCGCGCGAAATTTTCCACTGCTCCGCCACCTTTTCGGCGGTCAAACCCATGCCGTAGGCGATGCCGACATTTTCATCTCGGGCGAATATCTCGGGATTGAGGGCGAGCTTGTTGCCGCCCATCGGGATCATGGTCATGGTTTCCGTACCGGCGGCCAACATCGCGTCAGCCTCGCCCAGCCGAATGCGATCGGCGGCCCGCGCCACCGCCTCCACGCCAGACGCGCAGAAACGGTTGAGGGTCATGCCCGGCACACTATCGGGCAATCCGGCCAACAACAGACCGATGCGAGCCACGTTCATGCCCTGCTCGCCTTCCGGCATGGCGCAGCCGACGATCACGTCGCCAATCCGCTTCGGGTCCAACCCCGGACAGCGATCCATCACCCCCCGCAGCACATGGGCCAACAAGTCATCCGGGCGGGTGTTGCGAAACACGCCGCGCGCCTTGCCGACCGGCGTCCGCGCGGCGGCGACGATGTAAGCATCCTGGATTTGCTTGCTCATCAATGGCTTCTCCGGTCGATCAGTTGCGCAGCGGCTTGCCGGTCTTGAGCATGTGCTCGATCCGGGCCTGGGTCTGTGGGGTCTGGGCCAGTTCGACGAAGCGCTTACGCTCCAGCCCGAGCAACCACTCTTCGTCCACCAGCGCATTGGCATCGACGTCGCCGCCGCACAGGGCGTGGGCGATACTCAGGCCCAAACGGTAATCGTGAGGTGAAATGAACCCGCCGTCGCGCATATTGACCAGCATCATCTGACAGGCGGCAATGCCGGCGCGGCCCGCCACCCGGATCTTGCGCGGCTGCGGTGGCCGATAACCGGCCTCGGCCAGTGCCCGCGCCTGCGTCTTGGCGACGTACAACAGTTCGCGGGGATTGAACACGATCACGTCGGCGGTTCTCAAGTAGCCCAGTTGCCTGGCCTCCTCGGCGCTGCGCGAGACCTTGGCCATGGCCATCGCCTCGAAATACGGGCGCAGGAACGGCAGCAGATCGCCGCCCTTGGCTTCGAGCATGGCTCGCAGCGCGAATTCCTTGCAGCCGCCGCCGGCCGGGATCAGCCCGACCCCGACCTCGACCAGCCCGATATGGCTTTCCAGCGCCGCCACCACCCGGTCGCAGTGCATCAAAAACTCGCAGCCACCCCCCAACGCCAGCCCTTGTGTAGCCGCCACCACCGGCAACGCCGCATGGCGCAGCGCGGCGGTGGTGCGTTGAAACTTGGCGACGACGTTCTCGAACGCCACGACATCGCCGGCTTGCAGCGCCGGCAGTGCTTGCGCCAAATCGGCCCCGATACTGAACGGCGCTTCGGTCTGCCACAGCACCAGACCGTCGAAACGCTGCTCGGCGATCCGCAAAGCCTCCAGCACTCCCTCCAGCACCTCGTCGCCGATCATGTGCAGCTTGCTCTTGAAGCTCAGCACGCCGATGCCGTCACTACTGCTCCACAGCCACACGCCCGCGTTCTCGAACGCGGCCTCGCCGTAGCGAGGCGGTGCTTCGCCCAGTACTTGCTCGGGATAAAGCTGGCGCCGATAAACCGGCAGAGTCGAACGCGGCTTGTAGGCGTCCTCCGCCGCCGAGTAGGAGCCTTCGGGCCGATGCACACCGTCCACCTGCTTGACCCAGGCCGGCAGCGGCGTCGCGGTCATGGCCTTGCCGGCGGCGATGTCTTCCTCGATCCAGGCCACCATCTGCCGCCAGCCGGCCGCCTGCCAGATCTCGAACGGCCCCATGCTCCAACCGAAACCCCAGCGGATGGCAAAATCCACGTCGCGAGCGGTATCGGCGATTTCCGCCAGCAACACTGCGGCATAGTGGAACACGTCGCGGTGGATCGCCCACAGGAATTGCGCCTGCGGATGCTCGCTGGCGCGCAGCGCGGCGAATTTTTCGGCGGGATTCTTGATCTTGAGGAGTGCTCGCACCGCCTCGTCCGCTTGGGCGCCGGCGTCCCGATAATCGCCGGTGGTCGGGTCCAATACCTGCTTGCCTTTGTCGGCATAGATGCCGGCCCTGGTTTTCTGGCCCAGCGCGCCTTTTTCGAGCAGCGCGTTCAGCCAGTCGGGGACGGTGAAATAGCGCCGCCACGGATCTTGTCGCAAGGCCAGCGCCGAACCCCGGATCACATGGTCCATGGTATCCAAGCCGACGAGGTCGGCGGTGCGGTAGGTGGCGCTCCTGGGCCGACCGATGGCCGGACCCGTCAGCGCATCCACCAAATCCAGGCTCAAGCCCAACGCCTGGGTATGGTGCATGGCCGCCACCATGGAAAACACGCCGATGCGATTGGCGACGAAGTTTGGGGTATCCTTGGCGCGAACCACGCCCTTGCCCAAGGTGCTGACCAGAAAGGTTTCCAGCAGATCGAGAATGGCCGGATCGGTGGTCTGGCAGGGAATCAGTTCCACCAACGCCATGTAGCGCGGCGGATTGAAGAAATGGATCCCACAGAAACGCTGGCGCACAGTCTCCGGCACCGATTCGGCCAACAGGCTCAACGGCAAGCCGGAGGTATTGGTGGCCAGAATCGCCCGCTCGTTGAGATAAGGCACGATCCGCCGGTACAAGTCGGCCTTCCAATCCGCGCGCTCGGCGATGGCTTCGATCAGCAGATCGCAACTCCGCAGTTCCTCCAGATGCTGGTCGTAGTTGGCGGGTTGGATCGATTCGGCCCGCTCCCTGACCGCAAACGGCGCCGGATTCAGCTTGACCAGGTTGGCGATGGCCTCGGTCACGATCCTGTTGGGATCGCCGTCCTTGGCCGGCAGATCGAACAACACCACCGGCACGTCGGCGTTGGCCAGATGAGCGGCGATCTGCGCCCCCATCACGCCCGCGCCCAGAACCGCCACCCGGCGAATCGCTGCCGCGTTACTACTCATAATGCGTTACTCATCATCGTGGATATCCTCTCGGGTCGCTGTCGAAACATACCCTGCACTCGAATACTTTCATCACCGTGGAAAGCGCGGGCCACGCAGTTCCCAACAAAATGCAAAATCCGGTCAATCAGGCCGGTGGCCACTCAGCAGGCGCTGGACTCCAATGGCATCGAAAGGCCAATCCAGCTCGTCGCCGGTATCCAAGCGCCGCAGGACCGGAATGCGGACACCATATCGCTCCAGCAACTCCACATCGTCGACAATCTCGATCGCACTGACCCAGGCGGTTTGTTGCCGGATCAACGCCTCGGCTTGTTCGCACAGGTGACAACCGCTCGTCATGTATAGCACCAGGGTCGATTCGGCCTGTCGGGATCTCATGCGCCTTACCCCCAACCAACCGGAAAATCATCCCGCTGGCGTTCGTCACCGCGCCATTCGCCACAGTGCCGGCTATTATCGTTCATAATGTCATTCATCATCCGTTCACCAAGTTCCTTTACCCCCTACACGCATGGCCAGACTGCTGCACGAACTCATTTTCGAACAGGCGGAACGCGCGCCCGCCGCCGTCGCGGTCGTTCATCGGAAGACCAGTCTGGACTATGCCGCTCTCGCCAGTCTGGTTCAGGCAACGGCCCACGGTCTGCTGGCGCTTGATCTGAACCGGGCCGAACGAGTCGCCGTCTACCTACCGAAACGACTGGAAACCGTCGCCACTCTGTTCGGTACCGTACTGGCCGGTGGCGCGTTCGTGCCGATCAATCCGTTACTGAAAGCCGAACAGGTGGCCTATATCCTGCGCGACTGTAACGTTCGAATCCTGGTCACCACGCGCGACCGGGCGGATTTGCTGGAACCGACTCTGGCCGATTGCCCGGACTTGCACAGCTTGGTGCTGCTCGATGGCGCCTCGTCCGCCAGCCGCCGTTTGCATCACATCCAGATCATCGACTGGTCCGACTTGCTGGACGCCGATACCCGCCGGCCGGTGGCTCGGGTCATCGACATCGACATGGCCGCCATTCTGTACACTTCGGGCAGCACCGGCAAACCCAAGGGCGTGGTGCTTTCGCATCGCAACATGCTGACCGGTGCCTTCAGCGTCGCCGAATACCTGGGCAACCGTGCCGACGACCGTATTCTGGCGCTGTTACCGTTCAGTTTCGATTATGGCCTCAGCCAGACGACCACTGCCTTCGCCACGGGGGCAAGCATCGTACTGATGGATTATCTACTACCACGCGACGTGATCAACACGGTTGCCCGCGAGCAGATCACCGGCTTGGCCGCGGTACCGCCGATGTGGGTGCAACTGGCGCTGTTGGAATGGCCAGCGGCGGCGGTGAACAGCTTGCGCTATTTCACCAACTCCGGCGGCGCCATGCCGCGCGCCACCTTGGCGGCCCTGCGCCGGGCCTTGCCGAAAACCACGCCTTTCCTGATGTACGGCCTGACCGAAGCCTTCCGTTCCACCTATCTGCCCCCGGCGGAAATCGAGCGCCGGCCGGACTCGATCGGCAAGGCCATCCCCAATGCCGAAGTGCTGGTGGTGCGCGAGGATGGCTCGCCCTGCGCGCCCGGCGAACCGGGCGAACTGGTGCATCGCGGCGCGCTGGTGGCGTTGGGTTACTGGAACGATCCGATCAAGACCGTCGAACGCTTCCGCCCGGCACCCGGCCAGAACCCCGGCCTACCCTTGACCGAACCGGCGGTCTGGTCCGGCGATACGGTACGTGCCGACGAGGAGGGTTTCCTGTATTTCATCGGTCGCAAGGACGACATGATCAAAACCTCCGGCTATCGGGTCAGTCCCACCGAAGTCGAGGAAGTGCTCTACGGCAGTGGTCAGGTCGTCGAAGCGGCGGCGTTGGGCATTCCACATCCGATGCTTGGTCAAGCGGTGGTCGCGGTGATCAAGCCGCTGTGCGACGATTTCAACGAAAGCGAGCTGATTACCCGCTGCAAACAACATCTGCCCAATTTCATGGTGCCTTTGCGGGTGATCGTCCGCCGCGACGATCTGCCGCGCAATCCCAACGGCAAGATCGACCGTAAAAGCCTGGTCGAGGAGTTCCGCACGCTGTTTCCGGAAACGGTTATCTGAGAATCGAAAGGGTATGCGCGATGGGTAAAACCCGCCCCACGCACTGGCCCATGAGCCAGTTTCCGGTCGTCGACGACTGCTTGTGGGTCGGCGGCATGTCACTGACCCAACTGGCGGCGCGGATCGGACAAACACCGTTTTATGCCTACGAGCGCCGCTTGCTGGACCAAAAGATGGCACTGCTGCGCGGTGCGCTGCCGCCGGCCATCGAACTGCACTACGCCGTCAAGGCCAACCCGATGCCGGCGGTGGTCCAGCACATGGCCGGATTGGTGGACGGACTGGATGTCGCCTCGCTGGGCGAACTGCGCGTCGCCTTGGACAGCGGGACGAACCCGAGCCGGATCAGCTTCGCCGGCCCCGGCAAGCGCCCGGTGGAACTGACCGCCGCCATCGCCGCCGGCATCACCGTCAACCTGGAATCGCCCGGTGAATTGGAAACGCTGGCGCGGCTGGGACAAGCACAGGGTCGGCAACCCCTGGTCGCGGTGCGGATCAACCCGGATTTCGAGCTGAAAACCTCCGGGATGAAAATGGGCGGAGGACCCAAGCCGTTCGGGGTGGACGCCGAGCAGGTCCCGGCGCTGCTGCGACGAATCGGCGAATTGAGACTGGATTTTCAGGGCTTTCACATCTTCACCGGCTCGCAGAATCTGCGAGCCGAGGCCATCGTCGAAGCGCACGACCGCAGCTTCGAGCTGGCGCTGCGGCTGGCGGCCGAGGCGCCGGGATCACTGCGGCTGCTCAACATTGGTGGCGGTTTCGGTATTCCCTACTTCCCCGGCGACAAGCCGCTGGATCTGGCGCCGATCGCCGCCAATCTGGAACGCTGGCTGCCGGTGGTCAAGGCGCGGTTACCCCAGGCGCAAGTGGTGCTGGAACTAGGCCGCTATCTGGTCGGCGAAGCGGGTATCTATGTGGCCGAGGTGGTGGACCGCAAGGTGTCGCGCGGCTATACCTTCCTGATTATCGATGGTGGTTTGCATCATCACTTGGCGGCATCCGGCAACTTTGGCCAGGTGATCCGCAAGAATTATCCGGTCGTGGTCGGCAACCGGGTGGTCGGCACCGAACGGGAGACGGTTTCGGTGGTCGGACCGCTGTGCACACCGCTGGATATTCTGGCCGACCGGATGGAACTGGCGAAAGCCAATATCGGCGACCTGATCGTGGTGTTCCAGTCCGGCGCTTATGGGCTGACCGCCAGTCCGACCGCGTTTCTCAGTCATCCACCCTGTCTGGAGGTATTGGTATAATCCCTGGCGACTCATCCTAATCCAGCCTTTGAAATTGCAGTTTGTTATAAGGCTTGTGATGCGCGATTTCCATCGAAACAGGGGACCACCCCAGCATGAGACCGGATACACATTTGCACCCTTCCTTCACTTCAACTTAACTCCTTGCTTGACAGCGCAGGGCATATCCTACAAGGTAACATCAAGAAATTTAGAGGCTGATGCGATGCTTTTCATTAGACAAGGGCAAATGGATGTTTTTCAACAATACATGGAAAAAAACTTTATCCGCTCGTTGGCCACGGATCTGCGACAAGAACATCCCGACGATGTTGACGATCTGGATGATCCAGAGCTATATCGGCGTATCGCTATTGGTATCCAAAAAGCAGAGAACTACGGCTTAGATGATGATTATTCGCTGGAGTTATTCATTACATTAATGTTTACGACTGCACCAAACTTTGATAGCCATTCGCTTTTTCAAGAAGTATTGCACGCTCAAGATTTAGCGCCGGAGCGACGCCTGGACTATGCTATTGAAATCTCTACGGATGAGGACTGGGAGGAAATTGAGGAAAACCGGGATACCCGTATCTGGCAGTCAGTTCAGGAAACAACTAATGCCAAAGCATAACCAATCGCTTAGAAAATCGACAGCCACCAAAACAAAGGCATCGAAATCAGCCAAATACAAATCCCAACGTAGTGTAGGCTCTAGAACGATCAGAAAACCTATTGCGTTCTGTGCTGGGAAAGCCTCCGGCGACTATCTTAAACCTTGGCTTATTCCCCCCGCCCAGAGATTGAAACAACAGATCCTGGCAAAGAGGATAAACAAACTTGTTGAGAAATATGGCGAAATAGGTGCCAAATGGCATTTAGCACGAACTATTCTAAATCGAGATATTCCAGACGCTACCATCGCGGACAACTTTAAAGCTGGAAAATTTTTCACTTTCAATGGTGCAAACACAGTTGATATTATATATATTGATACTAATGCAACTCCTAATGTTTATGTCTTAGAAGCAAAAGGAGGCAAAGCAGGTTTCTCGAAGGGTCGTAATGGAAAGTACCCTCCAAATGTAAACAATCACCTTAGCCAAGGTAATTTTGATTACTTGTTTGATGTAGCTAATGCAATGGCGAACTCTAGTGTCCCGAGCAAAGCAGCCGCCGGTAATGCTATTATAAAAGCCTATAATTCAAATAATGGAAAATTGCATTATATCGGTACCAGCACAAAAATTGGTGACAGCACCACAAATCCTTCACCTACCGAGTTATTCAACAAGACACGCTAATCATTTATTCTACGAGAGATCGCTATGAGCTATTCATTGAATTTTTATATCGCATCGTTGGACATTATACAGTTATCTTTATCCACTCCAGCCTCACAATGGTTTGACAATGCTTATCCGCTGTGGCTCGAAATTGGTGAGATGGAAGATAACGAAAACTCACAGGTAGTTTGGCGCAACATTGTATCAACGATTAGCGACGCAGTACAGCAAGCTAAAACCGATCCAGCTCAGTCATTCATAGTGCAAGATGAAGCCGCTTTGGCTATTGCCGCAGGTATCGATAGTAATGCCGAGTTTATCGATTCCATGACCCATTCCAGCAGCAGCGGGGAATTTTTCCGAGAAGAGTTTTTAGGGTGGCTAGGACGGCACAACTTCAAACAACCGATGTTACTGGCGTGGCTAACTGAAAGAGCACTATTTGGGCTCGTTTCGGAGTCGTACCCCAGTTGGGGTTACCTTACCCTCGCAGAAATTACCGATTTACTGAATAAGTGGCAAAAACCCAAAAAAAATTTAGATGAAGACAAAGAAGAATGGTTGCGGCAGCTAATGGACGTTTTAAAAGTCGCTCGGATGAACCAGTCCGATATATTGACAGTTTATAGTTAAAAAACGCCTTCTCCTGTCTGACGCAGTCAAAGGAATGAAGGTTATCCGGTCCCTGGTTCAACCGGTTCCGCGCGTCTTTAAGATCCGCTAGTAAACGCGATGTTCGACTTTCAGGCGATCAAGCCCTCAAATTGCAGGTCTGACCGAC
>ERZ795053.7548-NODE-7548-length-10443-cov-25.865518_pt1 | contig 10443 bp, 10 predicted proteins | sample MGYA00375137_ERZ795053 | MGnify/ENA primary metagenome ERZ795053 (study PRJEB30182, sample SAMN05720284) | activated sludge metagenome | isolation source: Anaerobic digester | place: Hong Kong | collected 2014-12-17 ... | reverse complement strand
GACTGCGCGTGCACGCGCAGCAGAAGCGCAACCATGGCCATCGCGTCCGTCACGAGCGACCCGATCGCGGCCACGAGCAGGATCACCGCGTCCCGAGAACGACCGATCTGTCTCCATTCGTGAAGCGTTTGTTTCATGGTTATGAAAGTATCACTTCACAGTTATGAAGCAACTATTACGATGGGCCGTATGCCGACCTCCCGCACGACCGCTCGCACCGAGCTGCGGATCGAGGACCCGCGCGCCCTGCGCGCCCTGGCCCACCCGGCCCGGCAGCGGATCATCTCCGAGCTGTATGCCGGCGAGACGCTCACGGCGACGGAGGCGGCGAAGCTCGTGGGGCTGACGCCGTCGGCGACGAGCTATCACCTGCGCGCCCTCGAGAAATGGGGTGTCGCGGTGCGCGATGCGCCTGGCGACGACGGCCGGGAACGACCGTGGCGTTCGGCCGCCGACTCGATCACCGTGCTGCCCACTGCCCATCGGCGCGCGGGGCTCGACGCGAGTCGGACCTCGGTCCACGCGTGGCTCGGGGACCTCGAGGACGGGCTCGAGCGGCTCACAGCCTCGGTCGCGCAGGGCCGCGAGCAGGGAATGACGTCTCGAGGCCGCCTGTGGCTGACGCCGGACGAGGAGCGGCAACTGCGGGAACGCCTCGGGGACGCCGTGGCGGATCTGCGGGGCCGTACGCGGCGTGATCACCCCGCCGGCGCGACCCCGTATGACGTCTTTGCCCTCATCCTCCCCGCAGACGAATCGTGACCCGATCTGCGGCCCTCCCTCCCGCCACGGATGGCAGAGTGGCCCGCATGTGGGGTTTGCGATGAGCACACCGACCGTGCGCCAGCGCACGTGGCTGCCCCTGGTGGTCGTGGCCGTGGGCGTGCTGACCCTGGCCGTGCTCTTCGCCGGCGCGTTGAGCAGCTTTCGCGATGCCCTCTTCGGCGAGGACGCGCCACCGGCGCCTGGCGACACGACCCTGCTCGAGATCCGCAAGACAGCGGAGTTGCGGGCCGCGACCGGGTCCTATTCGGTGCCCGTCTATTACGGCTACGACAAGGACAAGGGCATCCTGTCCGAGATCGTGCCCGATGTCATCGACGAAAACTCCGGTGTTGCGATCTATCAGGGGAGCATCGACGCGCTCATCGACCTGAAGTCGTTGCAGGACAATAACATCAAGGCCGACAAAGAGGCCGGCACGCTGAGGATCACGGTGCCCGCCCCGGCCCTGACGACGCCCAAGGTGGACCTCGGCAAGTCGCGGATCGTCGCCCAGCAACGCGGCATCGGCACGCGCGTCGGGGAGTTCTTCGACGACGCACCGCTCGAGCAGCGGCAGGCGCTCGACCAGGCCGCGGTGGCGGCCTTGCAGCAGGCCGCCGGGGAGTCGGGGTTGCAGGCGACCGCCCGCGAGAACGGCCGCGACTTCCTGACCGCACTCGGGCATCAGATGGGTTTCACCACCGTCACGGTCATCTATGCGGACGAGCCTGGGGCGCTCCAGTAACGCACGTCTCATAGCTGCACTCGGGGGCAAATTTGCACTGAGTGCATGATGGTGTCACAGTGGAGACATGAGCATGTCTCCCAGCGACTGCACCGTCCACGGCGCCGTCACGGCGGTGAGCGGCCTGCGGGAGCGCAAGAAGGCCCGCACGACCCAGCAACTCGTCGACGCGGCCTACGCGCTGCTCGCCGAGGGTGGGTTCGAGGCGATGACCGCCGAGGCCATCGCCGACCGCGCCGGCGTCTCGCGCCGCACCTTCTTCAACTACTTCCCCTCCCTCGAGGCGGTCCTCGTCCGCGGCGTCACCGACCTGCTCGACGAGGTGTGCGGGGCTCTCGAGGACTTGCCGGCCGACGAGCCACTCCTGGAGGGCCTGATGCAGCTGGCGTCCTCGCCGGCCCAGGAAGCCCTCCTGCACCGCGTCGCCGTCCTGGGGGCGCTCGGCACTGCCGCACCGCATACCAAGACCGTGCTGCACACCGCCATGCTCGACTGGCTGGAGTGGCTCATCGACTTCGTCCGCTCGCGGGTCCCCGCGGGCACCGACGATCTGTATGCCGTCTCCCTCGCCACCGCGATCGTCTCGGCCGCCCAGGCCGCGATCATCCGCTGGGCCGAGCAGACCGGCGCCGACCTTTCCCCCTCGGGTGTGGCTGCCTTCCGGGCCACGCTCGCCACCAGCATGAACTACTTCCGTCGCGGGTTCGACGCCGCGCCGATCGGCTGAGGAGGCCGACTCCCACATGGCACGAATCCTCTATCGAATCGGGCGTTGGTGCGCCGAGCACGCCAAGTCCGTCGTCGCCCTCTGGCTCGCTCTGCTCGTCCTCGTGGGCGGCGCGGCGGCGAGCTTCGGGACGCCGATGACGAGCAAATTCTCGTTGCCCGACAGCGAGTTCCAGTCCGTGCTCGACAAGCTGGGCGCGGAGATCCCCGAGTTCCGCGGCGGCTTCGGCACCGTGGTCTTCGAGAGCGAGACCGGCGCGTTCACTGCTTCGCAGAAGACGGCAATCGAGAAGACGATCGCCTCGTGGAAGAACGTCGATCACGTCACCGCCGTGACCGATCCATTTGCCGCCCAACAACAACTCGACGAATCGCGCACCGAACTCGACGCCGCCGAGAAGAAGCTGACGGACGGGCAGAAGGATCTCGAAACGGGACGTGCCAAGCTCGACAAAGCCGGCGCCCAGGTCGCCCAGGGCGAGGGCCTGATCAAGCTCGTCGCCCAGAAGGACCCGAACGACCCCAGCCTGCCAGCCCTGCGCAAGCAGGTCGCCGACGGCAAAGCGCAACTCGCCGAGGGTGAGAAGGAGTGGGAGGCCGGCAAGGCCGACCTCGAGGCCGGCTGGCAACGCTACAACGTCGGCAAGGCCCAGATCGACTCACTCGGCGGCATGCACTTCGTCACCTCCGACGGGCGCTACGCCCTGACCCAGATCCAGTTCGACGACGACGTCAATTCCGTTCCGTATGAGGCCCGTTCGCAGATCCCCGAGCGTGCCGGCGATCTCGCCGCGGCGGGCGTCAAGGCAAACTACTCAAGCGAGATCGTGCAGGAGATCTCGCTCGTCGGGCCCGGCGAGATCATCGGTCTCACCATCGCGCTCATCGTCCTTGTCGCGATGCTCGGCACCCTCATCGCGGCCGGTCTGCCGCTCGTCGGCGCCATCATGGGTGTGGGTGTCGGCCTCGCCGGCGCGGTGGCCGCCTCACACTTCTTCGACATGCACCAGATGACGCCGACCCTGGCCCTGATGCTCGGCCTCGCCGTCGGGATCGACTACGCCCTGTTCATCGTCAACCGGCACCGGTCGATGTATCTGCACGGCACCCCCCTGCGCGAATCGATCGGACGGGCCGTCGGGACCTCCGGCAGCGCCGTGACGTTCGCCGGTATGACCGTGGTCATCGCCCTCGCGGCCCTCGTCCTGTCGGGCATCCCCATCCTCGCCCAGATGGGCCTGGTCGCCGCCGGCACCGTCGCGGTCGCGGTGCTCGTCGCCGTCACCCTGACGCCCGCGCTGCTCAGCCTGATCGGCACCCGGGTGGCCTCACGCCGGCTGTGGCGCGCCAACGGATACTCGACGCCGGCGGACGACTCGACGCGCGTCATACCGGGCGACGAGCACGAGGAGGAGCACGGCGGATGGTATGTCCGTCTGACGACCGGTCACCCCTGGCTGACCATCCTCGCCGTGGTCTCCGCAGTCGTCGTGCTCGCATTGCCCGCCCTCTCCATCCGACTCGGCCTCCCCGACGGGTCGAGTGAGCCGAAGGGCAGCTCCGCCTACACGACCTATCACATCATCGACGAGCACTTCGGCAAGGGCATGAACGGCCCGGTGCTGGCCGTCGCGACGATGGACTCGGCGCAGCCCACCGCGCAGCAGGCGCAGGACGCGGCCGCCGAACTCGCCATCGCCCTTGCTGACTCCGCCGGCGTGGACGGCGCCGCCGTCGCCGGCATGTCGGACGACCACAAAACCATTGCGCTGCAGGTGATTCCCCAGAGCGGGCCGGCCGATGAGGCCACGCTCGACACCGTGCACAACCTGCAGGACAGCGCCGCCCACCTGGGCGAGATCACCGGCACGACGGTTGGGTTCACGGGCCAGACGGTCGCCAATATCGAGATCTCCGAGAAGCTGAGCGCCGCCTTGCCCGGCTATCTGCTCACCGTCGTCGGCCTCTCGCTCGTCATCCTGCTCATGGTGTTCCGCTCGCTCGTCGTGCCGTTGGTCGCGACGGCCGGATTCCTGCTGTCCGTGGCGGCGGCTTTCGGCGTGACGGTCGCCGTCTACCAATGGGGGTGGCTCTCCGACCTCTTCGGCGTCAGCACGCCCGGACCGATCCTGTCCTTCATGCCCATCATCCTCATCGGCGTGCTCTTCGGCCTGGCGATGGACTACCAGATGTTCCTCGTCACCGGCATGCGCGAGGCGTGGGCGCACGGCGAGGACGCCCAGCGCGCGGTGAAGTCGGGCTTCCTCCACGGGGCCAAGGTCGTCACGGCCGCGGCCATCATCATGGCGTCGGTCTTCGGCGGCTTCGTCTTCTCCCACCTGGCGATGATCCGGCCCATCGGCCTCGGCCTCGCCGTCGGCGTGATCGTCGACGCCTGGCTGGTGCGGATGACGCTGACCCCGGCCATCATGCAACTGCTCGGCGAACGCGCCTGGACCCTCCCGCGCTGGCTGGACCGCCTCATACCGAATGTCGACGTCGAGGGTGCCAGCCTCGAAGGCCACACCGGCCCGACGCCCGGCCGACCCACGGCGACGCAACCCGCTGGCGCCTAGACTCTCGGATCCTTCAGCACGGCGACGAACGTTGTACGTATCCACGACCAGTTGCCCTCCCGGATAGCGGCACGGTACGGAATGCTCCCCTTTGCCCTTGCGCGGCGTCCCCGACCTAGCGTCGACGGCACCTCACCGCCGGCCACGGCTTGACTGAGTCCGGAGCCTTCTGCAACACCTGTTGCTGTATGACGTTCCCGCGCGGCACCTTCTGTTGCTGCTGCGGCTGAGGCCGACCCGTGGCGGATGCGCTGCGCTCCCGCAGGGCTGTACGCATCCGCCACGACCGGCCGCCAACGGTCCCGTACCACTGCGCATCGGGAGTGCTTGCCCCTGCGCCGGGGCTGCGATCTAGCGTCGAAGCGCCAACCAGTGAAAGGACGCGGCCCATGGACACCCAGACGACGGTCGACTTCGATGACCTGCCGATGAACTCCTTCGAGCTCGCAAGGCCATCGCCGATGTCCAGTTGAGTGGAGTGACCATCCGCGCGGGCGACATCGTGATCCCCGCAGTCGGCGCCGCCAACCGCGACCCCGAGGTCTTCCCCCATCCGGACACCCCCGACGTGGATCGCGTTGGGCCGCGCCATCTTTCGTTCGGGGCCGGAGCTCACGCGTGCATCGGTATGGCGCTGGCCCGGCTGGAACTGCTGGTGACGCTGCGCGAGCTCAGCCGCGCGCTGCCGGATCTGACACTCGGCTGCGCGGTGGACGACCTGAGTCGGTCGCACCCGGAGCTGCCGGTGAACCCGATCGAGAGGATCCCCCTGCGCCTGTCGGCGGTCACCCACTGACGCTTCCGGTCAGCGCTGGCCGGCGCGGGTGCGGGGCCGGGGGGCGAAGGGATCCCAGCGCACCAAGGCCTGCGAGCCGAGGTGCGGAGGGCGCTCGCCGGGACGGAGCACGATGGTCTCTCCGGCAGAGCCGACAGCGAAAACCCTTCGCCCAGAGGCCATTTCGGCACGCTGGAACGCGAAGGTCAACTCTTCGACTCGCGCTCGGAGAGCTTCGACGTGGTTCTCGAGGTCAAGGATCCGTTGGATACCGGCGAGGCTGACGCCCTCCTCCTGCGAGAGTCGCTGCACCTCCCGCAGCCGGGCGACGTCCCGCGCCGAATAGCGCCGGCCGCCGCCCGGGGTGCGGGTGGGGGTGACCAGCCCGAGCCTGTCGTACTGGCGGAGGGTCTGCGCGTGCATACCGGCGAGCTGGGCCGCGACGGAGATGACGAAGACCGGAGTCTCGTCATCGGGGCCGAGCCCGTTGATCGCCATGACGGTCAGTCCTTCGCCGCTTCGCGGAAGAGGTCGGCCCGCGGGTCGGCGCCCTCTTCCTGAGCGCGCAGCGTCTCGATCGCAGCTCGAGCCTCGTCGGAAAGCCGTTGCGGCACAAGGATGGCGACCTTGGCGAGCAAGTCTCCTGTGTGGGACTTGGTCTTGACGCCGCGACCTTTGACTCGCAGGACGCGGCCCGACGGAGTCCCCGGAGCGATCTTGACCTTGACGGCGTGACCGTCGAGCGTCGGCACCGCAACCGTTGCGCCCAAGGCGGCTTCGGCGAAGGTGACCGGCAGGTCGATGGTCAGGTTGTCGCCGTCGCGTCCGAAGACGGGGTGCTTCTCGACCGAGACGGTGAGGATCAAGTCGCCCTTGGCGGCGCCGGGATCACCGTCGCCGCCCTTGCCGCGCAGCTTGATCTTCTGGCCATCCTTGACACCGGCCGGGATGCGCGTGGTGATGCGCTGCCCGTCCAGGCCGCTGAGGGTGACCGTCGAGCCCTCGACCGCGTCGCGGAAGCTCAGGCTCGTCTTGGCCTGGATGTCCGGGCCCCGCTGCGGCCCGCGCGGGGCGCCGAAGCCGCCGCGATCGCCATACGGTGAACCCTGCCCGAACCCACCCTGCTGGCCGAACAGACCACCGAGAATGTCATTCAGGTCCGGCTGGCCGCCGCCCCCGCGGGTGCTGAAGCGGACGTTGCCGCCCTGCCCGCCGAACATCGAGGAGAAGATGTCCTCGAAGCCCTCGGCGCCGGCGCCCCCGCCGGGGCCGCCGGCAGTGAATCGGGCTCCGCCACGGGCCATTTGGCGAACGGCGTCATACTCCTGACGCTGCTTCTTGTCCGACAGCACCGAGTGGGCCTCGGTGATGTCCTTGAACTTCTGCTCGGCGGCGGGATCCCCGGCGTTCTTGTCCGGGTGGTGCTGCCGGGCGAGCTTGCGATAGGCCTTCTTGATGGCCGCGTCGTCGGCGTCGCTGGGGACGCCGAGGATCGCGTAGAAGTCCTTCTCGAACCAGTCTTGGCTAGCCATGTTGGCGTCCTCCCTTCGTTACTGCGGATCGGCGACGGCCACGCGGGCCGGACGGATGACCTTGGTGCCGGCACGATAGCCGGGCTGGAGCACCTGGACGATGGTGGTCGTCGTGGCTTCGGCCGGCAGGTCGGCGTCGGGCAGGTGCATAAGGGCCTCGTGCTGCTCGGGGTCGAAGGCTTCACCCACGACGCCGAAACGCTCGAAACCGAAGCGCCCCAAGGTGTTTTCGAGTTTGTCGGAGATGGCGGCGAACGGACCCTCGGTGAGGTCACCATGGTCGCGCGCGCCCTGGATGTCGTCCATCACCGGGAGCAGCGCCTCGAGGACGTCGGCGATCGCCCGCTCCTGGATGAGCGGCCGGTCACGGTCGACGCGACGCTTGTAGTTGACGTATTCGGCGTTGAGCCGCTGCAGGTCGTTCAGACGCTCGGCGGCCAGGACGGTGTCCGGGTGGACGGCCTCCGGCGGGGGCGCGCCCGCGGACTCGGCCGGAGCCGAATCCGCAGGCGCGGCGGCATCATTCGCCGCTTCCGTGTTCACCGCGTCCGCCTCGACCGGCTGCCCGCCGTTCGGGGTGATCGGGGAATCGGTCACTTCTTGTCGTCCTCGTCGTCCTCGACGACCTCGGCGTCCACGACGTCGGAGTCGTCGGCGGGGGTCGTGCCCTGCGCGGAGTCGGTGGACTCGCCGCCACCCATGTTGGGCGACTCACCCTGCTCGGCGGACGCGGCATACAGCGCGGCGCCCATCTTCTGGGACTCCTCGTTGAGCTTGGTGACCTTGGCGTTGATGTCCTCGACCGAGGCCGTCGACTCGGGCTTGATGGCCTCCTTGAGGTCGGCCAACGCCTCATCGACCGGCTTGCGCAGGTCGTCGGTCAGTTTGTCGCCGCTGTCGGCGAGGAATTTCTCGGTCGAGTAGACCAGCTGCTCGGCGGTGTTGCGCGACTCGGTCTCCTCGCGGCGCTTGGCGTCGTCGGCGGCGTGCGCCTCGGCGTCCTTGACCATGCGGTCGATCTCCTCCTTGGACAGGGCAGACCCGCCGGAGATGGTGATCTTCTGCTCCTTGCCGGTGCCGCGGTCCTTGGCCGTGACGTGGACGATGCCGTTGGCGTCGATGTCGAAGGTGACCTCGATCTGGGGCACGCCACGCGGAGCCGGCGCGATGCCGGACAGTTCGAAGGTGCCGAGGTTCTTGTTCATCTGGGCCATCTCGCGCTCGCCCTGGAAGACCTGGATCAGCACGGACGGCTGGTTGTCTTCAGCGGTGGAGAAGACCTCCGAACGCTTGGTCGGGATGGCGGTGTTGCGCTCGATGAGCTTGGTGAACAGGCCACCCTTGGTCTCGATGCCGAGGCTGAGCGGGGTGACGTCGATGAGCAGGACGTCCTTGCGCTCACCCTTGAGGACACCGGCTTGGAGGGAGGCGCCGAGGGCGACGACCTCGTCGGGGTTGACACCCTTGTTGGGCTCCTTGCCGGCGAGCTCCTTCACGAGGGCGGAAACGGCCGGCATACGGGTCGAACCACCCACCAGGACAACGTGATCGATGTCCTCGAGCTTGATGCCCGCGTCCTTGATGACGTTCTGGAAGGGGGCCTTGCAGCGGTCGAGGAGGTCCTTGGTCATCTGCTCGAACTGGGCCCGGGTGAGGGTCTCGTCGAGGTGGATGGGGCCGTTCTCGCTCATGGAGAGGTACTGCAGGGAGATATTGGTGCTGGTCGCGGACGACAGCTCCTTCTTGGCCTGCTCGGCGGCGTCGCGCAGACGCTGCATGGCGATCTTGTCCTTGGACAGGTCGACACCGGTGGTGTTCTTCACCGTGGTGAGCAGGTGCTGGACGATCCGGTCGTCCCAGTCGTCGCCACCAAGGCGGTTGTCACCGCTGGTCGCCTTGACCTGGATGGTGGAGAAGCCGTCCTCGGGGTCCTTGCCGACCTCGAGGAGGGAGACGTCGAAGGTGCCACCGCCGAGGTCGAAGACGAGGATGAGCTCGTCCTCCTTGCCCTTGTCGAGGCCGTAGGCCAACGCGGCCGCGGTGGGCTCGTTGACGATGCGCAGGACGTTCAGGCCCGCGATCTCGCCGGCCTCCTTGGTGGACTGGCGCTCGGCGTCGTCGAAGTATGCCGGGACGGTGATGACCGCGTCGGTCACGGGCTCACCCAGGTAGGCCTCGGCGTCGCGCTTGAGCTTCTGAAGGATGCGCGCCGAGATCTCCTGCGCGGTGTACTTCTTGCCGTCGATCTCGTCGGTCTTCCAGTCGGTGCCCATGTGGCGCTTGACCGAGCGGAGGGTGCGGTCGGCGTTGGTGACGGCCTGCCGCTTGGCGACCTCACCGACGAGGACCTCGCCGTTCTTGGCGAAGGCGACGACGGACGGGGTGGTGCGACCGCCCTCGGCGTTCGCGATGATGGTGGGCTCGCCGCCTTCGAGGACGGCGACAGCAGAGTTGGTGGTTCCGAGGTCGATACCGACTGCACGGGCCATGTGGTGATGCTCCTTGTGTGTGAGAGTTGAGCTGCTTGCACTCAAGTTAAGGACCGTAGGCGGCTTGCGCAACTTGAGGTCCAGAAACTTGCGTCTGCTTGACTCAACCCTTGACACCCCGGCGGTGTTCCCGATTCCCGGAGAAAGTCGGCGACCATTCCTCCTGTAGGTTCTCGTCGAACTTGGCCGAGTCTCGCTTTCTTGGCCGCGGCGTGTCCGCGTCTCGATTTCGTGGCCGCGGGTGGACGCTGATGGTGTGAGGCGTGCCAGCGTCGATGTGGCCGTCCGATACACGAGCCATGTGGGGTCGGAGGTCGAAACGACCTTGGCTCACGTCGAGGGGCGCGACGTGGCGAGCGGCCGTCCGGTTCGGCGGTTCGGGATGCATGCCGGGATGGGGCACTATCCGGGCTGGTGGTGGTGATCGACCATGCAGGACCTGGTAGGCCACGAGAGTCTTCTTGAGCGCGAACGCTTGATGTTGGCGGACTTCGACCCCGACGTCACCGCCGTGGCGAGCCAGCCGTTCGGCGTCACTGGCCGCGACGGAGGGGTTGTCCGGCGACACGTACCCGACTACCTCCTTCTCCGAAAGGGTGGCGTCGTTGAGGTCGTGGATGTGAAGTCTGCGGAACACCTTGAAAGGCCGGAGGTGGTGGAGGTCTTCGAATGGACCTCGCGACTGATGGTGGCGAAGGGTTGAAAGTACTCGATCTGGTCTGGCGCGGACGCGCGGATGCTCCGCAACGTGCGGTTTCTCGCACAAGGACGTCGGGTCCACGAAGCGTGCGCCGGCTCGGACGAGGGCGACCAGGTGGGGCGCGTTGACGGCGCG
>ERZ795053.7547-NODE-7547-length-10445-cov-5.017228_pt1 | contig 10445 bp, 7 predicted proteins | sample MGYA00375137_ERZ795053 | MGnify/ENA primary metagenome ERZ795053 (study PRJEB30182, sample SAMN05720284) | activated sludge metagenome | isolation source: Anaerobic digester | place: Hong Kong | collected 2014-12-17 ... | reverse complement strand
TGTGGTTTGGAACGAGCTGCCACAGGCGCACGAGCGAACCGCATTGGGGTTCTCGATACGAAAACCGCCGCCCATCAGGCTGTCAATATAATCGATTTCAGCCCCATCGAGGTAGGAGATGCTGCCGGGATCAACCACAACCTTGACATTGCCGGTCTCAAAAATCTGGTCACCAATTTCTGGACCCTCGGCAAAGGTCATGCCATAGGACAAACCTGAACAGCCGCCACCCGATACAAACACACGCAGAGCATAACCATCAAGCCCTTTTTCCGTCATAACCTTAGACAACATATCTTCGGCTGATGCCGTCAATGAGATCATTTTGAAACGCCTCCTAATTGGATTAACAGTAAAATAATAACTGGTTTGCGATAGATTTCTCAAGGGTATTTTACTTGTGAGCCAGAATTTTGTCAACAGTTAAAAAGTAAAAAAAGTAAAAAAACTGTTTAGTTAGCAAAGTCAACCGACACGGCGCTATTGACATGAGCGTATCGGCTCGTTATAATTTAAATGACCAAACTATTATTTTTGAAATATTCGACCCCATGTTTGAATAGTTAGGACAGACTATGAGCTACATTCCTCAGGTTTATAGAAAGTACGACCTCCTATTTACCCCGCGCTTGATTTCCAAGCTGCGTAACCTGCGCAATGACGAATGGGCCAAACTGGTTGACCACCTCGCCGTGCTGCCGGAAACCCACCCAGAAACAATTTCCTTTTCAATGATGATGATCAAATTAGGCGGCTGTCTTACTTGTGAAATGGACAGCTACCGCGCCCAGCGTGGCTGCGCTGCTTGTGCCCAAAACACTATCGCCAGTTTCAAAGGCAGCGACAAGCAACTGCTCAGCCGGTACGAAAAAACGAAACTTTCAGTAACGCAACAGTACCCTGAGCAAGATCTGAAGCAAGCGGCGTAAAATCAGTTCAAACTTTCCTTTGGTTACTGAAATCTGGCCCCGTCAGGTTTAATTGCGCCACTGAGCCAGGTATCCTGTAAATTGATACCTTCGATAGCGGCTTGGGTAAACCAGGCGCCACGAGCATCGGCGCGGGTCAAGTTAACGGCCGTTAAATTCGCCGCCCGAAAATCGGCCCATTTGAGTCCGGCTTCCGATAGATCGGCCTGAGTGAGATTGGCCTGGCGTAGGTCGGCCCAATTAAGCTGTGCGCCGCTCAAATTTGCACCGGCTAGATCGGCTTGCTGCAAGTTGGCCCAATCCAGCCGGGCCTGGCTCAAGTCAGCGCCCCGCAGATCGACGCCCCATAAATTAGCGCCGGATAAATCCACGCCCCCCAAATTTTGCCCGGCTCCCCCCTGATTGACCAGTTGCCACACCAACCGCCACTTGCTATCAAGCAGCGTCGTATCATCAATTTGGGTATCAATCAACAGTACGCCCCGTAATTTAGTCCCCACCAGGTTTGCTCCTCGCAAATCAGCCTCACTTAAATCGGCCCCGGTCAGATCGGCTGCTGTTAAATCGGCGTTTGACAAGTTGGCCCCACGCAGGTTAACGCCCTCCTGCAACGGCCCTCCCCACTCGACCTCCGCCAAGTTGGCTCCCCTCAAATCCACGCCAGATAAGTCAAAAGCTGGCTTCGACCATCCGCGTAGATCAGCCTCGGCGCACGCCGGTGGGCAATCCTGGTACGTACACGCCGTGAGTAAAAATGAAAAAATAGATATAAAAAAAATTGGAGTTAAAAATCGACCCATTTCGAACTATTTCTTGATTTTTTTATACAAGACTTGGATTTAAATTCTTTCGATATTACCGTTCCGATCTCAAGATTGTAGCGTCTTATAAAGGGAGTGCAAACTTGCCAGGTTAAGGCATCGCCCCGCTGCACTTTTCATATTTTGTGCGTGAGCATTCATCTTTTAGCGGTCAGCGTTCTTCATTACTTTAGACCAAATTTTGAGCTAACAACCCGATCAGAATGGCTCAAAAGTCATCTCTGATGATAAAGCTGACCACTGAATGCTGATAGCTAACCGCTTATTTTGTTCAACCTTAAAATTATGACCATCCAATCTATCGCATACTATATATTGTGGTATAATAAGGAAGGAAGTACTATATCTGCTAATTTAGCAATGGCTTACCATAATATTTGATTTCAATTTAACCTTGTGATACAATAAACTTGTCATAATATAAACACCCTATGAAAGCACTTAAAGAACGAATCCAAAAAGAAGGTAAAAATCTGGGGAATGGCATCCTCAAAGTCGACAGTTTTCTCAACCACCAAGTCGATCCGGCGCTGATGCTGGCCGTGGGTGGAGCGTTGGCCGCTCATTTCGGCGCGATGGGCATTACCAAGGTGTTGACGGCGGAAATTTCCGGCATTGCCCCGGCCCTAACGACCGCGCTAGCCCTGGGCGTACCGGTAGTCTATGGGCGCAAAACCAAGCCGATCACCATGCCCGAAGACATCTATGTCGAGGCTGCCCCGTCGCACACCAAAGGGAAAGAGGTTTATTTGATGGTCTCGCCCGAATTTCTTGGCCCGGACGACAGTGTGTTGATCATCGATGATTTCCTGGCCACCGGCCACACGATTATGGCGTTGGTCCGGCTGGCCCGAAAAGCCGGAGCCAAAGTTGTGGGCGTGGGCGCCGTCATCGAAAAATCTTTTGAAGGGGGCCGCGCTCAATTGGAAGCGATGGATCTACAAGTCCGCTCGTTAGCCGTCATCAAGCAGATGACCGATAAAGAGATTATTTTTGCCGAAGGAGTATCGCCCTAATGACCGTCGCCTCGCTTGAAAACACACCGGCCCAAGAGGCCGTGGTCATTTTGGACTTTGGCTCGCAGTACAGCCAGTTGATTGCCCGCCGGGTGCGCGAGTTGAATGTCTACTGCGAACTTATCCCCTACACCGCCTCGCAGGCCGATATCGAACGCCTCAAGCCGAAGGGTTACATTCTATCCGGCGGGCCGGCCAGTGTCTATGCGCAAGACGCACCTCGCTTGCCCGATTTTGTGCTTGAAACCGGCCAGCCCGTATTGGGTATCTGTTACGGGATGCAGTTGCTTACTCACCAACTCGGCGGCCAGGTCGATCCCGGCAGCGAGCGGGAGTACGGATTAGCCGAAATCGAGCTGCTTGACACCGGGTCGATTCCCCTTTTCAGCGAGGTGGCCGAGACCCGCATGCCGGTTTGGATGAGCCACGGCGACCGCGTCACTAAACTGCCGGATGGCTTTCAATCATTGGCCCGGACGGAAAATTCGCCCTACGCCGCCATTGGCGATCCGGCGCGAGGGCTGTACGGCCTGCAATTTCACCCGGAAGTCACGCACACGCCCGCCGGCAAATTTATTTTGCGCTCTTTTCTGTACGAGGTCTGCGGCTGTGGCGGCGGCTGGACGGCCGGCAACTTTATCCACGACAGCATCGACCAAATCCGGGCGCAAGTCGGCGACGGCCAGGTCGTCTGCGGGCTGTCGGGCGGCGTCGATTCGTCGGTGGTGGCGGCGCTGCTGCACCAGGCCATCGGCGACCAGTTGACCTGTATATTCGTCAATACCGGTATGATGCGCCAAAACGAACCGGAGCAGGTGGTCCAGACCTTTGAACAAGAAATGCACGCCCAGCTGATCGCGATCGACGCCACCGAAGATTTTTTGACCAGCCTGGCCGGCGTAACCGATCCCGAGGCCAAGCGTAAAATCATCGGCGAGAAGTTCGTGCGCATCTTCGAGGCCGAAGCCCGCAAGTTGGGCCAGGTCGATTTTTTGGCGCAGGGGACGCTCTACCCCGATGTCATCGAGAGCGCCAGCCGCGATCAGCAGGCCGTGGCCGCCAAAATTAAAACCCACCACAATGTGGGCGGGCTGCCGGAGGACATGCAGTTCGAGTTGGTCGAGCCACTCCGGTTTCTGTTTAAGGATGAGGTTCGGGCGGTGGGTGAAGCGTTAGGGCTGCCGCGTGATATTGTGTGGCGACATCCCTTCCCCGGTCCCGGCTTGGCCGTGCGCATTCTGGGCGACATCACCTGGGAGCGGCTGGAAACGCTGCGCGCCGCCGACGCCATTTTCATCGACGAGTTGTGGCGTTCGGGCTGGTACGATCAAACGTCGCAAGCCTTTGCCGTGTTGTTGCCGGTGCAGTCCGTCGGCGTCATGGGCGACTACCGCACCTACGGCAACGTTATCGCCATCCGAGCCGTCACCACCGATGATTTCATGACCGCCGATTGGGCCAAACTACCCGTCGATCTACTCGCCCGCGTCAGCAACCGCATCGTCAACGAGGTCGATGGCGTCAACCGGGTTGTGTACGATATCAGCAGCAAACCGCCGGCCACTATTGAGTGGGAGTAGACCGTAGTTTCAATATATAAGAGAGTTTGAGTAGGATAAACGTCTGTGGCAAATAAGGAGTAGGAAGTAAGGCGTAAATTAGTTTATTCCTTCTTATTCCCTACTTCTCACGGACGGGGAGGCTAACTGTATGACCGCCGAAATTACCACCGTAATAGGTCAATTAAGTATTCGCGAAGGCGTTTGGCGACAAAACGCGCCCAATCAGGTTGCTGTGCGCGAGCCAAAAGCGGCCGACGCGCCGGGGGCCGGGAAAGGCGATCTGTTCATCGTGACCGAGATCCAGGGCAACGTCGATAACCGCGACGCGATGGAGCAGAAGCTGGCCCAGGCCATTCGTGATAGTTATTACTTGGCCCGTGGCTCAATCACAGCCAGCTTACGGCGCGCGATCCAGGCCGGCAACGATCTCCTCTATCACCGCAACCTGAAAGTTGAGGTGGAAGATCGGGTGGTCGGCGGCGCGGTCATTGTGGTCTCGTGCCAAGAGGATGCCTTTGTCGGCCAGATTGGCCCGACAGCCTTCTTTGCCGTCTTGGGCGATCACGTTCGCCGCTATCCGGCTCGGTCGGTTTGGCTCGATGAAGCGATGGGGCCAGGCCAGGAGGAAGATGCTTCGGCGCTGGGGCTGCGCAAAATTGTCGAGCCGACGCTCCAACACGTGCGCGTTGAGCCGGAAGATATGTTGGTTCTGGCCGACAGCCGGCTGGCCGGCCAACTGCCGCTGAGCGATCTGGTCCACGCGGTTGACTCCGGTGATGTCAAAACCGCCATCAAAGAACTGGGTGAGGTCGCTAAGGCGAAAAACTGCTCGGCCCTTATTTTAGAGGTAGTCGAAATGGCGGCTGCCGCCGGCCCGTTCAAATTGGCGACGCCGTCCAAACTGAGCGACATTTTCAATCGCCGCAGTCACGCCGTCCCTGTAGACCCCAGCCCGGAATCGCCCTGGCCCGAGCCGGTTGAAGCTGACGGCGAACCGGTTCAGGCAAACGGGGAGCGGGCTGCTGTTTTTGCCCACACCTCAATCCTCCAAAAATCGATGCACTGGTTGGATCGGTTCAAGGGCCAACCTGAACCGGACGAGCCGCCAGAACCGCCCGCCGCCGAATTCGAGCCTCCCCCACTGGAAGAATTTGAAGAAGACACGGTGATGATCCCAACCAAAAGGCCGATGGCCCGGCCTTACGAGGGGGAAAAGTGGTCCACGCCGCATCACAAGTCGAACAGACCGGAAGCCGGGCATGGCCCAGGCGCCTACATCCCTAATCCGGTCGCACCGCAAAGCACGCTTCTGGAACGCGAGTATGCCGGTGATGCCAATGATGATGAGACTGCCAGCGACCGGTCGCCGTTACAAACGATTGTTTACGGTCTAGGATCGGGCTTGTTGATGCTGGTTCTCCTAATCAGCAACGCCTTCAAAGGCTTATTCCGGCTGGTGCTGCCGGCCTCCAGCCAGCAGAAACCACGCCAGGCCGGGATGCAGGCCCAGGCGGAAAATTCATCGTCCTCCGTTCCGTGGAAACTGCTGCGTAATATCGCGATTGCCATCCCTATTTTGGTGGCGATCATCGTCGGCATTAGCTATATCCAAAAAGGACGGCTGCGTGACGCCGAGTACAACGACTTCCTCACTGCTGCCCAGAGCAAAATCGAGCAGGCCCGCGAGGTCGATTCCTCGGCGGCGCTGGGCTTGATGGCTGAAGCCGAAAACTCGCTGACTCAGGCCGAACAAATTAAGCCGGACGAGGAGCATCCGGAAATTACGGCGATGCGCCAACAGATTGCCGCCGAAACTGACCGGGTCGGCCACGTGCAGCGGCTCGATGCCGTACAGCAACTGCGCCAATACACCGACGCCGGCACCCAAACCAGCAGTATTGTGGTCGAGGGCGTGGAAATCTACATTATGGATAAAGGCAACGACCGCATCTACCACCACAGCCTCGACAACGAAGGCGTGTCGCTACTGCCTGATGGCGAGACGGTGTTGATCGCGGCCAAAGGTCAGCAGGTGGACAACATTCAGGTGGGCGAACTGCTCGATATGACCTGGATGCCCACCGGGGGCAATCGCCAGACGAGCGATTTAGTCGTTTTGAACAGTACCGGGCTGTTGGAATACAGCACCAATTGGGGACTGGCATCATCAATGCTGGCTGCCACCGACGCCTTAAAACTGCCGGTGGCCGTGGATAGTTATTTTGGCAATTTCTATGTCCTCGACCCGCAGGCCAATGTGCTGCTGCGCTATCTGCCCACGGTTGACGGCTATAACGCCCCACCGCAAAACTACTTCGCGGCTAATGTCCCCGTCGATCTGAGCAACGCGGTTGATCTGGCCATCGATGGCGCGGTTTACGTTCTCTACCAGGATGGCCGAATCGCCAAGTTTCAGGGCGGTCAACCCGCCGAGTTTAACGTGACCGGTCTGGACGTGCCGTTCAATAATCCGGTAGCCATCTTCACCAAACCGGATGAGGATGTGCAGCACATCTACGTCGCCGACGCCGGCAATCATCGCATTGTCCAATTGAACAAAGACGGCAGCTTTGTCCGCCAGTTCAAACCCAGCGCCGGCGAGGCCGCCTCATTTGCCAATCTGCAAAACATCTACGTCGATGAGATCGGCGGCAAGATGTTCGTGCTGGACAGTAATAATCTCTACCTGGTCAAATTGCCGACGGAATAAGGAAGAACGGTAAACGAAATCCGGGTTTAGTGATAGCGAGATAAGACGATTAGGAGATTGGGGTGGCTTTGTCTCCAATCGTCAACCAAATACCGGCATTATCTTGGACAAGCTTAAGCTCAGGGTCTATGGCCTTGAGCTTTTTGGTTTTGGGGGACGGTTGTGTTGTATTTGTGTTGGAAAACTTAAGTTTTTGGGCGATTATTGGGCGAAAATTCAGAGAATGTGCATGAAAAGTTCAAGGGGATTAAGTTCACATTGGGGAACATGATAAGAAAGCGAAGGGTTGCTTAAAAAAGGCGCGGGGGCGGCATAAAAAGGCGAGGAATGTGCATGAAAAGTACAAGAAACGTTATATTGGTGTTGGAAGTAGCACAAAAACTCGCGGGAGCGGCATAAAAAGGCGGGGAATGTCTTAATAAAGGCGCGGAAGCAGCACAATAACTCGCGGAAGCAGCACAATAACTCGCGGAAGCAGCACAATAACTCACGGGAGCAGCACAAAAAGGCGTGGGAGCGGGACAAAAAGCCCAAGAGGCTAATTTTTTTCAAGGGTTGGGCGATTTTCCATCTACACTTGTTGGTCGTATCATAAGGAACCTTGTAATTAAATCAAAGGATCAGAAAGCCCCTGGTGGGACGACATCGGCTAATGGAGCGACAAAGCTTGCTTTGTCAAGACCGATCAAAGCAAGCTTTGATGCTCCAAACTTTTATTTCCAACGGAGGATAGCTATGATTCAATTTGAATTCGCTACAGCGGCGCGGATTATCTTTGGGACGGGCAGTCTGGGTCATTTGGAGTCGCTGATGGCCGGGATGGGCCGGCGGGCGTTGGTGGTGTTGGGCGGCTCCGGCCAGCGGGCCGAACCGGTTATCCAGCATCTCGTCTTCAACAGCATCGCTTACACCACCTTCAATGTGCTCGGCGAACCGACGACCGCGACCGCCCGTGAAGGCACGGCTCTAGCCCGACGCGAAGGCTGCGATTTTGTAATCGGTATTGGTGGGGGCAGCGTTATCGACGCCGGCAAGGCGATTGCTGCGCTGCTGACCAATGGCGGCGATCCACTGGATTATCTGGAAGTCATTGGCCGAGGTCAGCCGCTGACCCAAGCCGCCGCACCCTACATCGCCATCCCGACCACGGCCGGAACCGGCGCGGAGGTGACTCGCAATGCGGTGTTGGGGTCGCCGGAGCATCTGGTTAAGGTCAGCCTACGCAGCCCGTTGATGCTGCCGGCGGTCGCTCTGATCGATCCGGAGTTAACTGTAACCCTGCCACCGCCCATCACGGCCAGCACCGGCCTCGACGCGCTGACCCAGGTGATCGAGCCGTACGTGTCGCCCCAGGCCACGCCGCTGACCGACGGCTTTTGCCTGGACGGGATGCACCGCGCCGCCCGGTCGCTGCGGACGGCCTATCGCAATGGCGACGATCTGGATGCCCGCGAGGATATGGCGCTGGCCAGTTTGGAAGGTGGGTTGGCCCTAGCCAATGCCAAGCTAGGGGCGGTTCACGGTTTTGCCGGGGTGTTCGGCGGCATGTTCGACAGCCCGCATGGGGCCGTCTGCGCCGCGCTGCTGCCGCCGGTGATGGAAGTCAATCTGCGCGCCCTGATCGAGCGACAGCCCGACAGCGAGGCGTTGTACCGGTACGAAGAGATCGCCCAAATCTTGACGGGCGATCCCGATGCCACCGCGCTGGATGGGGTGGTATGGGTCGAGAAGCTGGTCGAGGATTTACTGATTCCCGGCCTGGGCAGTTACGGCCTGACCAAGGCCGATTTTCCGGCTCTGATTCAAAAAGCCGGGCGATCCAGCAGCATGAAAGGCAACCCGATTAAGCTGACCGATGAGGAACTGGCTGAGATTCTGGAGAAAGCGATATAAGCCGCTGCAAGACGGCATCAAGTTCCGGCGTATCCGGCAGGGTTATCCCCATGATGTCGGTCAACACCGCTCGAAGTTCGGCGACGGTGGTTAGTTCATGGCGTTCGTTCCGGCCGTCCAGATAATGCACGGCCAGCACATTGTTGCGCAGGGCGTATCGTCGATCCGGATCGGATCGGCCGGCGATCAACCCGCTGATGAAATGGGAGTTGGGGTGGTTGGAAATGTACCAGTTCGTTACTTCATAATCGGTCAATAGCTGCTCTTGCAGGTCGAAGCGATAGAGCGACCGCCACTCGCCGCCCACGTTGGCTTGCAGCACAAACAAATCGTTGGCCTTGATCAGCCGATACGGCTCGTGGGGCGTGGTCTGCTCAATGTCAGGCTCAAGCCGCAGGGCATCGGTGAGGGTCATGCCGCCGAAGCCGACATCGACGATATAGGGCTGCTGATCGAAATCAATACGCAGGATCATATGACTGCGAGGGGGAACCACGCCCTCCGGCACGTTCCACATCACCCGACCTGCCAGGTGAGTCACTTGAAAGCCCAACGTTTGCAGCACCTGGCTGAACAGCAAGTTGTACTCGTAACAGTAGCCGCCGCGCCCATCGCGCACCAATTTCTGCTGCAGCGACGGCAGATCGAGCCGAACCGGCCAGCGCAACAGGGGATTGAGATTTTCAAACGGAATCGTCTGGGCGTGATGCAGGATGAGGGCGCTCAAGGTAGCCCGGCTGGCCGTTCGCTCGCCGGTGTAACCGATGCGCCGGAAGTAGGCGTCAAGATCGAACGCGGCCGCCGGGGCCGGAGTTGAACCATTTTGTTGGATGGCAGTTATGGGTGACATTGTTTATTCCTCGGTGTCAGTAGGATTGATACGATACGGATACAAGCATACCATCTCTTAACCTTTAATACATCCAACTTTTTGGCTGACTTAGGCTGTACTTTAGGACAGGCGCGCTTCTTACCCCCATATTATCGTCCTCGGAAATGATCGTTTTCTGCCGCCGTTACGCCGTTGCAGGTGACCGTCACTTATTGCATGATGAAGGATCGTTATCACTGGGCGTACTATACAGAGGTTGATTTATTTTTCGGCGTCTCAATCGAGACTGACCGTCTTCCCTGAAAACACAGACCTGGAGCGACAAAGCTTGCTTTGTCATTCACGGTCAGGTCAAAGTAAACTTTGTCGCTCCAGTACATTTTAAGCTTTTGTTAAGATGGGGTTGAGTTTCTTTTAAGGACGTTGTCATCAAACGCGGCTACACTATATTATGATTAAGCAAATTCTTATCTTGATCAGCCATAATCACCATCGCTATATCTACCCGGAAAACGATTGTTAATGAATTTATCCGCCACAACTAATTGGATTAGACCCACATGGTTAATTAGCGGCCTGGCTGTGGCAGCCGGGCTGTTGCTCCTTTGGTTTGGTCGCCACCAGTTGGTCAACCTCTTTTATATTGTCACCGATCGTGAACTTGTAACGGCCTATTTGGCAC
>ERZ795053.7545-NODE-7545-length-10445-cov-23.381906_pt1 | contig 10445 bp, 6 predicted proteins | sample MGYA00375137_ERZ795053 | MGnify/ENA primary metagenome ERZ795053 (study PRJEB30182, sample SAMN05720284) | activated sludge metagenome | isolation source: Anaerobic digester | place: Hong Kong | collected 2014-12-17 ... | reverse complement strand
TAGCAACTTGAAAATCGAAGGGATCGCTCCAGCAGCAGGAAGCGATCCCTTCTTTCATTGACATGGAGAAAGTCCACACAACAGGCAGGACATTTGACGGGAAGCAGCCAAACGACAGGAAATAGGCGGTCAAAGCGAGTTGACGCCGTTCAATTCTACTGATATAATCTCCATAAAGTTGGGGTAAGATGAGGTTCCTGGTCTTGCCACCCCCGAGAAGGCGTTTCCCTAGCTAGCTACATTGTCAAATCATCCACTGAGGATAAGACTATTACCACTCCTGCTCAGTAACAGCACTGCTGTATACTAGCCGTCAGCCAAAAAATAAAAGTGTATCTTTTTCAGGCGATTAGCGCCATCTCGTAATATTGGTCTGTCACAGACGATCTCCCAAACTCAATCTGAGCAACCTGGTCCATCTGCACAGTTATGTGCACTGCCCACCAGAATGACAGCCTATCGCACGGCTCTATCTGCCTGATACCAAAGCAAAGTTTCACTGGGCATAGGTGGCCCGTACCAAATATGAATATCAAGGAAGAAACGGACATGCCGAACTCGAGCATTCCCCTAGAACAAATGACCATCGGCCAGATGGAGGCATTGAATCTCGACGAATTGCGCGAGATCGCGCGTGCGGCGAACATTACGGGCTATACGCGCCTGAAAAAGTACGATTTGGTCATGCGTCTTCTGCGCGCCAATGCAGAGCAGCAAGGCTTCATCTTCGGTGGCGGTATTTTGGAGATCGTGCAGGACAACATTGGGTTCCTGCGCAGCGATCACCTGCTGCCCGGCCCCGAGGATGTCTACGTCAGCCAGAGCCAGATCCGTCGCTTCGGGCTGCGCACCGGCGACCTGGTTGTCGGGCAGGTGCGCCCGCCCAAGGACACGGAGAAATACCACGGCCTGCTCAAGGTGGAAGCAGTCAATGGGCTAGACCCGGAAGAGGCAAAGAAACGACCTGTCTTCGAGAAGATGACGCCGATCTTCCCCAACGAGCAACTGCTGCTGGAAACTCGGCCCAATGTCATCTCCACGCGCATGATCGACCTGCTGTCGCCCATCGGTCGCGGGCAGCGCGGTCTCATCGTCAGCCCGCCCAAGGCCGGCAAGACGACCATCTTGAAACGGATCGCCAACGGCATTACGACGAACTACAAGGACATCCACCTGATGGTCGTCCTGATTGGTGAGCGTCCGGAAGAGGTGACCGACATGGATCGCTCGGTCGAGGCTGAAGTGGTCAGCAGCACCTTTGACGAGCCCGTGCAGAACCACGTACGCGTCGCCGAGATGGCGCTGGACCGTGCCAAGCGCCTGGTCGAGAGCCGCCGCGACGTCGTGATTCTGCTCGACAGCATCACACGCCTCTCGCGTGCCTACAACCTGACGGTTCCGCCGTCCGGCCGCACGCTCTCCGGCGGTATCGACCCGGCAGCGCTCTACCCCCCCAAGCACTTTTTTGGCGCAGCGCGTAACCTGGAGGAAGGTGGCAGCCTCACCATCATCGCCACCTGTCTCGTCGACACCGGCAGCCGCATGGACGACGTCATCTACGAAGAGTTCAAAGGCACCGGCAACATGGAATTGCACCTGAGCCGCAAGCTTTCCGAACGGCGCATTTTCCCGGCATTCGATATCGAACGCAGCGGCACACGCGCCGAAGAAAAACTGCTCGACGCCGAGACGCTCTCCAAGGTCTACACGCTTCGCCGCATGATCGACGCCATGGGCGGCGGCGGCGAGGCCATCCTCCCCATCATCGAGCGCATGAGCCGCACACGCGATAATCGCGAGTTCCTCGAGACGCTCACCAAACGGTAGCGCCAGGATTCTTTCAACGCCATCGGCCTACGGAAAACCTACGATTGAACGACGATCCTTGCACAACGTGACAGGATCGTCGTTTTTTTGAGGGTGCATAAGCCTTTTGCCACTTGGCAATGGCGGGGCAAAATGCTAAAATCGTTCATTGTCATGGTATGAAGCTCTTACGCTACTACTCGGATTCGACGGTCTGTCTGGTCTGAGCGTGGAGCGCAAGAAGTACGGGCAACACGCTGAGCATCCGTCCAGGTACCGCCCCCTTAGAAGACCTGACATTTTGGAGACAGGCGTTTATGGCAAAAGAAGCCAGTACTGATTTTGGCGGCGCATATTCTGTAGCCGGCCAAGACGAACAGCACAGGCAAGAGCAGTTCCCCCACTATAACCGAGAAACACCAGTCACTGTTCCCTCCTCAGTCCAACTAGCACACTCCCACGTCGACAATTCAGCCACAGGGATGGCACGCGTGCGTTTCGGCGCGCTGCAATCGTCGACTCCCGTCCGCGGGGTGCAGCCGGATTCGCTGACGCAGATGATGAATGCTGCCTACGGCCAGGTTCAGCGCACGCTGTCCGACCAGGTGACGCCGCTACGGCTGGCCGGCCACCTGTCCGTGCTGGCAATCGCCGCCGTGGTGCTCATCCTCAGCCAGATCACCATCCCGGAATGGGAGATCAGCCTGGAGCCGACACCGGCGCCGGGCGTCGCCACGCTGGCCGGTGCCGAGGCGACTGGGCGATCGGTTGCCCTGGAGGACGGCTTTGCCGATGCTTCGCTGAAGCCCAACATGGTGCTGACGATGGGGACCAAGGCGGCCAAGACACCGACGACCACACAGGAAAACCTGCGTCCGGAAATCATGTACTACACGGTCAAGCCGGGCGACACCGTGCTGGGCATCGCCAGCAAGTTCGGCCTGCAGCCGGAATCACTCATGTGGTCGAACAGCCTCATCGAGCAGAACCCCGACCGCCTCAGCATCGGCGACCAATTGCGTATCCTTCCGGTTGACGGCGTTCTCCATGTCGTCGACCGCGGCGACACACTCTCCAGCATCGCCGAGGACTACGACACCGACATGCAGGCGATTGTCGATTACGCAGCCAACGGCATAGCCAGCATTGACGATGCCCTGTCGATCGGCAAGGAGATCGTCGTGCCCGGCGGCAGCAAGCCGTTTGTCGCCACCTACGTCGGTGCATCCAGCGCCTACTCGGTATCGCGCCCGCCCGGCGCAGCGGCTGGTTCAGGCAACTTCAGTTGGCCGACCGCCGGCTACATCAGCCAGGGTTACTGGGGCGGCCATCCCGCCGTGGATATTGCCGGCTGGCTTGGTGCACCGGTGACGGCCGCCGATGGCGGCTACGTCGTGCTCGCCGGCGGCGGTTGGAACAGCGGCTATGGCAATTACGTCATCGTCGACCACGGCAACGGCTTCACGACGCTCTACGCCCACCTGAACTCGATCTTCGTGTCGCCCGGCGAGACGGTCAGCAAGGGGCAACAGGTCGGCACGATGGGCAACACCGGCAATAGCACGGGCCCCCACCTCCACTTCGAGATTCGTTACAGCGACGTGCCGTACAATCCGTCCAGCTATCTGAAGTAACCGTCACACAAAGGAACAAAAACGGGCGCCGGGAATATTCCCGGCGCCCGTTTCATTTCTTTACCTGGTGTGCGCTGACCCGTCGCAGGCAGCGGCGGCACACCACCTTATTCGTGGATACCGCCCTCAGTCAGACCACGGGGCGCAAGAATGCGATCCAGTTCCTCTCCGGTCAGTTCCGTCTCTTCCAGTGCAACTTCCTTGAGCGACTTACCCTCGGCATACGCGCGCTTGGCGATCTTGGCGCCCTTCTCGTAGCCAATAACCGGGTTGAGCGCCGTCACCAGGATCGGGTTGCGGCCGACCAGCCCGGCGATGCGTTCCTCGTTGACGGTGAAGCCGGCGATGGCCTGGTCAGCCAGGACGCGGCTGCCGTTGGCCAGCAGCGAGATGCTCTGCAGCAGATTATAGGCGACGACCGGCAGCATGACATTCAACTGGAAGTTGCCGGACTGGCCGCCGATAGTGACCGTCACGTGGTTGCCCATGACCTGTGCGCAGACCATGGTCACGGCTTCGGGGATGACCGGGTTCACCTTGCCGGGCATGATGCTGGAGCCGGGCTGGAGCGCCGGCAGCGCGATCTCGCCAAAACCGGCAATCGGGCCGCTGTTCATCCAGCGCAGGTCGTTGGAGATCTTCATCAGGCTGGTGGCGACCGTATTGAGCTGGCCGCTCAGCTCGACCGCCGCATCCTGCGTGCTCAGCGATTCAAAGTAGTTGGGGCTCGTCACCAGCGGCAGGCCGGTCCACTCGGCCAGTTTGGCGGCGATGGCGGCGCCAAATTCGGGGTGAGCGTTGATGCCGGTGCCCACGGCCGTGCCGCCCTGCGCCAGCTCGGCCAGCCGCGGCAGGGATGCCTGGATGCGGTCGATGCCGTGCTGGACCTGGCTGGCCCAGCCGCCCAGTATCTGGCTCATGCGGACGGGCATGGCGTCCATCAGGTGCGTGCGCCCGGTCGTCACCACGTGGTCGGTCGCGGCGGCCTTCTCGACGAGCGTCGTGTGCAGGTGGCGCAGTGCCGGCAGCAGTTCGTCGTTCACCGCCAGGTACGCGCTGAGATGGATCGCCGTCGGGATCACATCATTGCTGCTCTGGCTCATGTTGATGTGATCGTTCTGGTGCACCTTGCTGCCGAGTTCGGTTGTCGCCAGCGCAGCGAGCACCTCATTGGCATTCATGTTGGTGCTCGTGCCGGAGCCGGTCTGGAAGATATCAAGCACAAAGTGATCGTCATACTCGCCGTCGGCCACCGCACGCGCCACCGCCTGGATTGCTGCCGACATGGCCGGATCCATCAGACCCAGATCCTCGTTGACCGCCGCGGCTGCGCCCTTGATCAGACCCAACGCGCGGATGAAGGTGCGCGGGAAGCGCAGATCGCTGATCGGGAAATTGTCGACCGCGCGTTGTGTCTGCGCGCCGTAGAGCGCATCAGCCGGGACCTTGACTTCGCCCATGCTGTCGCGTTCGATGCGATACTCAGCCATAGCATTTCTCCTTTGAAATTTGTTGGTGTCAAATGCGATCCACACGAGCCCTCATGGCAATAATTGGGTCGGCCGATCGCTGCTTGGAATGTCTGTCTGGAGTCGATTGTAGCACCCGGCGCAAGACAAGCGGAAACCGTCAGCCCGCAAAGGTGGCTTTGTGCCCGGCGATTTGACACGCCTGGATGGCTTGTCTACAATCGCGGGGAGTCTTTATCCAACCATTCACGTGGATCGACATGGCTATGGCAGAGCGTATCTTGGTGGTTGAGGATGATCGCCGTATCCGCGACCTCTTGCGCAGGGGGTTGCTCTTTGAAGGGTATACGGTCGACACGGCCGAAGATGGCGAGACAGCGCTGCGCGTGGCGCGCGAGAATCTGCCCGACGCCGTGATTCTCGACATCATGTTGCCCAAGATGGACGGCCTGGAAGTGTGCCGCCGGCTGCGCAGCGCTTCCAACGTCCCCATCATGATGCTCACGGCGCGCGATTCCGTGCCGGACCGCGTCACCGGGCTCGATGCCGGCGCCGACGACTATCTGGTCAAGCCCTTTGCCTTCGACGAGCTGCTGGCCCGTTTGCGCGCACTCTTCCGCCGCCATCGCCTGGAAACGGCGCCCGATGTCTATCGCTATGCCGACCTGGAACTCAACCCGCGCACGCGCCAGGTCTTCCGCGGCGAAGACTCCATCGAACTGACGGCCAAAGAATTCGACCTGCTCGAGTTGTTCATGCGCCATCCCGGCCAGGTGCTCACGCGCGAGATGATTTACGAACACATCTGGGACTACGACTTCGGCGGCGAGAGCAACATCATCGAGGTCTACGTACGCTACCTGCGCACTAAGTTGGAGGCAACCGGCAAGCCGCGCCTGCTCCAGACGGTGCGCGGCGTCGGCTACGCCCTGCGCGAGAGTTGATCGACTAGAGGCAGCAGAGCGCCGCGGCTCTGCGCTCGAGACAATCCATGACCATCCGCCTGCGCCTTACCCTATGGTACACCGCCCTCCTCGGCACGACCCTCATCCTGTTTAGCGTAACGGTCTATTCCTCGCTGGCCGCAAACCTGCGCTCCCAGTTGGAGCAGAGCGCCGCCACCCAGGCGCGCAACATCGCCGACGCCGTGATCCAGCAGGTGCAGGGCGACGTCGTCGTCATCCGTACCAGCGCCGACACAGTCTTCTTTCCCCAGGTCGAGCTTTTTGCCTCTTCGTTCGGCGCGCAGTTGATCGACATCAACGGCGAGGTCGTCAAGCGCTCCGAAAACCTGGGCGATATCCCCATCCCCAAACAAGATGGCACGTTGCAGCACATCTTGGCGGGTGACGATGATCACTATTATTTCATTTCCCAGGACGGGGATGCCTTTCTCGTCTACACAGTCCCGCTGGTCATCAATAGCGAAGTCGTGGGCGCGATTCAGATCATCCAGTCGGTCACGACCGCCGTCACGGCGCTGACGCAGGTCAACCGCTATCTCATCCTGGGCACCGCCATCAGCATCATCCTGGCGGCGATTGTCGGCGCCTTCCTGGCGCGCCGTGCCCTGGCGCCCATCGATACCATCACCGAGACGGCCAGCACCATCACGCGCACGCGCGACCTGGGCAACCGCATCGACATCCCCGACAATGCCAGCGAAGTCGGCCGCCTGGCCGGCACCTTCAACGACATGCTCGACCGCATCCAACGTCTCTTCCAGGCGCAGGAACGGCTCATCGGCGACGTGAGCCACGAACTGCGCACGCCGCTGACGACGATTCAGGGCAACGTCGAGCTGATGCAGCGCATGGCAGCGACGCCGGTGGGCAACGGCAACATCGACCTGAAAGCCGTGGCCGGTCTCTTTCAGGAGTCACTTGGCGAGGTGCAGGCCGAGAGCGAGCGCATGAACAAGATGATCAGCGATCTGCTGCTGCTGGCCCAGGCCGACAGCGGCGCGCTACAGATTCACATGGCGCCCGTGGAAATGGACACGCTGCTGCTCGACGTCTATCGGCAGGCGCGCCGGTTGGTGGAACGCTACAAAGGGCGGACGGATGCGCTGGATATCCGGCTGGGCAGCGAGGATCAGGCCGTGGTCCTGGGCGACCGCGACCGCCTGCACCAGGTGCTGGTCAATCTCGTCGAGAATGCCGTCAAGTACACGCCGGAGGGAGGCACGATCACCCTGAGCCTGGAGAACAAGGACGGCTGGGTGAAGATAGGTGTCGCCGACACCGGCATCGGCATCAGCATGGAGCAGCAGGAGTTCATCTTCGAGCGCTTCTACCGCACGGACAAGGCACGCAGCCGCGAGTTTGGCGGCAGCGGCCTCGGTCTCAGCATCGCCCTGCGCATCGCCCAGGCGCATAACGGCAAGATCACCGTCGCCAGCAAGCTGCAAGAGGGCAGCACCTTCACGCTCTGGCTGCCTGAAGCGCACGAAGCGTCCGGCGATGCCCAGCTCGACCTCAAGAACACCGTGATCGTCTGATAGCTGCGGGCGGCGCTCAGTGGACCGCTTTGGCGCCCACGGGCAGCACCTGCGACGAAAGTTTTTCTGCGCCGACCCGATGGCGCACGAGCGCCAATCCCCAGATCGCCGTGGCGGCAACCGCAACGAACAGGCTGGCCCATGCCGCACCATGCAGCCACGGCAATTGCGACATGCCGACCCGTGGCGCCAGCGCCAGCCCAACCAGGGCGACAACCATCGCTACCACGCCAATCACCCACACCGCATTGGCCCAGCGCAACGTTCGACGCCCGACGCCGGGGAAAGCAACCTCAATGGCGCCCAGCAGTGCCGTGCTGACCCACAACAGGAGCAGGTTGTGCAGGTAGAAGACGCGCATCTGTCCACCCGCATTTTCTTCCCACACACCCGGCCACAGCAGCGCACCGGCCACCAGCACGACGCCTGCAAGGCCGGCCAGCGCCGGCGCGAGCATCGGCCCCAGATCGGCTCGCCGGCGCCATAGCTGCACGCCATGGACCGCCAGCAGGGTCGCCGCACCGACGTTGGCCAGCGCGGCAACCCAAAAGAGCAGCGGCGAGAGCGAACCGGGCGACATCCCCAGCAGAAAGGTCGGCGTGACGAGCAACGCCAGGCTGAAGGTCGGCAACCGGCGCGGCGGCTCCTCGACCATCGACCAGAGCACGCCGAGCAGCGCCAGGCTGAACCAACCCACGGCAAAGAGGTCGAGGAACTGGTGAAGGAAGAATTGCTGGAGGAACGGGTTCTCGGCGCGTGTGAAAACCAGCGCCATGAGACCCAGCGCGCCACCGGAAGCAAGCAGCAGCAGAAATAGCGCCCAGTCCCAAAGCTGCACTGGCACGGGGCGCACCGGCAGCCCGCGCGTCGCCCGCACATAGAATCCGATGAAGACGAACCAGGTCAGGCCATTCCACGCCGCCACCATCGACCCCAGCGGCAGGCGCGCCGGTCCGATCTGCGTGAGACCGTAGCCGTTGGCCCAAAAGGCGGGAAAGCTGAGCAACGCCATGAGCGCCGTCGCCGCCATCTGCCAGCGCACGCCGCGCGGCAGCGGCCGTCCGGTCAGCGCCGGCAACCGGTGCCAGATCAGCGCCATCAACCCCAGCGTGACCCAGCCAAAGTACATGAGATGGCTATGTGCATGGCGGATGGCGCCAAAGTTCTGCGCCCAGAACGGAAAGCCATAGACCATGCCAAAGCGCATGAGTACGCCGGTCCACGCGGCGATGACCAGCGCGGCCAGCGCGATCAAGAGAAAGCGGCGAGTTTGTATCCCAGACAAAAGAGACGTTCCCTTCCCTCACAAATCCAACAGAAGGCCGGCAACCTGGCGACTGCCGGCCTTCTTATTGTGACATGCGCGTGCACTAGCGGCAGGGACATATGTCTCAACATGCGCTTGTCGCGCGGGAAAGGCATCTGCCCTCTCGGTCAGCGCCGGGAGATCCACGGGAAGTAGCCGTAGAGCGTCGGCTCCATGGCAACATCCATGATCTCGGGCGGGCTTTTCAGGTCATCCCACAGCGCGCCCAACGTTGCGCCGTCGGCGCCGCCCCGGCTGCGCAGGAAGTCGATATACTCCTTCGACGCTGTCTGGTAGTAGAGGATCGCCACCACCGATACGGCATCGTCGGGCAGGTCGTAGGTTGTCTCGTCCCAGTGCTGCCCGTCGCTGTAGGACGCGCCCACCGGACGCAGCCCCGGCTCGTCGAAGCCAGCCACCGTGTACCCACGCGGCGGGATGCGGTTGTCCTTGAGCACGCTGTTGTTGAGCACGAAGTGGAAGGTCTCGGTGACAGTGGCGCCGTCGTCGATGCCCAGCTTCGCCTCGTAGACCTTGAGCGCCGGATCCGCAGCCAGCACGCCCGTCTGTGCATCGTAGGCGCCCGACTCGTACACCATCCGTCCCGCCGCATCGTAGGCGCGCACGTTGAGCCAGATGCGCCGCCCCTCGGGGTAGCCGGTGGGCAGCTTGTGGCCGGTCTCGTTAGTCACGCGCACAACCGCCTGCTTCGTGGCCGCACCGGGATCGAAATCGACCGTGACGGTCGCCGCCTTCTGCAGCATCATGCGCGCGCTGAGGACACCGGCATTCAGGTGCACGGCATCCTGCGTGGCCGCCAGCCGCCAGCGCGGGTCGAGCAGCAACTGCGGCGCCCACGTGTTCGCCCCGGCGAAGCTGTGCTCGGGCAGGCAGCCGTTGGTGCGACAGTCGCGGTCGACGTCGCCGGCCGCGGCCGGCCCGGTCGTGCGCGGCATGTGGCAATCCTGGCACGTGCGCACGATGCCGTCGGGCTTGCTGCCGGCGAATTGAGGCGCATAGACGCCGGCGGTCGTGGCGTAGTCGCTCTTCAGCCACTCGTCGAAAGTGCGCTCGATGGGGAACAACTCGCCCTTGGCAAACGACGGCGCCGGCTGGTTCTCGGCGTTCTTCTCGTAGCGCTGCGTCGCCGGATTCCACGACAGCGCCGGATTGTCCAGATTGTGACAGGAGCCGCAGACACGCGCCTCTGTCACAGGATTGCCGGCCTGGCCCAGGAAGTCGGTGCGCCACGTCGCCTTGGGATGCGGCGGCGCCGGCGTGATGGCGAACGGCCCGCGCCGGTTGTCCTCCGGGTCGAGAATCAGCATCGCCGAACCGATGTGATCGGCAGGCAGCGTCGGCGAGATGGCCGCACGGATCGTCACGTCCGCGGTGACGGCAGCCGCCTCTCCACCCGTCGGCAACGGGTCGACCATACGGTGGCAGAGTTCGCACGCCACGCCGGCGCCCAGGTCGGTCGCTTCGAGCGCGCTGCCGTCGGCGGGATGGCTGCGCCCGCCGTACCAGCCGCGCGGTGTGTGGCAGCGCAGGCAGAAATCGCCGGCGTTCTCCATGTCCTGATTCGCCACCTGTAGCGCCGCCCAGAAGATGGGGTCGCGACCGGCCTGGCTCTTCATGCTCCCGCGCCATGCGCCGTAGATGGGCGCGGTGTGGCAGCCCTGGCAGCCGATGGGGTCAACGATGGCGTCGATCATGTGCTCGGGCTGGGT
>ERZ795053.7541-NODE-7541-length-10447-cov-23.697075_pt1 | contig 10447 bp, 10 predicted proteins | sample MGYA00375137_ERZ795053 | MGnify/ENA primary metagenome ERZ795053 (study PRJEB30182, sample SAMN05720284) | activated sludge metagenome | isolation source: Anaerobic digester | place: Hong Kong | collected 2014-12-17 ... | reverse complement strand
CCGCAGCCGTCACCTCCAACGCCAGGTTGAACAGTTCTATCGAACACCAGCTTTCACCCCAGACGGGTGAGGGGATAGACGTGGCAATCGTCCTGTTACAGCGGTTGGTTCCTTACTTCGAAAAGTCCACAACTCAACTTACACCAGAGAAGGGGCCGGTCTAGCCGGGAGTCCCCAGGAGGAGGTTTTGCGCAATGGCTGAACTTGCCGTTGAACTTCGCAACGTGTGGAAGCGCTTTCCTGGCCCCGGCGGCGAGGTCGTGACCGCCGTGCGCGACGTCTCGCTGAAGATTGCCGACGGCGAGTTCTTTGCGCTGCTGGGGCCGTCCGGCTGCGGCAAGACGACCTCGCTGCGCATGATTGCCGGCTTCGAGCTGCCCACCGAGGGCGAGGTTTTCATCCACGGCCGCCCCATGGGCAAGACGCCCGCCTTTCAGCGCCCGGTCAACACCGTCTTCCAGAGCTACGCGCTCTTCCCGCACATGACCATCGGCGAGAATGTGGCCTTTGGCCTGCAAATGAAGAAGGTGGACAAGGGCGAGATTCAGCGCCGCGTCGGCGAGGCGCTGGAGATGGTGCGGCTGGCCGGCTATGAAAAGCGCAAGCCGAAACAGCTTTCCGGCGGGCAGCAGCAGCGCATCGCCCTGGCGCGCGCGCTGGTCAACCGGCCCGAGGTGCTGCTGCTCGACGAGCCGCTGGGCGCGCTCGACCTGAAGCTGCGCAAGGAGATGCAACTGGAACTCAAGAAACTCCAGCGCGAAGTGGGCATCACCTTTGTCTTCGTCACCCACGACCAGGAGGAGGCGCTGACCATGAGTGACCGCATCGCTGTGATGGATGCCGGCGTCACGCTCCAGGTCGGCAACGCCAGCGAGATCTACGAGCATCCGAACTGCCGCTTCGTGGCGGATTTCATCGGCGACACCAACTTTATGGACGGCACGGTGGCCGAGGTCGACGGCAGCAAGGCGCGCGTGGTGCTCACCGGCGGCATGGCGCTCTGGGCGCACATCCCCAAGGCGGTGATTGTCACGCCGGGGCAGGCGGTCACGATCACCGTGCGGCCGGAGAAGATGCACCTGCGCCCCAGCGCCGACGAGATCAACCAGTTGACCGGCCGCGTGACCGACATTGTCTACATCGGCACGGACACGCACTATGGCCTCGTGCTCAATGGAGGCCAGGCGATCCGCGTGCGCGAGCAGAACTACTCGCCGGAATCGCGACTGCTGGCGCGCGAAGGCGAGGAAGTGATCGTGCGATTCTCGGTTGATGCAGCCCGCGTGCTGACGGAGTAGCCCCATGTTTCAGCGCTTTCGTGAGAACCGCGGCCTGCAAGGCTTTCTGCTCATCCTGCCCACGCTGATCGTCATGATCGCGCTGCTGGTCATCCCGCTGATCATGACCGTCATCACCAGCTTCGGCCAGCGCAATGCCGACGGCGGCGTCATCTACACCTTCACGCTGGAGAATTACTGGCGGCTGGCCGGTTTCACGCCGGAAGGGTGGGATGACCTCTATTTGCGCATCCTGCTGCGCTCGTTGTGGCTTGCACTCCAGACGACGATCATCGTGATCCTCATGGCCTTTCCGCTGGCCTATTTCATCGCGCGTGCGCCGGAGCGGCGGCGCAACTTCTACCTCTTCCTGGTGCTGATCCCGCTGTGGACCAACTTCGTGATCCGCATCTATGCGTGGGTGATGATCCTGCGCGGGCAGGGCGTGCTCAACTCGACACTGGGCATGTTCGCCGGGATGCTCAATCTGCCGTTCCAGCCCTTCGACTTCTATCCGTCGCAGGGGGCGGTACTCATCGGCATGGTCTACGAGTTCCTGCCCTTTATGATCCTGCCCATCTACACGTCGCTGGAGAAGATCGAGCCGAATCTCTACGAGGCGGCGGCCGATCTCTACGCCAACCCGGTGCGCACCTTCTTCCGCGTGACGGTGCCGCTCTCCATGCCGGGCGTGGTGGCCGGTACGATCCTGACCTTCGTGCCCGTCATCGGCACCTTCGTCGTGTCCGACATTCTGGGCGGGCGCCAGGTGATCCTGGTCGGCAACCTCGTGCAGAACCAATTCCTCAGCGCACGCAATCCGCCCTTTGGCTCGGCTGCATCGATCATTCTACTGCTGTTTACCCTGGCGCTGACGCTCTACTATACGCGGCGCTTTGGCCTGGGTGAGGAGATTGCAGCCGGATGAGCGCCAGACGCCAGTCGCCGTGGGTGGTGCTGTCGGCCATCCTGGTCTACATCTTTCTCTATGCACCCATCGTCGTGTTGATTGTCTTCTCATTCAATTCGTCGCGCACGAATGTGGTCTTCGAGGGCGTGGTGAATCAGGGGCCGTGCGGGCCGTTCTTCTGGTATTGCGAGCTCTTCAAGAACGACGACGTGATGGATGCTACGCGCAACACGCTGACTATTGCGCTCACGTCGACCTTCTTCTCGACGATCATCGGCACGATGGCGGCGCTGGCGTTGCAGCGCTACAACTTCCGCGGGAGGAACGCGTCGGAAACGATGCTCTACTTCCCCATCGTGACGCCGGAGATTGTCATGGGTATCGGCATCCTGGTGCTCTTCAGCGCCAGCTTCGGGTGGATCAACAGCCTGCTGGCGCTGGCGCCCGACCGCCGGCTCACCATGGGCATGGGCACGGTCATCGTGTCGCACATCGCGTTCAGCATCCCCTTTGTGACGCTGGTGGTGCGCGCCCGCCTGCATGGCTTCGACAACCGGCTGGAGGAGGCCGCCATGGATCTGGGCGCCAACGAGCTGACGACATTCCGCAAGGTAACGCTGCCGCTCATTGCGCCCGGCGTGCTGGCTGGCGCCATGCTGGCCTTCACGCTCTCGCTCGACGACTTCATCATCACGTTCTTCACGACCGGCCCCGGCGCCACGACGCTGCCCATCTATGTCTACGGGCTGCTGCGGCGCATCGTGACGCCGGAGGTCAACGCCCTCTCGACAATCTGGATCCTCGTCGTTCTTATCGTGGTGGGGATTTCACAATGGTTCCAAAACCGTGAGTAGTTCTTAGCAAAGGAGAATACAGCAATGATTTCGCGACGTCTTTGGGTGATCGTTTCCAGCCTGCTCATCGCAGCACTCGTATTGGCTGCCTGTGGCGGTGGTGGTGGCGACGCTGCACAGCCGGCGGAACAGGCTGCGGACAGCGCGTCGGCCTGTCCCGAGCCGAACCCGCGCATGGAGGTCACCTCGACCGAACTCAACCTCTTTGTGTGGACCGAGTACATTCCGCAGGACACCATCGACTGTTTCGAGGAGGTCTACGGTATTCGCGTCAACAAGGACGAGTATTCGAGCAACGAGGAGATGTACGCCAAACTCTCAGCCGGCGCGGCCAACTATGATCTGGTGCAGCCGACCGACTACATCGTGGACCTGATGATCCGCCAGGGGCTGCTCCAGGAACTGGACAAGGGCAAGTTGCCGATTCTCGACAGTCTGGATCCGAATTACCTGAATCTGCCCTTCGACCCGGAAAACAAGTATACGCTGCCCTACCAGGCGGGCACCGACTCCATCGTCGTCAATACGGCAGCCGTCGAGACAGCCCCGCAGTCGTTTGCGGACCTGTGGAATCCGGAGTATGCCGGCCGCCTGGTCATGCTCGACGACTCGCGCGCGATCATCGGCATGACGCTGCTCACGCTTGGCTACGATGTCAACACGACCGACCCGGCGCAACTCGAGGAAGCCAAGGTCAAGCTGGCCGAACTGGCGAAGGGCGTCAAGCTCTTCGACAGCGACAGCCCCAAGACGGCGCTCATTGCCGGCGATGTGGACCTGGGCGTGGTGTGGACGGGCGAGGCGGTGCTCGCCCAGCGCGAGGTGCCCAGCGTTGAGTTTGTCTATCCCACCGAAGGCTCGATCCTGTGGCAGGACAACTACGCGATCCCCACGGGCGCGCCGCACGCCGACGCTGCCTACGCATGGCTGAACTACTCCTTGCAGGGTGACCTTTTCTGGCAGATGCTGGAGGAATTCCCCTACACGAACCCGAACACCGCGGCGTTGGAGTTTGCCAAGACAAACCATCCCGAACTGTATGATGCGTATATGAATTCCACCATCACAAACACGCCTGCCGACGCGTTGCAAGCTGGCCATCGCATCGAGGATGTCGGCGAAGCGACGCCCCTGTATGACCAGGTCTGGACTGAGATCAAGGGCGGGTAATTCGTCCGACGCCCGGCTCTGCTCCGGGTAAGATTGAGGCAATACAAAAGAACAGCGGGCGACCGGTCAAGGTCGCCCGCTGTTCTTTTGACGAAAGCACCAATGCACCCAGCACTCCTTCAAAGGACGTCGCCGCGCCAAACAGAAACAGGGCGCAGGAGTCCTGTACCCGTTCTGTCCGACCTGGTCGGTGCGATTCAGTTGTCCGTGCGATCGAGTCTAGAGGCCGCCTGCCGCCCCTGCGCCAGCCGCCACCATCAAGAACCCGAGGACGCCGATGATGCCGAGAATCAGCATCACGTAAAACAGCCCTGAATACCCTTCTTCCTGCTCGTTCATCATGACCCTCCGGTCGCGTCTGCTGTGTTGCCCCCGGAACGTGAAGTGGTCATCAGGAAGGAGCATGTTTCTGCCGCTACACATGTTGACGTCGACCGCCGGCAAAAGTAACGACGAGTTTGCAGAAAATTCAGGCGCCTTATTTGCCGAGCTTTGGCCTGTGTGCAGACGCTACGGTATACTTGAAACACCACCAACCCAACCCGCTGTTGACAGGAAAGACCATGCCCACGGAGACAATCTTCAGCAAGATCATCCGTCGCGAGATTCCGTCCGACATCGTCTATCAGGACGAGCAGGTGACCGCCTTTCGCGACATCAACCCGCAGGCGCCCGTGCATATCCTGGTCGTGCCGAACAAACTGATACCGACAGCAAACGACGTCGTGCCGGAGGATGAACCGGTGCTTGGGCACATGTTTGTCGTTGCCGCCAGGATCGCCGCGCAGGAAGGCATCGCCGAGAGTGGCTACCGCCTGCTGGTCAACTGTAACCGCGACGGCGGGCAGGAAGTCTACCACCTGCACCTGCACATCCTGGGCGGCCGGCGGCTTGGACCCATGGTGATGCGGCAGAGTTAGAGGACAAAGAGAAGGCCTATGCGTGCTGTTGGGAGTAGCCTGCCGCGTATCGACGCGGTGGAAAAGGTGACGGGCGCCGCTGTCTATCCGGGCGACATCGACCTGCCGGGGCAGGTGTGGCTCAAGATCGTCTATGCCGGCGTGGCCCACGCACGCATCATCGGCGTGGATATTGCCGCCGCGCGCGCCATGCCCGGCGTCATCGCCGTGCTCACGGCTGCCGATGTGCCCGTCAATGAGTACGGTCTGATCATGCCCGACCAGCCGGTGCTGTGCGGAGTGGGGAGCACGCCGCAGGCCGAGGTCGTGCGGTGGGAGGCCGACCACGTTGCGCTCGTCGTGGCCGAGAGCGAGGCGCAGGCCGAAGCGGCGGCAAAGGCCGTCGTGATCCGTTACGAGGAACTGCCTGTCGTCGCCAGTATCGGCGAAGCCCTGGCGCCCGACGCCCCGATCCTGCACCCCAATCCCTTCCGTTTTCCCTACGGCGAACGCAACCTGCACTCCAACGTGTTGCTGGAATATCACCTGGTCAACGGTGATGTCGAGGCAGGCTTTGCCCAGGCCGATGTCGTGGTGGAGAGCACCTACCAGACGCAGGCACAGGAACATGCCTATCTCCAGCCGGAGGCCGGCGTTGCCTGGGTACGTCCCGATGGCCGTATCGAGGTCGTGTGCGCCGGGCAGTGGATGCACGAGGAGCGCGAGCAGATCGCCCACGCGCTGGGCCTGCCCGACGAGCAGATCGTCGTGCGCCACGGTGCGGTCGGCGGCGCGTTTGGCGGGCGCGAGGACATCTCCGTGCAGATCGTGCTGGCGCTGGCGGCCTGGAAGACGGGGCGCCCGGTCAAGATCGTATGGAGCCGCGAAGAAAGTATCGTCGGCCATCACAAGCGCCACCCCTTCACCATCGTCGCCAAGTGGGGCGCCACGCGCGAAGGCAGGATCGTCGCCGCCAGGGTCGATATGACCAGCGACTGCGGAGCGTACGCCTACACCAGCACGAAGGTGCTGGGCAACGCGTTGCTGGCCGTGCTCGGCCCGTACGCCATTCCCAACGTCGACGTCATCGCGCGCACCGTCTATACCAACAACACGCCCAGCGGCGCCTTCCGCGGCTTTGGCGGGCCGCAGGGACACTTCGCCGCCGAGTCGCAGGTCAACAAGCTGGCGCAAGTGCTGGGCATGGACCCCGTCGAACTGCGCATGCGCAACCTGTGGCGCGACGGGGCGACGCTGCCCACGCGCTCACCGCTGCCCGCTGGCTGCACGGCCGTGGAGGTAGTCGAGGCGGCTGCGCGCCGGGCCGGCTGGCAAGAGCGTGCCGCGCATTGGACGCGACCGGCGGCTGACGCATGGACGCCGGCGACCGGTGCTGCCCGCCCCCGCACCTCGCTCGATGCCACGCGGCGCCGCACGGCGCGCGGCGTTGGGCTGGCGTGTTGCTTCAAGAACGTGGGGTTCAGCCTTGGCTTCCCGGAGAGTTGCGCGGCGTGGGTCGAGTTGCATGGCACGCAAGCGATCGAGCGCGCAGTCGTCGGCTGCGTGGGCGCTGAGGTGGGGCAGGGGTCACACACCCTCTTCCGCCAGGTTGCGGCCGAGGTGCTGGGCGTCGACCCTGCGCGCGTCGAGGTGCAGGGCGATTCGTCCGACGTCGCCGGCTCCAGCGGCAGCGCCTCGGCCAGCCGCATGAGCTTCATGGCCGGCAACGCGATCAAGGGCGCGGCCGAGCGCGCGCTGCAAGAGTGGCGGAGCGAAGAGCGTCCGGCGCGTGCCGACTACGTCTTTCACCCGCGGCCAACGACTGGGTACGACCGCCAGACGGGCGAAGCGGATCCCAACATCACCTACGGCTATTGCGCCCAGGTGGCCGAGGTCGAAGTGGACCTGGAGACCGGTCACGTCAGCGTGCTGCGGCTGCTCAGCGCCAACGACGTCGGCCGCGCCGTCAACCCGCAGCAGATCGAAGGCCAGATCGAAGGCGCAGTGGCGCAGGCCGTCGGCTGGACGTTGCTCGAGAACTACGTTCAGCGTGAGGCCCGCGCCGTGACGCAACACCTGAGCACCTACCTCATTCCCGGCGTGCTCGACGTGGCCGAGGTCATCGAGCCGATCATCCTCGAGTATCCAGACCCGCAGGGAGCGCTGGGGATTCGCGGCGTGGCCGAGATGCCCTTCATCCCGACCGCACCGGCCATCGCCGCCGCCATCCACGACGCGACCGGCTTGTGGCTGGACGAACTGCCCTTCACGCCGGAACGCGTCTGGAAGGCGCTGGCCGCGCTGCCCGCGTTGCCCTGACCACGAACCATGCGCATCGCCCTCTTTTCCGACACGCATGGCAATCTGCCGGCAACCGAGGCCGCGCTGGCGGCCATCGCCCGTGCGCGGCCGGACCAGGTTATCTGCCTGGGTGATGTGGCCATGTTCGGCCCGCAGCCGCGCGAAACGCTGGCCGCGATCGCAGCACTGGGCTGCCCTGTGGTTATGGGCAACACCGACGCCTGGGCGCTCGATCCTGCGCCCACCCCGGATGCGGATGAGAATACAGTGTTCTACGAGACGGTTGAGGCCTGGTGCGCCGCGCAGTTGACAGCGACAGACAAGGCGCAGCTTCGAGCGTTCCGCCCCGCGATTGCGGTAGACCTGGGCGACGGCAACACTCTGCTCTGCTATCACGGTTCGCCGCGCTCGTTCCACGAGGCTGTGCGCGCCGAGAGCAGCGACGAGGAACTGGACGCCATCTTTGCGGACGAACCGGCCATCCTCTGCGCCGGCGGCCACACGCACACGGCCATGGTGCGCCGCCACCGCCACCGATTGGTTGTCAATCCCGGCAGCGTGGGCCTGCCCTTTGCGCTGCGCCGCGATGGGATGGCCTACAACCCGCCGTGGGCCGAATATGCGTTAATCGACTATCGTTCGCCCGCCGATGTGGCCGTGACGCTCTGTCGCACGCCCGTCGATGTGGCGCAGATTGTGCAAGTTACCCTTGCCAGCGACATGCCTATGGCCGACCGCTGGCTCGCCGACTGGAGTCAATCATGACCGACGTTTTTCGCTGGGGTATTCTCGGGCCGGGCAACATTGCGGCCAAATTCGCGGCCGGGGTTGCCGCACTGGCCGATCAGGAGGTCGTCGCGGCGGGATCGCGCACGCAAGCCTCGGCCGATCGCTTTGCCGACCGCTTCGACATTCGCCGCCGCCATGTGGGCTATGAGGCGCTGGTGGCGGATCCGGAAGTGGACGCGATCTATGTCGCCACGCCGCACAACTTCCACCGCGAGCACACTTTGCTGGCGCTGCGCCACGGCAAGCATGTGCTCTGCGAGAAGCCCTTTGCCATCAACGCCGCCGAGGCACAGGAGATGGTCGACGCGGCGCGGGCCGCCGGACTTTTCCTCATGGAGGCCATGTGGTCGCGCTTCCTGCCCATCATCGTCGAGGCGCGCCGGCTCATTGCCGACGGTGCAATCGGCACGGTGCAGATGGTCCAGGCCGACTTTGGCTTCCGCGCCTCCTTCAACCCGGCCAGCCGTCTTTTCGACCCGGCGCTGGGCGGTGGTGCGCTGCTCGACGTCGGCGTCTACCCCGTTTCGCTGGCAACCATGCTGCTGGGCGAGCCGGACCGCATTGCCGCCGTCGCCGCGCTGGGCGCCACGGGTATCGACGAGAACACCGGCATGCTCTTCGGCTATCCCGGCGGCGAGGTGGCGTTGCTGGCGACGACGGTGCGCGCCAGCACCCTGCAGGAAGCCATCATCCTGGGCAGCAACGGCTCGATTCGTCTGCACAGCCCGTGGTGGGTCGGCAACACGTTGACACTGCAACGCGCCGGCCACGACGCCGAAGTCATCGTGCGCCCGTTCATTGCCAACGGCTACAGCCACGAGGCGATGGAGGTTGCCGACTGCGTGCGCGCCGGCCGGCTGGAGAGCGAGAGCATGTCGCTGGACGAATCGCTGCGTGTCATGCGCATCATGGACACGGTGCGCGCCCAGCTTGGCATGAAGTATCCCATGGAGTAGCAGTGCGGCTGCTTTTCATCGCATCGCTGCTGGCGGCTGTGCTGCTGGCGGCATGCCGGCCGGCGCCGGGCAAGCCCCCACTGCCCGCGACGGCCGGACAACCACCGAGCGACAGCGTCGGCACGCCGCGGCTTCCGCTGGCGCGCGTCACGCCGGCAAGCGTGGCGCTGCCCGCCGTTGCGCTGACGGCCCCGTCGCTCGTCCCAGAGCGCGCGCCGGCGACGGGCGTCCATCCCACCCTGGCCGATTTCTGGGACGGGCGCGCCCGCTTTGCCGTCGATGTGGACGACACCGGGCTGCCCATGGGCGAGTCGGAGACCGTCGTGCTGAGCAACGGCGAGCTGTGGTCATACATGCATGCCAGCCAGCGGTCGGCGGGCGTCGTCGATTCGTGCGGCGCGCCGGTCGACTTCCCCGGCTGCGTCGTCATCTACCGCAGCGTGGATGGCGGGCGCACGTTTGCGCTGCCGGAGGCGCCGGCCTGTCTCATCCCCTGCCGCCAATGTCCGTGCGAGGCAGACGTCGACCACATGGTGCAGCAGCAATACCCGCGCGTCTACTTCGACGGCGAGCGCATGTGGATGGTCTATGAGTACCTGGGGCGCGTGAAATTGCGCGAGTCGGCGGATGGGCTGGCCTGGTCGGAGCCCGAGCATGTGGCAGGCACTGTCATCTGGCATCTGTGGCACAGCGACTGCCCGGCCGAGGAGCGGATTGGCCGCCATCCATTCGTGCCATTCAACTATGAGTGCCTGCGCGGCGGACCACCGGGCGTCTATGTCGACGATGGGCAACTCTATGTGTTTGTGGCGCAGGGTCGCAATCCCGGTGCGATGGGTTGTTTCACGCGACCTGTCGATCGAGCGGATCAGCCGTTCGTCGCCTGTGAAGGCAATCCGCTCTTTGTCGGCGCGGCAAGCTACGGTCCGCTCGACGAGACCGGGGCACCGGCCAACCCCTTCTTCGATTTTCGCACCATCAGTTCGGCGGAATTACAGGCGCTGGGCGACGGTGAGGCGCGGCGCTACTACATGCTCTACGAGGGTGTGCGCGGGCCGGCGGCCGGCGATCCAGGCGACACGCAATTTGGCCTGGGCCTGGCGCGCAGCCTGACGAATCGTATCGACGGGCCGTGGGAGAAATATCCCGATAACCCGATCCTCGTCGACCTGCCCGGTAACATCGGCCTGGGCCATGCTGACCTGGTAGTGCTCGACGGGCGCACCTATCTCTATACGTCACTCGATGGGGTTGTGCGCAGCCGGTTGGTGCTGGTCTGGGAGTGACGCCT
>ERZ795053.7539-NODE-7539-length-10452-cov-4.769741_pt1 | contig 10452 bp, 6 predicted proteins | sample MGYA00375137_ERZ795053 | MGnify/ENA primary metagenome ERZ795053 (study PRJEB30182, sample SAMN05720284) | activated sludge metagenome | isolation source: Anaerobic digester | place: Hong Kong | collected 2014-12-17 ... | reverse complement strand
TCGGTTTCACCGCTGTCAGTTAATCCCGGGATTAACTGACAGCGGTGAAACCGATCAGAGCTTCTTCCTCTATAATCCATTGGTTTCTTTGGCCGATAACGACCGATTTCAAAAGCGCATTACCTATAATCTGAGTGGTAGCGCTGCCTGGGAGGTTATAGATAATTTGAAGCTTAAAACCGAAATTGGTTTGGATGATTACCGTAACAGCGATGACCGTTTTTACGGATCAACCACCTATTATGTGAAAAACGTCCCTTCCAGTGAAAATCAGGGCTTGCCTGCCGCTCGGAATACGGGGTTGCGCGCGGCAAGAGGTGAGATCTTTGCCCTGCTCGATGCGGATGATCTCTTTCACAGAGAGAAGCTTGCGGCCCACGTCGCGTTTTTACAGGCAAATCCGACAGTTGGCGTTAGCTACAATGCCCGTTACGAAATTAGCGAGAACAGTGAGATCTTGGCGCTGTGGCGTCCAATCACCGATGCGACCTTCAGCGATGTGGTGCTGGGGTTTCCCTTTGCGCCAAGTGATATGGTGCTCCGTCGGGAGTGGGCGTACCGTGTCGATTTTTTCGATGCGAGCTATCGGGCCATGAGCGAAGATCTCGACATCAATTGCCGTTTGGCCTTAGCCGGTTGCCGCTTTGGAGGGATTGATCAAGCACTCAACTACCGGCGCTACTATCCGAACCGGGTGATAGCCAATGTGCCGGATCGAGTCCAGGGGGCAGAACGGGCACTGCATAGTTTGTTCACCCATCCTAGTTGCCCGGCCACGATTTTGGCGTTGCGCAACAGTGCCTTTGCCAATCTCTATCTCGTTTGGTCTTATGAGGCATTTGTTGCGCAACTCACCCAATTGGGACAGAGTTGGTTAGGCAAGGCAGTGCGTTTGGATCCCACCTTGCTGGCAAACAAGGGAGCGCGTTTGCATGAGTTTTTGGTTGATCGAAGCATCCAGGACGGCGGGGATCACGCGATGGCGGTGCGCCAGGTGATTGATCAGATGCCGACAAACTTGCAGTGGTTTGCACCACAGGTTGCGGCGATTGTGGCCGAAGCGGATTTACGGGCAGGCATTCGTGATGTGCTGTGGGGCAGGGTTACTCACGGCGAAATGCTACTCAAGCGAGCAGCCTTGACCCATGTGAAGATCGACCAGGCCCTGCTCAGAGTACTGGTTGATCAGTTGCTCAATTATCAGCAGATGATTGGGGATGATGCCGCGCAATTGGCATTGCAACGGCTTCTCCGTTACCTGCGCGCTGTCACTTCACGTCGTGCATTGGGCTGGATGGCCGGCTGCTATTGGCTGAATCGTGGTATACAGAGCGGCAAGTGTCAGCAGTGGTCCCACGCCCGCCGACAAATTATTCAGGCATTTCAAGCCGACCCCGGTATCCTCGCCAACCGGGGTGCCTGGGCGACATTGGTAAAGACAATGAAGCCGCTCATGAAGCAGTCTTGAGCTGTTATGGTTATTGAAAACGGAGCAGGCCAGCCGCGATAGTCAAGATTTATCCAGGCGTTTGACGTCCGCTTATCGGTGCGCAGCAAATACACGGCTCGTGCAAACGCAACTGCATGTGCAGACCTTACACCGGTTAGCCTTCGTCCATGTAAGGCCCAAGCAGGAATGGATAAATACGGATGACATGGGGATGAGATGTGTGGAATTTGCGGAATCTATGATGTACAGCGGCGTCTAGCGCCGATTCAGGCCATGAATGAAGTACAGCGTCATCGTGGACCTGATGACGAGGGATATATTTTTATCCAAACGGTAACGAATGAGTGGCAGGCAGCAAAGGGTGTGGATAGTGCAGCCGAACTATCGCTGCCTGCCATGCAGATGATCAATACCGATGCCTATGATTTGGCGCTGGCAAGCCGCCGTTTGGCGATTTTGGATCTCTCACCGGCTGGGCACATGCCGATGTGTTACGGGGAGCATGAATTTTGGGTTACCTACAATGGCGAGATTTTTAACTACCGCGAATTGCGGGAAGAGTTGATGGCCCGTGGTCACACCTTTCGCAGCGATAGTGACACCGAGGTGATTCTGGCGGCCTACGTGGAATGGGGCATCGACTGTTTGAGCCATTTTAACGGCATGTTCGCCTTTGCGTTGTGGGATGGGAGGAAACAGCGTCTGTTTTGCGCGCGTGATCGTTTCGGTATCAAACCGCTGTATTACCATTGGGATGGCGAACTGTTGCTCTTTGCCTCGGAACTCAAAAGCCTTTTACAGCACCCAGCGGTGCCCCGCCAACCGGACGATCAATCGATCTTCGATTATCTCGCCATTGGTGTATCTGATCACACCAATCGTACCTTTTTTGCGGGCATTGAAACGCTTCGCCCTGGCTCCTTTCTGCTCCTGGATGCGGCAGAACAGCGCTTGCAGATTCACACGTGGTGGGATGTCGAAATCAACGCCAGCATCGAACGCTCGAATCAAGCCGAGCAAAAGCGTATCTATGAAGAGTTTGCAGCCATCATCGAAGATGCAATCCGCATTCGCCTACGCAGCGATGTACCGGTCGGTACGGCACTCAGCGGTGGACTAGATTCTTCAACCGTTGTCATGTTGGCAAATCGGTTGCTCCTCGATGAAGCGGTGATCCCCCGCGCGTTGGTGGGTGCACATCAGAAAACCTTTACGGCACGGAACCGTGAGGAAGAGATCGACGAACACTGTTACAGCCAACTCATCATCGAGCGCACGGGAGCGGAGGAACATCTGATCTACCCAGATGGGGAAAAGCTGTGGCAGGAGTTCGAAGAGTTTGTCTGGTACTTGGATGAACCGGTGAATTCAACCAGCCAATACGCCCAGTGGAATGTGATGCGTCTTGCCAAAAGCAACAATGTGACGGTGCTGCTCGATGGTCAGGGAGGCGATGAAATTTTAGCCGGCTACTATTCATACTATGCCCCCTATTTGGGACAAATCTATCAGCAGCGTGGGGTGTGGCCGGCGGCACGCGCCGTCTATGATGTCTCTCGCATCGGCGGGGCACCGGTAATCGACATGCTAATCGAAGATTCCGTGCATCGCTTGCCGTGGCGGGTACAGCAGGTGGTCAACAAGATCCGCCCACCGTTAGCGATACCGGGAGGGGGTGGCTCTGGGATGCAGGAATGGCAACTGCAGCCGGAGTTTATTCAACGAAACTGGGAGCGGCGGTGGCAACCACTCAGTGTCGATGAGAGTGGATTGGTCGGGGTACTGCGCCAAGATCTGACATCCACCAATTTGCCAAAGCTACTGCGTTACGAGGATCGCATATCCATGGCCTTTTCTTTGGAGACACGCCTGCCGTTTCTCGATTATCGTCTCGTTGATATGGTCTTTCGCCTGCCGCTGAACTATCGAATCCACAATGGGTGGAGCAAGTGGATTTTGCGGCGTTCCATGAGCGATCTGTTGCCGGAAGAGATCTGCTGGCGACGCACAAAACTCGGCTTTCCCACACCGGAAACGCGATGGTTACAACAGGGGGCAACCTACATTCGGCGCCTGCTTCGTGAACACGATAGCAGTCGGACAGAAGCTTATATTCAACCACAGGTATTGGAGCAATTGATCGAGCTGCCGGACGAAGCGCTGGCGACAACACCAGGCCTGTGGCGCATGATTAATTTACTGAAGTGGCACGAAATCTTTCTTGAACAAAAGGCACAACCGCCGGTGCAGCGCACACCGGAGCTGGTCTAAGAGTCTGACGGAAGCAGTATGGAACGTGGCGCTTTGCCCAATCTTCGGCATACCACCTACGGCCAGCACCGACCGCGAAGATTGCCACCGAGAGTTTCAGGAGTGATACAACATGTCAGGGATGAACAGCAATTAAGGGATGATGAGGACTATGGATAAAGTTGGTGTCCTAGTTGGCGAACATGGCCATTGGGGCTTTTTCAAAGAAATCTATGCAGACTTCCAACGTCAATACGCCACACAGTTGTTTGTGGAAAAAACCTATAACCTCCCCCTACTTTATGGACGGCTCAACCGTTGGGCTTATCACAATCAGATCCGTTCCCTGCTGGCCCATAGCGACGCCTGTTTCTTTGAATGGGCCAGTGAGCTGTTGGTGCCGGCCAGTTTTATGACAAAGCGCTGTCCAATTATCACGCGCTTACATTCCTATGAAGTCAATGTATGGGCACCCCAAGTGAACTGGGAAAATGTTGATCGCATCATTTTTGTCAGCCATTACATTCGCAAAAAATTTCTGGAAGTATACGGTGCACAAGAAGAAAAGACCTGTGTGATTAACAATGGGGTTGATTTGCAGCGCTTTGCACCCACTGTCAATAAGCCTTTTGCTTTTAACATTGGCATGATGGGAACAATTCTGCCGGTGAAGCGCATCTATGAAGCACTCTTCACAATCGCCGAACTGGTCGGCCGTGGCTATCGCCCCCACCTCCATGTGGCCGGCGGTAAAGATCGCAGCGGGCACTATGAAGGCTATCACATTGCCATCCTGCGAGCGATTGAAAAGCTCAAATTGCGGGACTACGTGACGATGCACGGCCATGTCACCGACACGGAGCGTTGGCTGCGCGAGATGGATATCTATCTATCCAATAGCTATTGGGAAGGGCAGTCGGTTGCTTTGTTGGAGGCGATGGCATCAGGCTGTTATGCCCTTTCCCATTTCTGGGACGGCAGCGAGGACATCTTACCGGCTGCCCAGCTTTATGGCCGCGATCACGAGTTGGTGGAGAAGTTGATTGCCTACAGCCAGCTCTCGGCTGCCGAAAAGGAGGATCGGCGCCAACAGATGCGCGCGATCGCATGCCAACATTATGACATTCGTGAAACTTCCCAACAGATTCGCCAGATCATTGATGAGACCATTCATGGCGCAACACCAGCCATGCGACCGCAGATTGAGAACGTGATCCAGGAAGCGGCGAACAATCAGCAGGTATTGGCATGAAAATCGGGTATCTCATGCAGGCCGGTGCCGCCGATATGACGGCTTTCCCCCTATCGGGGCCGGCCAATCACGTCAAACATGTTTGCCAGGAGCTTGTGGCATTGGGGCACTCGGTTGAGATCTTGCTAACGCTACAGGGCCGGCTTTGGCACTCCGCCGATCTGCGCACCTATCACCCGGTCCATCTGCCGTGGCTCGAAGGTGGGCCATGGCGCTTAGGGCAGGGCATCATGCGTCGACTCCAAGGCTCGTTGGGCTTGCCCTATGCCGCTTTTTTCGAAGCATTTCATTTTGCCTTGGCCTGTCGACAGGTGTTAGGGAACTGCGATCTATTTCTTGAGCGCATGGGCTGGATGGGCTACGGTGGCACCCTGGCAGCACAGTGGCTCAACATCCCCATCTGCCTGGAAGTCAATGGCGATCATTTAGATGAAATGACGATGCTCGGTGTTGCACCACAGGGCGCGCAAAAGTGGATCTCAATGCAGATCATGCGCTGGACAACCAACCACGCCGCTCATGTTATCACCACCGGCGATGGCTGGCGCCAGCGCTTTTTGGAGCGTTGGCCGGTGGCGCCGGCGAAGGTCACCGCCGTTGAGAATGGCAGTGAAGTTGTCGACCGCTTGCAGCGCAGCGATCTGCGCGTCTTCAAGCCACTTGCCAAAGGAGAGGCGGTGAAGCTGGTCTACGTTGGGGGGTTTGAGAGTTGGCATGGCATTCTCAACTTGCTTTATGCATTAGCGGGAGCAGTGGCGCAAGGAGCCACTGTACAGCTCTACTTGATCGGCGCCGGACCGGAACAGGCCAAGATCGAAGCAACCATTCAAGAACTGGATTTGGATGCTCAAGTCACGTTGACTGGATTTGTGGACATGCAGCGGTTGAGCAGTTATTTGGCAGAGGCCGATATCGGCCTCTGCCCCTACTGTGGCCGCATCGAATATTCGGGGTTGAAATTGCTTGACTATAAATCTGCCGGGCTGGCAACGATTGCATCCGGGGCCAATGGGCAGCCGGTCGTCTTGCAACATGGTGAGACGGGCTGGCTTATCCCGCCCTGTGACATTGATGCGTTGACCGCGGCCATCCTTGTGTTGAGCCGCGACCATGAACGGCGGCGGCAGATTGGCCGAGCAGCACGAATCGAAGCGGAACGGGAACACAGTTGGCGCCAGACGGCAAAGCGACTCGATGCAATCTTTCAACCGCTCTTGCCGCGCGCGGCGTCGTTGCATCAGATGGACAAGTTGACCCATGAAGCGTAAAACAAAAGGTAGCATACCAGGGAACCCTACAAAAACGGAAGCGAAACGTCTTGCCATCACCAAAGAGATTGCGCAGCAGATCCGGAAGACAGTACCCAATCGGTTTGATGCGATCCCTGAAGAGTGGGTCATGGACTTTGTGCCCAACTTGATTAGCGTTGTTATCCCAACCTATAACCACGAGCGTTTCTTGGTGGATGCCCTTGACAGCGTACTATCGCAAAGCTACCCCTATATCGAGATCATCGTTGTTGATGATGGCTCGACGGATAATACACCTGCTGTCATGACCAGGTATGGCAACCGCGTGCGCTACATTCGGCAGGAGAACCGCGGCCTTTCCGGTGCACGGAATACGGGAATTCAGGCATCGCAGGGAGAGTATATTGCACTGCTCGACGCTGATGATTTCTGGGAGAACAATTATTTACGGGAAGTCCATGCGGCTCTGGTAGCGGACTCCGGCCTTGGCGCCGTCCATACCGGCATGCGTTTTGTTGATGCCGAAGGCAACCCGCAGGCCCAACCAGGGACAGCAACTGTCCCCGCTGATCAGATGTATGAACGGCTGCTTGACGGGGAATTTTTCGCGCCGAGCGCCGTTCTTGTCCGGCGCACGGTGCTGGCAGCAGTGGGACTCTTTGATCTCGATCTTCGCGCGTCAGAAGACTGGGAGATCTGGTTGCGCGTTTCACGCGCCTATCGCTTTGGCGGGATTGCCAAACCACTCCTGAACTACCGGGTCCACGGCAGCAACATGTCCGGCAACCCGGAACAGATGTTGCGTTATCAGTTGCTGACATTGGTGAAGCACTTCGGCCCTGTGAATGGCGAACCAGCGACCTGGCCCACCCCTTATCGACGTGCCTTTGCGACGGTCGCCTACTTTGCGGCCCAGGGTTTTTTCTATCGAGGCGCTGCCACCGAAGGCACGGTTTTTTTGCGTCTGGCCATGGAAGCGAACCCCGATCTCACGGCGTCACTCGACCTCTTCTATGAATTGGGCTGTGTGAATCAACCACTTGGTCAGCGCGGCGATCCCAAGACCTTGAACCTATCCCAAAATGCGGCGTTGCTGCGGGAGAGCTTGGCCACAATTTTTCAAGCGAGAGATTTACCTGATGCCCTGTTAGCGAAAAAGCAGTGTGCCTATGCCCATGCATACCGTGCTTTGGGTACCCTTGCCTACAACAGTGGCCAACGACGCGCTGCCCGCGCCTACCTCTGGCAAGCGGCCCGCCACCACAAGAGTTGGTTGAGTGAACCAAGCTTCATCAAGTTGGCGATCAAATCCTTGCTGTGAAATTTTGGAAAGAAGAGCGACAAATGGCAACACCATTCCGCCACTGGCTTGGCACAAAGAAATATGAAATGGGGCAAGCCGTTCGGGCATTGGCTTATCGGACGCCAACCCCTTGGAGCAAACGGATCGTTGCCGATTTTTGGGAAGAACAGGCCATCGTTATCCATGAACAGTGGGGGGACGATTGCCACGATTTCGAGGTGTTGCAGAAAATCTTTGCGACGCATGGGAGCAACGGAGAGCCGATCTCTGTCTTGGATGTCGGCTGTGGCTCGGGTCGCCTTTTTGGGTTCTACCTAGCCAATGACATTGAAGATATTGTGGGTCTGGATATTTCCGAAAAGGCACTGGCCTTGGCCGGCGAGCGATACCCCGATGTGCCCACAATTCAGGGCAAGGTGGAGGATTTAGCATTCCCACCCCAGCGTTTTTCAATGGCGATTTGCAACCGGGTTTTGCAACACATTCCGCCCAATGCGATCGCCGGTGCCATTGAAAAACTTTGCACGATCTGTGACATGATCTACGTGAACGAATTGACTGATTCCGATCAACTCAACGAAGAATTTTTCATGTTTCGCCATAATTATCCAGCACTCTTTGCTCGACACAGTTGTCAGTTGGTAGACAGTGGCATTATTGGGCGACAGACCTACTATTTGTTTCGGTAACTTATGAACATTCTCGTCATTTCCAACTTTTATCCACCCCATCATATCGGTGGCTATGGCATGCTCTGTTGGGAGGTGGTCAACGGCCTATTGGAACGCGGTCATCGTGTGACAGTGCTGGCCGGGATGCACGGTGTAGCGACACCCACCATCGAAGGGCACATTCACCGGCGGTTGACATTGGAGAGCGATCTCTACTTTTATCGGCCACAGAGCGCAATCCGCTACCCGCAAGTGAAGCGACGCAATTTGGCGATCGTGCAGGAGTTGCTCCAACAGGAGCAGCCCGATTTTGTCTTCATTTGGGGGATGTGGGCGTTGACGAAAGAAGTGGCCAAAGAAGCTGAACGTTTGCTGCCTGGTCGGGTTGTCTATTATCTGGCGAATCCTTGGCCCATCGATCCCAACTTACACCGCTCCTATTGGGATACACCGGCCAATTCGCCATTGCGCACGGCTGCGAAACAACTGATGCGAATGCCGATTCGCTTCTGGCTACACGAGGAATGGCAACCGTTCAACTTACAATTCGAACATGTCCTGTGTTGCAGCGCCGCCCAACGGGATCAGGTCCTCAAGGCCGGGGTCAAGATGCAGAACTGCCCCGTCATCTACGAAGGAATTGATTTGGCCCCCTATGTGGCGCAGCGCCACAGAAGAGAGCAAAGAGACGCTGAATGCGAGAAAGCAAGCGCGCCACTGCAATTGCTCTTTGTCGGCACGCTGGCTGAGCACAAAGGGGTACACACGACGATTGAAGCTCTTGGGGTGTTGAGCCAGAGCGAGTTGGCTCGACTTCACCTGACGATTCTTGGCTCGGGCCATCCCCACTATGAGAAACGGCTCCACCAATTGGTGCGGGATCGCCACGTTGCGGAAGCTGTCACCTTTCACCAGCCAATTCCGCGCGCCGCACTACCCAATTTCTTGGGCGACCACGATGTGCTGTTGTTACCCTCAATTTGGGAGGAGCCGCTGGCGCGCATTATGCAGGAAGGGTTAGCGGCCGGCATGGTTGTTGTGGGAGCAGCAACGGGTGGCACGGCTGAGGTGATTCACGAGGGTGAAAATGGGTTACTCTTTCCGGCTGCCGATGCCACCGCCCTTGCACGACAGATTCGCCGGTTGCTGACTGATCCGGCGTTGTGCAAAACATTGGCAGAGACGGGGCAGCAGAACGCCATCGCGCTCTTTGCGTTACCCCGCATGATCGATGATATTGAGAATTATCTGGTAGGAATTCATGAGACTACTCTTTCTCACAAATCTCTATCCACCGTACGGTAAAGGTGGTTATGAGGAGTGGTGCCAGGAAGTCGCACTACAGCTACGTAAACGTGGCCATGAGGTGATTGTTTTAACCAGCGTCCACGGGAGTGGCAGCGAAGGGCATAGCGATCCCAATTGGGTACGGCGCGAGTTGCATCTCGAGATGGAACTTGTCTCATTGCGCAATGGCATTCAGTTTTTTACGGCGCGTCAGCAGCGTGTGCGCGCCAACTTCGAGACAGTGCGTTCCTATGTTCGTCGCTTTCAACCCGATATGGTGCTGGTATGGGGCATGTGGAATATTGTCCGTTCCGTGCCAATCTTGATCGAAAAGCTAATGCCGGAGCGGGTGATCTATTACATGGGAGATTATTGGCCCACGCTGCCCAGCCAATTTGAGTTTTATTGGAAGGCACCGGCCCAACACTGGTATACGCAACTGCCCAAAAGCATTCTTGGCTTTTTTGCCACCGCCATCATGGCAACGGAGGAATTGCCCAAACCGGCCTTTAAACGGGTTATCTTTCCCACGATCTTTATGCGCAACGAACTGGTGAAGCGCGGGGTAAAGCCGAGCGAGAGCATTGTCATCTATGGCGCAGCGGACACAGCATCCTACGATGAGCGAAAAGCGCAAACACAACAACCGCGTGTGGCGGAGCAAACTTGCGATGACGTCGATCTGCAAAACGATAACTTTCCCCATGGGGCGCAGCAAGATGAGGAACCACCCACCGATGGTGATGCACTGGGGAACAACGGCCTAGATCCGGCACGCAGTGCATCGACCATGCCAACCAGTGTATGTGCGGTGAACAGGGAAAAGATCACACTGCTGTGGGCTGGACGATTGCGTTCCGACAAAGGGGCCCATGTAGCCATCAAAGCAATTGCCAAGGTGGTCCATCACTATGCTATGACCAATTTTGAGTTGGTCCTCGTCGGGAGTGGCGAGGCCGATTATCAAACCTTTTTGGAATACCTGATCA
>ERZ795053.7538-NODE-7538-length-10452-cov-5.218525_pt1 | contig 10452 bp, 8 predicted proteins | sample MGYA00375137_ERZ795053 | MGnify/ENA primary metagenome ERZ795053 (study PRJEB30182, sample SAMN05720284) | activated sludge metagenome | isolation source: Anaerobic digester | place: Hong Kong | collected 2014-12-17 ... | reverse complement strand
CTTCCGATCTCGTGGCCTCGGTGGTGCTCGCCGCCCTGGTGCGCTGGCAGCTGGCGGTCGTGATCGGCGCCTACGTGGTCATGACCACGACCTACAGCCTCTGGATGAAGCACGTCGCCGTGCTCGACGTGGTGGGGGTGGCCGCCGGCTTCGTCCTGCGCGCCATCGCCGGCGCCGCCGCGGTCGACGTCCCCATCTCGAACTGGTTCTTCATCGTGGCGTCGTTCGGCTCGCTCTTCATGGTCGTGGGCAAGCGACGGGCCGAGGTGGTCGAGATGGGCGACGGCGCAGCCGAGTTCCGCCCGACGCTCGGGGTGTACCCCGCCGCGTACCTCGCCCACCTCCAGACCGTGGCGCTCTCGGTGGTGCTCGTCGGCTACTGCCTGTGGGCGTTCGAGAAGGCGGCCACCGCCGACGCATCCATCCCGTGGTTCCAGCTCTCCATCGTGCCGTTCGTCCTCGCCGCCCTGCGCTACGCCCTGCTGATCGACACCGGCCAGGGCGGCGCTCCCGAGGACGTCGTGCTGGGCGACCGGTCGCTGCTCGTCACCGGGCTCATCTGGGCCATCACGTTCACGATCGGGGTGTACGCCACGTGAGCCCGACCTCGCCCGACGCGCGCCGGCTCCTCACCGGATGGGCTCGCACCGCCCCCAGCCCCGCCTCGGTGCTCCACCCCACCGACACCGACGAGCTGGCGGCGATCCTCGACGCCCCGCCACCGCCGCGTGGGCTCGTCGCCCGCGGCCTCGGTCGCTCGTATGGCGATCCGGCCCAGAACGCCGGCGGGCTCGTCATCGACACGACGGGCGTCCGGGGCATCTCGCACCTCGACCTCGAGCAGGGCCTGGTCACCGCCGCCGCCGGCACGAGCCTCGACGACCTCATGCGATGGCTGGTCCCGCTCGGCTGGTTCGTGCCGGTCACCCCCGGCACCCGCCAGGTGACCGTCGGCGGCGCCGTCGCCTCCGACATCCACGGCAAGAACCACCACCACGCCGGCTCGTGGTGCCAGCACCTCGATGCCCTCACCCTCGTCACGCCGGCGCACGGCAAGCGCCGCATCACGCCGTCCTCGGACCCGGCGCTGTTCTGGGCCACCGCCGGCGGCATGGGCCTCACGGGCGTCGTGCTCGACGCCACCATCCGCCTCAAGCGGATCGAGACGAGCCGCCTCCTGGTGGACACCGACCGCACCCGCGACCTCGACGAGGTCCTCGCCCTGATGGTCGAGGGCGATCACCGCTACGACTACTCGGTGGCCTGGATCGACCTCATGGCGAAGGGCGCGGCCATGGGGCGATCCATCCTCGACCGAGGCCGGTTCGCCCACCTCGACGAGCTCGATCGCCGCTCGAGCGGCGATCCCCTGCACTTCGAGTCGGGCACGCTCGCCACGTTCCCGCCGCTGCCGGTGAACCTGGTCAACGCGGCGACGATCAAGGCGTTCAACGAGGTCTGGTACCGCAAGGCGCCGCGGCGACGGCGCGGCGCCCTCCAGTCGATCACCCAGTTCTTCCACCCGCTCGACCTCGTCGACCGGTGGAACCGCGTCTACGGCGCCACCGGGCTGCTCCAGTGGCAGTTCGTGGTGCCGCTCGACGCGGTCGAGGAGCTGCGGTCGATCATCGGGGAGCTCTCCACGTCGGGCGCGCCCTCGTTCCTCGCCGTGCTGAAGCGCATGGGCCCGGCCAACCCCGGGCCGCTGTCGTTCCCGATCGAGGGCTGGACGTTGGCGTTCGACGTCCCCGCCGACGTGCACGGCGGGCTGGCCACGCTGCTCGACCGCCTCGACGAGCGGGTGGTCGCGGCCGGCGGCCGCCTCTACCTGGCCAAGGACAGCCGGATGCGCCCGGAGCTGTTGCGGGCCATGTACCCCCGGCTCGACGAGTGGCGCGCCGTGCGCTGCGAGGCCGACCCCCAGGGGCTCCTCGCCAGCGACCTCGGCCGCCGGCTCCACCTGCTCTGAGCGCTCGGCTCAGGAGGCGCTCGAGCGCTCCTCGATGAGCTCGCACGCGTCGCGCAGCTCGTCGATCACGTCCTGGTCGCGGGCCATGGGCGCCGCGATCGGGAGGTTCGCCTCGGAGAGGGGCGGGACGGTGACGTGGCTGATGCGCGGGTGGATCGGGCGCGAGCCGTCCTCCTCGGGGCTGAAGAGGACCTCGTGGAGCTTCTCCCCGTCGCGCAGGCCGGTGTAGACGATCTCGATCGGCCGGTCGGCCTCGGCGATCAGGCGCTTGGCCACGTCGTCGATCTTCACGGGCTCGCCCATGTCGAGCACGAGCGCCTCGCCGTCTCGGCCCACGGCCCCTGCCTGGATGACCAGCTGCACCGCCTCCTCGACGGTCATGAAGTAGCGGGTCACGTCGGGGTGGGTCACCGTCACCGGGCCCCCCGCCTCGATCTGCTTGGCGAACGCGGTGAGCACCGAGCCGCGGCTGCCCAAGACGTTGCCGAACCGGACGCTCAGGAAGACGCCATCGCCCCGGTCGGCGGCGGCGGCCGTCAGCCGCTCGGCCAGGCGCTTGGTGTAGCCGAGCACGCTCGACGGGTCGGCCGCCTTGTCGGTCGAGATGTTGACGAAGCGCTCGACGCCGTGCTCGAGGGCCGCCTGCACCAGCACCTGCGTGCCCCACACGTTCGTCTTCAGCGCCTCCGCCGGGTGCATCTGCAACAGCGGCAGGTGCTTGAGGGCGGCAGCGTGGAACACCACCTCGGGCTTGTGCTCGGCGAAGACCTGGCGAACCCGGTCCTCGTCACGGATGTCGCAGACCACCAGGTTGCGGCTGTCGAGGAGGGCGCGACCCTCGATCGACAGCTGCACCGAGTGCAGCGCCGACTCGTCGCGCTCGAGCAGGATCAGCGACGAGGGGGCGAAGCGGTAGAGCTGGCGCGAGAGCTCCGAGCCGATCGACCCGCCGGCACCCGTCACCAGGACCCGCTTGCCGGTCACGTAGCCGGCGATCGAGTCCACGTCGGTGTCGACCTCGTGGCGCCCCAAGAGGTCGGCGTGGGTGACGGGCCGGATGTCGGCCGTGGACACCTGGGCGCCGTAGAGCTCGCTGGCCGAGGGCAGCACCAGCAGGCGCAGGTCGTGCTCCCGGGCGATGTCGGCGTAGTCGCGGATGAGCGAGGAGTCGGCCGTGGGGATGGCGAGCAGCGCGATGGTGGCGTCGTGGGCCGCGGCCACCGCACCCATGTCGTCGCGCGTGCCGGCGACCGGCACCCCGCGGATGCGGAGGTTCCGCTTCGTCGGGTCGTCGTCGATGAGCGCGACGGGGAGGTAGCGACCCGCCGGGTTGCGCAGCATCGCGGTGACGATCTGCTGGCCGCCCTCGCCGGCCCCCACCACCACCACGCGCTCGAGCGCATCGCTCTGGGGGCGGAGGTGGCGCTCCCAGAAGAGGCGCCAGACGTAGCGGACGCCGGCGCTGAAGGCCAGCATGATGGTGGAGGCGATGAGCGGCACCGACAGCGGCACCACGCGCGCGCCGTCGATGTTCACGACGGCCACACCGAGCACGAGCGCCACGGTGGCCATGACGATCGCGCCGACCAGCGCCGAGAGCTCCTCGAACGACCCGAAGCTCCACCGCCCCGAGTAGAGGCCTCGCGCCGCACCGCAGATCGCGAAGACGAGGCCGGAGGCCACGGTGAACCACAGCAGCCGGCCCTCCATCCCGCTCGGGATGTCGAAGTCGTACCGGAACCAGGCGGCCAGCACGACCGCCAGGCCCATCGCGGTCACGTCGGTCACGACCTGGAGGCGTCGCCGAGTCCGGTGCCCGGAGTGCTGGAGCAGGATCTCCACGCCCGAGCGCTGCTTCGCGTCCCGCTTGGCGGCCAACTGAACCCTCCCCCCGAGGTACCGATCTGAATCCGCCCGGGCGGGAACAGTAGCCTCCGTCGGTCCACATCGTCCACCACTTGGTCGCCGAGGGTCGTCGGCGACGCGATCGGACCCGATTGAGCACGAAGCGAAGCGCGCGCCGCCGGGCGGTGCCCCGGCGGTCCTACACCGGCCCCATCGCCGCGCTCGCCGCGCTCGCCGCGCTGTTCGCGCCGGCGACGCTCACCGGCGTCGGACCGGTCGATGCGGTCCAGCGCGGCCTGCTCGCCGGGCTGGTCACCTTCGTCGGCGCCCACGGGCGTCGACGGACCTGGCTGCTGGCCGGCGGGCTCTGCGCCCTGCCCGCGTCCGGGTGGTCGATGGCGCTCGTGCTGGTCGGCCTGGCGGTCGCCGTGGCGTCGACCCAGCGCCAGCACCGACCCCGGCGCTTCGGCGCGGTGGCCGTCGGCTGCTTCGTCAACGCCATCCTCTGGTACCCGTCCCACGACCTCCCCTGGGGGGCGATCGTCGGGGTGGTGGCGTGCACGATGCTCGTCATCTCCGGTGCGCCCTCGCTGCGGCGCCACCAGCGCGCCTCGGTCCGCATCGGGCTCGTGACCGTGGGGGCCGTCGCGGTCGTGGCGTGCGGGCTGGCGGCGGTGGCCGTGCTCCAGGCCACCAGCGCCGTGCGCTCCGGCAGCGATGCCGCCGCCGACGCCCTCGCCGCGGCGCGAGACGGCGACGCGAGCGCCGCGGAGGAGGCGCTGCAGCGGGGGGCCGACGACTTCGACCGGGCCTCCTCGCACCTCGATGGGCTGCTGACCGCACCCGCCCGCCTCGTCCCGGGGGTGGCCCAGCAGCTCGCCGCGGTCCGGACCACCGTGGAGCAGGGGTCGGCGATCGCCGCCGCCGCCGACGACCTCGTCGCCACCGCCGACTACGACCAGCTGCAGTACGAGGGGCGGCTCGACCTGGACCAGGTCTCGGCGCTGATCGAGCCGACGGCGCGCGCCGATGCCGCGCTGGCCGAAGCCGACCGTCGCCTCACCGACGTCCAGGGCGGCCGGCTCCTCCCGCCGCTGCGCACCCGCATCGAGGCCTTCTCGGACAAGATCGAGGGCGCCCGGCGCGACACGGTGCTGGCCCGCTCGCTCCTCGCCGCCACCCCGCAGCTGTTCGGGGCCGATGCCACCCGGCACTACCTCGTCATCTTCCTCACCCCGGCCGAGCTGCGCGGCGCCGGGGGGTTCATCGGCTCCTACGCCGAGCTGCGCGCCGACGACGGGGCCGTCGACCTCGTCCGCTCCGGGCGCATCGACGACCTCCTCGACGCCGCACCGATGGGCACCCGGACGATCTCGGGCCCCGAGGACTACCTCGCCCGCTACGGCCAGTACCGACCGCAGGACTTCCTCCAGGACGTGACCTTCTCGCCGCACTTCCCCTCGAGCGCGCAGGTCATGGCCGAGCTCTACCCCCAGTCCGGCGGGACGCAGCTCGACGGCGTGATCGGCGTCGACCCGACGGGCCTCGCCGCCCTGCTCGAGCTGACCGGCCCCGTCCTCGTCGAGGGGATGGACGAGCCGCTCAGCGCCGAGAACGCCGTCGAGGTGCTCACCCGCCGCCAGTACCTCGAGCTCGGCACGCGCGCCGAGCGGGGCGAGGTGCTGGCGTCGGCCGTGCGCTCGACGTTCGATCGCCTCATCAGCTCGGCGCTGCCGGCCCCCCGGCGCCTCGCCGACGTCTTGAGCCCCGCCGCCCGCGCCGGCCACCTCCGGCTCTGGAGCCCCGATCGAGACGAGCAGGACCTCTTCACGCAGCTGGGTGCCGACGGGAGCCTCGCCATCCCCAAGGGGGCGGACGGCTTCTCGGTGGTCCAGCGCAACGTGGGCAACAACAAGATCGACGCGTACCTCCACCGCGACATCACCTACGAAGCCACGATCGACGCCCGGACCGGCGACCTGCGATCCACCCTGCGGATCGCCATGACCAACGACCTGCCCCAGGGCGTGGAGCTGCCGCCCGCCGTGGCCGACAACACCCGGGCGGCCCCGCCGGGGTCGAACGTGACGATCGTCACCGTCCACACCCCGAACGTGGTCACCGGGGCCACGCTCGACGGCGTGCCCGTGACCCTCGGACCGGGCTCCGAGCGCGGCATGTACGCCTGGGACACGCCGCAGTTCACGATCCCGCCGGGCGAGACGGTGGTGCTGGAGGTCGACCTGGCGGGATCGCTCGACCTCCGCGACGGCTACGACCTGCGGATCCTCCCCCAGCCGGTCGCCAACCCCGACGAGCTGCTCGCCACCTTGCGGGTCCGCGGCGGCCACGAGGCCGACACCGGCCGCTCGGAGCTGACCACCGTGGACGACGGGCCGATCGGACCGCCGATCGACCGGACGGTGGCGTTGCGTCGGTGACCCTCCGGTGGGTCGAACGGCCCGATCCAACCGGTTTCCTTCAAAATCGTGACGCGCGGCCGTTGGTGGGTTAGCCTTCGGGATCAGCGCGAGTCGCATCGGGTGACGGGATCCGAGCGCGTGAGGGAGATGGGTTCGATGTTCCGAAAGATGCTGGTCGCCGGTCTGGCGCTCGTGGCCCTCGCCGCTTCGCCCGCTGCGGCGGAGTACGACTTCTCGGTCTCGCCGACCGTGGTCCAGGCCGGAGGGGTCGTCACCGTGTCCGGGGAGGGCTGCGTGCCGTTCTCGACGGTGTCGGTCAAGGTGACCCAGCGCAGCACCGGGTCGGTGATCTACACGGGCTCGGACCAGACCGACGCCAACGGCGAGTTCACCTTCGACGTGCAGCTGCCGAAGAACCTCGCGCCGGGCTTCTACGACCTCGAGGCCCGCTGCCCGCTCGACGGCAGCACGGCGCCGGGCCGTGCCCTGCAGGGGACCGTCGAGGGCAACGACCTCGTGTTCCGGGCCGTGATCGAGATCGTCGCCGCCCCCGGTGGTGGCGGCGGCGGTGGGGGCGGTGGCGTCGACGACGGCAAGATCGTGCGCACCGGCTCGGACCTCAACGGCCTCGGCCTCGTGGGTGCCGGGCTGCTCACCGTCGGCGGCCTCGTGCTCATCGCTTCGAAGCGCCGCCGCACCAGCGCCGCCTGACGCCGCCGCGCTCGTCCCGCTCTGCACCGTGCCCCGGCCCCGGCCGGGGCACGGTCGCGTCCGGGGCACCGCCGGGCCCTCGGCAGGTACGCTCCCGCCACCCCTGGCGCGGGCCGGGGCCTGGACCAGAGGAGTCCCGATGCTCGATGAGTTCAAGAAGTTCCTGTTCCGCGGCAACGTCGTCGATCTGGCCGTCGCCGTCGTCATCGGCGCCGCGTTCACCGGCATCGTGAGCGCCATCAACGACGGCCTGATCACGCCGCTCATCGGCATGATCATCGGGAAGGACTTCTCGGAGATGACCTTCGCGATCAACGGCAGCACGTTCAGCTACGGCCTCGTGATCAACGCCATCATCCAGTTCGTGGCGATCGCCGCGGTCGTGTTCTTCCTCGTCGTCAAGCCGATGCAGTCCCTCCTGGAGCGTCGGGCTCGGGGCGAGGAGCCCGAGCCGGCGGCCCCCACGGCCGAGGACCTCCTGACCGAGATCCGCGACCTCCTGGCGAACCGCTCCTAGCTCCAGGGCCGGACCCGACGACTGCACGGGACCCGCCGGGGTACAGGGCCACCATGGACATCGCCATCACCGGCTCATCGGGCCTCATCGGCACCGCGCTCACCCGCTCCCTCGAAGGCGACGGCCATCGGGTGGTCCCCGTCGTGCGCGGGGAGGGCCGCCGCCCAGGGGCCGTCCGCTGGGACCCGACCGGCGGCACCATCGACGCCGCCGGGCTCGAGGGCGTCGACGCCGTCGTGCACCTCGCCGGCGAGGGCGTGGCCTCGGGCCCGTGGACCACGGCGCAGCGCCGTCGCATCGCCGAGAGCCGCCAGGCGGGGACCACCCTCCTGGCGCAGACGCTGGCCGAGCTCGACCGGCCGCCGGCCGTGCTCGTCAGCGGCAGCGCCATCGGGTACTACGGCGACCGAGGCGATGCGGTGCTCGCGGAGGGCGATGCGCCGGGTGACGACTTCCTCGCCAGCGTGTGCATCGCCTGGGAGGCGGCCACCGCACCGGCCGAGGCGGCGGGCATCCGCGTCGCCCACCTGCGCACGGGGATCGTGCTCGACCGCCGGGGCGGGGCCCTGGCCAAGCAGCTCCCGATCTTCCGCCTCGGCCTCGGCGGCAAGGCGGGCACGGGCCGCCAGTGGATGTCGTGGATCACGCTCGACGACGAGGTCCGCGCCATCCGCTTCGCCCTCGAGACGCCCGAGGTGCACGGCCCGCGCAACCTCACCGCGCCCCGCCCGGTCACCAACGGCGAGTTCACCCGAGCCCTCGCCGGCGCCCTCCACCGTCCGGCGGTGCTCACGATCCCGCGCCTCGTGCAGCGGGCGCCCTTCGGGGTCGGCGACCTCGTGGGCTCGCTGCTGTTCACCTCGGCGCGCGTCGAGCCCCGCGCCCTGCTCGACGCCGGCTTCACCTTCGAGCACCCCGACCTCGACGAGGCGCTCGCCGCCGTCCTCGCCACCTGAGCCGACGCGCCGCTCGGAGGCGCAGCCCGCCCCGGCGCGCCACCTAGGGTGGTCAGATCATGCCTGGACGTCGCCTCGCCGCCTTCGACTTCGACGGCACCATCTCCCGGCGCGACACGCTGGTCCCGTTCCTCGCCCGGGCGTGCGGCACCGCCGCGCTCGCTCGTGCGCTTCGCCAGGTCGGTCCGCTCGCCGTGCGCGCCCGCACCGGGCGCCTCGATGCCGAGCTGCACCACCGCGATGCCAGCAAGGAGGCCCTGCTCCGCGCCCTGATGGCCGGCCGCGAGGCCACGTGGCTCGAACGGGAGGGGGCGCGCTACGCGGCGAGCCTCGATCGCCGGCTCCGACCCGAGATGGTGGAGCAGGTCCGCTGGCACCGCGCGTCGGGCCACGAGCTGGTCCTGGTGTCGGCGTCGCTCGGCGCCTACCTGCGCCCCTTCGCCCGCGACCACGGCTTCGACCACGTGATCGCCGTGGAGCTCGAGGTCGGCGAGTCGGGCCACCTCACCGGGGCCATGGTCGGACCCAACGTGCGCGGCCCGGAGAAGGCGGTGCGCCTGCGCTCGTGGCTCGACGGCGACGAGCCCGAGATACTCTGGGCGTACGGCAACTCGAGCGGCGACCGCGAGCTGCTCGAGCTGGCCGACGTGCCGGTCTGGGTGGCCGGCCGCCAACGCGCCACGACCGCCCCACCGAGCGGTGCGAGCGGTCGTGCGCTGCCGGTGGCGCCGTAGCGCCCGACGGGGAGGGCCGGCGGGGCCGGCCCGGTCTCACTTGGGCTGCATGCGGATGCCGGCGTCGATGCGGATCGACTCGGCGTTCATGTAGCTGTTGCGGAGCAGCTCCACGGCGAGGGCACCGAACTCGTCGGCCTGGCCCAGGCGCTTGGGGAAGAGCACCCCGGCGGCGAGGCGCTCCTTGAACTGCTCGGCCGCCTCGCCCTGGCCGTAGATCGGCGTGTCGATCAGGCCGGGGAGGATGGTGTTGACGCGGATGCCCACGGCCGCGAGGTCGCGGGCGATCGGCAGGGTCATGCCGACGACGCCGCCCTTGGAGGCCGAGTACGACGCCTGGCCGATCTGGCCGTCCTCGGCGGCCACCGACGCGGTGTTGACGATCGCGCCCCGCTCGCCGAACTCGTCGGCCTCGTTCTGCGACATGGCCGTGGCGGCGATGCGGATGCAGTTGAACGTGCCGATGAGGTTGATCTCGACGACCTTGCGGAAGATCTCGAGGTCGTGGGCCGAGCTGTACTCGCCGTCCTTGCCGATCGTGCGGGTGGCCCAGCCGATGCCGGCGCAGTTCACGAGGGCCTTCACCGGGCCCAGCTCCTTGGCCGCCTCGGTGGCGGCGATCACCTGATCGGTGTCGACCACGTCGCACGGCGCGAAGACGCCGCCGATCTCCTTGGCGAGGGCGTCGCCGCGCTCCTGCTGGCGGTCGAGGTCGGCGACGACGACCTTGGCCCCGAGGGCGGCGAGCTGGCGGCAGGTGGCCTCACCGAGGCCCGAGGCACCGCCGGTGACGATTGCGCTGATCCCGTTGATCTCCATGGCCCGGACTCTATTGACTGACCGGTCAAGTGACGAAATGCGCTGGGGCGATGGGAGGCGCTCGGAGGGGGCCGAGTACCCTCGCCTCCGGTGAGCGCACGGCAGGGGTCACGGCGGCGAGCGGCGGCGATGGTGGCCGGCCAGGCGCTCGCGGCCGTGCTCAGCCTGGCGCTGGCGATCACCGTGCTCGGCTCGTGCGCCGGCGAGCGGCCGTCGCTCGGCACCCTGGCCCCGTCGGTCCCGAGCACCGAGGCGACCACGGCCCCGACCTCGTCGTCCACCACCACGGCGCTGCCCGGCCCGGCCGTCGCCGGGCGCGTCCTCACCCCCGACGACCTGCTCGGCTGGATCGCCACGCCCGTCGGCGACCCGCAGGTGTTCTCGCAGCCCTCCGAGCAGTCCGACCGCATCGATATCGGCCCGAAGACGACGGCCGGCGCCCCCACGACCTTCGGCGTGGTCGGCGACGCCTCGGCCG
>ERZ795053.7535-NODE-7535-length-10455-cov-4.188365_pt1 | contig 10455 bp, 6 predicted proteins | sample MGYA00375137_ERZ795053 | MGnify/ENA primary metagenome ERZ795053 (study PRJEB30182, sample SAMN05720284) | activated sludge metagenome | isolation source: Anaerobic digester | place: Hong Kong | collected 2014-12-17 ... | reverse complement strand
AAGGCGGTTTTGGTCCAAGACGTCACCTACTACTCGAGGGCGGCGCTCTACGATGCCTTTCTGGCCTGGCGGGACGGGGGCGAGGCTTGCGATGGGGCCTTCGATCCCAAAGGAGCTTGGCGCGCCACCTTGACCACCAGCACACCGGGCTTTGACCAGGGCGGTCACCCCATCGTTGGAGTCGATTCGGTGTTCCAGACTCAGGTCTTTGAGAACAACACCTGGGGTTTGGTTTGGGCCAAAAGCCCGGGACACAAGCTTGGGCAATTCCCCCAGTACTTCCGCCACGAGGGCGAGCAACGGGTCGCCATCCCCTCCAAAGAAGTGCCCAAGGATACGGGTCTGCTGCAGGCCGAGTTCGAACTCGCGCAGCCCGGGGAGGCCTACACCTCGCCAAGCCAAGGTGCCTGGACCGAACCCGGCCCGAAGCTAGGCCCCTACCAAGTCGTGTTGGGCGATGGGTCCAAAGTGACCTACTCCTGGTTTCGCTTCGTCGACCAACCTTCGTTCCAGCAATACGCCTGGTCCCAAGAAAAGCGGGAACGGCTTCAGTCCCTAGTCGAGAAAATCCACGCCACCTGGCCCATCGACCGCAACTACATGCCGCCCCCTAGCACCGGGGACTTGGTCAAGCTTGATCCCGCCCTGTTCGTAACCCCACCGCATGGTTTGGAAATCGGGTTTGTGCCGATCGTGACGCGCCAAGAAGTGGCTCCCGCCAGCAGGCGCTAGCCCTTGGGGAAACTTCGCTTGGCTACAGCCAACACAGCAAGACCCGGAAGGCTGCCCCCCGCTTGGTAAGGCGTTGCCACAAGGCCTCCAGCCAAGGGCAACCGTGCTTTGCACGATCGAACCGGATACCCTGAGCGCTATGTGCTCGCTCCGCGTTCTTCTTGTTCTGGTTTTCTCGTCCCTTTCGTTGGCCCAGGTGCCGATCCCTGACGGAGCGGCATCCAAGGTTCCGGGGACACGTGTCGAACGCTCCGCAGCGAGTCTGAGTGCGTTGCAACGTACGCGCGAGACCAAACAAGCAGCCCTGGACAAACTCAACCAGAAGCTGTCGGTGACGACCCTCGAAGACGAGCGGACGACCCTTCTTGCGCAAAAGCACGCGCTGCAGGCCGAACTGGACCGGCTGTCCGCAGACTTCGAGTCGATTGCGACGGGCATCGATGTGGCCAACTTCGATTTGACGCAGCCGGATTCGTTCGATTTGCAGGCCGAGGTGCAAAAACTCATCCAGCCGCTGATCGAGGAACTCAAAGACGCCACCGAAGAGCCGCGGCAGATCGAACGCCTGCGTAGCCAAATCGATTACTTGGTCTCGCGCGAAGAGCTGGCCAGCCAAGCACTCAAGAGCATCGAGACCTTGATCTCGGACTTGGATCCGTCGGACCCCCAGGGTCTGCGTCCGGCGCTCCTCGAGTCGCGCGATGGCTGGAAGCACCGGATGGAAGAGGCCCATGGCCAGTTGACGGTGGCCCGCTTCCAACTCGAGAGTCGCCTTTCTTCGCGCAAGTCGATCATCAGTTCGACCCAATCGGCTCTGGGAGACTTTTTCCGGACGCGGGGCCTCAACTTGCTCTTGGCCATTGCGACCTTTTTCCTGGTCTTGGTGGTCTTGCGGGGAGCCTATCGCAAGATTTCCAAGCTACTGCCGACCAAAAACCGCGAGGAACGGCACTTCTATGCACGCCTGATCGACGTGCTGTACTTCTTGTTCGTCACGGCGATCGCCGTGGTGGCGGCCCTGCTCGTGCTGTATGCCACGGGAGATTGGGTCCTGCTGGGCATCACACTGCTCTTCTTGGTGGGCGTGGCGTGGGCGTTCAAGACCGCCGTACCGATGTTTCTCGAGCAAATCCGGCTGCTCTTGAACCTAGGGACCGTGCGCGAGCGCGAGCGGGTGATGATCGAGGGCATCCCCTATCGGGTCTCCAAACTGTCGTTCTACACCCTGCTTTCCAACCCGAATCTGGCGGGAGGCGTGCGGCGACTGCCGCTCAAGGACCTGACCGACATGCGCTCCCGCACTTGCTCGAAGGATGAGATTTGGTTCCCTTCGCACCGTGGTGATTGGGTGTTGCTGTCCGACGGGCGCCGTGGAGAGGTGAAACATCAGTCGCCCGACATGGTTCAGATCGAATTGCTGGGAGGTAGCCGTGTGACCTATTCGTCCTCCGAATTCTTGGGCCTAGCTCCGGAAAACCTCTCCGTCGGTTTCCGCCGCCAAATCCGTTTTGGCATCGACTACGCACACCAAGCCATCTCCACCACGCAGGTACCCGCGATCTTTGCCACCCAGGTGGAACGCGGCCTGCGCAAGCGGTTTGGGGCGGATTCGGTCAAGTCGCTCAAGGTGGAATTCGTCGAAGCTGGCGCCTCGTCGCTGGATTACCAGGTCTTCGCCGACATGGATGGATCGTGCGCTTCCCAATTCGACGCGATTGCGCGGGCGATGCAGACCCTATGCGTGGAAACCTGCAACGAGCAAGGTTGGACCATCCCCTTCACCCAAATCACGGTGCACCAAGCGGTTTCCCATTAGGTTCCGTGGGGTGGCGCTGCCAAGGCCACCACAAACGCGCCGCAACAGGTACTGTGGAGGGATCATGACCTCCGGCCCAGCGCAATCCTCCTGGCGCAACCTACCCAACGCGCTTACGGCGCTGCGCATCCTGGGTTCGCCGGTGTTGATCGCATTGGCGCTTGGGGGCCATGGGTCTTGGTTGGGATTCGCAACCTGCCTGTTGGTCCTGACCGAATGGCTCGACGGTTTCCTGGCCCGTCGCCTGCATGTGACCTCCGCGTTGGGAGCACGACTCGACACGGTGGCCGATGGCATCTTCTACGGATCGCTGTTGGCTGCCTTGGTGGTCCTGCGCCCGACTCTGGTGCGGCACGAATGGGTTTGGGTTGCCTGCGCCGTGGTGAGTTATGGGCTGAGCTGGATCGCGAGTTGGTTCAAGTTTCGCTGCCTGCCGAGTTACCACACATGGGCCGCCAAGGGCGCATGGGTGGTCGTTGGTGCCGGAATGGTTTCGCTCGTGACGGGGTGGAGCGCCTGGCCTTTCCGGATCGCCATGACCTGCGTGGTGCTCACCAATCTGGAAGCGATCGCTATCACGCGCCAATTGCGCGCATGCCAAGTGGACATTCCCTCGTGGTGGCACTTACGCAAGCGTGAACCAGACTCCCGCGTTGGACTTTAGGAATTGTTTCCGATGCCTGTTGGGTTCGCCTTTGCCCGCGGATCGGATCCCTAGTGCGCTGCAAAGAAGCAGGAATTCCCTAGAAGAGGGCAAGCCTCGACTGCGCGCTAGTGCTTGGCGTCGAGCTCCAAAACAGAGCCTCTGATTCCTATCGAGCAGGATCCAACTCAAAAGATCGCATTCAAAAACGATGAATGATTGGCAGGCGCTCTTTACAGACAAGCCACAGACAACCAACACAAGCATGGGGTTGGGAACCCCTAGACTCGGTCTCCATCTACCAGCGAACCAGAGGCTCCTCTGGCGTCCCCTACATCTCATCGAGTCATGAACATCCCTACCCTTTCTGCGGCCAGCGCATTGCTGCTGGCCTTCCCCGCTTTGGGCGCGCAACAAGCCACCGAGCTGTACCAAGGCCCTTTCGAGCGTATTGCCTCGTTCCCGGTTTTCCTGAACACCGATGTCGACAACGAAACCGTTGCCGAAATTGTCACCAGCGCTCTAGGTGGCCAGCTCTTGCTGTACACGGACTCCGCCATGGGCCGTCTGGGCTTCATCGACATCGCCGATCCCCACAATCCAGAGCCGGGTGGCACGGTCGACCTGGGCGGAGAACCGACCTCGGTCACGGTCAAAGGCAACTACGCCCTGGTGTGCGTCAACACCAGCGCCGACTACGTGAACACCTCGGGCAACCTGGTGGTCATCGACGTGAACACCCACCAAATCGTGCAAACTTTGCCCCTGGGAGGCCAACCGGACTGCATCGACATCAGCCCCGATGGGCGCTATGCCGCCATTTGCATTGAGAATGAGCGTGACGAAGACCTCGGCAACGGCGAGCCGCCGCAGGCCCCGGCAGGGTACTTGGTCATCGCCGACCTGGTGGGCACTCCGGACCATTGGACCACCCGGACCGTGGACTTGACCGGCATCGCGGACCTGTACCCCGAGGATCCCGAACCCGAATTTGTGGACATCAACGCGCTCAACATCGCCGCGATCACCCTGCAGGAGAACAACCATTGCATTCTGGTCCGGCTTTCGACGGGAACGGTGCTCTATGACTTCTCGTGCGGGACCGTCGACTTAGACCAGATCGATACCAATGAGAACGACTTGATCGAGCCCACCAGCAGCTTGCAGTCCGTTCCGCGCGAACCCGATGCGATTGCGTGGACCTCACTGCTTACCCTGGCAACCGCCGATGAAGGCGACCTGTTCGGTGGCAGCCGCGGGTTCACGACCTGGACGCTTTGGGGCGCACCGCTGTTCCAAGCTGGCAACCAATACGTTCACTTTGCGATGGGCCTTGGGCACTATCCCGAAGACCGCTCGGAGAACAAGGGTAGCGAGCCCGAAGGCGTGGCGTACGCCCGCTACGGCGCCGATCGCTACTTGTTCGTGGGTAGCGAGCGTGCCAACATGGTCATCGTCTACCAGATGTGGGGTCTGCCTTGGCTCGCCAACCGCTTCCCGATCGCACTCCAAGTCTTGCCCACCGGAGTAGGTCCCGAGGGACTGCACACGATTCCCGAACGCAACCTGTTCGTGGTGGCCAACGAAGTCGACGATCGCGGTGCAGGCATCCGCTCGACGGTCATGATCTACGCCAAGACGGGTCACTCGAACTACCCGGACGTGGCCTCCAAGACCCGCGCCGATGGCACTCCGATTCCGTGGGCGGCGCTTTCCGGCTTGGCGGTGCGAGGGCAGAACAACCATGCCTATGCGGTGCACGACAATTTCTATCGCAAGAGCCGCATCTACGACATGCGCTTGTTCGCGGGGAACCGGCCCAGCGAGATTCGCGGAGAGTTGCCTTTGGTGGATAGCCAAGGCCTGCTGCTGGCAGCATTGACCGACCTCAAGGCGCAATTGCCCGGCACCCCCGATTTCGATCCGGCCGCTTCGATTGAAGCCGACGGCACCGTCAACCTCGACTTGGAAGGCATCGATGTCGCTCCCGGAGGCCGCTTCTGGGTTGTTTCCGAAGGAGCGGGCAACCTCGACAACGGGGTGAGCGACCCGAATGATCGTCCCTTCGAGACCCCCAACCTGCTGGTTTTGGTCGAGGCCGATGGCACGATCGGGCGGGCCATCCTGCCCCCCCTGGCGATGACCCAGAACCAACTGCGCTTTGGGCTGGAAGGCGTGGCCCGGCGCGGCAGCGACCTGTACGTGGCCTTCCAAAGGGAGTGGAGCCAGGCTGGCGACGCCTCGGGCTTGGTCCGCATCGGTCGCTACGACCTCAAGGCCGATCAGTGGACGTTTGCCCACTACCCGTTGGATGCCGCGACTTCGCCCAATGGTGGCTGGGTCGGGCTGTCGGAAATCGTGCACCTGGGCGGTGCCGAGTTCGCAGTGATCGAGCGCGACAACCAAGTGGGCCCCGATGCTCGCATCAAGCGCATCTATCGCTTCTCGGTGGCTGGGGTGAGTTTCCAACCGGAAAGCCAAGTGGCGAACTTCCCGGTCCTGACCAAGCACTTGATCAGTGACTTGCTGGCCGCTGGCTTGTACGACAGCACCGGTGGTTTGGTGCCTGAGAAGCTCGAGGGTATGGCGCTCACTTCGGATGGCACGCTCTGGATTGTCAACGACAACGACGGCTTGGACGACAACAACGGGGAAACCCGTTTGGTGCGCGTGCCCGTATCCGGCAAGTAGGCGTTTCCTATAGGCGCGGGGCCCCAGGTTGGTCGCCTGGGGCCCCGTGCCATTGGAGGCGCTGGAGTCTACAACCACTTCAGCTTCCGGAAGGCTGCGAGTTGCAACACGACGATCGCGCACAAGATGCCGATGAAGAGCGCAAAGGCGTGTGGGTTTTCGGCGCCGGGGATGCCCCCCACGTTGATCCCGAGCAAACCGGTGAAGAAGCCCAGCGGCAAGAAGATCGCTGCGATGATCGACAGGACGTACATGCGCTTGTTCATCTGATCGGATAGCCGGTTGACCAGTTCCTCTTGGGTGACGACTGCTCGGTCGCGGACGGCCTCCAGATCTTCGAGGTTGCGGATGAGGTGGTCACCGACTTCGCGCAGGTGCGCTCGGTCACGCTCCTCCAGCCACGAAACCTTCTCCAATTGCAAGCGAAGGAGAGCTTCGCGCTGGGGGGCGAGAAACTTGCGAAGACCAATGGTTTGCCGGCGCAGGGCGGAGAGCTGCGAGCGAAGGTCATAGCTTTCCGCGTCGAGGACCGCTTCTTCGAGCTCGGCCATGCGCTCTTCGGTTTGTTCGACCACGTCACCCACCCGAGAGGTCAGTTTGTCACAGAGTTCGATCAGGAAATCGGGGCAATCGACGGGACCTTTGCCCAGATGCAGTTCCTCCACCAAGTCGCGCACCGAGTACAGCACGCGGCGGCGGGTCGTGATGATGCGCTGACCGTCGATCCACAGGCGCAGCGCCACCATGTCTTCGGGCTCCGACCCGGGGTTGCGGTTGGCGCCGCGTAGCGAGATCAACAGTCCATCACCGATCGGGGTCACCCGCGGCCGAGTGTCCTCCGCGATCAGGGCTTCGGCGACGAGCTCATCGAGCCCACTTTCTTCGGCCAACCACTGTTGCGAATGGGCATCGGAATAATCCAAGTGAAGCCACAGCACCCCGGCTTCCGGTTGCCACTGGCGCACCCCTTCCCAATCCAACTCCTTGGCGGCACCTTGGCCATCGAGCCGGAGGGCATGGATCAAACCTTGTTGGCTCGGGGCGGGGTCTTGGGACATGGGCGATTCCAGCTGGATCGGGGGGGAATGGTAGGCACCTTACGGGGTCCCGCCCGCCAGCCCTAGGCGAGATTCGGTAGGTCCTTGCCTCGCTCCCGCCCATGCGAATGGCACCTCGCCGGAACGGATATTGCCAACGCTCCCGAGTAGGTTGCATGGGTGCCCTCACCTGTTTGCTACAAGGTAAGCCCAGCCATTCCCCAGATCATTGATTCCATGACCCCCACCCACTCCGAAAAGCACCGAACCCATCGTGTGGGCTGGCTACGTGCCGCCGTATTGGGCGCCAACGACGGCATCGTTTCAACCGCCAGTTTGATCCTGGGGGTTGCGGCCGCCGAAGGCACTTCCTCGGCGATCCTCGTGGCTGGAGTCGCCGGGTTGGTGGCGGGAGCCATGTCGATGGCTGCGGGTGAGTTCGTCTCCGTAAGTTCCCAGGCAGACACCGAGGGCGCGGACTTGGCGCGCGAGCGCAAAGAGTTGGCGGAAGACCCGATCCACGAAACCGAGGAACTGACCCAGATCTACATGAAGCGTGGGCTGGACCGGGAATTGGCCGGCGCGGTCGCGACCAAGCTGATGGCATTCGATGCGCTGGGATCCCATGCACGCGACGAACTGGGAATCTCCGAAAGCCTGGCCGCTCGCCCCGTCCAGGCCGCTTTCGCTTCGGCGGGCACGTTTGCGGTGGGAGCTGCCTTGCCGCTCTTGATTGTGATCTTGGCTCCGGCGGACTCGCTCAAATGGAGCATCCCTGCGAGCGCCCTCGCCTCGTTGATGCTGCTTGGCGCCATTTCCGGTAAGGCTGGTGGCGCTTCGCCTTGGAAGGCGTCACTCCGGGTGACGTTTTGGGGTGCACTCGCGATGGCCTTGACGGCGGGTGTCGGTTCGCTCTTCGGCATCCAAGCCTAGGGATACAGAAGCTCGGGCCGGGCGGAAGCCGGGCGGCAATCTGCGAAGGAATCGGGGCGAGAATCGCGCTCGCCCTCCAACCCGGCAATCGGTTGGCGCAGTTGGCGGTTCTCTTCGGCCAACCCCGGGGCAAGCTCATTCGATGCGGGGCGGGGCTTCCGACCTGGACGAAGGAAGTGAACTCCGGTCAAGTACACACCCAAGAAGTGCAAGGTCTTGACAGAGGCCGACCGTACATCTCCATGGAGGTTCCAGTATTCGATCGCGTAGATCCGATCGGACTTGATTACCGAACCAACCCTTGCCAAAGGGTGTCCACTTCTTGTTGAGCAAGACCCCGCGGCGATTCCGAATCGACGCTTCGATCCTGGCGGAATCCAAACTGCCAGCCACAAAGCGCAGAAGCACCCCAAGCGAGGTCAGGGTGAGGAGGAACCAGAAGTTGTCCTTGGCGGAAAGGGCATCCCTCGCTTTGGGGCATCCATTCGAAGCTCATCGATGTCCATAGGGGAAGCGATGGGGCTCCGCTTGGGTCCTTGGTGGGCCCCGGGGACAGGGTAGGCCAGACCCGGTGCACCAATCATAGACGCAGGCCACACCCGCCATAACTTTTGACGGCCCCCTACCATAAGCCCAGGTTATGCTGCGATTGTCGCGACCAACCTCGCCCCCCAATGGGCCCGGTTGAACGCCCTCAACCTTCCATCTGCCCATGAACCCCTGCGGCGGCCTGGTCCCGCCCCAAAGCCACATGAACACGCTGACTGATTCCGAAGAGTGCCCCCTGCCCCTCCCGGCCGTGACCTCCCACCAACCTGCCCGCACCTACCCGCTCGGCCGCCCGGCGACGCTGTTGGGCGTGATGGCGCTGGTGGGGATGGCACTGCCCAACCAAGCCTCGGCCCAAGGCTGCATCGCGGGGCGGGCCAGTTCCCCCATGCTGGGAGCCGAAACGAGCGGCTACCTGCCGGAAGGTGGCTTTGAATTCTCGCTCAACTACCGCTACCTGAAGTCGTTCCGCCACTTCGTGGGCACCACCGAGCAGGTCCAACGCTATGAGGAAGGCAGTCAAGTCATCAACCACGTGCACTTGATGGACCTCGGTTTGACCTATGGCCTGGACGAGCAAGACTCGATCAGCATCAACATCCCCTTCCTGGCAGCGGAACGGTCCCAAGCCATTCGAGTCGATGGCGACTACATCGATGAGCGCAACGAAACCAGTGCCCGGGGCATGGGTGACCTGCGAGTGACCTACCGCCGCTGGTTGATGGAGACCAAGAGCCACCCGGACACCAACGTACAGGTCGGCCTAGGCATCAAACTACCCACCGGCTCCCCCAACGAAGTGGCGGTCTTCCGCGTGGACGACGGCATGGGAGGTACCGAGCCGGTGGTCCGGACGGCCGACCAATCGATCCAACCTGGCGATGGTGGCTTCGGCTTCCTGATCGACGTGAACGCGTTCACCACCATGGGAGCCTTCACGCCCTACGCCAGCGGTTCGTACCTGTTCAACCCGGAGGGTACCAACGGCGTGCAAACCTTCCGCAGTCGGGCCAGCGAGGCCATCATGTCGATCGCCGATCAGTACTCGGCCCGCGCCGGGGTGAACTACTCGTTCGAGAGCCTGCCGAACTTGACGGTAGGCTTGGGTGGCCGCATCGACGGGGTGCCGGTCCACGACCTGCTCGGAGATAGCTCGGGCTTCCGCCGTCCGGGCTACGCGGTCGCGGTAGAACCCTCGCTGGCCTACACCAGCGGGCGCCACACTTTCACCATGAGCGTTCCGTGGTCGGTTCAGCGCAACCCGCAGCAAAGTGTCACCGACAAGATCGACGATCGCCATGGCGACGCAGCATTTGCCGATTGGATGCTGCTCTTGGGCTGGACAGTTCGATTCTAGGAGAGAAGCCCCAACGCCTCGGCCATCAACCCTGCTTGGGTTGCTTGCCGGGGCGTCGGGCTGCCGATGGCTTGGCTTTGGGCTTGGGCTTGGTCTTCGACTGTGGCTGGGCCCCAACGGCTTCACGCAGGTAGTCGCTGAATACCTTGGCGGGAGCGCTGTCAACTTCGTTGGCGGGTCGGATGATGCCAAACTCGAATTGGCAGCCCCAACCGTCCAGGGGAACGGCCCTCAGATTCAAGTTGTGGCGACCTTCGAGCACGACCTTGGGCATCAAAGTGCACAAACCGCCCTCCGCCACCGTCGCAAGCAAGGCTTCGACCGTGTCAACTTCCAGAGCAATCTTGGGGATGACGCGTGCTCGGCGGAAGGCGGCGTTGGACTCTTGCCGCAACACGTAGCTTTCCGGGAGCACCACCAGCCGCTCTTCGCCCACCTGGGCGGCGGTGACGCTGCGCTTGTGTGCAAATGCGCCATCGGGTGGGGTCAAAAGGACCAATTCGTCGGTCCGTAGAACCTCGTATTGGAGGTTGGGAGAAGCGTGCGAGAGGATGCCCACACCCAAGTCGCAGCGTCCGTTCTCGACGTGAATCTCCAAATCGTCCGCAGACTCTTCGAAGAGCGTGATGGCCATTCCCGGATGTTCGCGCGCGATACGGCCCAGGACAGGAGGGATCCAAGGAACGTTGAGCGGGGG
>ERZ795053.7533-NODE-7533-length-10456-cov-9.895491_pt1 | contig 10456 bp, 6 predicted proteins | sample MGYA00375137_ERZ795053 | MGnify/ENA primary metagenome ERZ795053 (study PRJEB30182, sample SAMN05720284) | activated sludge metagenome | isolation source: Anaerobic digester | place: Hong Kong | collected 2014-12-17 ... | reverse complement strand
ACCAGTTCCCCGACAACCAGAACAACATCCCCGAAAGCGGCAACGGCCTGCCCGACTTGCTCGACGAAGTGCGCTGGGAATTGGATTGGCTGCTCAAAATGCAAGACCCTGATTCCGGCGGCTTTTACCACATGGTCCAGCCCACCGAAGACGGCACGATCCCGGCGGCGCGCGGCACGCGTTATATCGAAGATGAACAGGACGGCCAGACCAACGTGCGCCCCACCAGCACCACCGGCAGCGCCGTGGCCGCTCTGGCCCACGCTGCCCTGGTCTATGCTCCCTTCGACGCCGACTATGCCGCCATCTTGCAGGCGGCGGCCGAATCCGGCTGGGCTTACCTGGCGGCTAATCCTGACGGCGTACCCCCCGTTCCCGGCCCCTACAGCGACAACGACGACAGCGACGACCGCTTTTGGGCGGCGGCGGCGCTCTATCGCCTGACCGGCGATCCGGCCTATGACGATTACGTCAAAGCGGTTTACCAAGACGTGCCCACCTTTTTCACCACGGAAACTGACAACGCCTACGGCGTGGGCATCATGGGCATGGTCGGCTGGCTGAATTACGCGTCTAGCGCAAACCCTGATCCCGAAGTGATGGCCTATTTTGCCGACATATTCACCGGCTGGTCGGCGCGCATGGCCGAGCGCTGGCAGGCTTCGCCCTGGAAGCTGACCTTACTCGACGAAGATTTCTATTGGGGCAGCAACTACGTGACGTTGACCACGCCGCTGGTGATGTTGGTGGGGGCGCGGGCGTTGGGCCTGGAAGAGGACACGGCCGTTTCCATTTCCCAGGACGCGCTTAATTACCTGCTGGGGACCAATCCGCTGCGCTTCAGCTACGTCTCCGGCTACGGCGAAGACAGCCTGCGTTATCCTTTCTCGCAGCAGTGGAGCAACGACGGCCTGCCCGACGTACCGCCCGGTATCCTGGCCGGCGGACCAAACGCCTACAACAACACCCTGCTCTTCTCCAACTTTGCGGGCAAGCGCTATGTCGACAGCCAGGCGGCCTGGTCGACCAACGAACACACGATTTACTGGAACTCTACGCTGGTTTTCCACGCGGCCCTGGCAGCGCAGTTGGCCAATCCGGCAGGAGTGGCTCCGGCGCAGCCGGTGGGCAGTGTGCAGGCCACGGCCGTTGCTCAACTGCCGTCCACGCCTGTGCCGGAAGTAGAGGAAGCAGCGGAAGAGGAAACGGCCGTAGCCGTCCCCGCACCGGCGGCTGACGTAGTCCCCTCTGTGGTTGAAGGACCGGCTTCTCCCACCCTGACCTATATTCTCTACGCGCTCGTCAGCCTGAACGTTTTGGCGCTGCTGAGTCTTGTCGTCCTGGTGGTCTATCTGCGGCGCATTTTGGCCCGCCTGCCTAAGCCAACGCAGGAGGAAGGCGACTGAGCGGGAAAACGGCCGTTTCCGTCTCATCCGCCTTCCCTAACCCTGTCTCTGTCCCCTCAACGCGCCTTCCCGCGCCGTAAAAACGCCCCGACCCTCGTTTATCTCATTAAGAAAGCCGGCCACCAGCTGCTCTGGTTGACGGCCGTTTGCCGATAATGTTATCCTGCCGTTAGCCATCATTGCTGAACAACGAGAGCTAGAGCCAGAGTGAGAGGAAGAGGAAGTGTGAGCCTCTAGCTCTCGCTCTAGCTCTCGCTTTTTCCCCGGAGGGGTATGAGACTCACGGAACAGTTGCACCCATTGCGCAAGGCGCTGGCCCGACATTTTAACCTGGGCGAGTTAAGCGCCCTTTGTTTCGATTTGGGCATCGACTACGAGGAACTGGCCGGGGCGACCAAAACCGAGAAGGTGACCGCCTTGCTGGATTATTGCGAACGGCACGGCCGTTTGCCCGCCCTCCTGACCTACCTGCAAGCCGAACGCCCGCAAATCGACTGGGTCGCCTACCACGTCGATGAAACCACCATCGTCGAATCCCCCTTCAAAGGACTGCAATACTTTGACACGGCCGACGCCGACCTCTTTTTTGGCCGCGAAGAGCTGACGGCCGAATTGGCCGGGCGGCTGCGGCGCGAGAACTTCCTGGCCGTTATTGGCGCGTCGGGCAGCGGCAAATCTTCCCTGGTGCGGGCCGGTCTAATTCCCACCCTGGCCGCCGGACGGCCGTTGCTGGGCAGCGAGCAGTGGCCGGTGCATCTCATCACGCCCGGCGTCCACCCGCTGAAAGAATTGGCCGCCAGCCTCACCGCCGACACGCTGTCCACAGCGGCCACCACGGCGTTGATGGACGACTTGCGGCGCGATGCGCGCACGTTGGACCTGGCGGCGGCCAAGCTGCTGGTGCAGCGCGGCCAGGGCACTCACCTATTTCTGGTCGTCGACCAGTTTGAGGAGCTGTTTACCCTGTGCACCGACGAGGCCGAGCGGCAGGCGTTTATCGATAATCTGATGACGGCCGTATCCCCCGAGACCGGCGGCCCAACCATCGTCGTCATCACCCTGCGCGCCGATTTCTACGATCGCTGCGACCCGTATCCGCGCCTGCGCGACATGGTCGCTGCACACCAAAAGTTTATCGGCGCGATGAGCCGCGAGGAGATGCGCCGGGCCATCGAACAGCCCGCTCAGCGCCGTGGCTACACCTTTGAACCGGGCCTGGTGGACCTGATCCTGGCCGATATGCAGGCCGACGAGACGCGCCCGCCGGACCCGGGCACACTGCCTCTGCTCTCCCACGCCCTGCAAGAAACCTGGCGGCGGCGCGACGGCCGTACGCTCACCCTGCAAGGTTACACCGCCGCCGGGCAGGTCCAGGGGGCCATCGCCCAAACGGCCGAAAGCGAATTCAGCCAGCTATCTGCGGAGGAGCAGGCGTTGGCCCGCCGCCTCTTCCTGCGTCTGATTGACCTCGACGAGCGCACCGAACCAACGCGCCGCCAGGCGACACGCCGGGAACTGCTGCCATCCGGCCCCCAATCTGCCCTGGCCGGCGACGTGCTGACCGATCTGACCGACGCCCGCTTGCTGACCGTGGACCAGAACGAGCAGGGCGAGGAGCTGGTCAACATCGTCCACGAGGCGCTGGTGCGCCGCTGGCCGCGCCTGCAAAGCTGGCTGGAAACCGACCGCGAGGCCATCATCCTGCGCCACCGTCTGACGGACGCCGCCCGCGAGTGGGAACAAAGCGGCCAGGAAGCGAGCTATCTGGTACACGGCGCGCGTCTGGCCCGGATTGAAGCAGCCTTCCCCGCAGCGGAGCTGAGCGCTCAGGAGCAAGCGTTTGTGGCCGCCAGCCAGACGGCCGTGCGGCACGGCCGTCGGCGGCGCAATGTCCTATTGGCCGGATTGGTCGGCTTGCTGGCGCTGCTGGGGTTAGCGGCCACGGCCGTCTGGCGCGCCCAACAATCACCCTGGCAAACTATCTACGACGCCAACCCGGTGTTCAGCCTGGCGGCCTCCGGCGCGGCGCCGCCGTATTACCTGGGCACGCGTGATTTGGGCATCGGCCGCAGCGACAATGGCCGCAATTGGGAAGTCTCCATGGCCGGACTGCCGCTGGGCAGCAGCGGCGAATTCGCTCGCGCCGTCAGCCGCCTGACGGTGGACCGGCGGAACGCCAATCACCTGCTGGCTTATATCGCCGGCAGCGGGGTGTATGCCAGCGCCGACGGCGGCGCCGCCTGGCAAAACGCCAGCGGTCAGGCGGACGGCGCGCTGCCGCCAACGGACTTTATCGACCTGGCCGTTTGGGATAGCTGGCTGTGGGCTGTGGCCGAAAGCGGCGCGCCCGCCGATCTATACGTCAGCCAGGATGGCGGCCAACGCTGGCAGTCGGCGCAAGCGCTGGCTTGCGAAGGCGCGGTCGGTGAGGCGCAAAAACCGGAGGGGATAACGGCCGTCTACGTCAGCAGCGACGGGGCTATGGTTTACGCCGGGGCGGCCGGCGGCCTGTATGGCACACCGCGCCTGCCGTGCTGGTCGTGGCAGCGCCTGGCAAACATACCGCCTGTTTTGTTGATTGCCGGTGATCGCGCCGCGCCGGAGACTTTGTACCTGGAAACGCCTGACCCGAGTGCTGAGGCCAACGGCCGTATCTACCGCTGGTCGGCTGGCGGCGACGCCGAACTGCTGGCGACCGTGGCCCAAAATGAACCGCTGGCCCTGGCCCCCAACCCGAACCCGCAGGCGGCGACGGCCGTTTATGCTTTGCTATCCAACGGCGAGGTCGTCGCCGTCTCTCGGGCCGGTGAGTTCCGTCCAATTGATCAGGTCTCAGACTTCTCGTTTGATTTACTGGCCGTCCCCAATCCGCAAGGCGAGGGTGTGCAGCTGTGGCTGGGGCATATGGACGGCTTATTGGTGCTGACGGATAACGGCCGTTAGGCGAGCAAGGAGGTTGCCATGCGTTCGCAAAAAGTTTGGTTTGTATGTTTGGTCCTGGCCGGGTTGCTGGGGGGCATGATGGGCTGCCAAGCGTCAAATGACGAGGAAGCGCGCGCCCAAATCGCGGCGCTGACGGCCGGCCTGATGACGGTTCAGGCTGACGTAGCCGGCTTGAATACACGCTCGGCGGACCTGGCTGGGCAAACGGCGGCGGCTCAGGGGACGATGGAGGCATTGGCTGCGGCGCCGGTGGCGGCGGAAACGGCCGTTGCTGCGCCTGCACAAACGCTGGAAATGTCATTACGGACGGCGCTGGAAGTCATCTACCAGGACGGCCAGCCGCCACAAAGCGCCTTTTTCCCCATCGATCGTTTGGCCTTCTATAACTCGTATGACGAATTTAAAGCAGATTGGACGAATGAGAGGGATTTACAAAGCTGGGTAAAGTTAGCCTTCTTGCCAGATCCTACACCGGAAGCCTGGCAGCTTTATTACAACACAGATGTGATTGCAGATACGGCGACCTGGGTGTCGCCATTCTGGCGCAGTTACGTCATTAAGACAAGCTGGCAGCCGAACCCTTCCCAGGCCGGAATTGTGCCAGGAGAGACAAAAGTAGAGCAGGGGGAAAGGCTAACAATTACCGGACACACCTCTTTCCTGGCCGGCGCATTTATGAGCGAGGGTTTAGATGAGTTAGACGCAGTGGTAACCGCAAATGGCGGCGACTTGAATACGCTTAGCCCCATGATGTTTTTGGTTCACGAGAGGTTTCAAGGCCGGGATGATCTGGTTCTGGTGATCATCGAGCAAACGTTTGTTGGACCTGACCCCGGACAAGATTCGCCGCTCCAGCAGTATTGCAGTCGTTGTACCGGCTTTTGGTGTCGCTGGCGTTGCTGGCGATATTGAGTAATCGCTTAATAATTACGTGGCGCAGATTGGACCAATCTTGGAGATTGGTCCAACCTCACCATTTTAGGGCAGACGCATATTGATGATCGTTTCCAGATCCGGCATGACACCGATGGGTGTGGCGGCGTTGGCGGCGTCTTGCCGTGTGCCGGTTTGTGAGTCCTTAAGCCAGGCTCGCATGTCGTCAGGCGTAAGGGGCGTGCCGAATGCAAGGCGGTGAGCCGATTGCAGTAGCGCTGCTGCTCCGGCAATAATGGCTGCCGCTGCGCTGGTGCCTTTAAAGCGCTGGCCCCCAACGGCATCATAGCCAATTGTAACTACGCCATCACCCTGTGCGAAACAATCGATCCGTTCCCCATAATTTGAAAGTGGATACCGGCTGTGCAGGGCGGGTTCTCCTTTTGGTCTGGAAGCGCCGACGACGATAGCGCCGGATTCACCCAATGGAAATGTGGCTAAATCTTTGCCGGCGTTGCCTGCCGCCTCGATGACGATCAGATCCCAAGATACGGCCAGGCGGATGGCATCCAGATTGTCCAGAAGGACTTCTGTGGGGCGTCCATCGCTGCGCTCCACTTCTAGCAGAAGGACATCACCTGGAAGGATTTTATTGCTATCTAGCAGATCCCTAAGGCTCAAAATGGCTTCAGCCACCTGTCCATTCCTGCGTTCGTCCGTAACCGTATCTTTTCGATAGTGAGACAGCGCCCAGACGCTGTCTAATCCGGGGACGATGCCCACACCACCTTGTCCGTTGATGCCGGCGCAGAGGATCCCTAAAACGGCCGTGCCGTGTGGCAATGCATTCGGGACCGCATGATTTTGCAAGCTGTGCGGCGCTAACTGTGGCTTGCCGGCAAATTCTGGATGGCCCAAATCCCAGTTTTGCTCCAGGTCCACCAGGTTTATACCTTCCCCCAATCCCCAAGTATCCCATACCCAGCTTGCGCCTATACCGGCGGGGGCCGCCTGCAAATACGTTTGTTCAAGAAAATCTGGTTCACCGGAGACACCGATTGGTTCATAAGCTGCTTGCTCCGGGTAAGCGTAGGCGACAATCGGAAACTTTTCAGGGAGCATGGCGGCAATTTCTTCCAGTTCTTCCTGGCGGTCGCGGGCATCTAATACCCAATACTGGTTCAGGCTGCGCAGCGGCGGGTAAGGGCTGTCTTTGGCAGCTTCTTCCAGGTCTAGGATGCGATAGGGATCAACCTCTTGTATCAGTCGGACGGGCGTGAAGAAATTTTCTTCCGCAAGATAAGCCACCAGGTCGGCCAACTCGCCTTCGTCACCGACTTGGTCCAGCATATCGCCTTCGAAATAGGATTCTGTCAATAAAAGGGTGATGAAGCCGCTGTAAAAAGACGGCCGTTCATCGCTTGAAAAATCAGTCGGTTGGTCAGCAGACATTGCGCACCTCCTGTCTGGCACATATGTGTGGGTTGGGTGATGGGTCGTTGGGGGATTCCTGTGGCTAGCAGCATACCATAGGAGCCGGATGCGGCGCAAGAGCGAGTCAGGTCAGGCGGGCGATGTCCGGCCAGCCGTAAGCGACTTCGGTGATGAAACGGCCGTCCACCTCATACACCTTCTCGCCCACCAATTGCCCGCCCAGCCGGGTATACCAGGCGCGAACGGGATTGTCGCGCAGCGTCCACAGCATGGCCGATTGGCAGCCCTGCGCTTGCAGCGACTGCGCCGCCGCCCGCAGCAGCGCCCGGCCAAGGCCCTGCCGCTGGTCGGCCTGGCGCACGTGGAGCGCCAGAATTTCGGCGTCGTAGCCGGGGTGGATGTCGGCCTGCGCCCGGGCCAGCACATAACCGAGGACGGTTTGATCGGGGGAAACGGCCGTGAGCAGCACATCCTCCGGGCGGTCGATCAGCCAATCGCGCCATTCCTGGGTTTGCTCCGCTGCTGTCATATGGGCGAAGTAAGCAGGCGGAAAAAAGTCCGCGTAGGCGGTGCGGTAGCTGGCTATCTGCACGGCGGCCAGACCGGCGCAATCGGCCGCCGCCGCCGGACGAATCTGGGGTTGTTCGGTTGGCAACGGGCCAGGTTCAGGCCGCGCTCGACCAGAAAACGTCCAGCGCTTTGATCGTCTCGGGCAGTTGTTCCCAGTGCGGCAAGCCCAACGTGGGCGTGAGGCGTACCGCCCGGACGTGGGTGTTCTGCGCCAGCAGCTCTGGCAGCAAATCAAACCGCACGTAAAAATCCCGGTCATACAGGATCAGGGTGGGCAGCGACAACGGCTTGTACAGGACGTCCACGGCGTTTTGGGTGAATAACTGCCCGCTGATGAAGTGCAAAGGCACAATCTTGGCTCCCGGCTGGTGGGCGGTGGAGTAGCCATACTCGATCAACTCTTCTGGTATATCCCCGACAAAGCTCTTGCCCAGATAAAAACGCAAGCTGAACCGGGCGGCAATCAAATCGAACAAGGCCTGGGACCATAACGGAAAGGCGAGCAAGCGGTAGAGCGAGTTGTTGGCGCTGCTGCGGCCGACCTGTTCGGTGACGCGGCCGCTGCGGCGATCGGTGAAACCGCTGGGGGAAATCAGCGCCAGGGAGCGGAACAGGGCTGGCGCTGCCAGTGCCGCTCGGGCGAGGAACTCGCTGCTTAATGAAAGCCCGATCACGTCGGCGGGTTCGCCGACGACTTCCTGCAAGAACGCCTGGATGGTTTGGGCAAAAAAGTCCGGGGAATACGGGCGGTCGATTCTGTCGGAGAAACCATAGCCGGGCATATCCAGCGCATACACGGGCCGCTGCTGGCGGAAATGGTTGAAGAGGGGCTTCATCTCGATGGCGCTGGCGGCGGCGTTGATGCTGTGGATGAGGACGAGGGGCGTGCCGGAAACGGCCGTATCCGCATAATAACTCACGCGCCCGCTTGACGGCAGCGCCACGGTGCGCCGCTCGGCCGCCAACGCTTCCGGCAGCGGCACGTCGTGGTCGATGGTGAACCGGCTGACCAGGATACCGGCGGCGGCGGCCGTCAGCAGCCCGCCGACAAAGCCGACGCCGCTGCGAATGGGTCTTTTGGAACTGTTTTTAGAAGATTTTTCAGACATGGATCTCCCTCCAATGGGCGAGTGATACTCGCCGGTTTATGAAACAAGATAAACAAGTTACCGGTCAGGCGAAGTTTTTCGCTGCCACTGCTCAGACTGAATATAGTCAATGGACTGGTGCCGAAAGTAGGTGTCGTACAGTTCGGCGTAATGGCCGCCCTGCGCCATCAGCTCTTCGTGGCTGCCTTCTTCGATGATTTGCCCCTGCCGCAGCACGATGATCCGGTCGGCGGAGCGCACGGTGGAGAGGCGGTGGGCGATGATAATGGAGGAACGGCCGTTCATGATCAAATCCAGCGCCTGTTGTATCTGCGACTCGGTGAACGGGTCGACGCTGGCCGTCGCTTCGTCCAGAATGAAGATGCGCGGGTCCTGTACCAGCACGCGCGTCAGGGCTACCAGTTGGCGCTGGCCCATCGACAGCCGCCCGCCGCGCTCGCCCACCTGGCTGTTCAGGCCATCCGGCAGCGTTTCCAGCCATTCGCCGTCGCCGATGCGCCGGGCCATGGCTTCGATTTCCGCGTCGCTGGCTTCGGGACGGCCGTAACGGATATTCTCCGCCACCGTGCCGGCAAACAGGAATGGCACCTGCGAGACGATGCCCAATTGGTGGCGGTAGGCTTCCAGGTTGAAGGTGCGAATGGAACGGCCGTCGACACAAATCTCCCCTTCCTGAAACTCGTAAAACCGGGCAATCAGCTTGATGATGCTCGATTTACCCGCCCCCGTATGCCCCACCAGGGCCACGCTCTCGCCGGGCTGAATGGTCAGCGTGAAATTGCGCAGCACCTGTTCCTGCTCTGAATAACGAAAGCAGACGTTCTCAAAGGTGATTTCGCCGCGCAGCGCCGGCACGGGCCGGTCGTCGGTCTGCACCACGGCCGATTCGGAATCGATCAGGGCGTACACGCGCTCCGCTGCCGCCAATCCCTGCTGGAACTGGCTCCAAAACGCCGACAGATTGATCACCGGGAACCAGAAGCGGTCGACGGTGGAGACAAACAAATACCAGGCAGCCACGGTGATGACCCCGGCGGCCGTGCTGAGGCCGCCAAAATAGACCAGCGCGGCTGTGGCAATGCCGCCCAGCACGTTGAGCACCGGGAAGATGTTGGCCAGCACAAAACTGCGCCGCACGTTGATCGCGTACGCTTCCCGGTTGACGCTCATGAACTCGTCGTAGATGGCCTGCTCCTGGCGGAAGTTTTTGGCCACGCGGATGCCGGTCACCGATTCCTGAATGGCTTTGTTGACCTCGCCGACGGCGCGTGAACTCTGCCGCGTGACCCGCCGCGCCAGCCGCCGGAAGCCCAGCGCCGCCGCCACGATGAAGGGCGTCATAGCCAGGACCAACAGCGTCAGTTTCCAATCAATCGTAAACAAGATGACGATGAGGATGAGCGCCGAGGCTAACTGGTTGATGACGTCGGTGCTGAGCACGATGACTTCGCCGAATTCCTGGGTGTCGCTGGTGATGCGGCTGACCACGCGCCCGGAGCTGAATTCGTCGTAGAAGGAGAGGTCTTGCTGGGCGGCGGCGGCGAAGGCGTTGTCGCGCATCGCCAAAACCACGTCGGAGATGACTTCGACGGTGAGCTGGCGGCGCACCCAGTTCAGCGCCCATACGGCCACGCCCAGGAAAAAGGCCAGCCCAGACAAGAGCACGATGAAGGTGTCGTCGCCCTGGGTGGCCATGATGTCGACGCCGCGGGCGACGATGAGCGGGAAGGCGGCGCTGGCGACGGACATGAGGAAAACGGCCGTAATCACCACCACCACCTTGCGCTTATGCGGCCGGAAGTAGTTCAGGATGCGTTGGACAAGTTCTTTGTCGCTGTATTGTCGATCGTAGGCCTCGCCTTCGAGGCCGCGCATGACGGCTGCCATAATTTTAGGGGTTAGGGATTGGGGGTTAGGGACTGGGGATGGTCTTGCCAATCCCCAATCCCCAGCCCCCAATCCCGCTAAAGGATTCGTTGTCCCAGTAGGGACGCTGCCAATTCTACCGCTAATTCGGCCGTTTTGTTACGGTCGTCCAGGATGGGGTTGATCTCCACGATGTCCAGCGACTGCACCCGGCCGCTGTCGCCCAAAATTTCCATCAGCAAATGGGCCTCGCGG